>Ga0335077_10012227_pt1 | contig 10734 bp, 11 predicted proteins | sample Lox_Sample_31_FD_207151 | JGI IMG/M metagenome (GOLD analysis project Ga0335077, IMG submission 207151) | Soil microbial communities from Loxahatchee National Wildlife Refuge, Florida, United States - Lox_Sample_3.1 | ecosystem: Environmental > Terrestrial > Soil > Wetlands | place: USA...
GCCGCAGCGGCGGCAGCCCCTGGAAAACGCCTTGGACAAACTGATTCGAGACACTAGCGAATCTATGGTTAACAAAACCTGATTCCTGAGTGCAAGCATTCCGTAGGCAAATCCCGCCGAATCGCCTTAAGATGTTGCCTGATAGTGGTTTTCTAGCCACGCCGTCGCTCATGTATCAAATGAAGTTCCGGCCTTAACCGACTCTAACGACTCGCCCCTCCGTTCTGGCTGGGCAAGTCGTCTCGTTTCCAAGGACGATAACGAGATGATTAACGGCCCGGGTAAATACAGGGTTAAGGCAGGCGCCTTTCGGGTAACCATTTGTTGGGCTGATGCGGCAGAGCCGCGGCGTGCGGCAAGGTCACGGTCGCGATGAAGGCGCTGGCCGAGCAGATCAACGATCTCGACGGCGTAGAAATCTACGGCCGCGTCGTCGGTGTGCGCGGCCTCATGGTCGAAGTGTCAGGTCCCCTGCACGCAATGTCGGTCGGCGCCCGTGTGCTCGTCGAGACTCCCGGCAAGACCATTCCCTGCGAGGTGGTCGGATTTTCCGGCGCCAATGCGCTGCTGATGCCGTTCGCGCAGCTCGAAGGCGTGCGACGGGGCTGCCGGGCCTTGGTCACATCGGTTGCCGGTGCGGTGCGACCCTCTGCCGCCTGGCTCGGCCGCGTGGTCAATGCACTCGGCGAACCGATCGACGGCAATGGGCCCTTGCTGTTTGGGCCTTCACCGTTCCCGTTCCGCAATACGCCGCCACCGGCACACGCGCGCCGGCGCGTCGGTGCGCCGCTCGATCTCGGCGTGCGGGCGCTCAATACCTTCGTGACCTGCTGCCGCGGCCAGCGGATGGGCATTTTCTCCGGCTCGGGCGTCGGCAAATCGGTGCTGCTGTCGATGCTGGCGCGCAACGTGGTCGCCGACGTCACCGTCATCGGGCTGATCGGCGAGCGCGGTCGCGAGGTCCAGGAATTCCTGCAGGACGATTTGGGCGAGGCCGGTCTTGCCCGTTCCGTGGTCGTGGTTTCGACCTCTGACGAACCGGCATTGATGCGCCGTCAAGCGGCGCACGTGACGCTTGCGATCGCGGAATATTTCCGCGACGAGGGCAAGGATGTTCTGGTGCTGATGGATTCGGTGACGCGCTTTGCCATGGCACAGCGCGAAATCGGGCTGTCCGCCGGCGAGCCGCCGACCGCCAAGGGCTATACGCCGACGGTCTTCACCGAATTGCCGAGGCTCCTGGAGCGCGCCGGGCCCGGTACCGAACAAGGCACAATCACCGGGATATTTACGGTCCTGGTCGACGGTGACGACCATAATGAGCCGATTGCCGATGCCGTGCGCGGCATCCTCGACGGTCACATCGTCATGGAACGTGCCATTGCCGAGCGCGGCCGTTACCCGGCCATCAACGTGCTCAAGTCGGTGTCGCGGACCATGCCGCGGGCGGCCGACCAGTCCTACCTGCCGGTCTTGAACCGGGCCCGCCAGATCATGGCGACCTATGCCGATATGGAGGAGCTGATTCGCCTGGGCGCCTATCGGGCCGGGACCAGCCCGGAGGTGGACGAGGCGATCCGTCTACACCGGCCGCTGGAGGCCTTCCTTGCGCAGAGTAAGGAAGAAGCAACCAGCTTGGCCGATGGTTACCGCCGTCTTGCCGAAATCTTGGCGAGCTCGGAAACCGAACGCTAACGTTATCGCGCCACAATCCGAACCATTGCGGGTGTCGCGCGACGGCCGGCATCCTGGTCCAGTGGCTTCGGGGGAGTAGTAGTCGATGAAGTCCCGAGAGACGCTTATTCGCCTGAAGAAGTTTCAGGTCGACGAGAAACGGCGCAAAGTAGCGCAGATCGAGGCGATGATCGCCGAGTTTGAACGCATGGCCGCCGATCTCGAGCGAGAGATCAAGGTCGAACAGGACCGGTCCGGCATCCACGATCCCGGCCACTTTGCCTACCCCACCTATGCCAAGGCGGCGATCACACGACGGGAAAACCTCCGCCGCTCGGCTGATGAACTGCGCACCCAACTTGAAGACGCCAAGCTCGCACTGGCCGAGGCTTTCGACGATCTCAAGAAGGTCGAGCTGTTGGATGAGCGCGACCAGATGCGCGAGCGTGCCGCGGAAGATGCCGCAGAGCAGGCAGAACTCGATGACATCGCGCTGATGCGGCTGCGCGGGACGGCCACAGCGTAGCTCCGGCCAGGTTGCCTGGCGCGCCTGCACGAACCCCGGTCGAGGACCTTCCATAGCCGAGCCGTCGTTCAGGCTGCGGGCGGTATCTCCGTGAGGCGCGACGGGCCGCGTCCATTGATCCGTCCTTTCGCTCTCGACGAGGGCCGCCTTCCGTGGCGATAATCGGCCCGGGGGATAGGTCCCAGGGGCCAGGGGCTTTTATGTTGACGCAGGCGGAACTTGTCTGGCTGCTCGGCGCCGTCGCTAAAGGCGATGGTGCGGCCTTCGAGCGTCTTTACGCGGCTACCCGCGCGAAACTCTACGGGGTGCTGCTTCGTATATTAGGCAAGCCTGAACTGGCCGAAGAGGTCATGCAGGAGACCTATCTCAAGGTCTGGAAGATGGCGGACAAGTTCGACCCGCTCGTCGCAAGCCCGATCACCTGGATGGTGGCGATTGCGCGCAATCGGGCAATCGACATTGTTCGCAAAAAGGGTGAGCTATCGATCGAGGACGAGCCGGAGGCCATGGGCGTTGCCGCTGACGCGCCGCCGCCACTCGCACGCCGCGAGATGACCGAAGAGCTCAAGCGCTTGCTGTCGTGCCTGGGCAAGCTCGATCCGGAGAAGCAGCGCATCGTGCTGCTTGCCTATTACAGCGGTTGGAGCCGCGAGCAATTATCGATGAAGCTCGACATACCGGTAAACACGATCAAAACTTGGCTGCGGCGCAGCCTCCTGGAAATTCGCGAATGCATGGGGCGCGGAGCGTAAGACAAAAGGACGGTTGACGACGTGATGTACGACGACGCCCAGGACGCAGTAGCCGCCGAATACGTACTCGGTACGCTGTCGGCGGATGAACGCGAGCACGCGGAAGCGTTGATCGCGATTGATCCAGGATTCGCCGAGGCGGTGCAGCTTTGGGAGCGCCGGCTGGGCGAACTCAATGTCATGGTCGAAGCGGTCGAGCCGCCGCCGGAATTGTGGGACAAGATCAGTTCGAAAGTGTCCCCTGCCGCGTCGTCGGCACCATTCGGCCTCGCTCCCCCGCCTGTCGCCAGCACCGAATCTGCAACACCCGCCGTGATGCCGCCGTTCATGGCGGCACCGACGGCGGCCGAGGACGAGGTGAAAGAGGCGCTGTCGCGCGTTGCCGCGCTGGCTTCGAGCTTGTCGCAGCCGTCTGCCGCGCCGAGCGAAGAAAGCGCGATGGTCGCGTCGACCGAGGTCATGTCGGCAGCGCTGGCCCGAGGCCTCGACGCTCCAGCCGTGAGTGAGCCAACGCCGCTGCCAGAGCCCAAAAACGAACGGAGCGCGGATCGCGCAGATGGTGCAGACATTGTGTATCTGTCGGCACGCATCAAACTTTGGCGCCGAATGACGGCCCTGTCCGGGGCGATCGCTGCGCTTTTGGCGTTGTTTGCTGCAACCGCGGTGTTTGCGCCGCAACTGCTGCCTGGGCGCAAGCCGGCGGTGCAGGTTGCGGCTCCGGCACCGGCGTCGCAGTCAACGCAGTTCGTCGCCGTTCTGCAGCAGGAGCCGACCGCGCCGGCTTTCCTCCTCACCATCGATCCGAATAAGCGGACGCTGGTCGTGCGTCGGGTATTGGCGAGCGCCGAGGCTGGTCGCAGCTACGAACTGTGGCTGATTTCAGGGCGCTTTCCGACGCCGCGCTCGCTCGGAATAGTTGGCGATCAGGAATTCACGCAGCGCGCTATCCCGGGGGTCTTCGACCTCGATACGATCCGGCAGGCGCGCTATGCCATTTCGCTCGAGCCGGCGGGCGGATCACCAAGCGGGGTCCCGACCGGGCCTATTCTGTTCACCGGCAAAATGGTCGAGTCCGTCCCCGAAGCGGCGCAGCCGCGCACCTGACAACCGACAGCTCTCCAAAAATGCGAATGCCCGGCCTCGGGCCGGGCACTACGCACGCACGCAACACAGGTACGCGTTACTAACTCAGCGAACGGTCGGAACTTGTCCGCTGACCGAAGTGGGCTGTCCGGCCTTGACCAGCGCTTCGGTGCCGAGATCGATGTCGTTGACGCGGGCAAAAATGCCGACGAACGCGACCAGGGTCGCGCAAACCAGACCGATAACGATAATCTTCAAATGGGTTCCGCGGTCGGCGCCGTACATCGAGTGGTTCATGGCCACCTCCCAGTTTTCTGCCGATTTGTCGCGGCAGACTGGTCAGAAGTTCGCTCGAAAACACCAGTTAGTTACTGATTTTTGCCTGCAAAACGCGGTCTCACCGACGTTTGAAGACCCGTGATAACGCTTGATCCATGGCGTTGTTCCGGGGGGGGCGGCGGCTGGCGGCGGCGGCCAAAGGGCTGCCGGCCGGACGTCCGCGCCAAGGAAAGGCTGACGGGTCGCCGGTTTGCGGTTAATACGGGCGGCCAACAAGGAGAGGAGCAGCCATCGTGCGCGAAATCGTGTCCGAGCTTGCACCGACGGGGGTGCTGCGGGCGGGGATCAATATGAGCAACAACCTGCTGGTCACCGGGATGAGCGCCTCCGGTGATCCTCAAGGCGTCGCGCCCGATATGGCGGCGGAAATTGCCCGCCGCCTCGGTGTGTCGGTCGCCTACGTGAAATTTGACCGTCCTTCAAAGCTCGCGGACGCTGCCGGGACGAATAGCTGGGACATCGGTCTGATCGGCGCCGAGCCGGCGCGCGCAGAAAAGATCAGCTTCACCCCGGCTTATTGCGAGATCGAAGCAACCTACCTGGTGCAGCCGGATTCGCCATTCAAAAGCGTGAGCGACGTCGATCGTGTCGGAGCACGCATCGCCGTGCGCGGCGGCAGCGCCTACGATCTCTGGCTCGCACGCAATATCAAACACGCGACAGTGTTGCGCTCGGACACGGCCGACGGGCCGTTCAATCAATTCGTCGGCGAACGGCTCGAGGCTTTGGCCGGCTTGCGGCCGCAACTGTTGCAGGACGTCAAGAAGGTCCCGGGCGCAAAAATCCTTGCCGGCAATTTCACCGCTGTGCAGCAGGCCATCGGCACCGCCAAGACGAACGCCAAGGGCGCGGAATTTCTGCGCGAATTCGTCGCCGAGGCGAAACTGTCCGGTTTGGTCGCGCAGCTGATCGAGAAACATCACGTGGTCGGTCTATCGGTCGCGCCTTAGAGTATGATCCGGAAAACTGGATGCCGGATTTCCGACAAGATCGTGCTGCCTTCAAAGGCTTCACAGGAATGAGCCACGATCCGATTCAATCAGAACGGATCACGGTCTAGATGCTCGCGACAGTCCTCAGGCGCGCCCGCGGGTGGATTTCCGACTGCGCCATGACGCTGGTCTGAGCCCGAAAACGCTCGACGATGCCGCGAACGAAGGGTCGCACTGCCGGTGACGTCACCAGCACCGGTGCTTCGCCCTCGCGGGCCGCGTGCTCGAATTTCTCCCGCACCAGATTGATGAATTCTGTGAGCTTCGAGGGCTGCATGGCGAGACTGCGGTCGTCGCCCTGACCGACGATCGACTCGGCGAAGGCCTGCTCCCATTTGGCGGTCAGCGCAATGATCGGCAAATGTCCGGCTGCGGTAGTGTGCTGTGCGCAGAGCTGACGGGCGAGCCGCGCCCGCACGTGCTCGGCGAGCATCGCCGGATTGCGCGTGGTGGCAAGGCCATCGGCGATGCCTTCGAGGATGGTGGCGAGATCGCGGATCGAGACCCGTTCGGCGAGCAGAATTTGCAGAACGCGCTGGACGCCCGAGATGGTGATCAGGGACGGCACGATATCCTTGACGAGGTCGGCCTGTTCCTTGGGCAGTTCTTTGATGAGCTTCTGCACTTCGCCGTAGGACAACAATTCCGACATGTTGGCTTTGATCAGTTCGGTCAGATGGGTGGCGAGTACGGTGGCGGCGTCGACGACGGTGTATCCCTTGACGGCTGCTTCCTCCTTGAGCGCGGCATCGATCCAGGTCGCGGGCAGGCCGAAGGTCGGCTCCGTCGTGTGCACGCCGGGCAGAGTGACCTGATTGCCTGCCGGATCCATGACCATGAACTGGCCTGGCCAGACCTTGCCGGTGCCGGCTTCGACTTCCTTGATTTTGATCACGTAGGCGTTGGCGTCGAGCTGAACATTGTCGAGAATGCGCACCGCCGGCATGACGAAGCCCATTTCGGTCGCGAGCGAACGGCGCAGCGCCTTGATCTGTTCCGTCAGTCGGTCCGAGCCGTCGGGAGCGTTGACGAGCGGGAGCAGCGCGTAGCCGAGCTCGATCTTGAGGTCGTCCATCTTCAACGAGGCCGACACCGGCTCGTCGGCAGGCGCCGCCTTGACGCTCTCGGCTTTCTTGGACTCCACCGCAACAGCTTGCTTGGCGCGCCGATCGATCACATATGCAAGCGCTGCTGCGCCGCTGCCAAGGGCAAAGAATGGAATGAGCGGAATGCCCGGCAGGAACGCCATCACCAGCATGACGGCGGCCGACATGCCGAGCGCCTTTGGATAGCCGGAGAGCTGGCTGAGCAGGGCCTTGTCCGCGGCGCCGCTTACCCCGGCTTTCGACACCAGCAGGCCGGCCGCGGTCGATACGATGAGCGCCGGGATCTGGGTTACCAGGCCGTCGCCGACGGTCAGCAGCGTATAAGTGCGTGCCGCATCGCTGAAACTGAGACTTTGCTGGACAATGCCGATAACCATGCCGCCGATGACGTTGATCAGCACGACGAGCAGGCCGGCAATGGCGTCGCCGCGGACGAATTTCGAGGCGCCGTCCATTGCGCCGAAGAAGCCCGATTCATCTTCGAGCGTTTTGCGCCGTCGCCGCGCCTCCTTCTCGTCGATCAGGCCGGCGGAAAGATCGGCGTCGATCGCCATCTGCTTGCCGGGCATCGCGTCCAAATGGAAACGGGCCGCGACTTCGGCGATGCGGCCGGAGCCCTTGGTGATGACCACGAAATTCACGATCACCAGGATCGTGAACACGATGATGCCGATGACGAAATTGCCGCCCATCACAAAATTGCCGAACGCCTCGATAACGTGGCCGGCGGCGGAGGTTCCTTCGTGGCCGTGGGCGAGAATGAGCCGGGTCGACGCCAGATTGAGCGCCAGACGCAGCATGGTGGCAATCAGCAGCACCGTGGGGAAGGCGGAAAATTCAAGCGGCGCCTGAATGAACAGCGACGTCATCAGGATCAGCACCGAGAAAGTGATCGAGATGGCGAGCGAGAAGTCGAGCAGTATCGGCGGCAGCGGCAGAATCAGGACGACAAGGATCGCCATCATGCCGACGGCAAGACCGATATCGCTTCGACGGAGAACCGTGCCGAGGTCGGCGAGCCGGGCCAGCGCTCCGTCTGCACCCTGCGCCGATGTCGCTTCGCTCATGCCGCCTGATTGGCTCCGTCGATTGCGGTCGCGTGGCTCAAAGCTGTGCGCGGCGGCCGTTGGGCCACCGGTGCGAAGAAATGGTGCCGCGCTCGCGTCCAAGGTTGCCCCGAAGAGTGCGGTGGAAACGGGACTGCCTCCCAGGCAAAATGTGCCGGGTATATGGTTACCGAGACGTTAACGTTAGGTTAGGTGCGCGATGAAGCCGCGGGGGCGAATGTGGTCGCGGAGCCTTCATCGGGAATGGAGTATCGTGAATTATTGCACATTCATCGTTTCCGCAGCCCTCGCGCTCGGCACTGGCGTCGCCCTGGCGGCGGATATCGAGCCGGGCTTGTGGAAGGTCACCACGCGGACCGAAACCGGCGGTGTGATCGGTCCGCCGCACGAAAGCTCGAAATGTCTCACCTCCGACCAGACCCGCGATCTTGCCACCACGTTTTCGCCGGTGCCGCAGACCGTCAATTCCGTCTGTGCCCCGATCGAGCGCGATCTCAGTGGTGACAAATTGACTTGGCGGCTGGTGTGCAAGGGCCAGCTCGACATGGAACTGGCTGGCGAATTCAATTTCGACAGCCCGCACCACTACAGCGGCACGGTGCAGACCAAGGCCGAGATGGCTGGGATCAAGATGGTCGATTCGCAAAACTCCATCGAGGGACAGTGGGTGTCCGAGTGCAAATAGCTGGATAGGGACTCGTCATGCATTCGCATTCGCTTGCGCCGTGGACCCACGACCACACCTTCCTCGGTTCGCATCACATTACCCATGAACGGCGTGCCTGGAGCGTGGTGGCGCTGACGGCATTCATGATGGTCGCTGAAATCATCGGCGGCACTCTGTTCGGCTCCCTCGCGCTGGTCGCCGACGGTTGGCATATGGCGACCCATGTGGCGGCACTGGCCATTGCCGGGATCGCTTACTTGTTTGCGCGACGTCACGTGGGGGATTCGCGTTTCACGCTCGGTACCGGGAAATTCGGCGAACTGGCCGCCTTTTCCAGCGCGATTATTCTCGGCGCTGTAGCGCTCGCCATCGGCTATGAGGCGACGCTGCGTCTCTTCAATCCTGTCGTGATTCATTATCGGGAGGCGATCCCGATCGCCGCGCTGGGCCTTTGCGTCAACCTCGTCAGCGCCTGGCTATTGCGCGACGAGCATGACCACGACCATGATCATGATCATGATGACGGGGATGACCACGACGGTCACGTGCACGGCCACCACCGCGATTCCAATTTGCGTGCCGCCTATGTGCATGTTCTGGCCGATGCGCTCACGTCGGTTTTGGCCATCGTCGGGCTGTCCATCGCCTGGGCGCGGGGTTGGACCTTCATGGACCCGATTGTCGGTCTCATCGGCGCCATGGTGATCGCGAGTTGGGCGGTTGGCCTGATGCGCAATTCCGGCCGCGTATTGCTCGATACCGTTCCGGATCCGAGACTTGCAGAACGTATTCGCGAGCGCATTGAGGTTGAAGGTGATCGCCTGTCCGATCTGCACGTCTGGCAACTGGGGCCCGGACATTCGGCGGTGATCGCATCGATCGTGTCCGACCGTCCCCAGGCGCCGGCGGTCTATAAGCAACGGCTCGACGGGGTGCACGGGCTTTCCCACGTCACCGTCGAGGTGAACACGTGCCCGCACTGAAGCGTATGGCGCCCGCGCGACAAGGTGAGCGGAAGTCCATTGGTTTGTGGTCGGCCATCGGCGTTCGTCATCTGCTGCCGCTTCTGCTGGCGGCTGCTTTCGCCGCACCTGGTGTTGCACAGGAGCGGCCGTCCGCTTTCGTCGACGTCGCCACCGTCGTGCCCGGGCTCGTGGTCGACATGCGCTATGCGGGTTCGCATAATTTCGTCGGCCGGCCGATCGACGGCTATCAGGCACCGCACTGCCTTCTGACAAGGTCTGCGGCCGATGCGCTCGCCGCCGTGGCACGCGACCTCGCACCGCGTCTCGTCATCAAAGTTTTCGATTGCTATCGCCCGACGCGCGCGGTCGCGAATTTCGTGCGGTGGGCGCGTGATCTCAAGGCTGTCACTGGCAAAGCGGAGTTCTATCCCGATGTCGATAAGGCCACCTTATTTCGCGACGGCTATATCGCGACGCATTCCGGCCATTCGCGCGGTTCGACGGTGGATATGACCTTGGCGCGAGCCGACGGCCACGAACTCGATATGGGCACGCCGTTCGACTTCTTCAGCCCGCGGTCGTGGACGGCGGCCGGCAGCATCAGCGCCGAGGCGCACGCCGATCGCATGCTGTTGGCCGCCGCGATGCGCAAACGCGGCTTTCGCGGTTACGATCGGGAGTGGTGGCATTTTACGCTGCGCGGCGAGCCGTTTCCCAACACCTATTTCGACTTCCCGGTGCAGTGACGCGCGCGTTATAGCCCAAGGTAGAATTTCTTGATCAGGTCGTTGTTGTTCAGTTCGTCGGCCGATTGCCCCTCGAACGCGATCTTGCCGTGGACGATGACATAGCCGCGGTCCGCAATTCGGATCGCTTGGGTGAAATTCTGTTCGGCCATCAACACCGTGAGATGATATCGCTGCTTCATCTCGCTGATCGCCTCGATCGTGCGGCTGACCAGGATCGGCGCCAGACCGACCGACGGCTCATCGACCAGCAGGATTTTCGGCGCCAGCATCAGAGCACGGCCGAGTGCCAGCATTTGCTGTTCGCCGCCGGATAAGCTGCCGGCAAACTGAGCGCGGCGTTCGGCAAGACGCGGAAAGGTCTCGAAGCAGACTTCGAGGTTCCGTGCCAGCTCTTGACGCGCGGCACGACGATAGGCGCCGAGCAACAGGTTCTCTTCGACGGTCAGCTTCGGAAACAGCCGGCGTCCCTCCGGCACCAGCGCGATGCCCAGATCGACGATCTCCTGCGTCGTGCGACCGATGAGGTCGTGATGGATACCGTCAATCTCCGCGACGATCGAGCCTTCGCTCGGCTGCACGATACCCATGATGCATTTCATGAGTGTCGATTTGCCGTTGCCATTGGTGCCGAGCAGCACCACGGTCTGGCCGGCGCCGACATTCATCGAGACGTCGTCGATGACGCGCACCGCCCCATAGGCGGCGTGAATGCCGGCGATGGTCAGGCTACTGGCCAAGATAAGCCCTTTCCACCTCGGGGTCGCGCATCACGTCGCTTGGCAGCCCGTCGGCGATTTTGCGTCCGGACACCAGT
>Ga0335077_10012230_pt1 | contig 10731 bp, 11 predicted proteins | sample Lox_Sample_31_FD_207151 | JGI IMG/M metagenome (GOLD analysis project Ga0335077, IMG submission 207151) | Soil microbial communities from Loxahatchee National Wildlife Refuge, Florida, United States - Lox_Sample_3.1 | ecosystem: Environmental > Terrestrial > Soil > Wetlands | place: USA...
CTTGAGTCGCACGCGCCCTATGTGGGCCGGCGTCACTTGGCGAAGGCTCCTGACGGCCCAGGCGGTGGCGCTCGGACTGGCTGCGCTGGAATGGAGCGATAACCCTCAGTTAGCAGCCAAGGTTCCAGCGACGTGGGTCGTCGTACATTTCACGCTCTGGGCACTTAGTGGTTTGTTCATTGTGCCCGCGACTCTGCGTGCGGACCAGGCAGTTGCGCAGGGCGCACGGCCCTTACGGGTGTACTTAGGAGGGATGACCAGGGCCGTTCTCACCGCCCTATCGATTACCGCAGTGCTCGCATGCCTTGCGTTCGGCTACGGTCGCTTCTGGTCTCATCCGCTGGGTCTGCCAGCGGTAATGCTCTTGGCCTTGTACGTCAAAACCCTGATGGACCTTTGGTTTTCCGGCGGCCTGGTGCTCCTGTGTCGCGTCAATCAACACCTTGCGCGCCAGATCGGCCTCAACCTTCGGCATGCCGAAGACCGACGTACGACACTGGAGCGCCGGCTGACCGACTCACGCCTCGCCATCGCGGAGGCGCGGATGGATCCGACGGCGCTCCTACGTTCCCTTGCGGAAATTAGAAGCGACCTGGCGCAGTCTGAATCGGGCGCCGATGCGAAAATGGACGAACTGATTGTCAAGCTGCGGCGCGCCATGGCGCGCACGGTGATGGCCAGCGAATCTGAGATCATGCAGCTGTGAGTTCTCCGTCGGCCATCATCGCGGAAGACGAGCCGCTACTGCGTGCCGAAATTCGCGAGGCGCTGCACGCACTCTGGCCGGAATTGCACATTAGTGCCGAGGTCGGGGACGGGATTCAGGCAATTGCCGCACTGGAGCGCCACGCACCGAACATCGCGTTCCTCGACATCCAGATGCCGGGTCACAGTGGACTGGATGTCGCACAGCACGCGAGCGGCAGAGTGCACGTAGTGTTTGTCACTGCCTTCGACGAGCACGCGGTCGCCGCCTTCGAACGTGGGGCCCTCGACTATATAGTAAAGCCCCTGACTGCCGAGCGCTTGCGAGTGACGATCGGCCGTCTGCAGCAGCGGCTACGCGAACCGCCTGCCGACCTTTCTAACCTGCTCGAAATGATGAAGGCTCGGCTCGGCGGTGCGCGCTATCTCAAGTGGCTAACCGTTCCCCACGGCGCCGAGCGGCGGGTTCTCGCGGTCAGCGATATTCTGTACCTCCGTGCCGACAACAAGTACACGACGATCGTGATGCGTACCGGTAGCCACCTGCTCAACTCATCGCTGAAGCAGATGCAGGAGAAGCTCGATCCAGAAGTGTTCTGGCAGATCCATCGGAGCGTCATCGTGAATGTCAGCGCGATCGACACGATTCGCCGTGGGGTTCGCGGAACGCTCGAATTGCAGTTGAAGGACCGCCGCGAACTGCTACCCGTGAGCGCGCCTTATGCGCACTTGTTCAAGCATTGTTAGCAGGGGCTCGCAACAATCCTCTCGTGACGAACATGCCAGCTGAAATCGGCCCCGCAGCTCTCCTACCGCCCCAATGGCGGACCGGAATAATGGACGTGAACCAGTCGCCAACCCTTTTTCGGTACCTGGATATAGACCTGCGTCTCTCGCCCCTTTTCATTCACTTCCGCACCCGTGCTCTTCAGCACCGCAGCGAACTGCCAGTAGAACGTAACGACGGCACTGTCACCGTAAACCTCGATTTCCGGATCGCCCGCGCATTTCAGCTTTCGTTTGCTGAAAGGCTCAGCCATCGATTTGATGTAGAAATCCTGCGCGATCTGCGGCCACCCGCGCTGATGCCCGCGCGGGTGGATCATGGAGACGGTATCTGTCGTCTCCCAGACCGTCGCAGCCAAACCAAGGTCGGCTGCGTCAATCGAGCGGAGGTAATTGTTGAGCTGGGCGGAGATCTGCGACACCGCGGTCTCGCCGGAGGCGGCATAGAGCATCGAAGCCGATCCGAGGAGTATCGGAGCGCACAAAGTCGCGATCGCTAGGCGATGGAAAGAGCGGCGCCGTGATCGTCGTTCAACGTGGAATCTACGCATGGTCTCCCCCGGGCCAGTGCCCGCTCGTTTCCCCAGGGGGCACTTTACACCCGGACGGCCCGTTCTCGGCGGTGCCCGCGACGGACGATCTAGCGCAGAATCGGATCAAGATTACCCGGGTCGAAGTCTGGGTTGATCAGCCGAAAGCCCGCGCCGGCCGTGTAGCCGCCGTTGGAGAGAAGGATGGCGCCGTGTTGGTTTCGCGTTGAGAAACCGATGAAGCTGCTAAATCCACCGGTGAGTCCGGATTTCCAGACGATTTCCTCTGTCTCATTCGAAGAGATGAACCAGCCGAGCCCGACCTCGGTTCCTTTGACGCTTGTGGGCCGGCGAGTCTCGAGAAGGCGTCCGAAGGATGTCTTCAACGGCGTCCGCTCCGTGCCCATGCTGGCCTTGAGGAGTACGGTGAGGTCGCTCGCGGTCGAAAGCACACCGCCCATTTCAGGCACGTCGTGCATGTCCCAGCGCTGCGCTGGTTTCAGGTTTTCGGGGTTGTGCCCTTGCGCAAGGTGCTGGCGCATACCGGCGGTGAGCGTGACGCGCGTATGAGTCAGGCCGAGCGGATTGCAGATCTTTTCGAGCAAAAGCTCCTCATAACTCCGTCCTGCGCGCGTCGCGAGCGCGATGCCGAGCAAGGTAAAGCCGAGGTTGGCGTATTGGTAATGGCTTCCCGGCTCGTACTCGGGTAGGTAGCTCGAAAGAAACGCATAGAGCTTCCGCCTAGTGTAATCGGCAAACGGATTGGGACTGGCCCACCACTGGGGCGGCAAGTTGCCAGGCATGTTCGGCAGGCCCGAACGGTAGGTGGCAAGATCAAGAAGCGTGATCGGTCGGCCGCGCTCATGCAGGGTTACCGAACGCGGAAGGTATTTCGCGACCGGATCGTCGAAGGCTACCTCGCCATGCGCCACCATATCGGCGAGCATTAGTGCCGTCAGCACCTTGGTGATCGAGCCGATCTCGAAGACTGTGGCCCCGTCCATCGCGACGCCGGGCACATCGGAACTGCCGAAGGTAGCCAAGCTGGTTCCGCCTTCGTCGATGACTACCGCAACCCTACCGACGCGCTTCTCGTCGGTCCCAACGGCGAGCTTCAGGAAGTCGCGGATGGATTCCTGCGCGCGCCCGGCCGCGAACGCGCCGCCACACATAGCGATCACCGCGCCCAGCAAGAATTCACGCCTGTGTAACACGGCCTCTCCCTTCTCTCTGTATAGCCTTTTTCAACTTACGCAGGTACACCCGTGCAAGTCCCGCCGCGCGCGGGACAAGTGAAACACTCAGCAGGCAACGGAAAGTTGCTGTGTGCAGTACACCGATGCTGAGGCTGCAGCGTCCGGCTCCCCGGATTTTCGACCTCGCGCCCCAAAGAGCCCGTTTCTGGCCGGGCTCAGTCATCAACGGCTCGTAGCACAGCGCGGCCGGACACGCTGCGTCGGGGGGCAGATTTCGGGGCAAGTTCGGCTGATCGCATCCTCCTGAAGGAAGGGAATCAGGGACTTGTGCGCGCGATTCGCATCCCTCCCTTTCCCTAAATCCCTACGCTGCGCGAACGACGTAACGTTCCCCGCACCGGCCGTTCTCGTGCTCCGCCGCGAATGCTACGCGTGCGGTCCGGAAATCGAGCGGTTTTCACGCGCTCCTTGTCAAAATAGCCGCCATGAGCGTACATAGCCCGAATGCTGCGGAGCAGATCATGACGGCCATCGCTGACAAGGCGCCAAAACGTCTGGAGCAGGCCCCGGCCAGCACCGAAAAGGAGGCGTGGGACGCCGACGCTCGCTTTTATTTGGGCATGGTCTTGGTTTCCGCGGTGATCGTCTTCGTCGGCTTCGCGCCTAGCTTCTATCTGAAGCCGGTGATTCACGCCCCGCCACCGCTGACTCAACTGACGATCGCGCATGGCATCGTATTCACGGCTTGGGTTCTGCTTTTCATCATGCAAGCGTCGCTCATCGTACGGAGGCGGCCCGCGCTGCATCGGCAGTTGGGCATTCTCGGCGCAATTCTGTTCGGTGCGATGGTGTCGCTCGGCCTCTCGACTGCCATTACGGCGGCGCGGCTTGGACACGCTCCGCCAGGGGCGCCCCCGCCGCTCGCGTTTATGGCATTGTCCTTGTTCCTGATTGTGGGGACGCTAGCGCTCATCTCCATGGGGCTCTGGAACCGCCGTCGCAGCGATTGGCACAAGCGGTTGATGCTGGCGGCCCTCTTCGTTATGACCGGGCCCGCTACCGGGCGCATCGCGATTCCTTTGGGGTTCGCGTCGCAGGAAATCACCATCGGTTTCGCCGTCACTGAACTGCTGTTAGCCGTGGCCCTGTGGTATGACTATCGCGTCCACATGCGTGTGCATCCGGCCTATTGGGTTGCGGCTGCAGTCGTCATCGTTGCCCACTCAGGTGTGATGTGGGCATTTGGCAGTACGGCGTGGATGGCATTCGCGAAGGCTATTACCTAAACCCACTCGCTTAACTATGACCTCTCAACCTCCCTCGGATACAGCTTCAACGAGTGACTTCACGTCCGTCGCAGATCAGTCGTTAACGTTCGCCGGAGTTCCGGACTAATATCCCTACGGACTGAGCGGCTGGGGCCAGATACGCCACGGCAAGCACCGTCACCGCCGCGCTCAACAATTTAGGCTGCGTCCACATGATGGCAAGTCAGCTCCACCTGGTTGGATCTCGCGACCGGGTCGCCCGGGACAGCCACCTGCCTGGTAGAGGCTGCTATCGCGGCGGCACGATGATGAACTTTCCTCCTACCTCCGGATTGCGATCGTGCTCGCAACCAACCGGGACCAGGCGATTGATATCGTGCACACGTACATAGTGCAGCGTCAGCTGCCATGGTCGCGTGAATCGCTGCGGGTCCTCGATCGTCAGCCGATCCTCCAGCTCGTCGACGCCCGTGCGGCGCAAGCGTTCGGTGAAGTGTGCTTGATCGCTCAGGTTTGCGCCGCCAGGAAAGGGCGTTATGGCCCCGGCTTCGCGGGCGATGGTGTCGATGACGAGTGTCGCGCCTTCCCAGTGGCCGATGGAATCTCCGGCCGCAGTGGGCCACAGTTGCTCCGCAGGCGGATGCGCGCGGGCATCGGTGTAGATGTGACGGACGGTTCCATCCGTGGCCGTGAGCAGCACTTGCTCGGGAGTTACGAGTAGTTCAAAGAGGTAATCCGGAACCGGTGCTTCCATGATGGCGGGGAAGCCGCTGCTCTTGCAGACCTTGACGTCAGGAAGCACCCTCTGCAGCTCTTCGAGCGCGTCCTTTCCGTGCGGAGCTGTCGGGCGCGCGGAGGCGTATCGCTTCGCGGCCTCCGCGGTGTACGGTGGCTTGCCCCACAGCTTGGGCTGCGGGAGTGGCTTGCCGGCGAGCACCGCCATCGCTCCTTCGCTCACCCAGATCCCCGTCCAATCGGGCAGCTTTGAGAAGATGTCGGCACGGGCCGACGATTCGCTGGCCCCCGTCGCTGCGCTCATGAGCAATATGAGGAGTGAGAGAACGGCTCGGAGCATCGGCGTTATGGCGGGAGTCATCTGGTAGCGGAGCGCGGCCGTTGCATCTGAGCGACCATCACCGTGGTGGTGCGATCTCGTGGTGGTCGCCGACCGTGTTGCGGTCGTGCTCGCAGTCAATCGAAATCAGTCGATCAACATCGTGTATGCGCGTGTACCGGATCGTGGAGCTCAGCGGCCGCGGCAGCTGCGCAGGATCCTCGATCAACATGGCATCCTCCAGCGTCTCGCCATCGACGCGGCGGATGCGCTCGGTGAAGTGGGCTTTCGCGCTGAGCACAGGGCTATCGGGAAACGGATAGATGGGTCCGGGTTCGCGGGCAATGGTGTCCACGATCAGCGTTGCGCCTTCCCAATGGCCGATGGAGTCACCGGTAGGTGTGGGCCAGAGATCCTCCGGTTTCGGATGCGGGCGGCCATCGGTGTAGATGTGTCGCACCGTACCATCGGTTGAGACCAGCAGCGTCTGTTCGGGAGTCACCAGGAGCTCGAACATGAAGTCGGACAGCGGCACGTTCATGACAGTGGGAAAGCCCGTGGGTCGACATTTCTTGTAGTTCGCGGGCAGCGAAGAGGCACCCTGGGCCGCGCGGTCCGCACCCGCACCGGATACGGCTTGCGCCGCCGCCTCGGTCTGCCACAGGCCGGTCCAGTCAGGCAACCGGGCGAAGAGACGCGCCCGGGGGGAAGGACCCGTGGCGCCGGCTGTGGCAGCGCACAGCGCCAGACTCAGTGCTGCGGCCCGCGCGCCGGGGCGGATCTTTGCGCTCACGGAGCCGACCCCTTAGAACTGCTGGGAACCTGCTCGGGTTTACCCAGCTCATGGCCGTCGGCATCGGTGGCAGAGACGAGGCGTCCGGAAGGTGTGCCGTCCTTGGAAGGATTGATCACTACCGTCAGCTTGTCGCCCGGTTTTACCGTTTGCGGCCGCCAGCCTCCGCGAAAACTTGCCAGCGGCGAGTTCATCTCCAGGCTCCACTCGACAGAGCCGTCAGCCCCCGGCACAAGCAACTGCACGAAGCAATGCGGATTCGTCCACTGCAGCTCCTTAACCGTCCCGTGCAGGGTCAGCCTCTTGCCCATGTCGAAGTTGGCAAAGGAGTGATGCGCCATGCAGGGTGTGATGAGTGCGACGCTCAGCACGGCTGCCCATGAGATTCGGACACCGCTTCTGCGCACAGTTGCCTCCGTCTGGTAAAGTGGATCGCCCCCGGATGTATCGCGGATAGACCGCTGCGGTGCTTGAAGCTGCCGTGAAATCTCCTGATGATTGCGTGAAGATCGGAGACTTTACGGCGTGAACGCCGGGGACCCGCCGGTTCCACCGCCCGCATCGAACCTCTACCGGCTCGACGATCTGATGATCGACCCCCGCCTGCGTCAGGTAACGCGCGATGGCGTGGAAGTGCCGGTCAACAATCTGACTTTCGATCTGTTGCTGGCGTTGATAAAGGCTGCGCCTGGCCTCCTGTCCCTTGATGCCCTCATGGAGCAAGTCTGGCCGGGTCTCGTCGTGGGCCTTGATACGGTTTCGCAGCGCGTCAAGCTGCTACGCCTGGCACTCGGCGACAACGCTGAGCGGCCGCGCTATGTGGTGACCGTCCGCGGACATGGCTACCGGCTCGCGACGGCGCCCGTCGCGGTGCTGCCGCAACCCACTCTGCAAACGGCGCCGATTCTTGGCGGGGACACGCGGCCGCTGCCGGTTGCGACGACGGACGTGCAGGTCGGCTCTGGGTCGATACGCGTTCAGGATGTTGCCGCTGCAGTCGTGCAGCCGAGGTCAAATGCGAGTGCAGCCTGGCTGATTACTGGCCTGCTGCTGGTGGCGCTCGCGATGAGCGGGTGGTGGGGGCTGCGGCAGCAGGCACGGCCGGTCGCAGGCGGTCGAGGCAGCCCGGATCTTGGAGCCGTGCAGCTGTACCAGCAGGCACGTGCTGCCGGACACGGTACGGCAGCCAGCGAGAAGCTTGCCCTGGAACTGGTCAACCAGTCTGTCGCCCGAGATCCGGACTTCGCGCCCGCGTTGGGCTACCGGGCACTGCTTATGGCGGGTAACGTGGGCATGATCTCGGCTCCGACGGATACACTGGATGGCGCCTGGCGCGATGCCTCGCGAGCGCTATCCATCGACCCTCAATTACCGGAAGCGCTGATCGCGAGCGGCATCATCGCGGCGGTTCGCGGGCGGTGGCGCGATTCAGAGCGCAGCTTCCAAGCGGCCGTCGCCGCAAGTCCGGCCGACCCCATGGCCCAGAATTTCTATGTGCTGTTTGTCCTGAAGCCCACTGGGCGCCTGCGCGCGGCACGCGCACGGCTCGATGCGTCCTACCGACAAGCCCCCGCCGACGGATTCTTGCTCAGTGAGCTGACGCTCACGAGCACGCTGCAGGGTGTGGATCGGGATACAGAAAACTACGCACAGCTGTGGCAGGAGGTTACGGACCGGCCTTTGAAGTGGGACTTGCTCATGGCCACTGCGATCACCGATATCCGCACGGGCCGTTACGCCGAAGCGACCGGCAAGCTCGAGGCGGCACTGCCCGCCTCGCTCGCGCGCGCAGGTGGGGATGCGGCTGTTCGGGCGTTCGGTATGGCACTCGCGCAGCCTGCGCGGCGTCCCGCTGCTCTACAAGGCCTGGAGAAGCTCACGCCGGCACTGCAAGCCTCAGACGTCGATTCGCGCACGAAGGGATTTTTCCTTGCTGCGATGGTCATGCTGGGCGGTGTCGACTCGGCCTACGCGCTGGCGGTGCAGCTGTTAGAGTCTCGCCCGCAGACTCTCTGGAACGCCGACTGGAGCGATCTGTGGCTGCCGGAAATGCGGCCGTTCCGAGTGGATGCGCGCTTTCGCGGCTTCGCAGAGCGCCTGGGGTTCGTAGACTACTGGAGACAAGATGGCCCGCCGGATGAATGCGACGTGCGGAAGAGTGGTCTTGTGTGCGGCTAGCCCCCGGTATGACGTCATAAGCTCCCGGTTCGAACATTGTCTCTCTCACCCGCAGCTTCGGAATCGGGACCGGACTAGAGCGCGCCGTGCTGAGACCAAACCCGGATCGCGAACTTCCCGCTTCTGGCCGGATGATCAGTCCACGTTCCGGCTGGCAGTGGCTAAGATAAACGAGCCCTTCCTTTCCAATCATTGTGAAGGTGGCGAATCGCGCCTCTCGGCCGCAGTTAGGACCGTCTCGCTCAGCCAGCTGCGGATGGCGGCGGATGTCTCCCGGGGTCTCTCCATCGACATCATGTGGCCTGCTGCAGGAATGACGACAAGCCGCGCGTTGGGAATGGCAGCGGCCATCTCCTGATGCGGGCCTAGCTCGCGCAGGACGTCGAGCGCCCCAGCACCAATGAATGCTGGCACGCGAATTTGCGGTAAGAGGTCGCTGTATTCGCGGCGCGTGGCACCCGCATGCGCTTGGGCGCGGATGATGGCGGGGGACTGCCGAGCCACCATCTCCGTGATCGCGGCGACCAGGGCCTCATCTCCGCGCCGCTGGGCTGGCAGCAGCCGCAGTGCCCACTCATGTCCGAATGCGCGCATCCCGAGCTCTTCGGCTCGATCGGCCTGTGCACTTAGTCGCTGGAGCTCGCCCTCGCGTTCTGCATCGCTCTCCGGCGCACGATACGCGGTACCGAAGAGACCGATTCCAAGGACGCGCTCAGGCGCAAGGCGATAGATCTCGAGCACGATGCGCCCACCCATCGAGTGACCACACACTACGAAGCGGGCTGCTGCACGTGCGAGTACGTGCTCGGCCATCGCGGTAATGGTATTGAGCTCTCCATAGCTCGGGATCAGCACGTCGCAGATGTCCGCGAGGGCTACTTCCTGCTCATGCCAGTAGGCCCAATCGCAGAGCATGCCCGGCAGCAAGACGAGCGACACCTTGGTTCCTGCACACGTTGTCATAACCGCACGAATGTGGCATATGCAGGGCACGACTTCCAGTGGTTCCCGATATGGCAGAGCTACCTATCTTTCTGAACATCGTGAACGGCGAGCCGGCGGGCGCCGCTTCCGGCAATACCTTCGACTCCTACAATCCCAGTACCGGAGTGCCGTGGGCACGGATTCCGCGCTGCTCTGCCGCCGACGTGAATGTGGCGGTGGACGCGGCACGGACTGCGTTTGTCTCCGGGCCGTGGCGCTCGCTGACACCCACCGCACGCGGCAAGCTTCTCATGCGTGTCGCCGACTTGATCGCTCAGCTGGCCGAGGAGCTCGCGGCCCTCGAGGTGCAGGACAACGGCAAGCTGCTTGCGGAGATGCTGACGCAGCTGCGCTATCTACCCGAGTGGTACCGCTATTTCGGCGGGCTCGCGGACAAGATCCAGGGCGCCGTGCTGCCAATCGACAAGGCGGGCCTGCACGTCTTCACCCGAAGAGAACCGCTTGGGGTCATCGCCTGCATCACGCCGTGGAACTCGCCGCTGTTGCTTCTGGGCTGGAAGCTAGCCCCGGCACTGGCGGCCGGCAATACGGTAGTGATCAAGCCATCCGAGCACACCTCGGCCTCGACGTTACGCTTCGCACAGCTGTTCGAACGGGCCGGGTTTCCCCCAGGTGTGGTCAATACAGTGACCGGTCTACCGGAGGAAGTCGGGACGACGCTCGTGCGCCATCCGGATGTGGCGAAGATCGCCTTCACGGGCGGTGAGGCAGGTGGGCTGAGTATCTACCGAGCGGCTGCCGAGGGGCTCAAGCACGTCACGCTCGAACTCGGCGGCAAGTCTCCGAACATCATCTTCGCGGATGCGAAGCTCGAGAACGCGGTGAACGGCGCCGTGTCTGGCATATTCGCGGCGAGCGGGCAGACGTGCATCGCGGGCTCACGGCTGCTCGTGGAGCAAACCGCTCACGATGAGGTTGTCGAACGACTCGTGAAGCTTGCGAAGACCGCGCGCATCGGGGATCCGCGCCAACCGGATACCCAGGTCGGTCCCATCACCACGCAGCAGCAACGTCATCGCATCCTCGAGTACATACGTGTAGCGCGCGACGCGGGCGCCGAGTGCGTGCTGGGCGGTGGCATCCCCGGAGACGAACGCCTGGCGAACGGCTGGTTCCTGGAGCCGACCGTTTTCACCGGCGTTGACAACTCGATGCGCATCGCGCGCGAGGAAGTCTTCGGTCCAGTCCTCGCGGTGATTCCGTTTGCAGACGAGGA
>Ga0335077_10012233_pt1 | contig 10729 bp, 9 predicted proteins | sample Lox_Sample_31_FD_207151 | JGI IMG/M metagenome (GOLD analysis project Ga0335077, IMG submission 207151) | Soil microbial communities from Loxahatchee National Wildlife Refuge, Florida, United States - Lox_Sample_3.1 | ecosystem: Environmental > Terrestrial > Soil > Wetlands | place: USA: Florida...
ATCTGCCGCGACCGCGGGCGTAAGCCCAATTTCAGGGACAAGCAGAATCGCAGAGCGGCCTACGTCGAGAACAGTACGCATAGCAGCGAGATAAACCGCTGTTTTTCCCGATCCAGTTACGCCGTGCAGTAGTAATCCGGAGAAATTTGTAGCATCGACCTGTTCGCGTATTTCCTCGAGGGCCGCTCTCTGCGCAGCATTGAATTGCAGATTCGACAGCAGCAACCGCGGCTTCGCTTGCGACACAGTGAACTCCGCAGGTTCTTCAACCATCTCCACCTTTCCGTTCCTGCCTAGAGTGTTAAGCGAACTCCGCGACAACTGTAGAGCATTGAATTGCTCAAGGCGAAGCTTTCCCCCCGCTGTAGCGAGGGCTTCAATAATCTGCTTCTGACTGGGATTGAGCTTGTCTCCGGCCTGCTTCAACACTGCAACTTTGACCAGGCGGGTGGCTTGACGCGTGCCGGATACATCCTCGCGGGCGATCCACCGCTTGCGCACCATATTGGCCAGTACAACCTGTGACGCTCGTGTCGCGCTGCGCAGAGTCTCTGCTCGTGCGCTGTCGCGCGCTGTCAGGTATTCCAGAACTCGAAATTCGCTTAGTTGATCCTGCGGTGTGCTGCGCGAGCGCGCTGACGATCCCGACATTCCCGCCAGATGCAACGCCGCCTGCCCATGATCCGTAATGTGGTAAACGATGCCGCGCTTGAACTCCGCGCCAAGTGGCAGCATGGTCCGGAAGACTTCGCCGAGCGGCGCAAGATAATAATCTGCTATCCACTTCCCCAAATTGAGCAGTTGTCCATCGAGAAGTGGTTCTGTGTCGAGCACTCGTAGAAGATCTTTCGTTTCAACCTTGGGGACACAGTCGTGAAGTTTAAGGACAACTCCCGGAAGCCGCCGCTGGCGAAAAGGAACCAACACTCTTCCGCCAACAATGGGCTGTATGCTGTCGGGCACTCGGTAGGTAAATGAAGAATGGACTGGGACCGGCAGCGCGACATCGCAGAATTCAGCCATGAGGCAAATAAGTAGTCAGCAGTCATGCTAACAGCCTGCAAGCCCGCATAGGCTCGACCCGACAATCACGCGAAGCGATTGGCAGTGTTTGGCTACGGATTCGGTGCAGGCGGCTGGACCAATTCCGGTATAGCGGCAATTGCGGCGTTTGACATTGGCTTGAGTTGGAGTTGTTCGATTAGGAATGCGATGCGGTCGCGTCGTGCTTCGGCGTTTAAGGCGTGAGGTGCATCGTACAGCTTGAAACGTTTTGGCTCGCTGACGACTGCCGCGTATTCCTTATCGCGCTCGGCCGTCAAGAAACGCTCCCGGGTCGCGTACTGAAGGAAAACTACCGCTGGGGCTGCATGCGAAACGTACTTACCCTGATCAAGCCAGCTGTACTTCTTGACAAAGGCGTCGAACTTCTCAGGACCGACCTTCAGTCGGTACTCCTGAACTTCTTTTGATTTAAAGGTAACTTGATCTGAGGTGGTACCCGCCATCAACACGAAAGCCTCGAAGCGGCGATCAATGCCGCTGAGAAATGCGCCAACCTCGGCATTATAGCTGTGCCCCACATACGCGAGACGGTGGGGATCAACATCCGACCGCGCCAACAACAGATCAGCGCCGCGACGCATATCGACGATGGCCTGCACCCGGTCGCTAATCTGCTGTTCGCTTAAATCTGAGTTGTCCTCTTTGTGTCCGGGGCGGGCGATTGGCCCGTCGGGCAACAACGAAACCACTCCCGCCGGCGCAAGTGCAACGGCCTCGTCGAGGAATTCTTTGCGGTTCATGAACGCGGAGCCCGGCATATACCAGTGCCCCCAGATCACACCGGCGAATCGGCCTTGGCCACGAGGAACAACCAAATATGCGGGAACTGTGCCACTCTTCGGACTGGCATAAGAAATATCGTGGATCGTCGTATCAGCTCTGTGTTCAATCCCGACCTCCTGCACATCCAACGGGGCTTTTTGGTTGTAGTCAAAATGACGCAGGAGGTCCGCATCCTGCGCCCAGAGGCCAAAGATCACCATTAAAGATACAATTGCCGAGCGCTTCTTCATTGCTACTCGATTGAACGTAGTCATAGACTAGAACACACTGAAAAAGTTAGCCGAACAGCCGCGTAGGAACCATCGTGCAGAATTTCTATCACCTTTCCGACCTCGAACAGCAACAAACGCGTGCGGGCAAAGCTTATCTCGAGTTCCTGAGCATTGCCCAGATGAGTGCAGGAATCTACGTTTTACCTGCCGGCAGCACTGATCGGCAGTCACCGCACAAGCAGGACGAACTCTACTACGTCATCAGAGGTAAGGCTCGAATGAAGGCGGGATCCGAAGATCAGCCGGTTGCGCCAGGCAGCCTGATATTTGTCGCTGCTGGCGCGGAGCATCGCTTCTATGACATCAGTGAGAAGCTAACGATTCTGGTTTTTTTCGCTCCGGCTGAGAGCGATTAGTCAAGGTTCGACAACTTCTATCAAGTGCTTAACCTGTGCTAATGGATTCTGAAGACATTCTCAAGCTGCCACCGCCGCCAGCCGATACTCGGGTTGCATACGGAAGCGATTCCAATCAGTTCGGCGAAATTCGCTTGCCGAAAACAAAGCCTCCCTTTCCGGTGGTCATGCACATTCACGGCGGCTTCTGGCGCGCCGCGTACGATCTTAAGCATGCTGGCCATTTTTGCGCCGCTCTTAGCGCCAAAGGTATCGCGACCTGGAATGTCGAATATCGCCGTGTCGGCAATCCCGGCGGGGGCTGGCCTGGGACGTTCGAAGATGTTCGCAATGCCTACCGCTTTATCCCTCAGCTGGCAAAGCGCTATAACCTCGAGAGTAGCAGCATCCTGGTTATGGGGCATTCGGCGGGTGGCCAACTGGCTCTCTGCCTCGCAGCCCATGAACTGTCGCTCAAGCGCGTCATTTCGCTTGCGGGTGTAGTTGATTTGCAGCAAGCCTGGGAACTGCATCTCAGCAACGACGCGGTGGTCAGTTTTCTTGGAGGCAAACCGGGCGAAGCCCACGATCATTATCACGAGGCTGATCCAATGCAGCTCAGTGTAGCCCGCACCACCACACAATGGCTCATCCATGGTGCTGCGGATGACGTGGTCCCCTCTGTGCTCAGCCGCAACTACACCGAACAAAAGAAGCGGCGTGGCGAGGATGTGCACTATCTCGAGATCTCAACCGCCGGCCATTTCGATTTGATCGACCCACGTTCGCGGGCGTGGCCGCGTGTCGAAAATACTGTGTTGCACGAATTGGGCAGGTAGCCCTCAACATCAACTAAGGTATGACTTCAGTAATCTTCTGCGCACCTTACGCGAAGAACATAATCCCAGTATGGAGCGGCGGAAGGCGAAACGTACGAAAGTGGTGTTGCCGGTAAAAGTATCTGCATCCGGGAGTTCACAGCTTGCACATACGTGCGATCTCACATATACCGGGGCCCGAATCGGCGGCCTGCATACCGAACTAAAGAAGGGCGAAATCGTCTCTTTGCACCGTGGACCCAAGAAAGCCAATTTTAAGGTGGTATGGGTACAGCAGTTGGGTCCTACCGAGATCCAAGTGGGCCTGCACGCCATGCAGCGGCAGAACAATCTGTTCTGGGGAGTTGATCTTCCCGACCAAAATCGCGAAACGAAGAGCGATCCTGAAAACCTTACGGGCGCTGTGAGTAAGAAGTCTTGAGTCTAGCTTCCATTAGACCTTTACTTTAAAAACAGGCTGCATCTTATACTCCTAAAGTCATTGAAATGATGCTATACTTTGGACGCAAAAGGCGCCTGCCTTCGTCTGCCATTGCGTGGTGAAGCAAGCCAGAAAAATGCAATCAGATACTGCTGTGAGGTGAGTAGCTGCATCTCAGAAGTGGCAGATGTTTTCGATCTTCCTCGCTGTTTAAAGACAAGGTCAGATGATTATGGGTGCCCGGTTCGCTCTAGATGCTTCTTCCTTCGAGAAATTACTAGCCGCCGCTTGGGTTCTGCAATGCGAACAGGACGAGAAAAAGAAGATTACAGCGAGCCAGCTGTATACCACCAGTGTGCTCCTGCGGAGTGACACAGTTGAACCGGTAGTGGATTCAACGACCCGTATTCGACAGGAAACCTGCTCTGCTTCGAATGAGGTTGCACCCGCGTCGGAGCCATCGCCGTCGATGCAAGTTGAGTCGCCGGTCCTGATCCCGAAGGTCGAAAACGCTGAAAATGCGCCAGCGGAGCCTCTGCCGCGGGATGTAACCTCAGAATGCAGTCCCGGCGTAATCACCGCTCTGCATGTCATGGCGAGCGCGGCCGAAGACCAAGCAATGGCGGAGATCAGCCGTTGGGTCTCAGTTTTTTTGATGGCCGTCCAGGCGCGCTCGCGCCGGTTTCATACGAAAACAATTAGGCTCATCGTTTCCAAGCGATCGATGCGCTTGGCGAGAGTTTCAATCGCTCCCATTTTGCTCTTGTCCGTAATGTTTGCATTCTCCGTGTCGCAAGTCTGGAAGCAGAAAGCTGCGCAGGCAAGCCAAAGAACAGAGCTTCAAAATCCGCAGCCGGCTCTCCGGGACTCCTTGCAAACCCATGAAATGCGCTTCGCGGAATCGTTGATGGTACACGAGGACGAGATCAGAAACCAAGAGATCACAAATCAACATCCATCGAGCCATCTGCACATTACGGACTCGACGACGGCTTCAGCCATCGAAGCACTCAGCCCCTATGAGATGGCAGGATTGCGACGCCAAGCTGAATATGGTGACCAGTCTGCCGCGCTAGCTCTCGGCATGGCTTACGAAACCGGGCATTCCGTCCACCAAAGCTGCACCAAAGCCGCGGAGTGGATCGCATTCGCGGCCGCGAATGACAATCCTGCTGCAGAATACAATCTCGGATTGAGGTACTTCCAAGGGGACGGGCTCCCGCAAGATCCGACTGAAGGCGCGAAATGGCTGGCTAGGGCGATGGCGGCCGGATACCCTAAAATACTCGCAGCCGAGAAACATTCTTCAGAATGAGCTTTTTACCGATGCGGCCCGCCAGCTTCCCTAGGCGACCCTTCGCAGCACCAAGGCGGAATTTTTCGAGCCAAAGGCGATACAGTTGCAAATGGCATGCTCGATGGCTTTTCGTCGCCCCGGCTGACGAATGTAATCGAGATCGCATTCGGGGTCAGGGGTTTGCAGATTGATTGTGGGCGGAAGCTTTCCCGTTTGCATTGCGATAATCGTCGCTGCAACCCCGGCCGCGCCGCAAGCGCCTTGCGGATGCCCGATCTGCGATTTCAGTGCAGACATGGGCACATTTTTCGCATGTTCACCCAGGACCAACTTCAGGGCTCGGGTTTCGATACGATCGTTCAACTGAGTGGAAGTGCCGTGAAGGTTGACGTAGTGCACATCGGCTGGACTGATTCCTGACTCTTTCATCGCGAGACCAATGGCACGTGCTGGCTCCTCCCCGCATTCCTGCAAGCGTACGCGGTGGAATGCTTCGCAAGTGGATCCGTAGCCACAGATCTCGGCGAGGATCTTTGCGCCTCGGGCTTGGGCACGCTCGTATTCCTCCACCAGCAACATCCACGCACCTTCAGCAAGGACGAACCCGTCACGATCAACCGAGAAAGGCCGTGACGCGCGCTCCGGATCATGATTCCAGGAATCAGTCAGGATTTTCATGAGAATGAATCCCTTCACAATCCCCAACGAGATCGGAGCATCGGCGCCACCGCTGAGTACCAGATCAAGCCGGCCGGATTGAATCTGACGCAAAGAGTACCCAAGCGCGTCTGTGGACGAGGTGCAACCGGTCGTAATCACGTGACTTGAACCTCGTAGACCGAACCGCACATTGAGTTCGCTCGAGAGGGTTCCCATGACTCCCGTGGGCACACAGAACAGGCTCATCTGTTTGTATTGCCGGTGAAAAAAGAGGCGATACTGTTCTTCCGTGAACTCTTGCGATCCGCCGCCGGAACCGAGAATGACCCCAAATCGGCGTTTTTCTTCGAGCGACAACGAGGCCGGGTCTATGCCCGCGTCTGACAACGCCTCGGTTGCGGCCGCGATCGCAAGCGGCAATACACGTGACACGTGTTTGCGATCGCGCTTTTCCACCCATGCCAACTCGTCAAAGTCCCGCACCTCTCCGGCAATCTGGACAGAAATGTCGGAGGGATCGAAGTGTGAAATTCGGCGGACCCCGCTCCGGCCCTCCAGAATGCCCGAGGTAAAGGCGGCTTGGCCATTGCCGTTTGGACTAACGACTCCCATTCCGGTAATCACGACGCGGCGATTCAATGGATTCTCCCGAAGCAGTGTAGCAAGCAATGCAGAACAGTGCCTCCAATGCCCTAACCCCGGAACTGGCAACGAGAGGTTCGATGGTGGTCACGATCGCCCAATAGTAAAGCGTGTGCGCGGAAGTCGCCGTTAGGTCACAGCCTCGCTAGTCGTTCCTATTCCTTCCTTATTCGACAATTACTCTCTGAGAATCGACCAAACACGGCCGACATTATTCAAGAACCGCGTGTCGTATGTGCGAATCGTCAGCGAATCCGCGCAGCTGAACTGTCACATGCATCCCGGTCAATTGTCACTGACATCCGTTTGGAGAAACGTGTAGGGTTTTGGCGTCTCTAAATGGGCTCGGTGTCCTGTGCCCCACAAGGCACCTTCCGAGCATCACTCCCGGTCGAAACTAACCAAGAACTGCGAGGAGGATTCCCCCATGTATGCACGTATCGTGGAGTTTGTTCCCAGAGCCGAGAAAAAGGACGAGTTCATTCACGTGATGAAAAATGAGGTTCTGCCGATCCTGAAGAAACAGGTTGGCTTCCTCGACATCCTTCCTCTTTTCCCGGAAATGAAGAACGAGAAAGTTGTGCACATCACACTATGGATGGAGAAGCGAGACGCGGAGCGTTATGAGAAGGAGGTCTTCCCGAGAATCGAGGACATTCTCCGGCCGATCCTGAACACTCCGATCACTTGGAGGCTCTACCAAGTCGAGACTACGCTATGTGAGCACTTCGTGAATGCCCTGGCGGCATAGTTGAGCGTGACGAAGTGCCAGGCCGGAGCAGTAACCGCTGCTCCGGCCTTTGTGTTTGGGAGCGCGGAATCCACATAGGCGGCGTAAGCCCGGCATCGCAACCCGCTTTATGTCTTCCCCTCGATCGAGGGAGGGCATGGCGATTCGGCGCAAGCTGCCGCCCCATTACTTATCGGCAAGCCGTGCGGCTCCTTTAAAAATACGGAGAAACATAGGCCGGGTGAGTTTGCCAGTTTGTGTGTTCTGGTTCGACGGATGATAGGAAGCAAGTAGAATTTTTCGATCGGGCATGTCGTACTTGGCGCCGTGTTTAAAGATGTAAGCCTGCTTGGTTTTAATGAGGTGGCGACGTTTGAGGTAGTTTAAATACGCGTCGAAACCGATCTTGCCCAGCGCAACGATGACCCTTAATTTCTTGAGCCCCTCTAGTTCACGATCTAAGTAGGACGAGCAATTCGCCAGCTCTTGTGGGAGTGGCTTGTTGTCGGGCGGGGCGCAGCGGACTGCGGCCGTGATGAAAACGTCTGTGAGCTCGAGTCCGTCACCACAGTTTGTGGCGTTCGGCTGATTGGCGAAACCGGCTTCATAGAGCACGGGATACATGAACTTACCGGAGGCATCGCCGGTGAATGGGCGACCGGTACGATTCGACCCATGAGCTCCGGGGGCGAGCCCGAGGATCAGCACGCGTGCGTTGGGATCGCCAAAGCCAGGCACGGGCTTTCCCCAATATTCGCAATCAAGGTAGGCCCGACGCTTTTCCCGGGCGATTTTTCCGCGATATTCGACCAGGCGTGGGCAGCGGGTACAAGCGATGAGCTTGGCGTTGAGTTGCTTAAGCCATATAGGCTGATCGGTCATTGGTTCGAATACAGAAACCCCACGAGCAGTGTCTCCCAGTCTAACGATAATGAAGGTGTATTAGCGAGTGCCGCAGTATCGAGCGCGGGAAGTGCAGGTGTGTACTCGTCATTGACCTGAGACGCGCGCGGGTCTAAATTTGCTTCAGAGGTGAGGGGAAAGGATTTCTTTCCCCATGGCTAGCCAGGCACTCGTCGGAGTCGCTCTCGTTGGACTCCAACTGGGCCATTACCGCATCGTCGAGAGGATCGGCGGCGGCGGAATGGGAGAAGTTTACCGCGCCCAAGACGAGCACCTGGGGCGCGACGTGGCCATCAAAGTTCTGCCTCCCGGTACTCTCTCTGATGAAAATGCCCGTAAGCGTTTTCGCAATGAAGCCCTGACCCTTTCCCGGCTCAACCATCCCAACATCGCCACAGTTCATGACTTTGACACGCAGGCAGGAGTGGATTTCCTGGTGATGGAGTACGTTCCTGGAACAACCCTCAGCGAAAAGCTGGCGGCAGGACCGCTGCCGGAAAAAGAAGTCGCTCGCCTGGGTGCACAACTGGCGGAAGGACTAACCGCCGCTCACGAGCAAGCAGTCATTCATCGTGACTTGAAACCTGGCAACTTACGACTGACCCCCGACGGAAGATTGAAGATCCTTGACTTTGGGCTCGCAAGACTGGTGCAGCCAGTGAGTGGTAACGCCGAAACCGAGACTATGAGCGAAACCCGCGCACTCGCGGGTACGCTGCCGTACATGTCGCCGGAACAGTTGAGAGGCGAACGAATCGATGCCCGCAGCGATATCTGGGCCACCGGAACGGCGCTGTTCGAGATGGCCACAGGCCGACTCCCATTTGAGGGCAAGACGACCGTTGCACTCGCGGATCAGATTCTTCACACTCAGCCCGCCTCGCCGCGGCGCCTGCAGCCGCGGCTTTCATCGCGTCTGGCAGACATCATTCTGAAGTGCCTGGAAAAGGACGCAGAGAACCGCTATCAGTCCGCCAAAGAGTTGCAAGTCGATCTGCGGCGGCTGCTCTTGCCCGCCTTCGCCACAAATGTCGCCGCGAGCGCCGTGCGCAAACACCCTCGTTCCAAACGCATCCGGTCCGTTGCCGTACTGCCGCTTGCCAATTTTTCGCGCGATCCCGAGCAGGAGTACTTCGCCGACGGCATGACGGAGACCTTGATTTGCGACCTGGCAAAACTCCGGGGTGTGAAGATAACTTCGCGCACCTCGGTGATGCGCTACAAGGGCAGCGAAACACCTCTGCCACAGATTGCCGAGGAACTGAACGTCGACGCCGTGGTGGAAGGGTCGGTTCTGCGGGTCGGGCCGCGGGTGCGCATTACGGCCCAGCTCATCCATGCAGCCACCGATACCCACGTGTGGGCGGAGAGCTACGACAGAGAATTAGCGGACGTGCTGGTGGTGCAGAGTGAGATCGCGCGCGCCATTGCCCGCGAAATCCAGGTCGCGTTAACGCCAGAGGAAGACAAGCGATTGACTCGCGCACGCCGCGTCAATCCCGAAGCCTATGAAGCTTATCTCAAGGGCCGTTTTCACTGGTACAAGCTCTCGCGTGAGCATTTCGATACGGCGCTGAAGTATTTCGAGGTCAGCTTGGAGAAAGACCCCAGCGACCCCTTAGCCTATGTCGGCATTGCTAGTGTGTGGTGTTCCCGCTGCGATTGCGGGCTTGTCCCAACCCGTGAGGCCTTTCCGAAGGCGAAGGCTGCCGCCCTAAAGGCGATTGAACTGGATGATTCGCTGGCCGAAGCGCATATAAGCATGGGCATGATGAGGAGTGCGGAATGGAACTGGGACGAAGCGACGAAAGAGTACAGTCGTGCAGCCGAACTGACGCCTAACTCCGCCGATGCCCACTTTTTCCTGGCGGATCTGGCGATCTCGCGGGGCCGTCTTGTGGAATGGAAGACACACATTGAGCGCGCTCTGGAACTGGATCCACTCAACTTCTTTAATCAGTGTTTCTATGGTTGGCACTTGCTCTATTTGCGCCGCTATGACGAAGCGATCGTCGAGCTCCGCAAGGCACTCAGAACCGAGCCCCATCTTCCGGCTGCGCATTTGCGTTTATGGGGCGCCTACTGTGGAAAGGGCATGCACGAAGAAGCAGTAGCGGCGGCGCAGACGTTTTTCGAAGCGTTGGGAGACAAAGAGGTGGGGCACGCCCTGCAGCGCGGCTACGCTGATGCCGGCTATTCAGAAGCGATGCGTTTGGCGGCGGACACGCTGACCGAGCGGTCCCGCTCCACCTACGTTCAACCCACCCAGATAGCCCGCCTCTACGCCCACGCCGGCGACAAGGACCATGCCCTCGAATGGCTGGAGAAGGCCTACGAGGAGCGCCTCATCGCCATGATTCATCTCGGTGTGGACTTGGATTGGAGTTTTCTGCGGGGCGAGCCACGGTTTCAGGATTTGATGCGTCGCGTGAATCTTTAAAAGGAGGCTGTCATGACCAATCGTGAGTTCTTTATTCGTTGCTGGGAAGACGAGTATCCGGTTTTCCTGAAGGCACTCAGGGCAGTTCCCGCCGACCGGTGGGGCTACCGGCCGCACCCCAACTCTCGCTCGGCGGCTGATCTGGTGTGGTTGCAAGTCGTAGAAAAACGCTGCTGGATTGAGCTTTTGGAAACTGGGCAGATCAACTGGAAGTTACCGCCCATCACCATGAACCTTGCGGAGATGATCGCCGCCTACGAGAAGGCCCACCAGGAACTGGCTCCACGGTTGAGGAAGATAGACGATACAACCTGGCATCAAAAGCCCACCCAGTTCGTGGTA
>Ga0335077_10012234_pt1 | contig 10728 bp, 9 predicted proteins | sample Lox_Sample_31_FD_207151 | JGI IMG/M metagenome (GOLD analysis project Ga0335077, IMG submission 207151) | Soil microbial communities from Loxahatchee National Wildlife Refuge, Florida, United States - Lox_Sample_3.1 | ecosystem: Environmental > Terrestrial > Soil > Wetlands | place: USA: Florida...
GGTTTTGCGGCGGCCTGCCAGAAGAAGCCGGTGGGCGCCACTACCAGCGCGTCGGCCATATTGTAAGCGTAGCCGCGCGGAGAGGCGGCGAAGGCGCGCTCGACGTAGTCGCTGACAAAGCCCTGCATCAGCCATTGATGGCCGTCGAAGCTGATGGCGCCGCCGGTGTAGAAGTTGTCCAGCAGCACGTACTGCTCGGCGAGGGCATGGTGATTGGGCGTGATCTGCCGGCCGTACATGACCAGCTTGGGATCGCTGTTGCCTTTGCCGATGTCACCGAAAAGCTGGTCGTAAGTCCGGTTCTCCTTCACGATGAGGAACACGTGGCCGATGCCGAGCGACGGCAGGTTGGCGACCCCGCCGGCCGGGGCCAGCTTCGGGCTGTTGGCGGCCTTCACCTCGCGGGTTCCGGCGGCGAGCTGCGCTGCCGTGGGTACGGGAATACGCTCCAGGGTGCCCTGATACTGGCGGGAATTGAAGGTTCCGCGATTGTTGGCAGTGTTGCCGGTGCCTTTCAGGTTGAGCACGCGGAGCGAACCGTCTTGCGCCACGGCGATCGATGTCGGGAACCATGCGGTTGGGATCGCGCCGGCGGCCTGGTACTTCCCCGAAGACTCGCGCAGCACCGCGATCGCATCGTTGCCGCCGCATGCCACGTAGAGGGTCGAGCCGTCCTGCGAAAACGCTACCGCGACCGGCTGGCTGCCGAGTGCCGTCTCCGGGTACGCCGGGATCCTCACATCGGTGCGCGCCAGGGTTTTGGTGTCGATGAGGGAGATCGAGTCCGAATGGCTGTTCGCCACGGCAAGGAGCGTGCCTCTGGGGTGCACCGCCATCAGCGACGGCGCCAGTCCGACGAGGATCTCTTTCACCGCTCCGGTCCGCGAGTCCAGGACACTTAATGTGCCGGTGATGGAGGCGCCCGTAACGGCGTCGGTCGCCACGCTCGAGCCGGAAGAAGGGGCTACGGTGTCGTCGTTGCCGGCGCGGCGCCCGCCGCGGTTGGTCACGAACACCCGCTCGCCGGCGACGGCCACACCGAAAGGCGCGATACCGGCATCGACCTCTTTGAGCAGCTCGAGAGTGTCGGCGTTGATCACGGCCAGGGTATTCGAGCGGCTGAACGCCACATAAGCCAGCCGGCCGTCGGGGGAGAAGGCGATGCCGGCGGGCAGCGGATGTCCGTTCAACCCGATGCGGCTGACTCCGCCCGGCTTGCCGGTTTCGGAGAGCTCGGCAATTAGGATGCTGTCCGGGCCGTTGCGCGATGTTTCGCTGGCCCAAAGCTGGCGGTCGCCGGGTCGGAAGGCGATGCCGGTGTACGAAGTCTGGCGAGTCTCGATGTCGGCCACTTTGACACCGGCAGAGCCGTCCAGCAGCACGATGCCGCGGGTATTGAGGACCGCAAGGAAGCGCCGGGCGCCGTCCCAGGCCATGTCCACCGGGCGGCCCGGGATCACGGTCTGCTCGCCCCAGGGCGCCAGCAATTGGTTGGTAGGGACCAGGTACAGGCCGTCCGCCTGCCTGCCCAGAAGCACCGTGCTCTTCAGCAGCGAGAACACACCCGATTGCTGTGCAGCGAGCGCGAGGGCCAGAAGCAGCAGCGGCACCAGGACGACCGATCGTTTCACCATGGAACGTACAGCATAACTGGTCACGGTAGCGGCCGTATTACAATTAAGGAATATGCGTGGTTTTTCGGGCCTCCTTCTAGTCGTGTGTGCGAGCTGTGTCTTCGCGCAGACCGGAGAGGCGCCCGAGGTGGTCCGCGCAAAAGCTGGGATCGAGAGACTGCGCGCCCTCGTAGAAGCGGGTGTCATGCCGAAGGCGCAACTGGACAAGGCCGAGGCTGCTGTTGCCGATGCCGAGGATGCCGCGCTGCTGCGCCGCACGCTGTATGGCAACGAGCTGACCGACGATCAGGCGGGCGAGATGGTAGCTGCCGCCCAACGGCGCGTCGATCGCCGCCGCCAGGCGTACGAGGAAGGCAAGAAGCTGGTGGACAACGGCGTCGCATCCCTACTCTCCCTCTCCGACTACCTTCAGGATCTGGACCTGGCGCGCAAGGAATTCGATCTGGCGGAGTCGCGCGCGCGGCTGACGCACGAGCTTACCCAGATGGCCCAGGCCGAGGAGCTACTGGACAGCAAACTGGCGCAGGAGCCCGAGGAAGCCCGCAGTCTCGCCGATCGTTATGAGGGCGATGGCGCCTTCAACCTGGCGACATTCGCGCGCGTGGAGACAGATTTCGAAAAGCACTTCGGCAAACCGCTGCCGATCAGCGCCATGGGCGAGACCGCGGTCCACAGGGCCCTGGGCTTCGATCATCGCGGGCGCGTGGACGTGGCCATCCACCCCGATCAGCCGGAAGGTCACTGGCTCCTCGAATACCTGGCCGATCACCATATTCCGTATTTCGCTTTCCGCCACGCCGTGCCGGGCAGGGCCACGGGCGCGCACATCCACATCGGTCCCATGAGCACGCGCGTCAAACTCGGTGGATAATAAGTAGCTTCATGACCGATCCCAATCTGAGAGTCCTTATCTCCTCCGAGCAGATTCAGGCGCGGATCAAGGAGCTCGGCGCGAAGATCTCCGCCGATTACCCGACCGGCAACCTCCACATGATTTGCATCCTCAAAGGCGCGGTCTTCTTCATGACCGACCTGGTGCGGGCCATGAAGCGCGATGTCTTCGTCGATTTCATGGGCATCTCGACGTACGGGAAGGGGAAGACGTCCTCCGGCGAGGTCAAGGTGACGAAAGACCTGGACATCTCGCTGGAAGGCGCGGACGTGCTGATCGTGGAGGATATTGTGGATAGCGGCGTGACGCTGAATTACCTGATGCACGTGCTCGATCAGCGCCGGCCGCATTCGATCCGGATCGCGGCCCTGCTCGATAAGCCGGAACGCCGGCTTCGTCCCGTGCACGTCAGCTACGTGGGATTTCAGATTCCCGACCAGTTCGTGGTGGGGTACGGCCTCGACTACGCCGAGAAATACCGGAATCTGGACGAGGTCTGTGTTCTGGAAGGCGAGCCGGCAAAGGCCTGACTGCTACTTGCTGGCAGCGGCGTTTTCGTGCTTTTTCTGAAGATGGCGCTTTACGTCCGGCCAGAATTCCTTCAGCAGGTTGGAGAAGGCATCGGCCGAGCACTGGATGAGCAGCTTCGAGACGTTGTCCGCGACGTTTCGGGTATCGGGGTAGTACGCGTTTGAGATGGCGACAGCTAGAGAATTGCCGCCCCATTCCGAAAAATTGAAACTGTTCCGGCCGCTATCCATGCGGGCGACGAAGATTCGCGTGAGCGCATAGCCCGCGCGGTGCCACTTGGTTCCGTCGCCGAGCCGAAAGTAGCGCGGGTCCTGGTGTCCGAGGGCGGGCACCAATCCTTCTGTCATCATGTTGCCGATCATCTGGTCGCCGTACGCTGCCGCGAATCGTTTGGCGTAGCCGGCCATGCCCTGCCCAAATGACGGATTCTGGTTCTCGATTTGATAGAGGAGGGCGAATGCCGCGGCAGTGGGATACACGGGCCAATCGAAGGAATCCTTGTAGGCGATCGTGAACTTGCGCTTGGCTGTGATGGGCGCGAACGGAATCGACGCTTCCGTGGTGCGGTTATTCGGCACGACTCCGAAAATGCGCTTGTCCTCGACCTGGGCTGGCGCGGCATCGCTGGTGGCCACGGTCGGCGGCGGTGGAGGCGGATTCTGGTCTTGGGCCGGGCAGGGAATAGCTCTAACGAGCCATAAATACAGCACTCCCCACTGAAGCAGCCTTGGCATACGGCCCTAGATGCTGGTGTGAGGTACCCGGTTTCAGTTTTCTTTTCCCCTTGGCACATGTGACCGCAGGATTGAGCGGGTATCGGCCCGTGCGCATCGAGCGTGTTCGTGAACCGCCCGGTTCCGAGGGGATGAACCGCGCGGTTCGCGAATCCGGCGTATCGCCGGCGCGCGATGGGATAGACGGAGGCCGCCACACCATTTATCAGCAACTTGCGCGCGGACAAGAGGTGAACGCAGATGGTCGCGGTGTTTGGCCTGCGGGATGCTTCCTAGAAAGGCGTTCCTGGCAGCTCAGCCAAAGAGGAGGGTAAGACGATGAAGAACTTGACTTCGAAACTGATGATCACCGCGGCCGCCGTGGCTATGGTTACCGGCGTTGCTTCCGCAGAGTCTCTCAAAGCCGATATCCCGTTTGCCTTTCGCGCAGGCGGCAAGGTCATGGCTCCCGGGACTTACCGGGTGACAACCAGCGACGCGAAGCACTATGTGGTACTGGCTAACTTTGCGGCCAAGGATTCGGTGATCGCGGTGCCGGTGGCGCAGACGAACCCGCCGAAGAGCGGCAACGATCCCGTGATCACATTCGACTGCGGCCGCGGACCCTGCGAGCTGGTCCGGCTTTGGACGGCATCCGGCTACCCGGCGCTGAAGTTCTCTCACAGCAAGTCGGGATCGACCGAGCAGGCTTCCCTAACCGAGATTCGCCTGGTGCGAGCCAACGGCGACTGATTCCCGCCCCAAACCCCGCCAAAACCCCACCACCAAACCCCCGCGGTACATACTCCCGGCGCTGCCACCCCCCGGCAGCGCCGGTCCGCATTGTGTGCCGAGCATGTTCGACCGCTCGGGGGTGAAAGTCCGCTCTACAACCTGATGACGTTTTCCGAACACAGCTACGGGTTTCGTCCTGGGCGGTGGGCTCATCAGGCGGTGGAAGCGGCGCAGCGGTACGGCCCGGAACAAGTGTGGAACGGGCCCAGGCGGAGATGACGACGGTTGCGAGGCGGCAGGCTCAACAATACCCTGAAGGAACGCCACCGTGGGCGTGTCGGTAGTGTCGCTGGCGCGCGAGATTACGGGCGGGTTCGGCCATCGCTGCTGCTGGCGTGGGCCGCCGTGGTGCTGCTGGCGATGCCGGGGTTCGCCGCGGGAGTTGCCTTGTCGGCGGTGTTGGCGCGCGGGATGAAAAGCATGGTTTCGCTGGTCTCGCCGGCGGATCCTATTTCGATAGCCGGCGCGGCAGTGTTCCTGGTGATGGTCACGCTGGTCTCGGCGTGGCTGCCGGCTACGCGGGCGGCGGCAGTGGACGCGGCTTCGGCATTGCGCGCGGAGTAGGCCGTTGCTACTTCGGCTCCGGAACCGCCGGCGATGTGTACGCTTTTTTCAGCGCCTCCTGGTATTCCCCGAAGAGCGCCTTGATGCCGGCGAACTCGCGCTTCACTGCGGTCCGGTACTCGCTCTCGGTAGCGAAATCGAAGAGCAGCGCCGCCATTGCCTGCGCATCTACTGCAAAGCCGTGATGCCCGATCTCCGCCAGCGCATCGGCTTCCATTTCGTAGGTGTGATTGGGCGCCGTCGAGGTCTGCACTTCGATTCCCACACCCGGAATGGCGCTGCTCACGGAGCCCGTTTCCTCGAAACCCTGCGGCTTGCCCGGCGTTTCGAGCACGTTAGTGGCGCCAAATGCCTTGGCATGCGCCAGCCCGACCTCGCCGAGCGTGGCCAGCGAGATCCCGTCGCGCAGGCTGCCATAGGCATCGATCTTGAGTTTCGTACCGGTGGCCAGCGCGGCGGCGCGGGCGGCATTGTCCACGAATTCCCGCACCTGCTTCAGGTAGACTTCGTCCGGGTAGCGGATGTAGAAGTCCGCCTGGGTGCGGTCCGGCACCACGTTGGGCGCGGCGCCGCCTTCGGTGATGACGCCTTGCACGCGCGCTTCCGGCCGCATGCTCGAGCGCACCGCGTCGATATTGTTGAACAGGTGGATTACGGCCTCGAGGGCGTTGCGGCCGTTCCAGGAGGTCATCTGGTGTGCCGGAGCACCGGAAAACGTGTACTTGACGCCGTCGATATTCAGGCAGCAGGTGCCGAACCCGGGCGCCGGACGCAAGGTCGCGTTGACCGCGTGGCTGCGCACGATGATATCCATCCCGTTGAACACGCCTGCGTTGAACATATCGGTCTTAGCTGCGGGCGGCATCATCTCTTCGCCCGGCGTCCCGAATACCACGACGCTGCCCGGCAGCTTCGCCTTCTCCAGGTATTCGGCGATGGCCACGGCAGCCGCGATCCCCACCGGTCCCTGCGCGCTGTGTTGATCGCCGTGAAATGCGCCCTTGCTGCCGCGGAGCGCGTCGTATTCCAGGATGACGCCGAGATTGGGCGCGCCGCGATTGCCTTTGTAGCGGCCGACAAACGCGGTTTTGAGATTCGCCACGCCCTCGGTAACGTCGAACCCGTGCCGCTTCAGACAATCCACCAGCAGCCTCACTGAGCGGTGCTCCTCGAAGCCGATCTCCGGATGACGAGTGATGTCGTCGCTGAGGGCGAGCATCTCCTCGTCCATGAGCTGCCGGGCGCGAGCGACTACCTGATCGCGCGCTGCGTTCGCCGCGGCAAATCGCGAGACCCAGCCCTGTACGTTGAGGGATTTCTCCAGGTCGGCCATTTTCCGCACGACGGCCGCGGCCGCTTCGCGCTCCGTGGGAGTCTCCTGGGCAAGGGCCATCTGCCGCGCCGCGCCCATCATCGATATCAAAAGAACCAGCTCAGCGTTTCTTCGCATGAATCGTCACCGAAAGCTCGTCGTTGCGGATATTCGTGAAACGCAGTGTCAAGCGCCCCTCGCCGTCGAGCGTCACCACCGCTGGAGAATTGAGGCTCGTCAGCATCCAGCCCGCGGGTAGGGTCACGTAGTTCAGGGGACGTCCCAGCGTCCGCGACCAGACCAGCTCGCCGTTGCGCACGTAGTATCCGGCGGCGTCCGTGTAGCTCTCCACGCAGCGGATGCGCACGCTCTCGCCTTCTCCGACCGGCTTCGGCAGATCACCCTGCACTACCACCGAATCGTCATCGGTAGGCGTGGGGTAGTAGCCCAGAGCGTTCACCGATTTGCCGGTCACGTTCTTCGTGGGCAGCGGTTCGCCGGTATCCAGGTTGTACATCTGCGCGCCGCCGCTGACGGTGCTGCCCTTACGCACAAAGCTGTGCGCCGATTTCTGGCCAACTCGCGTGATGGTGAAATCGTGCGAAATCTTGAACTGGTGCGTTTCCGGGTCCAAAAGCCAGTAGCGGATCTCGCGATCCTGGTCCGCGCGGTGGAACTGCCCGAACGCCGGCGCCGCGATCAGCGCCATCCAAAGCAGTCGCTTCATGGCAGCTTTCTCCCCGTGATCTTCACCGGAAGCTGATCGTCGCGGTCGTTGAGAAAGCTGACACGAATCCGCCCCTCGGCGTCCTGCGACACAATTGCCGGCGATGCCGATCCGGCGAGCTCATAGCCCCTGGGCAGAATGACGACATTCCGTTTGATTCCCAGCGGCCGGTCGAAGACGAATCCCCCGGGTGTTTCGTAGTACGAAGGCGGGTCGGTGTAGGTCTTGTAGATCCGGATCCGGGTTTCGGCGCCCTTGGGCACGGGATTGGCGAGCTTCACCCGCAGGAATTGCGCGTCGTCGGCCGTGCGCGCGTTGACGAACCCGCCGGCCTTGGCGGTCTTGCCGTCGACCGTGCTCCACTCGAGCGGCTTGCCTGTGGCGCGATCGATCACGCGCTCCTTGGTGGCCACCGATCCCTGGCGGATCGGGTTGAAGAAGTACGGCGCCCCTTCCCGTGTCGCGGTGACGTCGTAAATGATGTCGAACGAGTGGGTGGATGGCGCGAGCAGGTCGTAGACCGTCAGTTCGTCGGCGCCCCATCCGGACACTGACAGGAGCATCGCGAGGCCCAGAGTTTTCATGATGGATATTGAGTCTAGCAGACGCGACGGCCGTGCTTGAGGCCTTCAGGTATGCGGCGCGCAGATTTATATAATGGTCCCGATGAAACTCTGCATCGCCCCCATTATTCTTGCTTCCGTCCTGTTCGCGCAGCCCCCCGCAGCGCCGGACACGCTCGATGCCGCCAAGCTCAAGACCGCGCTGGACCGCGCCAACCGTACCCTCCAGGACTGGCCGAACCTGAATCGCTATCGCGCGGACAACGAGAAGATCGCGCCGCCCGCGCCGGGCGAGGAGCGCGTCGTCTTCATGGGCGATTCCATCACCGACGGCTGGGGACGGCGCTACGGCAACTTCTTTCCGGGCAAGCCGTACATCAACCGCGGCATCAGCGGGCAGACTACGCCGCAAATGCTGATCCGGTTCCGGCCCGACGTGATCGCGCTCAAGCCGAAAGCCGTCGTGATCCTCGCCGGCACGAACGACATCGCCGGCAATACCGGCCCCTCCACGCTCGAGATGATCGAGGACAGCCTGGCGTCGATGACCGAGCTTGCGCAGTTGCACGGCATCAAGGTCGTTCTCTCCAGCGTCATGCCTACCTGCGATTACATCCAGAATCAGAGCGACCGGCGGCCGAATTCGAAGATTATCGAGCTTAATAAGTGGATCAAGGACTACGCCGCCCAGCACAACGCCATCTATCTCGATTACTTCACCGCGATGCTCGACGATCAGGGCGCGCTCAAGAAAGAACTGACCTACGACGGCCTGCACCCCAACGACGCGGGCTACGAGCTCATCATGCCCCTCGCGCAGAAGGCCGTGGACCAGGCCTTGCGGTAGAATCTCCAGATGCGACTCGTCCCGCTCGCACTGCTTGCTTTACCGCTCGCGCACGGCGCCGACTACAAACTGAAAGCCTCGCCCACAACCATCGCCTGGGGCTACTACTGGTCGCAGGCCAAGCCCGCCCTCAAAATCAAATCCGGCGACACGGTCGAGATCCAGACCATGCTGACCAACAGTCCGCAACGGCTGGCGGCGGCCGGCGTCAAGGAACAGGATATCGAGCCCGAGCTCAAAGCCATCACGGCCGCGGTCACCGGGGACGCCAAGGGTCCGGGCGGCCACATCCTTACCGGACCGGTCTTTGTCGAAGGCGCCGAGCCGGGCGACACGCTCGAGATCCGCATCCAGAAGATCGACTACTCGATCCCATACGCGTATAACAGCTTCAGCCCGCAGCGCGGCGTGCTGACGCCGGACGATTTCAGCAAGGGTGCGACGAAGATCATTCCACTCGATACCAGCCGAGGGATCGCGAAGTTCGCCGACGGAATCGAGATCCCACTGCGGCCGTTCTTCGGCAGCATGGGCGTCGCGCCGCCGGAAGCGATGGGCCGAGTCTCCAGCGGACCGCCCGGAATCTTCGCCGGCAATCTGGATAACAAGGACCTTGTCGCCGGCACCAAGCTGTTTATCCCTGTATATGTGCCGGGCGCGTTGTTCGAAGTCGGCGACGGCCACGCGGGGCAGGGAAACGGCGAGGTTGACATCACCGCGCTCGAGACGTCTCTGGTCGGTACCTTCCAGTTCGTCGTTCGCAAGGACCTCCACCTCAAGGGTCCGCGCGGCGAGACGCCGACCCACTTTATCGCCATGGGCCTCGACCCGAGCCTCGATGAAGCCATCAAGAACGCCGTGCGCGACGCGATCGACTTTCTCGTCACCGAGAAACACCTCTCGCGCGAGGACGCGTACATGCTGTGCAGCGTCGGCGTCGATTTCAACGTGACGCAGGCCGTGGACGGCACCAAGGGCGTTCACGCCATGATCCCGAAGAGCATTTTCAAGAACTGAATCGGACCCCAGTGTGACCGCCGCCGCCGAAAACACGTCTGCCGTCCGCATTCCGGCCCAGGGCGCGTGGTGGCGCTGGGCTGTCGTGCTCATTCCCGGGGCACTGCTGTATTTCTTTCCGCTTCCCGGTCTGAACCCGGCGCAGGCCCGCGTGTTCGGCGTTTTTGTGGCAACCGTCATCGCGCTGGTTGCGCAGCCGGTTCGGATGGGAGTGAGCGTGCTTCTGGCCATGACGCTGCTCGCGCTCACCGGAACGCTGTCGCCGGCGCGTGTGCTCAGTGGATTCGCTAACGTCACGGTGTGGCTCATCTTCACTGCGTTTCTGTTCTCACGCGCCGTGACCCAGACCGGCTTCGGGATGCGGGTGGGCTACCTGTTTATCGAACGCTTCGCCCGCACCCCGCTACGTCTCGGGTACTCGATGGCCGCCGCCGACCTCGTGCTCGCGCCCTTCATCCCGTCCGATACGGCCCGCGGCGGCGGAGTAGTATTCCCGATCACGCGCAGCGTCGCCAGGGCCTTCGGTTCCGAACCGGGACCCTCGGCGCGCCTCATGGGCTCCTTTTTGGTGCTGGTCTCGTTCCACACCACCTACACTGCCTCCGCCATGTTCCTTACCGGAATGGCGTCCAATCCGCTGATCGCCGATTTCGCGCGCAACATCGGACGTGTCGAGCTCACCTGGTTGCGCTGGTTCACCGGCTCCTGCGTCCCGGGATCTCTGGCGTTGCTCGTGGTCCCGTGGCTGCTGCTGCGGCTGGTCAAACCCGAGATCCGCGAGACAGGCCCCGCGCGCGAATTGGCGCGCCGCGAGCTGGCGCACATGGGCCCGCTGCGGCGGGATGAAAGATGGCTGGTCGCGATCATGTCCGGAGTGATGGCGGGCTGGGTGACGAGTCCGCTTCACGGAATCCCCAACACGTTCGTCGCGCTCACCGGAGTCTGTGCGCTGCTGCTTGCCCGTGTGATCTCGTGGGACGACCTGCTCGACGAGCGTCGCGCCTGGGACACGCTGATCTGGTTCGCGCCCATCATCATGATGTCCGATGTCATGACCGAAAACGGCGCCATCCGCGTTCTCAGCGGCCACCTGTTCCGCCTCATGGCGGGATGGGCGTGGCCCGCCGTACTCG
>Ga0335077_10012236_pt1 | contig 10727 bp, 10 predicted proteins | sample Lox_Sample_31_FD_207151 | JGI IMG/M metagenome (GOLD analysis project Ga0335077, IMG submission 207151) | Soil microbial communities from Loxahatchee National Wildlife Refuge, Florida, United States - Lox_Sample_3.1 | ecosystem: Environmental > Terrestrial > Soil > Wetlands | place: USA...
GTCGAGGAGGTCCTCGGGGACCGTGAGCTCGAGCCGGTCGCCTGTGAAGCCCACCGTCCAGCCCTCGTCCGTCTTCACGAGCCGGCCGCGCCGGATCAACTCCTCGACGATGCTGACGACGAAGAGCGGGTTGCCGTCGGTTCGCTCGTGAATGAGCGAGACTAGACCCGGAGCCTGGAGACCGAACCGGCGCTGCACGTACTCGCCCACGTCGGCGACGGAGAGGTAGTCGAGCGCGAGGTCGACGCAGCGGCGGTGCGACCGGAGGGTACGCTTGACCTCCCGGATCGGGTGCTCGAGGGCGCTGGCCTCCGCGGAGCGGTACGTCCCGACGACGAGCAGACGGGCGGGGTCGCGTCGCTCCGCCAGAAACGCGAGGAAGTCGGTCGTGGTGTGGTCGCTCCAGTGCAGGTCCTCGAGCACGAAGACGATCGTCGACTTGGACGCGATCGCCTCCAGGAAGGCGCCGATCTCCCGGAGCATGCGCTCAGGCGGCGCGGTCAGCATGGAGCCGTGGAACCCGGCAGGCTCGGTCTCGGACAGGAGCCACGGGATCTGCACGTACCAGCATGGCGCGATGCGCCGGAAGAGCGGGATATGGGCGGAGCCGAGTGAGGAGCCGAAGCCTCGTTCGAGCGCCTCCAGCACCGGCATGTAGGGCTCGCGTTGCCCGTGCTGCTGGATGCATTGCCCGCGGAGGACCCAGACGTCGGAACGACGCAGAGCAGGGGATCGGAGGAATTCTTCCGCGAGCGCTGTCTTGCCGATCCCCGCCTCACCCGTGATGAAGACGACTTGTCGTGCCCCCCGGTCGGCGAGCCGCAGGCACAGGTGGAGCCGGCCCAGCTCCGCCCGCCGTCCGACAAACGTGGGACCCGCCTCCTCGAGGGCGATGTCGTCCGTCAGCGCCGGAGGTGCTTGGCCGCGCTCCGGCGCTTCGCTTGCGAGACCCTGGACCTCGGCCCCGAAGCGGAAGCCGCGCCCGTGGACGGTCTGGATGATCCTCGGCGGTCGGGAGCGGTCGTCGAGCGCCTGACGAAGCTCGCTGATCGACTTGGTCAGCGTGTCGTCGGAGACGACGACGTCGGGCCAGATCGCGCGGTGGAGGGTGTCCTTGGTGACGAGCAAGCCGGGCCGCTCGACCAGATAGTTGAGCACGTCCCACGCTTTGGGGCGAAGCAGGATTTCACGGTCTCCCCGCCATAGCCGGTGGCCGGCCACGTCCAGGTGAAAGGCGTCGAACGCGAGCCCGCGGGCGGCCGCGAGTGGCGGCGAGTCGCTCATCGAGGCTCCGGAGCGTTCTCCGGGAAGAGGTCGGCAAAAAGTCGGGAATGTCTCAGGATTCGGACCGCGGATCCATGCAAGGCTCGACCATGGTAAGCCAATGAGCGAAGGACGCGCAAGGACAGGGAGATCGCGAAAAACGCCGCCTGAGGCCTCCCCGCTCGAACTTCCCGAGCTGCCGACGGCCAAGGCGTTCGTGCTCCAGCTCAGCCGCGAGACCGGTCCGGCGCTCAGGCCGTTCACGGGGCGAGTCGAGCATCTGGCCACCGGCCGGCGGCTCCGGTTCGAGAGCTTGATGGCCTTTCAGGCCGCCCTGACCCGGCTACTCACCGAGACGGAGCAGTCATGACCGGCACGATGAAGCGGGTGCTTCGTTGTGACGAATGGAGCGCTGAACCCATGAGACTCTTGCCCCTGCTCGCGTTGATCGGCCTGGCCCTTGGCTGGCCATTTGCGTCCCTGGCGCAAACCGGACAGCCCGCCCCCACGAACATGGCGATGCGCGTGACGCAGGCCCGCAAGGCCAATGCCGCCCTGATGGCCAACTACAGCTGGACCAGCCGCACGGAGGTGATCGACCAGGGGCAGGTGAAGGACTTGCGTCTCGATGCGGTCAACTACGGGCCGGGCGGTCAGCTGCAGCGGACCGTCATGAACGACCAGAGCGCGCCCTTGCCCTCCGGCTTCCTGCGCCGACGCATCGCCGAGCAGGAGCGAACGAAGATGGAGGAGTACCTGAGCGGGCTCCGCGATCTGCTCGAGCGGTACACGCTGCCGACGGCGGGCAAGGTGCAGGACTTCATGAACCGGGCGACAGCGACCGGACCCGATGCGAGCGGTCTGTTCGAGATGACGGGGCAGAACGTGGTCTATCCGGGCGACACGTTCTCGATCTGGGTGAACCCGCGCACCCGTCACCCGCAGAAGATCGAGGTGTCGACCGCGTTCCAGGGCGACCCGGCGACTCTTACGGCCACCTTCAAGACGCTCCCGAGCGGGCTCAACCACGTGGCCTACGCGGAGGTGACGGTACCCGCCAAGCAGCTGAGCGTGCAGGTGCAGAACTTCGACTACAACCGCAACAACTGACCGCTTCCGAGGAGGCTGCCGTGACTCGACGCAGGTGCCAGATTACACGATGGACGGCATCCATCCCAAGATGCCGGGCGGGTGCATCTCACCCAGGTCCGAGGAGGGACGACGATCTATGAGGCGACCACTGGTCTCGATCATCCTTCGGCGCCGACGGCGTCCGGTGCCGTGTAGTGCCGACGCCATGAGGCCGCTGGCGCCGGCTGTCGCTCGTTCGGCGCTCGCGCTGCTCCTGCTGGCGGGCTGTGCGCAGACCACGGTCAGCCAACAGCAGGCCTACCAGGGCGCCCGGCTCGCACGGCCGAATCGCATCATCGTCTATGACTTTGCCGCCAGCGCCGCTGACCTCCCCGCCGGGTACGCTCCCGCCGTGGCCGCTCCTCCCGCATCCCAGACAACGGATGACGTGAGCCTGGGACGCAAGCTCGGCGCGGAGGTGGCGAAGAATCTCGTCTCGGAGCTCCAGGGCATGAGCTTGCCCGCCGTGCCGGCAGCGGGCCAGCCGCCGCCGCAGGTCGGCGACATCACGATCGTGGGTTACTTCGTGTCGGTCGACCCGGGCAACGCCGCCCAGCGTTTCGCCATCGGGTTCGGCTCGGGTTCGGCCGAGCTGCAGACGGTGGTCGAGGGCTATCTGATGACGGCCAAGGGGCTCCGTCGCCTCGGCGAGGGCGAGATCAGCTCCGCGGGTCCTAAGGGCCCAGGGGAGGCCGTGCCGCTCGCCATGGCCGTGGCCAGCGGGAACCCTATCGGGCTCATCGTCAGCAGCGCGGTGAAGGTCGGGGGCGAGGCGTCGGGCACGAGCACCGTCGAAGGCTCGGCCAAGCGCACGGCCGAGGAAATCGCCGAGAAGCTCAAGGCGGCCGCCCAGCGACAGGGCTGGATCTAGTTGTGGCGTCGATGAGCTGTCATTCACGATTCCGAGGAGAACGCCATGATCACACGTGTGTGTCTGTTTGCGACCGTGCTCGCCCTGCTCGTCGTCACCCTCGCTGCCGCGCAGTACCCGATCCTGGACATGGCGGCAGACCGGGTGACCCAGAGGTACGCGCAGGCGACATGCGAGCAACTGTGGGAGCAGCGGGGCAAGCCGAAGTCACAGCAGGACCAGGAACTTATCCAGCTTCTCCGCGGAGACCCCCAGATGCGTGCCGCATTCATCAACAAGATCGCGGCGCCCGTCGCGAACAAGATGTTCGAGTGCGGCATGATTCCGTGAGCGAGCCTGGTCACGGATCGTGATCTGGGCGACAACGGAGGCGATGATGACCCGAGGCAGATGCTTCGCATGGGCGATGCTGGTCGCGCTGGGCGCGTGCCTGGCGGCGAGCGCGATGGCTCAACCGCAGACCGCGCCTCCGGCGCCTGGCGCGTCACCGGCACCGGCAGCGTCGGCACCCGCGCCGCCCGCGCTCGAGCCGAAGGCCATCGAGATCTTGAAGGCCTCGAGCGCGCGTCTGGCCGCCGCCCGCACGATGAGCTTCACGGCGGTGGTGTCCTACGAGAGTCCGAGCCGGCTTGGCCCGCCGCTCGTCTATACCACGAGGTCGGAGGTGACAATGCAACGGCCGAACAAGCTGCGGGTCATCACGCCCGGCGACGGACCAGCGTCGGAGTTCTACTACGACGGCAAGACGCTGATGGCCTTCTCGCCGGCCGCAAACCTGGTGGCCGTCGCCGCCGCGCCGCCCACGATCGACGCGGCGCTGAAGGCGGCCTTCGAGTCCGCGGCGATCTACTTTCCGTTCGTCGATCTGATCGTCGCCGATCCGTACAAGGACATCGCGGATGCGCTGGCGGTCGCCTTCTACATCGGCCAGTCGCACGAGGTCGGCGGCACACTGACCGACATGGTGGCGTTCGCCCACGACGACGTGCTCGTGCAGGTGTGGATCGGGGTGAAGGACAAGCTGCCACGGCGGTCCCGCGCGATCTATCGCAACGACCCCACGCAGCTGCGCCACCAGATGGATCTCTCCAACTGGCGCATCGACAGTGCGATCCGGGCCGGCATCTTCACGTCGGCCCGTGCCGCGGGCGCCAAACGCATTCCATTTGCCCGTCCGGAGCCGATCGTGCCGGCGAGCGCAACGCCGTCCGCGGCCCCGCCGACGAAGACACCATGAGGGAGGGAGAACGCGTCATGAAGGGAAAGGAGCTCGTCATTGGCCTCGTGGGGCTTCTGATCACGGCGCTCACGTTGGAGCCGGCTGCGGCGTGGTCGCACGCGAACCGCTGGGGCGGCGACACGTCCCATGAAGCTGGGTCAGGATCGACGACCAGGACGACGGCGTGGGGTGGGAGCGAGACCCACACGTACGGGCAAGGCACCACTGCGACCGGGCGCTACGGCGATACCGCGACCCACACTGAGGGGTCCGGCACCACGACGGTCACCAATCCCTACGGCGGCAGCGCGACGCACACCTATGGGGAAGGCACCACCTACAAGAGCGCCTCGGGCGCGACGGCCTACCATAGCCCGTACTACGGTGGCTACTACGGCGGGTACCATCCGCCCTACCCCTACCATCCGTACTACCCGCCGTACCACCCGCCCACGACCGTGAACTACTACGGGTCCGGCTGCTACAACTGCGGAGGATGGTCCACTGCCGGCGCCGCGGCTGCCGGCGCCGCCGTTGGGATGATGGCTGGCGCAGCCGTAGCCTCGGCAAATTCGGCCGCCGCGACGACGAGCGCCTACAGCGCCGGTGTTGCCGCCGGGAGCGCGTCCACCGCCGCCGCAACCTCGACCGCGTACAATGCGGGAGTCGCGGCGGGCAGCGCGAACACCGCAACAGCGTACAACGCCGGTGTCTCTGCGGGTAGCGAGACCACCGTGTCCGCGCCCGTTGCCGCCGGTGCCGGGTTCATGATGGGCGGCATCTATGCCACGTTGCCCGCCGGGTGCGTCTCGCCCAAGGTTCAAGGCACTACGTACTACCTGTGCGGCAACACGTGGTTTCAGCCGTCCTACGGCGCCAACGGTGTCTCCTACCGCGTGGTCCCTGGGCCCTGAAGCAAACCGCCGATGGCAAGCTCCGACCAGCGTCTCGAGCACGGAGCGCGACCGAACCTCACCGCCCGCGAGATTGAAGAGCTCCGATCAGGGCTGGACCTGGCGCGCCCAGCAGGACGAGGGGCGGCACCAGTCCGGGCGGCGCGACGCCGGGGAGCAGTAGCGATGGCGCGGAGCGCCGCGCGGCGCTGGCGCCTTGCCGCAGCCGCGGCCCTGGTGCTGGTGACCGCTCCGCCCGTCGACGAGTCACCGACGGGGGCCACCCTCGGTGCGCAGGATCCATGACGTTTCATGCGCGAATGACGCGCACGGCTTGGCCCGGCCACTTTATCATCCGCAGGGGGAGGCGGAGTCCATGAGGAGAGCACACGTCGGCACCCGTCCCGGGCGCCGCGCCTGCGCGCTGTCCGTCGGGCTGGTCCTTCTTGCCATGGCGGGCGTGGCGACGGCGCAACCGATCGACATCCCCCCGACGTGGGGGGGTGACTTCTGGGATCGACCCCGGCTGACCGGCAGCTGGTTCGGGCTGCGGGACGAGCTCGGGAAGAAGGGCGTCGTGATCGACATCGACCTGCTGCAGCTGCCCCAGGGGGTGGTCACCGGGGGACAGGATGACGTCGCGAAGTACGGCGGCCTGGCCGAATACACGCTCAACGCGGACACGCAGAAGCTGGGGCTCTGGCCCGGCGGCTTCTTCAAGATCGAGGGCATGACCGGCTTCGGCCAGACCGTGGACAAGGCGTCCGGCGCGCTCGTTCCGCCCAGCATCCTGTCGATCCTGCCCCAGGCGGGGAAGGAAAACGACACCGGGCTGATGAACCTCACCTACATGCAGTTTCTCAGTAAGTGGTTCGGGCTGGTCGCCGGGAAGGTCTACACGCTGACCGCGGACGACAACGCCTTTGCTCATGACTTCCGCTCCACGTTTCTCTACACCGGGCTGGACTTCAACATGACGCTCGACCTCTTCCCGTTCACGGCGTACGGCGGCGGCATCATCCTCGTGCCGTGGGACGGGGCGGTGTTCACGGTGAGCGCCGTCGACCCGAGCGGGACGGCATCGAACAACGACATCAGCGAGGCCTTCAAGGACGGCGTGCTGGTTGCCGCCGAGGGCCGGGTTGAGATCAAGCCTTTCGGACTGGTCGGCCATCAGCTAGTGGGATTTGGATGGAGCAACAAGGAGCGCATCGCGCTGGCGCAGGACCCTTCCAACATCGCCCGCCAGTTCGTCGAGAATCAGTTCCCGCGGCTGACCGATCCCGGGCCGATCTTGAAGCGGATGATCGAGCGGTTCTTCCCGGAGCTCCTCGTGCCCGTCCAGCCGCTCAAGACGGTGAACTACACATGGGCCATCTACTACAACTTCGACCAGTACCTCTGGAGCCCTCAGGGCAAGCCCGATGCCGGCATTGGGACGTTCTTCCGGTTCGGGGCCTCCGACGGCGTGGTCAACCCGGTCAAGTACGCGTACAACGTCGGGCTCGGCGGCAAAGGCATCGTGCCGGGGCGGCCGAGCGACAGCTTCGGGATCGCCTGGGCACACACCCAGCTCACTGGCAACTTCGTCCCGTTCCTGCGGCAGCAGCTCGATCTCGGGCTGCAGAAGGAGGACGCGGTCGAGATGTACTACAACGCCGCGATCACCAAGTGGCTCACCGCGACGCTCGATCTGCAGATCATCAAGCCGTCGCTCCAGAAGACGCTCGATTCGGCGGGGAACTTGAAGGACGTGAACACGGCGGTGGTGGCGGGGCTGCGTCTCTACGCGCGCTTCTAGGGAGAACGTCATGATCCAACAGCGAAGGGAAGATCGAGCATGATCACGAGGAGTCGTCTGGCGGCCGTTGTGGCCGGGTTCGCAGCCACCGCGTTGGCGGGGGGATGCGCGACGCAGGAACAGCAAACCATGCAGAGCCTCAACCAGCCGATCAACTGCGCGACCGCCGAGGGGGATATCCGGGTGCTCCTGAGCGAGAAGGCCAGTACCGCCTCGCAGATTGCCCAGGGCGTCACCGCGATCACCCCGGCCGGGATCGTCGTCGGCGCCCTCGCGGGGAGCGAAGGCACGAAGCTCCAAGTGGCTTCAGGCGACTACAACAGCATGATCGATCAACGTATCGCGGCGATCAAGTCGAAGTGCAGGCTGCCGTAGCACCCAGGAGGGTCAGGAGAAGCGGTTGCGACCAACCGAGCGGACATTGAACGAGGCAACGTGAGGGCCGCGGGCATGCTTGACACCAAGCCAAGAAGAATGCAGTGGCTTCGGGTGTTCGAGCCGCTGATGATCGTGACAGGGATCGTTCAGCCGCTCGGCACCCTGCCGCAGATCGTCAAGCTGTACTTTACGCACAGCCAGCACGCCTCGGGTCAATCATTGACGACTTGGTGCATCTTTCTCCTCGCCACACTGCTGTGGGTGATCTATGGATTGCTGAACAACAAGCCGGCGATATACCTCGGCAACATCATCGGCGTATTGATGAACCTGCTGATGGTAGTCGGCATCCTCGTGGGCGTCGGGCTCACTTTTTGAGCTCTTCACGAAGCCCTCGAGAGGAACGCGCCGCTGACGGGATGATGGGTCCGAACCACCCGGTTCTATTTCGAAAGGAGCTGTCGCCATGAATCCGCGTGTCCTTGCCATCACCGTCGGCATCCTTGCGCTCGCGGCGCTCGTGGTCTGGGACAAGAAGGAGCCCGGGCCAGCCGCGCCGGCGAAGGCCGCCGCCCAGACGCAACCGGCAGCGGCGCAGGCGCCCGCCGCCGACCTGAAGCCCAACCCCGAGCGCAACGCGTACTTCGGCGAGACCCACATCCACACGAGCTGGTCGGTGGACGCCTGGGTCATGGGCAACCGCCTCGCCGGCCCGGACGACGCCCTGAAGTACGCGCAGGGCCAGACGATCAAGCATCCGCTCGGCTACGACATCAAGATCGACACGCCGATGGATTTCATGGGCGTGACCGACCACTCGGAGTACGTCGGGGTCACCAGGGAGGCCAACATACCGGGCTCCTACGTGAGCAAGCTTCCCGAGGCGAAGCCCCTCATCATGAAGGATCCGAACAGCTCACAAGAGCAGAACCAAGTCTTCTCGTACCTGCTCAAGCTGGCCTCGAGCGCGCCCGTCAAGGCGTTCATGAACCCGAAGGTCACGTCCACGGTGTGGAAGGAAAACGTCAAGATCGCCGACGAGAACAATCATCCCGGCAAGTTCACCGCGTTCTGCTCCTACGAGTGGACGTCGATGCCGGGCCAGCGCAACCTGCACCGCAACGTCTTCTTCAGGGCCTGCGACAAGGTGCCGGACTATCCGTTCAGCGCGCTCGACTCGAGCCGTCCCCCGGATCTGTGGAACTGGATGGACGCGCAGCGGAAGGCGGGCAACGAGCTGCTCGCCATCTCGCACAACGCCAACGTGAGCGACGGCTGGATGTACCCGGTCGACGTCGACAACACCACCGGGCGGCCGATCGACGCCGCCTGGGCCGCGTCGCGTGACCGCAACGAGCGCCTGATCGAGATCAAGCAGGGGAAGGGACAATCGGAGACTCACCCCTTGCTGTCACCGAACGACGAGTTCGCCAGCTACGAGCTGTATGAGGCAATCCTCGGCCTCCCGGCCAATGTGGGCCGGGTGGACCGCATCACGGGCAGCTATGGCCGCCAGGCGCTGAAGGACGGCATCACGATGCAGGACGTCCGCGGCTACAACCCTTACAAGTTCGGCATGGCGGGTGGCTCCGACTCGCACAACACCGGCAGCCCGTATCGGCAAGACAACTTCTACGGCCTTCACGCCGACGCCGACGGGACGCTCGAGCGGCGCTTCGCCGGCGTCCTCATCGGCGGCACCATGGACGTGCGCCTGGAAAATCCGGGCGGGCTCACCGGTGTGTGGGCGGAGGAGAACACCCGCGCCTCGCTCTGGGATGCGATGTACCGGAAGGAAACCTTCGGCGTAAGCGGCCCGCACATCAAGGTCCGCTTCTTCGGCGGCTGGGGCTACGGCAAGGACCTCCTGAACGCCGCCGACTGGGTGAAGCAGTCCTACGCGGGCGGCGTCGCCATGGGCGCCGACCTGCGGCCCATGCCGTCGGGAGGGAAGGGGATGGCGCCGAGCTTCGTCGTGTGGGCGGTGAAGGACCCGAGCTCCGGCAATCTCGACCGCGTCCAGGTCATCAAGGGCTGGACGAAGAACGGCCAGAGCTTCGAGAAGATCTTCGACGTCGCCTGGGCGGGTGACCGCAGGCCCGACCGGTGGTCCGGCAGGGTTCCCGCCATCCAGAGCACGGTGGACCTCGAGAAGGCCACCTACACCAACAGCGTCGGCGCGGCGGAGCTCAAGACGGTGTGGAGGGATCCGGAGTTCGACGCCAGCCTGCATGCGTTCTACTACGCCCGCGTGCTGGAGATTCCGACGCCGCGGTGGACCCTGATCCAGGCCGTGCAATCCGGGCTTCAGCCGCCCGACGTGGTGCCGCTCACGGGCCAGGAACGCGCGTGGAGCTCGCCGATCTGGTACACGCCGTCGGCCGAGGCGCGGAAGGGCGCGCCGGCGGGAATGACTGCCGCCGACCTCAAGAAGAAAGGCGCAACGCCGCTGACCGACGAGCAGTTGAAGGCGCTCGTTGTCGGCAAGGCCTTCTGGATGCGCAACGTCGTGACCGGCGAGCAGTTCAGCCAGAACTTCACGACCGGAGGGGACGCGATCGTGTTCCGCGTCGGCAAGAGCGCCGACGTGCCGAGCGGTGTCGGCAACGTCGTGCGCGACGGCTACGAGGGCGCGACCCGACGCTACAAGATCGAGGGTGGCAAGCTCATCACGTTCGTCGCGCAGGAGCCGTACGCGGTCACGGTCTACAAGCTGGGGAGCACCTACTACGGCGCCCGCAGCAACGAGTTCGGCTATGCCAACTACGAGATCATTCCGGCGCCGCAGATCGCGGTCAACCCGCTGACCGAGATTGGCAACCAGTTCTCGATCGAGCTGGGGCTGACGGAGGAGCAGAAGCAGCAGATCATTCCCATCCTGAACGACGAGTTGAAGCACCTGGAGGCGTTGAAGAAGAACACGTCGCTCAGTGGACGGGAGAAGGTCGAGCAGTTGCGGGGGATCGGCGTCACCTTCGACGAGAAGATCAAGCCGCTGCTCAACGCGGAACAGCAGCCGAAGTTTCAGGCCCTGCGCGAACGGGTGCGGCGTCGGCTGCTCGAGAAGATGGCGAGCGAGGCGGCTGGCAAGGTGAAGGGGGCGGCAACGCAGGATCTCGAGACGCTGAAGAAGGACGCGGAGGGAATGTGGTTGGGGCGGTAGCGCACAGT
>Ga0335077_10012237_pt1 | contig 10726 bp, 8 predicted proteins | sample Lox_Sample_31_FD_207151 | JGI IMG/M metagenome (GOLD analysis project Ga0335077, IMG submission 207151) | Soil microbial communities from Loxahatchee National Wildlife Refuge, Florida, United States - Lox_Sample_3.1 | ecosystem: Environmental > Terrestrial > Soil > Wetlands | place: USA: Florida...
TCCAATCGGCTTTTTCCATTCGCGCCATCGCCGCCGGCCACTCTCGGTGACGCGCGCAACGCCTTTCAGACCTAGCGGGAAGCGTGCCGTGGAGCGCACTTCGTGCAAAGCCCGCGGAAGATAAGTTCGCATTCGCGAAGAATCCGCTTACCGAGGGTCCTGGACGCAGGCTTGGGCACGTCGTACCACTTCATGTCCTCAACACTGCCACAACGATCGCAGATGAAGTGGTGATGCCGGACACCTTTCGCATCGAATCGCGCGGCGCGGCCCTCGACGGCCACTTCACGCACTAAGCCAGCCTGCACTAAGTCCCGCAGATTGTTATACGTGGTGGCGCGGGAGGAGCGCGGGTCCGCGCGATTCACGGCTTTGTAGATCTCCGCAGCCGTGGGATGCCTGTTCTGTTCCATCAAGAAGGCCATCACGGCGTAGCGCTGCGGAGTGCACCGCAACCCGCTGCCGTCGAAGGACCGTTTAATCGCCATGGCGTCCATCGGACGATTAGACTATGTCTAATATAAGATTGTGTCAAGCCTTCTGCTCTTGGTTAGTCGATGCGATGCGCAAGGCCGGACATGTGCGCACAGTTCCTGTCGCTAGCTGGGCGAATTGCGAGTTGGAACTTCCTTCTTCCAGCCAGACAGCGGACATACTCGGCGCTGGGGGTGTATCCTCAGCGTGCCATCCGCCATTCGCAGCCACAGGAAACAAAAGGCCACCGTTTGACGTTAGTACCTACAAAGGACAAGGATAGGGCCACGACCCCACTTGCAGGGAGGACGCTATGGAAAACTGGTGGCAACTGGTGAAATTTGCCGGGCGGCAACTGCGGCGCAATCCCGGATTCACGCTGACGGTCGTCGTCACGCTGGCGCTCTCCGTCGGCGCCAACACCGCGATCTTCTCGATAGTCAACGCGCTGCTGTTGCAGAGCCTCCCGTACCCGCACCCGGAGCGCATGGGCGCCATCTACACCCGGATTGCCGGTTCCCAAACTTCCGATGAACGCCACGACGTGAATGGCGAGCAATGGGAACTGCTCCGCGACGATGTGCCCGCACTGATTTCCGCCGTTTCTGGAGGTACGTCGGGCGTGAATTTGCAGGCTGGCTCGCGCATCCAGTACGTTCACGACGGACGCGTCTCGGCCCGCTACCTGGACGTGTTGGGTGTTCAGCCGGTTTTCGGTCGCGCTTTCTCAGAGGAAGAGGACCGCGCGCATGGCCCGAAGGCGGTAGTTCTGAGCTATGCGCTCTGGCAAAACGTGTTCGGCGGTGACCCGAGCGTCCTTGGCCAGCCGATCCTGCTGCGCGGTGAGCCTTACACGGTTGTCGGGGTACTGCCGCGGGGCGCCATGACTCCGCTGAACGCCGACCTCTACACGCCGCTACAGCCGAGCCGCTCCGGCGAAGGCGGAGGAACGAACTTCGAGGCTATCACCCGCCTCCGCGATGGCGCATCGTGGCAGCAAGCAGACGCGCAGATCAACCGCGCGTGGTCAACCCGTTCTGGGCGCTATGAGTTGGCACAGAACCCCGGGGCCCGCGTTACCTATCATTCGGTGCCGCTGCAGAAGGGGCAAACGGACGAGTTGCGTCCGCAGGTGCTGGCGCTGATGCTGGCGGCGGGCTTCATCCTGCTGATTGCTTGCGCCAATCTAGCCGGGCTAACGATGGTGCGCATGCTGCGCCGCACGTCCGAGGTGGTTACGCGCCTCGCTCTGGGAGCTTCGTCGTGGCAGATTCAGAAGCAGTTTTGGGTGGAAAACCTGCTGCTGGCTTTGGTGGGCGGAGCGGCGGGTATTGGTGTCGGTTTCATGGCACTGCGCGGCTTGCTGCTGCTTTTGCCGGAACACTTTCTGCCTATTGCGGACGTTCCGCTCGACGCGCGCGTCATGGGTTTCACGCTGGCGGTCTCGCTGCTGACCAGCGTGCTCTTCGGGATGCTGCCGGCGCTCGCGGCGCGCAAAGTGGATCTGCGTTCCTCGATGGCCGGCCGGTCCGTGGCCGGCGGAGGCGGCCTGCGCCTGCGCCAGACGCTGATCGCGGGGGAAGTGGCTCTGACGGTCGTGCTATTGGCCGCTTGCGGACTGCTGATTCGCACGCTGGTGCATTTGCAGACGCTCCCGCCGGGCTTCAATCCCAACGGCGTGATGGTCGCGAAAGCTTCTCTCGATGATGTCCGCTACCACGATGCGGCGGCGTTCCAGAAACTCCTGAACGAAGGCACCGCCGCGATGCGGCAAATTCCCGGCGTGCAAAACGCCGCGCTGGGCTTGAGCTTGCCGTACGAGCGCGTGCTGAACGATCAGGTCACGCTCAGCGATGGCAAGGAAGCTGGGCAGCAAGATGGCACCGACGAGTTGTATGTCACGCCGGGCTACTTCGAGACGCTGCAGATGCCGCTGCTCGCCGGTCGCGTCATCACCGGCGCGGACGGAGCCACCACGCAAAAAGTTGCGGTGGTCAATCAGACCTTTGCGCGCAAATTTTATGGCGGCGGCAATCCCGTGGGCCGCTACGTGAACAAAGATACGTTGATCATCGGCGAAGTCGCTGATGTTCCGATTTCCTCCGGCTTGGATCGGGTGGCTCCGCTGCAGAGCGAACAGACGATGTATATTCCCGCGACGCAAATCGATGGGCCGTCGCTCGCGCTGCTGCATGTGTGGTTTCAGCCGGACTGGATCGTGCGCACCGCCGGGCCGGTGGAAGGATTGACGGCGCAGATGCAAAGCGCTTTAGCCAGTGCGGATCCCAACCTGCCCTTCTCCGGCTTTTACAGCATGAAGGATTTGCTGGCGCGAACCCTGGCCACGCAGCAAATCGAGGTCGCGCTGCTGGGTGCGATGGCCGTGCTGGCGCTGGTCCTGAGCGCCGTAGGCATTTTCGCGCTGGTGGCCAACATGGTGGCGCAGCGGACGCGCGAAATCGGCATTCGCATGGCGCTGGGCTCGACGGTGGGCCAGGCGATGCTGCAAATCGGCCGCGCCGGCGCCGGTGCTTCGCTGGCCGGTGTGGCGCTGGGCCTGCTCGCTTCCCTGGCAGCGCTGCGGGTCATGCGCAGCGTACTGTACGGCGTGAGCGTTTATGACGCGCCGACGCTGATGCTCGTCGTGCTTACGCTGGTGCTGGTCACGGTGTTGGCCAGCGCCGTGCCCGCGCTGAAGATTGCGCGCATCGATCCCGCCACCACGCTGCGCGAAGAGTAACGGCGAGTCTTGCGTTTTTGCTGCGGTTCCCAAGCACGGAAACCATTCCCGGCAACCTCGGACAATCCTCCTAGCGGCCGCTGGGTTTGCCTTCGCCGGGGGGCGGGGGCATCGGCGGCGGGTTGAACTTGGCGTCGTCGACGGGGACGTTTTGCTGGACTTCGTCGATTTGGATGGCGAAACGACCGCCGGGACGGGCGAGCGTCCAGCGGTACGGGATTTTCACGCCGTCCGCGTCCTTGTAATCGGCGTAATCAATTTGCGTGGGATTGCGGCCGAGAGGCGTCTCGGCGTAGCGCACGAGGCGCAGGAGAAGGCCGGAGTCTTTATCGAGGTAAAGATGGAGGGGAGGCTGTCCTTCGTTGCGGCCAACGACGAGCCAGGTGTCGTGACTGTCGATTTTTTCGCCCGGGAGCGTGGTGAATTTTTTGTAGAGCGTTTTGACATGCGAAGGGAAGTAGAGGTCGGCATCAATGCGGGCGGCATCGTTTTCGGCGGGAGACATCAGGTGCGGACGGCCGCCCTGGTTTAGCCAGCCTTGCGTGCCGTTGAAGGCGGTGATGGACTCGCCGTTCGGCATCTTCATGATGGAGATGCGCTTGTCGGGGCCCTTGGCGTAGATCTCGATGGGCGCTTTCTGGCCATTGAACGTGATTTTGCCTTTTTCAACGCGGCTCGAAACTTTCTGCAGCGCCGCGGCGCCGCCCACGGCGTCGAGATATTTGCCGAGAAGCTGATCCGCGGCAGGAAGAACCGGCTTGGCGGCCGCCGCGCTGCCGGGCACGGGTTCGGGCTTGGGTTCCTCGTCGCTGATGATGGGCGTGCCCACAGGCTCGGCAGCGCCGCGATGGCAGGAATAGCAGGTGACGTCACGGTGACCTTCGAAATTGTCTTTGTTGATGGCGAACATCATTTGCATCATTTTGCGGGCGGTTTGTTTCGTTTTCTTGTCGTCCTTGTCAAACTCGAGGCCCTTTTCGCCGCGGACGTGGCAGTATTCGCACTCGACGCCGAGCGAAGCGGTGATGAATTGCATGGCGGGGAAGAGCTGATCGGCAGGGACGCCCTTGAGGACTTGAATATTTTTGAATTGTTCTTCGGCGAGCTTGGGCGCCGCTGTAGACGACGGAGTGTTCGATTGAGCTTTCGCGTTGACGATAACCAGACTTGTTGCGACAACCAGACCGCAGAAGACAACGACAGCGCTGCGAGGGTTCGACCTCATCCTGTTCTCCCTGGACGAAAAATTCGAGAAAAAGTCTAACAGAAAGACGTAGCGTCCAGGGCTTGAGGGTACGGGCGATGGGATCCTTAGCCAGCGATTTCGCCGCGCTTGGCGAGGGCGGTGAGGCGGTCGGCGGCGCGGTAGGCCAGGGCTTCGATGGTGAGGGTGGGTTGGCCGCGGCCGGAGGTGACGAGGCTGCTGCCGTCGCAGAGGAAGAGATTTTTTACGTCGTGGGTGCGGTGGTCGGCATTGATGACGGAGGTTTTGGGGTCGTGGCCCATGCGGCAGGTGCCGAGGAGATGCACGGCGAATTGCTGTTCCTGGACGGGATAGGACCATTGCTGGACGGCGCCGGCGGCGTCGAGAAGTTCTTTGGCGCGATCGGCGAGCCAGGCGGACAGTTTTAGATCGTCGGGATGATCTTTGTAGGTGAGGCGGAGAGCGGGAAGGCCCCAGGCATCTTTGACGGTGTCATCCAGGTCAAAGCCGTTGGCTTCGACGGGCAGGGACGTGCCGTGACAGAAGATTTCGAGCGTGCGGGTGAAATTGTGCGCGAGGAGATCCTTGTAGGCTTTCCCCCAGCGCGGTGAACCAGGCGGGAGGCCGCCCATCGCGAAACTGATGGGGGTGGCGTCAAAGCGGGCGTCGAGGCCGCCACCGCCGACGAAGCCGACCTTGGCGGCGTCGAGTTCATAGAAGTCATGGAGGACGCGAGAGACGGGGTAGCCCTTGTAGTCATTGAGGGGCTCATCGAAGACGGCAGTGGCGACGCCGCCCGAGTTGAGCATGAGATTTTTGCCCACCATGCCACTGGAGTTGGCGAGGCCGTTGGGGAATTGTTTGTTGGCGGAGAGAAACAGGAGGCGAGGAGTTTCGGCGCCGTTGGCGCTGAGGATAACGGCTTTAGCTTTCTGGCGTTGAACGTGGCGATCCTTATCGAAGTAGACGGCGCCGGTGGCGCGGCCGTTCGCGTCGAGTTCGATTTTGTGGACGTAGGAGTTGGGGCGAATTTCGCAGCGGCCGGTTTTTTCCGCCGCACGAATAGCGTAAGCGAGCGAACTAGACTTGGCGCCGACTTCACAGCCGAAGCCGAGACAGAAACCGCAGTTCATGCACGCCGCACGGCCGGGGCGCGGCTGCGAAAGAATGGCCATCGGCGCGGGAAAGGGATGCCAGCCGAGTTTGCGCGCGGCGCGCTCGAAGATGACGCCGCCACTTTTGACGGGAAGCGGCGGCATGGGATAGGGCTTAGAGCGCGGAGGATCAAAGGGGCTGGCGCCGGCGAGGCCGGAGATGCCGACTTCCCATTCGACCTTGGTGTAGTAGGGTTCGAGATCGGCGTAAGTGATGGGCCAATCCACGAGCGTGGATCCGGCGACGGGGCCGATTCTGCTGCGCTCGATGAAATCAATTTCGTGGAAACGCCAGAAGTTGGCGGTGAAGTGCACGCTGGTGCCGCCAACGAGGCGACCATAAACGAGAGCGCGCTGGAGTTTGGCTTTGTCTTGCGGGGTTTTGCGGAAGGTGTTGGGCTGCAGGTCGGGATGATTGGTGAGGAAATCTTCTTGCAAGACTTTGATTTCGTCGTGGTTGAAGTCTTTTTCGGTCAGGTAAGGGCCCTGTTCGAGGACCACGACGCGAAAGCCGTTGCTGGAAAGTTCCTTGGCGAGAATGCCGCCGGCGGCGCCGGAGCCGACGATGACGAAGTCCACTTCGTCGGTGGTTTTGTATTTGGGCGTGTCGGGGGTCATGAGTTGGCCTTGTCCTTGGCGGAAGGAGCGGGCTGCCAGCCGGGATAGTCCTTGTCGTAATAGCCGAAGGGCGGCTGGAACATGCGGGAAGGATCGCGGCCGATGACTTTCCAGCCGACCGCGCCCTGGTTGCCGCGGCGATCGGATTCGGGATCGATGAGGAAGCCCATAATGGTGAAGGCGCGGATGGCTTCGAAGAACGAGCTGGCGCCAGCGCGGGCCCGGCGGACGCGCGCGCCGGAGGCTGAGGCGTTGGCCTGCTCGTCGAGAGAGCGGAGGATTTGATCCTGCTGATCGGTAGCGAGGGCGGAGAATTTGGCGGTGCCGGGAAAGGTTTCAGCGACGTGAGCTTGCAGGTCCGCGAGGCCCTCGATGCAGGTTTTCTGGGCGTCTTTGGCAAAGCTGAGGAGGGCACGGTCAATGAAAAAGATGACTCCGGCTTCGTGGGCGCCGGGCGTATCGGTGGTGGGGATGATGCGCGCGGCGAAGGCTTCGATTTCGGTCGCTTGCTCCGGCGAGAAGAATTCGAATTTGGCGGGAGCTCCAGATGTCGTAGCCTGATGCGCGTGAGTGGCGGCAGCGAGCACTTCGGGCCAGTGGATGGATAACCAGGCACCGGAAACTCCAGTGAGGCCCAGCGCGAGAAAGTCGCGGCGGGTTTTTGCAACAGCCATTGGTTCAGCGTCTCCTTGAAATGCCGCGAATGTATGCCGCGCGAAGGGCGAGGTCAAGTGGAAATGGCAAGCATCGGTTTTTCTGTTGTACCAAATTGGGAGGTTTGCGGCTCGCCGCGCGGCTAGTGTACGATTTTGGTTCGGCCCCCAAGTTGAGCGGTTGAGAGAAGCTCTAGCGAACGAATGGCTACGTTTACAGGCGCGATTGGCACGGGAAGCAAGTGGCTGCTCGACAAGATTGTCGGACTGCTGGCCGCGACCGGGGTGAATCCTAATTTTCTGACGTTTCTGGGACTGGTCGTGAACTTCGTTGCGGCGGCGTATTTTGCGCTGGGGCACTTCCGGCTGGGCGCGATCATTATTTTCTTCGCAGGCTTCCTGGACATGCTGGACGGGCAGGTGGCGCGGCGGCAGAACCGCGTAACGGCGTTCGGGGCGTTCTACGATTCCACCCTGGACCGCTATGCGGACATGGCGCTGTACATGGGGCTGCTGGTGTATTACTCGGTGGCCGGACGAACGCCCTATGTGGTGCTGGCAGCGGTGGCCACCGCGGGTTCGGTGATGGTGAGTTACGCGCGGGCGCGCGCGGAGTCGCTGATTCCGCTGTGCAAAGTCGGATTTATGGAGCGCCCAGAGCGCCTGGTGCTGCTGATTATCGGCGGCGTGTTCAACCGCATGGGGGCAGTGCTGTGGGTCATTGCCGTGGTTTCGACGATCACGGTGATTGACCGCATCGTGTTTACGTGGCAAGAGACGAGAGCGGGGCGCACGATTCCAGGAATCAAGCTACCGTCCTGATTGTTTCCATTTATTTTTGAAAAGTCTGGGCTACCGCAGAAGCAGTACTTTGCGGGTCCGCCAGCGACGCGTCGATGGGCGCGGAGACGATGGCGCGCACGCGCTCGCGCAGCGCGGGAACATCTTGTTTGGTCATTGCTTTGGTTTCGATGACGTCGTGCAGGTGGATGGTGATGGTCGCGGGCCAGAGCATCCAATGGCCAGTGCGGTGATGCTGGAAAGAGCCAACGATACTAACCGGAATAATTGGCACGCCGAGCTGTTGGGCTACGCGGAAGCCACCATCTTCAAATTCATCCACGCGGCCATCGCGGGTGCGCTTGGCCTCGGGAAAAACGATGAGGCTGGTGCCGCGATCGATGGCGTCTTGCGTGAGCCGCCACATACGTTTGAGGTCGGAAGGCCGGCGCACGTCCGGGACAGGAACATTGCCGAAGCGCTTCATGAGCCAGCCATAGGCGGGAATTTTGAAGTGCGACTCGAGTTCCCAGCCGCGGACATACTGGGGAATAGCGCAATAGAGCATGAAGGGATCGAAGAGATTGACGTGATTGGACATGAAGAAGCAGGTGCGCTGAGGATCGAAACCCGGAGAGCGCACAGCCTGCACGCGAGCGCCCGACAAGAGAGCGATGCGGCGGCAAAAACCGCGCTGGAGCCAATCGTGCTTGCGCGGATCGAGGAAGACACCGAGAACGACGAGCGTGGGGGCCACGATGAAGAAGTGCAAGCCGCTGAGAGCCCAGAGGAAGGCGCTGCGGAGGACCAGGAAGGTGCGCTTCATATATAAATGTCCACCGCGGCGGGGATGATATCGAGAGAAAGGCATTCGAGAGTGGCGATTTCGCCGTCAATCATGACGTCTACGGGAACTTGAATGCCAAATTCAATGTGGCGCACGGCGCGGCGGGAAGCGAGAGGATGCTGGATGTGCGTGCCATCGTAGAGTTTGGGGAGCATGCGCAACAAGGCGAAGCGGCCGATGGGTCCCCAACGCACGAATTCGATGAGGCCGTCGGTGGGATCCGCGTGCGGAGCAATGAGCATGGTGCCGCCGGTGAATTTGCTGTTGTTGAAGGCAAGGAACAGACATCGGGTTTCGTTCCAGTCGGCGTCGTCGTCGCAACGCAGACGGAAGGCGCGGCGGCGGAGCTGAATGACGCGCACGAAGACGCCGAGTAGATAGCCGAGATAGCCGAAGGGCTTGAAGAAGCGATTGGTGAGAGAGCCGACGTCGGCGGTAAAGCCCAGGCTGAGAAGATTGAAGGAGTAGGTGGTTCCCTTGGCGTGGGTGAGGCGGAGAAGGTCGACGGGACGTGTTTTGTCTTCGAGCAGCGCCTGGAGAGAGGCTTGCGCGCCGTGCTTGGTGAAATCGCGAAGGAAGGAATTGCCGGTACCGAGCGGGAGGAAGCCGAGCGCGATGCGGTCTTTGCCAGCGGCGCGTTCGTAGACCCCATTGAGGATTTCGTGGGCGGTGCCATCGCCACCGACGGCGATGAAGCGGCGATAGCCTTGTTCATAGGCTTCGCGGGCGAGCGCGACGGCGTGGCCGGGGCCGGTCGAAGCGACCACGTCGACCCTCAAGCCTTTTTCGCGCAGGCCGGCGAGCGCGGGGCCCGCAAGTTTAGCGGAGCGGCCGCCCCCGGCAGCGGGGTTGACGATAGCGAAAAAGCCTTCTCTCACGCTCGGTTCTCGTCCATTAAGGTTTGCGACCAGCGCTTCTCACAGAGGCAGAAAGGCCGTCGCACGATCGAGTTTCGCAAGCTGTTCCGCCAAGGCGTTCCGTTTTATTTTCATGGAAGCAGTGCGCGGAAAATCCGCATCGCAGAGAACGACGCCGTGAATGCGCTTGTAGTTGAGCAGCTTGTTGTTGCGCGCGGAGATATCGCGGCGAAGCTCTTCGGTGTACGTCTGGCCGGCCTCGAGATGGAGCGCGAGCAGGAGCTGCTCAGCGACCATGGAGCGCTGCGGCCAGATGTAATTGGCGGCGAATACGCAGAATTCCTTGACGGGCAGGCTTTCGAAGACGGCTTCGATGTCTTCGGGATAGATGTTCTTGCCTTCCTCAGTGACAATCATGTTTTTTTTGCGGCCAAAGAGCTGGAGATGGCCGGCGGGATCGAAACGGCCGAGGTCGCCGGTGATGAGCCAGCCGTCCACCATGGCTTCGGCGGTGAGTTCAGGTTCGTTGAGGTAGCCGGACATGACGGTTTTGCTGCGCACGGCGACTTCGCCGATACCATCAGGCGCGGGATTGAGGATGCGCACTTGCATTCCGGGCAGAGGCTTGCCGACGGTGTCGGCGCGAAAGGGCTTGAGGTCGTTGACGGTGATGGCGGTGCCGGCTTCGGTGAGGCCATAGCCGTTGGCGACGGGAATGCCCAGATCGTAGAAGAACTGCAAGGTTTGCGGTTCGGTGAAGGCGCCGCCGACAATGATGGCGCGCAGTTGGCCGCCGAAAGGCTCATGGACTTGCTTCAGCAAGCGGCGGCTGAGGCCGAGGCGGGGGCGGCTTTTGGTCAGAGCTTTGTTGAGGCCGATTAGCAGGTTGAGGGCTTTGTGCTTGCCGGGAGAAAGGGCGTCGAAGCGCGTTTGCAGACCCTTTTGCAGATTTTTCAGGACCAGCGGCACCAGACTTACGTAAGTGATTTTGTATTTGGAGAACGCTTCGCGTACGTATTCGGGGCGGAGAGTGCGGAGATGCACCACGGCCGCACCGCAAATGAACGGCCCGAAGAAGCCGACCATGAAGTCGATGGCGTGATTGGTGGGCAGAATGCTGAGATAGCGCACACCTGGCCAAAACGGATAGATGGAAGTGAGCGCGACGCATTGCTCGAGGTAGTTTTCGTGCGTCATCATGCAGCCCTTGGGGCGGCCACCCGTGCCAGAAGAGTAGACGATGGAAGCAAGGTCCGTGCGCGAGCGCGGGACGAAGGCCGGCTCGCCGGCGCCGCGGAAGTCTTCCCAACGGTGCGCGCCGGAGAGGTCGGCGTTGGCCGGAGCTTCGGTCACAAGAACGGTACCGAGGTGCGTGGCCGCGGCGCGGCCGGCTGACGCT
>Ga0335077_10012239_pt1 | contig 10726 bp, 6 predicted proteins | sample Lox_Sample_31_FD_207151 | JGI IMG/M metagenome (GOLD analysis project Ga0335077, IMG submission 207151) | Soil microbial communities from Loxahatchee National Wildlife Refuge, Florida, United States - Lox_Sample_3.1 | ecosystem: Environmental > Terrestrial > Soil > Wetlands | place: USA: Florida...
AATTTTCCGGCTACACGGCGCAGGTCCGCTCCGGCATCGCACGGCTCAAGAGCAGCCTTCGCGAACTCTACCCGCTCGCGCAGGGCGGCACCGCGGTCGGCACCGGGCTCAACACCAAGCGCGGCTTCGCCAAGGCCTTTGCAGGGCGCGTCGCCGGCTTGACCGGACTGCCTTTCATCAGCGCGCCGAATAAATTCGAGGCGCTTGCCTCGCATGGCGCACTGGTTTTCGTCCATGGTGCGCTCAACGCGCTCGCCGCCGACCTGTTCAAGATTGCCAACGACATCCGCTTTCTCGGCTCCGGGCCACGGTCGGGCCTCGGCGAATTGCTGCTGCCGGAGAACGAACCGGGCTCCTCGATCATGCCCGGCAAGGTCAATCCGACGCAGTGCGAGTCGCTGACCATGGTGTGCTGCCGCGTGTTCGGCAACGACACGACGGTTGCGGTCGCAGCGAGCCAGGGTCATTTCGAACTCAACGTGTTCAAGCCGGTGATCATCGAGGCCGTACTGCAGTCGATCCGGCTGCTCGCCGACGCGGCGTCCTCGTTCACGGACCATTGCGTTGTCGGGATTCGCGCCAACAAGGCGCGCATCGGTGAACTAATGCAGAACTCGCTGATGCTGGTGACTGCTCTGGCGCCGCATATCGGCTACGACAAGGCGGCCGAGATCGCCAAGACCGCGCACCGCCGCGGCAGCACACTGCGCGAGGCGGCACTGCGGCTCGGCTATGTCACGGCGGCGGAGTTCGACCGCCTGGTGCGGCCGGAACGGATGACGCGGCCGGATTGAGCGTGCCGGCGCACACGAGCGCGGCGGCGCAACCTGTCGCAACGTCAGCCGCGCGCCCCGCGAGTGGCAGGACCGGCGCGGTAGGCATTTACTTTAGCATGCGATGGGCGATGTCTTCGCGGAGTGTTCGGAAGTATTCGTGACACCGCAGCCGCGCCGCGCTGCAGGACCGAAAGTCGGTTGACGCAGGGTTTCGTGCGGCCACCACTCAGCCAAGAACCATGTATTCGCAAAGAAACAGAAGATATTTTACGCGTAATACCAGGGTATTCCGCGTTCCTTTCTTGTTATTACGTCAGCTTTGCGGAACCACCGCTAAGAAGAGCCAGAATGTCAACGAACCGTGACTTGCCGATTGCCATGGGTATAGCCACACTTCGACACCAGCAACACCGAGCTCGTGGGCGTACCCGCTCCATGTTGCGATCCTCCAGTATCTCGGCGTCGGCGTAGTGCTTCCAGATCAAACGGGGCCTGGACGGCCCCAGCCACCGTATCCGGTTACCGGCAAGCACCTCCCAGGACTGTAAGGACCTCCATGAGCCAGGTCGTTAATCTTCGGATCGCCCGAAAACGAGCCAAACGGCGTCAGGCTGCGCAAAATGCCGCAGCCAGCCGACTCGCGCACGGGATTTCAAAATCGAATCGAACCTTGACGCAGGCCAAGAGCGACAAAGTCCAGAGGACCCTTGACCAACACCGGATCGAAACGGGAGACGGGACATGAAGTCGCCGGTCATCAAGCGCTCGATTGTTATCGCTGGTCATAAGACCAGCGTCAGCCTCGAAGATGCCTTTTGGAAAGGCCTGAAGGACATCGCGATCGGCCGTCAGACGACTTTGTCGGACCTAGTGGCGTCGATCGATTCGGAGCGGGCGCACGGCAATCTGTCGTCAGCTATCCGCTTGTTCGTGCTTGATCACTACCAGGCCCGCAGTAGCGGGCATGCGGAGGGCTCGAGCGAGGACAGTCGGCCGATGCCGCACGAGCGGCTACTGATGCCTACCGCAATCACCTCAGTGTAGCGACCGCGGCAGCAAGTCGAGCGGCCCCCGCTTGAGCGGCGGCGCCGGCGGCAGCGGCACCGATTCCGCTTTGGCATCGGCGGCTGGCGCAGGCGCAGGAGAGGCCGCGGTAGGCGCAGCGGGCACGGCGACTGCCGCGGCGGTCGGAGCACTATCCGTCCGGGCGGCGCCCGGCTGCTGCAGTGTTGGTACCGGCGGTGGCGGCGGTGGCGGCGGCTGCAGTCGCTCGAAACCGCGCTGGCCGGGAAGCGGCGGCGACCATGGCATGGTCGAACTGTCGAACTCGGCGAGATTGCCGGGTGCCGGCATGCGTAACACCGGAGATTGCGGCCGGGTCGCCGGGCCGATGACGTCGGGACGGCGATTGGCTTCGAGCGATTCGAGACGACGGGTCTGCAGTTCCGCCGCGCGCAGCGCGAGCCAGCCGGTGAGCGCTGCGGTATCGAGTTCCGCTCGCGGCGCCGCGGGCGGCCCCTTCAATGTCAGCGAGATTTCCGGCCGCAGCCGGATCAGCGCCCGTGGCGGCGGATCGATTGCGAGGGTTACGCGCGCATCGATCGTGCCGCTCGCAAGATTGAGCGCGCCGTCGAAACTGAGATCACCGCCGTCGCGCGTCTTTGCCGCCGCGTTGGTGATACCGAGCTTGCCGGCATTAAGAATGAGCGGCGCGCTCGCCTGCGGCACCGCAACGGCGGCGTTGACCAGGGCCGCACCGACAGCGGCGCGGACTTTGGCCGCCTCGATCGTCGCGTCCTGATCGGCCTCTCGCATGGCGGCGGCAAACGCCGCCGTGTCGAGACCCGCAAGATGCACCTCGCCGAGCGCGATCGTGCCATTGCCCTGCAGGGAATGGATGAGCGCGCTTGGGCTCGCGCCGGAACCATCCGCCTGCAGCGTCATGTTGACCTTGCCATCGAAGCCGCTGGGATCGGAACCGAAGGTGGCGGCGGCGCCGGCCTCGGCGAGGTTCAGATCAGCGTGAGCGACGAGGCTATCGGCGCTGTGATGAAACGTCAGGCCGCCGGTCAATTGGCCGCCGCCGAACTGGCCTGCGACATTGTCGAGCCTGATCTCCGCCGGGCGAAAATGCGCGGTACCGCTCAGATCGTGCAGCGCCAGCGCCGGAGCAAAGCCGGCCGCAGCGAACTTGAAGCCGACATCGCCGCGCAAGCCCGCAAAGGCGCCCGCGCCGACCGGGCGGCTCGACCAGACTGCGCCGTCGCGCGGCAGCCCGAGCAGCAATGCCGAGACACTCGTTGCATCGACGACGTTGGCGCTGACTTCGCCGCTGAGCGTCACCGGGCTTGCCAGAGTGAGGGCAAGATCGCCGCGCACCGACGACTTGCCGATGGCGACGGCGATATGGCTGAGCCTCACGTCGCTGCCGGCGACAGCGACGGCGGCGCGCCCCGACAACGGCACTGCGGTGACACTCTGTCCGGTCATCGCTTGCGCCAACGGATCGAGATCGGCCGCAGAAGCCAACACCTGCAGCGACGCGCTCGGGATCTGATCGGCGTTCAAGCGCACGGTGCCGCGCGCCGCCGCGGAAAAGCCGCTGGTCGCAACCGCGCCGTCGACGCGAAGATCGCCATCGAGCGGCCCGCTCGCGTCGAGCGTCAGATTGCCGGGTAGCTGATCGACGCCAATCACGCGATCGAGCCCGAACAGAGCGAGCAGCGCCGTGCCATCGTCGGCATCGAGACGGCCGTCGAGCTTGATGCCGGCCGCGCCGAGACGCGAGGTCTCGCCGCTCGCTTCGCCGGTGAGGCCGACGCGGAGCAGGCCGAGCTCCCCCTTGAGATCGAGCTTGGCGGTGCTGCCGGCGGTCGCAGCCGAGGCGACGGTGAGCGCGGCATGCAATTTCGTCGGCGCCAGACGTTCGGTGTAGGGCCGCAGCGCGTCCGCGGCCCGCGGCGCGAATTTTCCGACCACGTTGGTCAGGCCGTCGAGCGAACCGGCATCGAGATCGAGCGTCAGACGGCCGCGGGGATGAGACGATACTTCATCGAGGCGGCCGCTGATCTCGAGCGCAGCGCCGCCGAGTTCGCCGACCGAGAGCCGTTCGATCTGCAAAGCGCCGCCATCGAAACGCAGCCGCGCATTGATGGCGCGAGCGTTAACGCCGGCCGAGCCTGCCTGCCCGATATCGAGCGCGAGCGAACCTTGATGCGGCATTTCGAGGCCGTTGTCGGCCGCGGTCTTGCCGAACGCCGCAATCGCATCGAGATCGAGCCGCTCGGCGCGCAGATCGGCATCGAGCGCCGCTGCGCGCGTGGCGCTCGCCCAGGTATAGGCGAGACGGCCTTCGACGCTTTCACGATCGAGCGTCGCCGCCAGATGGTCGACCGCCAGGCGATCGCCGGCGAACAGGAGTTCGCCGCTCGCGTTCAGCGCCTTAGGCTCAATGGACGGTCCCTGGCTGCGGCCGCGCAGCCAGGCGAGCACGTTTTCCACGTCCGCGGATTCAACCATTGCCGGTCCGCCAAACGCGAAGCCCTGCGGCGTGTCGCGCAGCCGGCCGCTGAGATTCACATGCGTCAGGCCGGGTGCGCGGAAATCGAAGTCGTCGAGATTCCAGCCGTCGGCGTCAAAGCGCAGCGTGCCGCGCAACGATTGTATCGTGGTGCCGCCGATCGTCACCGCGTCGATGCCGATGCCGATCGCAGCCGGCACCGGCGGCTGCACCGCCGCGACGAAGGCCTCGAGAAAATCCTTGACGCTGAGGAGCGGCGGCCGATGTGTCATGTCGGGATCGGCCAGCGCGCGATCGACGTCGACCTGCAAGGCGGCGACGGTACCGTCGAGACGGGCATGGTCGCCGAATTTGAGCGTCGCCTTGCCGGCGAAGTTGATTGGCCTCTCGTCCGGTCCGTACTGGAAGCTCAGTTCCTTGAGCGTCGCCGCGGCGCGATCGATGCGGATCTTGCCGGCGGCGTGCCAGGGATCGCTCATCACGCGCTGGCCGCTCGACAAGGTGGCGCCGACGAGCCGCGCCAGGTTCAACGTGCCATCGAATTGCGGCGTGCCATTCTCCAGCGTGATGGCGCCTTCGACCTCTCCGGTCAACGGCCGATTCGACGGGTCAATGCCGAGCCTGAGGCGAAAGCCTGCGTCGCCCTCGGCGCGGCTGCCGAAAATGCGATAGCTGTAGGCCTCGCCGTTGGCGAGGAAGCTGCCGTCGCCCTTGAACGGTCCGACGAAGGAGCGCACATCGCCGTTGAAGCGCAATTTCTGCAGCACCAGTTGCGCGCCGGACGCGGCGTCGCTGAGCACGAGACGCCCGTCTTCGACGTCGAAGCGCGACACCGAGAGCGCTTCCGGGTGGAACGTCGGCGACAGCGCGGGCCAGTCGATCGCGCCCGAACGATCGAGGCCAAGCGTGATTTCCGGATTGACCAGCCGCACTTCGGACGCCTGGACCTGACCGCGCAACAACGGGCCGAGTCCGACTTCGAGTTCGAGCGAACCGGCACGCATTTGCGCCGCGCGGCCGGGCTCGCCGGCTTCTACATTGCGCAGCTTGAGGCGCGGAGTCGGCAGAATGCGCGCATCGATCGAGCCGTTGACGCGCACGGTCAGGCCGGTGAGCCGGCTCGCTTCTGCCTCGAAGGCCGAACGATAGTGATTCCAGTCGACCACGTACGGCGCCACCAGTGCGGCAACGAGCGCCAGGATCAAGGCTATCGCGATGCTGAGCAGCGTGGTCTGCACGGCGCCTCCGAGCGTCGGCGGTATTAGCTCCGCGCCTGCCGCAACAGCCTAGACGAGGCCGGCAGGCTTTGCACGCGGGGCGCGGCGCGTGTCGGCCTCGTTCACGGCGATTGTGTGTCGTAATGCCGCCGCACGATCACAGTGCAATGATCTTGCCTGGGTTCAAAATGTCCAGCGGATCGAACGTCCGCTTGAGCGCCCGCATCACGTCGAGCGCGGCGTCGCCATGTTCGGCCTTGAGATATTTCATCTTACCCTGGCCGACGCCGTGCTCGCCCGTGCAAGTGCCGTCCATGGCCAGAGCGCGCATGACCAGCCGCTCGAGAAAAGCTTCCGTTCGGCCGATCTCGTCGGCATCGTCGGGGTCGACCAGGAGGCCGACGTGGAAATTGCCATCGCCGACATGGCCGACGATCGGCGCGATCAGATTGCTCTCGGCGATATCGCGCTGCGTCTCGGCGACGCATTCAGCGAGCCGCGAGATCGGCACGCAGACGTCGGTAGCGAGCGGCTGCGTGCCGGGCCGCAGTCCCTTCTGCGCCCAATAGGCGTCGTGGCGTGCCTGCCAGAGTTTGCTGCGATCTTCGGCGCGCGTCGCCCAGTCGAACGGGCCGCCGCCGAATTCTTCGGCGATGTCGCCGAAGCGCTGCGATTGTTCGGCGACGCTTGCCTCGGAGCCGTGAAACTCGACGAACAACATCGGCGTCTCCGGCAGATCGAGTTTTGAATAGATGTTGCAGGCGCGCACCTGCAACGCATCGAGCAGCTCGATCCGCGCCACCGGAATGCCCGACTGGATGGTCGCTATGGTGGCGTTGCAGGCCGCCTCGACTGACGGAAATGGACAGATTCCCGCGGCGATCGACTCCGGAATGCCGGAAAGCCGCAGCGTCAGCTCAGTGATCACGCCGAGCGTGCCTTCCGAGCCGACCATCAGGCGGGTGAGATCGTAGCCCGACGACGATTTCTTCGCCCGCCGTGCGGTTGAGATCATCTCGCCGTTGGCGAGCACAACTTTGAGCGCCAGCACGTTGTCCTTCATGGTGCCATAGCGCACCGCATTGGTGCCGGAGGCCCGCGTCGCCGCCATGCCGCCGAGCGAAGCGTCGGCACCCGGATCGATCGGGAAAAACACGCCCTTGTCGCGCAGATATTCGTTGAGCTGCTTGCGCGTGATGCCGGGCTCGATGACGCAATCGAGATCCTCGGCGTGCACGGCGAGCACGCGATTCATGTCGCGGAAATCGAGCGACACACCGCCCCGCGGCGCGTTGACCTGGCCCTCGAGCGAGGTGCCCGCCCCAAACGCAATGACCGGCACCCGATGGATGGCGCAGAGCCGGACAATGTCCTGCACGTCGTCTGAGCTCTGCGGATACACCACGGCGTCGGGCGGCTGATTGGCGATCCAGGTCACGGTATTGGCGTGCTGCTCGCGCACCGCCTGCGCGGTGACGAGGCGATTGCCGAACCGTGCCGCGAGCTGTGCGATTACCGCATCGGCAGCCGCGCCTTCCTCTGCCGTGCGTAGTCGCGCCTCGACCTGGGCCATGATCAGCCTTCCTCACTCGTCAGATTTGAATCCGGACGCCTTGACGGCCGGTGCCCAGGCATCCGAATCGGCCTGCACGATCTTGGCAAATTCCGCAGCCGTGGTGCCGGTCGCCACCATGCCGAACGTGTCCATGCGCGCCTTGACGTCGGGCGCATGCACCGCGGCGACAATCGCCTTGTTGAGCCGCTCGACCACATCGGGCGCCGTCTTGGCCGGTGCGAACACGCCGTACCAGCCGGTGGCGACGAGGTCATAGCCGGCTTCGCGGAAGGTCGGCACATCAGGCAGGAACGGCGAGCGCGTTTTGTTGGACGTCGCCAGCACGCGAATGCGTCCGGCCTTGTGCATCTGCACGAGGTCGCTCGTGGTCGTGACCATGATCGGGATATGCGCGGCGATGAGATCGGCGAGGCCGGCGGCCGATCCGCGATAGGGCACGGCGCGCATATCGATGTTGGCGGCACGGCCGAACATGACGCCGAGAAAATGCGGCAGCGTGCCCGCGCCCGGGACGGCGAAATTCGCCTCGGTCGGGTGATCCTTGGCCCAGGCCACCAAATCTTTCAGCGTCTTGGCTTCGACCTGCGGGCCGACGGCGATGCCGAAATCGAATGTCGCGACCTGCGCGACCGGAGCGAAATCTTTGATCGGATCGTATTCGAGCTTGCTGTAGGTGTGTTGATAGATCGAGATCGGCGCGATCGGCGTCAGCAACAGCGTGTTGCCGTCGGGCGCCGCTTCCTTCACCGCGCGCACGCCGATGCGGCCGTCGGCGCCGGTGCGATTCTCGACGATCACCGGGCGATTGACGGCGTCATGCATCTTATCGGCGATGAGCCGCGACAATGCGTCGCCGGAGCCGCCGGCGGCAAACGGAAAAATGATGCGGACCGGTTGCTCGCCGATCTGAGCGCGAAGCGGCGCGGCGGAGAGCGCGATCAAGATCGCGGCAAGCGCGATCTGAAATTTTTGCAGGCCCGGCATGGACGGTTTCCTCGTCACGTTCTGTCGGGAAGATAGCCCTTCCACAGTTCGGCGGGAATGTCGGTTTCGTCCCAGACTCCGATCAAAATGCCGCGGCGCTCGGCCTTGCCGCGGGCATTGTCGATCTGCTGCTCGGAGCGCGTGGTGCGCTGCGAGACGCGCAGACCCCATTGCTTGAGCGCGTGTTCGAGCCGCTCCAGTTCGCCGGCACAAGCCGGGTCGGTGCCGCGATCGCGCAATTCGTCGGGATCGTTTTTCAGATCAAACAGCATCGAGCGGAAGCCGATGGCGTGGACCAGCTTCCAGTTCTTATCGGCGACCATGAACAGCCGTGCATCGCGCGGCCGCACCCCGAGTGCGGCTGAGGCCGGCATCATGCCGTAATCGTATTCGCTCACCGCAAACGGCCGCCACGCCTCGGGTTTTTCACCACGCAGCAGCGGCAGCAGCGAGCGGCCTTCGAGCCGATGCGATTGCGCCGCCGGGTCGCCGCCGGCGACGGCGAGGAAGGTCGGCGCAAGATCGATCGCCTCGACCAATTCGTCACAGGTGCTGCCGCGCGCAGCATCTCCCACGGACGAAGGATCGTAGATGATCAGCGGAACCTTGACCGAGGCGTCGTGGAAGAAATCCTTGTCGCCGAGCCAATGATCGCCGAGATAATCGCCGTGATCGGAAGTGAACACGATCAGCGTATTGTCGAACACGCCGTGCTCGCGCATCCAGCCAAACAGCACGCCCATCTGATCGTCGATCTGTTTGATCAGGCCCATATAGACCGGGATCACCTCGCGCCGCACGTCATCGCGCGAGAACGTTCTGCTGACGCGGTGATCCATGAAGGCGCGATAGACCGGATGCGGATCACGCCGCTCGGCCTCCGAGCGCACCGCGGCGATGACATCACCCGGCTCGTACATGTCGTTGTAGGGCTTGGGCGCGATATAGGGCCAATGCGGCTTGATATAGGAGAGATGCAGGCACCACGGCGCATCGCCGGCTTCGCGCATGAAGTCGATGCCGCGCCGCGTCATGTAGGGCGTCTCGGAATCCTGCTCGGCAATGCGCGCCGGCTTACGCGCATGGCGCATCGCCCAGCCCGACGCCAGTGAGTTACCCTCGCCGTCCGCGGCGTTGGCGAAATCGTGCCACGGGTTTTCGCCGGCATAGCCCTTGTCGTTGAGATAGCTGTTGTAGCGCGGTCGGCGCGGCGAATAGCGCGGCCCGTCGGGACCCATGCCGTGCAGTCCATCGTCGCGCTCGTAGGGCTCGAAGCCGCATTCGGAAACGCGCACGCCGATGATCGATTGCGGGTCGATGCCAAGCCGTTGCATGCCTTCGACATCGGCCTCCATGTGGGTCTTGCCGACCAGCGCCGTGCGCATGCCGAGCGGGCGCAGATAATCGCCGAGCGTCATCTCGCCGACCTTGAGCGGAAAGCCGTTCCAGGCGGCGCCGTGCGACTGCACATAGCGACCCGTATAGGTCGACATGCGCGAGGCGCCGCAGATCGGCGACTGCACATAGGCACGGGTGAAGCGCACGCCACGCGCGGCGAGCGCATCGATGTTCGGCGTTTCGAGGTGCGGATGGCCGTAGCAGGACAGATAGTCCCAGCGCAGCTGATCGCACATGATGAAGAGGATGTTCTTGGCTTTGCCTGGCACGATTCGGAGCTTCCCGGACAAGATGGCTGCGGACGCAGCGGCTGGAGCGCCGACGTTAGCACATCGGACCGCATCGCAGTCTTGTTCGCAGCCTATCGCAGGCCTTGCCAGCGGGCCGCGGTGGCGGCATCACATCGGCAGGACAGGTGCCATGCCAATCGAAACGCAAACCGCCTTCGCGGCGCCCTTCGTCTCGTCGGTGATGCGGGTCGAGCCCGCCTGGATCGACTACAACGGCCATCTCAACATGGCCTACTATAATGTGCTGTTCGACCGCGCCGTCGACGAGGTCTACGAGGTGCTCGGCCTCGGCCTCGATTATCTCAAGACGCGGCGCTCGACCTTCACCGCCGAAGTGCATGTGCGCTATCTGCGCGAACTTCATGCCGGCGATCCGGTGCGCGTGACCTTCCAGCTCATCGATTTCGACGCCAAGCGGATGCACTATTTCGAGGAGCTCTATCATGCCGAGCAGAGCTTCCTGTCCGCCACCTCGGAAAACATGGCGCTCAACGTCAATATGGACCTGAAGAAGACCGGACCGTTTCCGCCCGAAGTGATGGAGCGGCTTGCCGGCATGAAGGCCGCGCACGCCAAGCTGCCGAAGCCTGACGGGGTCGGACGGCGCATCGGCATGCCCGACAGAAAGTGACGGATCGAAACATGATCACCATCCGCGAGCACAAGATTCCGAGCGTCGACGCCAAACCCTATATCGCGGTCGAAGGACCCGACCGCGCGCTGTGGTTTTGCGAGAGCGGAGCGGCGAAGATCGGCCGGCTCGATCCCGATCGCGGCAGTTTCACCGAATTCGCGCTGGCGACGAAGAGCGCAACGCCGATCGGCATCGTCGCCGGCGCCGACGGCAATCTGTGGTTCGCGGAGAAGGCCGCCAACAAGATCGGCCGCATCACGCCGTCTGGGGCGATCACCGAGTTTGCGCTGCCCTCGCCCAATGCCGGGCCGGACGGTGTCGCGCTCGGGCC
>Ga0335077_10012241_pt1 | contig 10725 bp, 7 predicted proteins | sample Lox_Sample_31_FD_207151 | JGI IMG/M metagenome (GOLD analysis project Ga0335077, IMG submission 207151) | Soil microbial communities from Loxahatchee National Wildlife Refuge, Florida, United States - Lox_Sample_3.1 | ecosystem: Environmental > Terrestrial > Soil > Wetlands | place: USA: Florida...
GACCTTCCCGGCCGCGGCTACCACATCGAATTCTCTCACCCCCTGGCTGGCAGGACCCGCAGCCGCACGCTCTCGCAGGGCCTCACCGTCGCCTTGAACGGCCCCGCGCTGACCTGCGACAGCTTGCCGCCGACCTACCGCACCGGCGCCAAGGGCTACGACCGATATCTCTGGAAACTCGACGACGTCGAGGTCTCGCGCGGGCCCACGCCGACGCTGGCCGGCCTCTTCTCCGGCGATCACACCCTCGAGGTCGACGTCTTCCAGGACGGCTGCACGGCGAGCCAGTCACGCAACATCACCGTCCAGACGGCGCCTGCCGCCCCGTCGATCGGGGCGCCTCTGTCGGTCCCGGCGGCCGCGACCGGCCTGCTGGCCAGCGTCCAGACTCACCCGGGCAGCAGCTATCACTGGTCGCTTCTGGGCGGGACGATCACGGCCGGACAGGGCACCGAAGAGGTCACCTTCACGGCCGGGCCCGCAGGGACGACGATGACGCTCGAAGCCGTCGAGGTCTCCGCTGCCGGCTGCGAGTCTCTCGCCGATCGGGTCCCCGTCCAGGTGGACTTCGCCGACGTGCCTCTGTCCGACCCCTTCCACGATGCCGTCAACGCGATGGCCCGCAACGGGATCTCGCACGGCTGCGGCGGCGGCAACTTCTGCCCCGACGCGCTGCTGACGCGCGATCAGATGGCGATCTTCCTGCTGAAGGCCGAGCACGGAGGCAACTACGAGCCTCCGCCAATTCTCGTGCTCGGCGGCACGGGCTTTGCCGACGTGGCGCCGGGCGATTTCGCCGATACCTTCATCAAGCAGCTCGGCATCGAGAAGATCACGACCGGCTGCGGCGGCGGCAAGTACTGTCCGCACGATCCGGTCACACGATCTCAGATGGCGATCTTCCTGTTGCGCATCGAGCACGGCGCCGACTACCAGCCGCCGGCCGCAACCGGAGAGGTCTTCGACGATGTCGCCGCGGGAGACTTCGGCGCCCGTTTCATCGAGCAGCTCGCCCGCGAAGGCATCTCCGGCGGGTGCGGCAACGGCAACTTCTGCCCCAACGCCACCGTCTCACGCGCCCAGATGGCCGCTTTCCTCAAGAGAACCCTCAACCTGAAGTAGGACGGAGAATACAATCCCGTCCGATGCGATCCCTGCGGGGTGATTCCGAGCATTCCTCATCGAGGGGGGCGCCGGCCGGAGCCGAAGCTCCCGGGGCGGCCCAAGCTGTCGAATTTATTGGCGGGGCCGACGGGACTCGAACCCGCGACCTCCGGCGTGACAGGCCGGCGTTCTAACCAACTGAACTACGACCCCGCGAAGGGACGGCGCATCATATGGGAAGCGGGGCCGGGAGTCGAGTCGGTCGGAGCCGGACGGGAGCGCGGCCACCGGGGCGATCGAACCAGCTCCGCCAAAGCCAGCGCGCTCCAGTCGCTCGTCGAGAAGCGCGGCACGTAGTGGCCGACCTCTCCGAACAGCCGCCGCACGAGCGCGTCCTATTCGGGGCCTTCCGGAGCATGCAGGCCCCCGACCGCAGCAATCTCCGTATCACGCCGGGTCAGGCGGACGCCAGGCGCCTCGCCTTCCGGAGATCGCGAACCAGACGGTCGTGAAGCCGCCTTCGGCTCGTTGGGTCGGGCGCGCGGAGCACGGCGGCGGGGTGAAGCGAGCGCAGAATCCGCGCGCCGCCCTCGGGCGGCCGACGCGCGAGCGATTCGGCCGCCGTGACTCCGAGGGCGACGACGACGGACGGTGCGACCGCGCGGATCTCGGCTTCGAGCCAGGGATGACAGGCCACGACCTCGGAGACCCGGGGCTTCTTATGGATGCGCCGCTTTCCCCTCTCTTCGAATTTGAAGTGCTTGACCGCGTTCGTCACATACACGTCGCTTCTCGAAATGCCGGCCGCCTCGAGGGCCGCCGAGAGCTCCGTCCCGGCGGGACCGACGAACGGGCGTCCTTCGCGATCCTCGCGATCGCCGGGTTGCTCGCCGACGAGAAGGATCGCCGCGCCGGCCGGGCCCTCTCCGAAGACGGTCTGCGTGGCGTTTCGATAGAGCGGGCAGCCGCGGCAGTCCTTCGAGGCGCGCGCGAGACGCGACAGGCTGCGCGAGTCGGGGACGAACGGCGCGGCGTCGGCGCCCGGGCGGTTCGGCATTCGGCCCGCTCTCAATCTCCCGGACGGGGCGCCCGGCGCGGAAGGCGCGGCGGCCGCGGACCGTGGCGCACGGCACCGATGACCGGAACGTACGCGAGCTCGCGGCCCTCGCGCGCGCCGCGAAGCAGAAGGCCCCCGCGGCTCATGTCGCCCCGTCCGACGAAGTCCGGCGGGAAGAGCAGACGGCTTCCGAACACGTCGACGAGCAGATCGACGTACTTGCCCGTGGCGACGCTTCCGAGCAGAACGACCTCCGCCGCCTCGCCGCCCAGGCGCCTCAGGCACCGGGCGTCGCGCTCGAGCGGCCTCCGGTAGAGCGGATCGGCGGGATCGATGTCGACCCGCGCGAATTCTTTGAGGTCCTCGAGCCCGACCGGCGTCTCGGCCGGCATCAAGCCGCGCGTGGGCGTGATCACGAGGGTACCCGAGAGGTCGCCGCGCGGGCGAGCAAAACGCGTCGCGTAGGCAAGCTTCCCGCGAAAATACAAGCCCGAGAGGAACGCGAACGTCTCGCCGAGCGGCGCGACTCTCTCCCGCAGCCGAAGTGCGAGATCGAAACGCGCTTCGTCGCGCAGGAGAAGCTTCGCTCGGAGACCCGTGCAGCTCGCGGGTGAGAGCAGAAAGAGCCGAGGCGTCACGCCGTGGAGGATACGCAAGAACCGAACCGGGCGGGAGTGCGCCGTTCCGCGTCGCTATACTGACCGGCCGTGCCCGTCGATCCTGCGCGTTTGAAGGCGGCGCTGCGGCGCGAAGAGCAGCGTTTCGATGCCGCGCATCCCCGCTCCCGCGAGCTCTTCGAGCGCGCGAAGCGTAGCCTCCTCGGCGGCGTCCCGATGAACTGGATGGTCCGCTACGCGGGCGGCTTCCCGCTCTTCGTCCGAGAAGCGTCCGGCGCGCACTTCACGGACGTGGACGGCCATCGGTACCTCGACCTCTGCCTCGGCGACACCGGAGCGATGACGGGGCATGCGCCGGCGGCGGTCGTCGAGGCCGTGGCGACGCAGGCGCGGCGCGGGTTCACTCTCATGCTCCCGACCGAAGACGCGGTCCGCGTCGGCGACGAGCTCGCGAGGCGGTTCGGCCTCCCCGTCTGGCAGACAACGCTCACGGCCACGGACGCGAACCGGTTCGCCATCCGGCTCGCCCGGCATCTCACGAAGCGCCCGAAAATCCTCGTCTTCAACTGGTGCTACCACGGGACGGTCGACGAGACGTTCGCGACGCTCCGCGGCGGCGCCGTTCGCATCCGGTCGGGAAACCTCGGGCCGCCGGTCGATCCGGTGGCCACGACGCGCGTCGTCGAGTTCAACGACGTGCCCGCCCTCGAAGAGGCGCTCGCCTCGAGCGACGTGGCCGGCGTCCTGGCCGAGCCCGTAATGACGAACATCGGCATCGTGCACCCCGAGGCCGGCTTCCACGCGGCGCTGAGGGAGCTCACGCGGCGCGCGGGAACTCTCCTGATCCTGGACGAGACGCACACGATCTCTGCCGGACCGGGCGGCTACACGGGCGCGCACCGGCTCGAGCCCGACCTCCTGACCATTGGCAAGCCGATCGCCGGCGGCGTGCCGGCCGCCGCCTACGGGATGACGGCCGACGTGGCCGGCCGGATTTCGCGGTCCGCGAGCGTCGCGGAGGCGGACACCGGCGGCATTGGCGGCACGCTCGCCGGCAACGCGCTCTCGCTCGCGGCGATGCGCGCGACCCTCGAGAGCGTCCTGACCGAGGCGGCGTACGCTCGCAGCATCCCCCTCGCGCGGCGCTTCGCCGAGGGCGTCGAGAAGACGATCGCGGAATTCCGGCTCCCCTGGCACGTGGCGCTCCTCGGCTGCCGCGCCGAGTACTGGTTCCGCGAGAGGCCCCCGAGGAACGGCTCCGAGGCCGCGGCCTCGATCGATCCCGAGCTCGACCGGTACATGCATCTGGCGGCGTTGAACCGCGGGATCCTCATGACGCCCTTTCACAACATGGCGTTGATCTGTCCCGCGACGACCGAGGCGGACGTCGATCGCCACACGCAGGTGTTTCGAGAGTCCGTCGCCGGCATTGTCGAAGGGTGAGGCTGGTGGGAGGTGAGGGGATCGAACCCACGACATCCTGCGTGTAAAGCAGGCGCTCTACCGCTGAGCTAACCTCCCCCCTGGAGAGTCGATTTTACGCCGGCGCCCCCGGGACACGTGCCGCGGAGCGCGTCACCAGGACCGTCGGCGCGGTGCTCGAGGTCGTCGCCGAGGCCGCGCTCGCCCGCGCGGCTCGAATCGCGGCGCCACGCGATGCCCACCACGCCCGGGCGTCCGCCTCGGTCCACGGCGGAACGTCTCGGCAGTCCGCAAGCGCCGCCCCGAAGGCCTCGGCGCTCCCGGGACGCGCGTCCGGCTTCTTCGAGAGCGCGGCCAGAACGAGCGCTTCGAGCTCGGGTGGGATCGGCCGCCCCACCCGCCGCGAGGGCGCGACGGGTTCGGACTTCAGATGGCCCGCGAAAACGTCGGGCACGCTGCCCTCGAAGACCGGGGCTCCCGTCAGCAGAAAGTACGCCGTCGCGCCGAGCGCGTAAATGTCGCTGCGCGCATCGACGCGGTCGGACGAGCGGAGCGCTTCGGGCGCCATGTAGTGGGGCGTGCCGAGAAGGGTGTTCTCTCCCGTGGCATCGGAGCCCGACGCGGCGGAAAGATTCTTGACGAGGCCGAAATCCACGACTTTGGCGACGTCGGAGCGGCTGCCGCGCTCCGACAGCAGGATGTTGGCGGGCTTGATGTCGCGGTGAACGAGCCCGATGCGATGCGCCTCCGCGAGCGCCTCGCAGACCTGGCGCAGCACGAAGACGACACGTCCCGGCGGCATCGGCCCGTCGCGGCGGACGATCTCCTGCAGGTCGATGCCGTCGAGGTATTCCATCGCGTAGTAGAAGAGGCCGTCGGGGGTTCGGCCGTAGTCGTAGACGGAGACGGTGTGCGGCGACGTGAGCTGCGAGGTCATCTGGACCGCGCGCTCGAATCGCGCGAGGTCCATCTCGCCGGCGCGCTCGGGGGGGAGGATCTTGATCGCCGTGGGCCGACGCAGGAGCGCGTGCTGCGCGCGATAGACCGCGCCCATTCCCCCCTCCCCGATCTTCTGGACGAGCGTGTAGGGCCCGAGCCGCCGCGCTTCGCGAATCGTCTGGCGGAGGCCATAGATGGTCTTCGACGTCGTCGTGGAAAGCAGGAGCGCGAGGGCCGAGAAGAAGACGGAGTACACGGTGTAGGCCCACGGGGACGGCGTGCCGGCGGGGAGCGGCCCCCTCGAATAGCGCCCGTACGTCATCAGCACGACCGGGGCCGCCGCGAGCGCGCCGATCCAGGCCGTCCGCCGGGGGGCGCTCGGGACGACGGCCGCTCGGTACAGCAGGATGGCGAAGAGAAAAAGGACCGCGAGAAGGTCCGGCCGGAACGGGAGCGGCAAAATGAAGCACACGCCAGCCAGGGCCACCGAGATGAGAACCATGCCGACGGTCTCGACGATGCCGATCACCGGCACCTTGAGCGCCCGGCCGCGGGTCGCGAGCCACATCGCCAGGGCCACGAGCGCCAGAGACAGATGGAGTGCGTGCCAGCGCGTCATCGGCAGACTCTGAAACAGCGCCGAAGGCATCCAGACGAACGAAATGATCCATGCCACGGCCCAGGCGACGACATTGAGGAGAAAGACCAGCCGCGCGAAGGCCGAGATCCGTTCCTGTAGGAAGTCGCGGCTCTCCTCCGAGCTCCAGGGCGAGCCCGACGGTTCGCCTCCCCCGGCGCGCGGAGGGATATCGCCGCTCATGCCGTGCCGATCTGCGAGGAAGGATACCGCCGCCGGGCGGCGGTCCGCGCCGCTCCTAGACCTTGACCTTCTTGAGGTCCCGGAGATCCGCGAGCGGCACGGGCCGGGCGAGCAGGAAGCCCTGCCCGTACGGGACGCCGAGGGTCTGCAGCACGCGCAATTCCTCGCGCGTCTCGATGCCCTCGGCGATGACGCGCGTGCGCATCTTGCGGGCGAACGAGAGCAACGCCTCGAGCAGATCCTGTTTCGTGCGGCGCCGGTCGATGCCGCGCACGAAGACGTTGTCGAACTTCAGGTAGTCCGGCTCGATCTCGGCGAGGGAGGACAGGCTGCTGTATCCGGTCCCGACGTCGTCCACCGCGATGCGGAAGTTCTGCGAGCGGAACTTCGACAGGACCTCGCGGAAGAGGCTCTCGTAAACGGCGTAGGTCCGTTCGGTGATCTCGAGGACGATGCGGTCGGGCGACAATCCGAAGGAGCCGACCTGCTCCAGGAACACCGGGCCCAGGAATTCCGGATCGGATGCGGCCGCGGGCGACATGTTGATGAAGATCTGCCGCTCGCCGTTGGTGCCCGCCACGGCTTCGAGCGAGCGCTGCCGGCAGACGCGCTCGAGCGGCATCAGGAGATCGGTCCGCTCGGCCAGCGAGAAGAGCGTCTCGCCGGACTCGAACTCGCTTCCGCGCGGTCCTCGCGAGAGCGCCTCCATGCCGATCATCTCTCCCGTCGCGAGGTCGAAGACCGGCTGGAAGACGGGATGGATCTCGCGGCGCTGGATCGCGTCCTTGAGCAACTCGCCGCCGCGGATCTCCTGGCGCACCGTCTTGCGCGTGACCTGATCGCGCGCCTCCTGGATCCCGCGATAGACGAGCCGCTCGGCGCGGTACTTGGGATCGAAGCTGATGCGGCCGGCGCCGACGAAGGAGCGGAAGCGCCCCGACAGATCGGCCCGCTCGGCGAGGTATCCGCGGATCAGCTGATCGAGCTCGGCGGCCTTCTGCTCGAGCGCGCCCGAATCGTTCAGGAAGGGCTCCTCGGGATTGATGATGAGGATGATCTCGTCGGAACGGACGTAGGGCAGGCAGAAGATCCCGTTCGGCACGATGCCGTCCGCCTGAAAGGCTTTCAGCCGGCGGACGAAGTCGAGGAGCAGGTCGTCGTAGGCCTCGAATCCCCAGACCTGCTCGACCTTCCCTTCGGAACCGGGCCGGAAGATCAGGACGGCGAGCGAGCCGTGCTGCTGGATCTGTTTGCCGAGGTCCTCGGTCAGGGTGGCGATCGTGGGGAGGCCCGTGTCCCGGTCGTACAGCCGGGTCCGTTCCTTCAGCCACTTACCCCGCAGGGCGACGAACTCGCTCTCGCGACCCTTGTTCATTGTTGCCCGAGCCCCTTCAGGATAGCACCCCGGCGGGGGGCGCCGCCCCCTCCGCGAAGGCCGCGATGGCCTCGCCCGTGCCGAGCACGATCAGGACGTCGCCGCGTTCGAACCGATCCTCCGCCCCGGGCACGAAGCGCCGCTCGAGCCCGTCCCGCGTTCGCCGGCGCACGGCGAGAACCGACAGATGGAAGCGGCTGCGCAGGCCCGCCTCCTCGATCGTCCGTCCCTCGAGCGACGCGGGCAGCGGAAGCTCCGCGAGGCGATGCTTTTCCGGGAGTTCGAAGAAGTCCACGTCGCCGGCCTGGTGGTCGTCCGAGAAGGTCTTCACGCGCGCCATCAGGCGGCTGCGCTGGAGCACCTCCTGGTCGAACGCCCCGAGCAGGTCGCGGCGCGTCACGATGCCGAGGAACTTGCGGCTCTCCGGCGAATCCACGACGGGCAACTGCCCGAGGTCGCGGAACCACAGCTTCTCGTTGACGCTCGTCAACGGCTCGAGCGGCGTCGCGAACGGGATCTCCGCGACCAGGTCCTCCGCGATCACGAGGTCCGAGAGCGCCGGGTCGGCGAAGCGGCTCTTCACGTCGTGCAGATCGATCACGCCGAGAAGCCGGCCCGCCTCGTCGCCGATGTAGAGGTAGAGGCTCCGCGTCTCGAGGAACGTTCGCACGACCTGGGAGAACGGCGTCGTTCCCGGCAGGAGCTTGACGTCCGTGCGGAGGATGTCGGACACCTTGAGCGTCGACATCGCCGTCGCTTCCGGCGTCTTCTCCCAGACGATGCCGGCCGAGCGCAGGCTCGCGATGTAGATCGAATCTTCCTCGAAGAACCGCGCCGACAGGATCGCCGCAACCGAGACCACCATCATCGGGAGCAGCACCTGGCTGTTCTGCGTCAGCTCGAAGATCATGATCACGGCGAGCAGAGGCGCGCGCGTGACGCCGGCCATGAGGCCGCCCATGCCGAGGAGCGCGTAGCCTCCGACGGGAGCCTCGAAATTCGGAAAGGCGATGTGGCAGATCTGCGCCACGATGCCGCCGACGGTCGCCCCGACGAGGAGCGTCGGCGTAAAAACGCCGCCGACGCCGCCGGAACCGATGGTCGAGGCCGTCGCGACGATCTTTCCGAGGAAGAGGGCGAGAAGAAAGAGGAGCGTCGGGTTGCCGCGCAGGAGGCGGTTGGTTCCTTCGAAGCCGTTGCCCCAGACCTCCGGCAGAAAGATCCCGATGACGCCGACGATGGCGCCGCCGAGCGCCATCGAAAGCGGCGGCGGCAGCTTCGCCGCGGCGAAGAGACGCCGTCCCTCGCGCAGCCCCCGCACGAAGAGCGCCGACGCCGGGCCGGCGAGGAGACCGATCAGGGCGAACGGAATGAACTCCGCCACCGACTCGAGCCGGAATGCCGCGACGCGATAGACCGGCTCGTCCCCGAGGAAGAAACGCACGAGGAGCGTCGAGGTCACGGCCGAGACGACGGCCGGTCCGAAGATGGTCATCGAAAACGTCCCGACGACGACCTCGAGCACGAAGAGCGTCGCCGCGATCGGCGTGTTGTACGCGCCGGCGACGCCCGCCGCCATGCCGCACGCCGTGAGGATCCGCAGGCGTTCGGGCGAGACGTTCCATCGCCGGCCGACGGTCGACGCGAGCGCGGCGCCGACCTGGATGATCGGCCCCTCGCGCCCTTCCGATCCGCCCGAGGAGATGACGGCGATCGACGCCGCGGCGCGGCCGAGCGACTCGCGCAGGCGCACGCGGCTGCGTCCGAGCGTGACGACCTCGATCATCTGCGAGATCCCGTGCGTGCCACCCGCCTCCCGATAGACGTATGACACGATGAGGCCGCCGAGCAGGCCGCCCGCCGCCGGCAGGAAGATCCGCAGGAGCACGGGAAGCGATTCGGCTCCGGCGACGACGTCCCTCGCGTCGAGCAGCCACTCCGTGAACCGCGTCGTCAGCGCGCGGAACACGATCGCCCCGAGCGCGCCGAGCGCACCGGCCACCGCCGAGAGGAAGAGGAACTGGGTGTTGGGGTCGCGCCAGAAGAACTGGCCGAATTGTGGAAGCGCGAAGCGCGGGCGCTTCGCTGCGGCGGACGGGGCTTCCCCTTCCCTCATTCCTCCCCGCCGCCCCGCTCGTCCACGTCGTCGTCCCCGCCGAACATGAAGTTGTGGGCGCAGGCGCGGCTGCAGAAGACGCTCCCCCCGGTCCGGACCGCGCAGGAGTTGCACACGGACTTACGGCAGAAGCGGCACAGGGGAAGGGTGTACCCGAGGTCGTTCCCGCAGATGGCGCAACGGTCTCCGGAGCCCGTCACAAGAGACAGTATAGGCTCTATAATGCGCGCTCTTCGAGCGCAAAGCGGCGGTGTAGCTCAGTTGGTCAGAGCAAGCGGCTCATATCCGCTGTGTCGGGGGTTCAAATCCCTCCACCGCCACCAGAGTTCCTCAACGAACTTGCGCGAAGTGCTCCCGCGACGCCATGGCGTGGGCTCTTTGGAGCAGGGTGACGTCTAGCCGGGGCGCGTTGAGCCTTGGCCGGACATGTATTCCTGCTCTCGGAGGCTGTCGATCCAGCGTCGGATGAACGGAGGGCAGTCCCGGAGGGCGATGCCGTCGGCCTCGCAACGCGCCAGGAATGCGATGCCGAACCGGTCGACGAGGCGGAGCTCTCCGAGGACGAGGACGATCGGCGAGTCGCGCGGCTCAGTGTCGAGCGCATGCAGAAGAAGGTGGACGTTGTCGACGGCGAGTCGGCCGCTTACCGCGAGCATGATGCGACCGGAGTCGGCGGAACGTTGAACCTTCAGCATGGGTCCTTCCGCGCGTCCGCACCCGCCGTGGGACCGGCTGCCCCGCTGATAGCTGCAGAGTGCTCGACCGGAACGATTTCACTCTTGCGGGAATCGCCGTGGCCGTGAATTCGCGACAAACTCCCGAACCGCACGGCCGCGCCGGAGAGAGGTCCGAGCTTCATGAGAGCAACGGACAGTCGGGCGGCAGCCGCATCGAGAGCCGGCGTGGCAGGATCTCGAACGCGAATCGAGTTCCCGACATCGGCTCGCCGTCGAGGTTGATCTGAAGCGGCTCCGCCGTCTCGACATGGAGACTGGGGACGCGCGCGGCGACGACGCTGCGGCGGAGCCCGCCGAGACCTTCTCGCAGAAGCGCGCGCAAAACGGCGGTCAGTTCCCCCTCGGCGACGGCGGGCAGGATGCGCACGTCCAAGAGACCGTCGTCCAGCAGAGCCTCCGGACAGAGTTGGTAGCCTCCGCCCGCCTGCCGGCCGTTGCCGATGGCGAGGACGAGGAACGCTCCCTGCCAGGTGAAGCCGGGGCCGGCGAACGTTCCTCGCTCGGGGCGGATGGCGCTGAAGTGAGTGAGGCCCGTGAG
>Ga0335077_10012242_pt1 | contig 10725 bp, 7 predicted proteins | sample Lox_Sample_31_FD_207151 | JGI IMG/M metagenome (GOLD analysis project Ga0335077, IMG submission 207151) | Soil microbial communities from Loxahatchee National Wildlife Refuge, Florida, United States - Lox_Sample_3.1 | ecosystem: Environmental > Terrestrial > Soil > Wetlands | place: USA: Florida...
TATTCACGTGATTGTAATCTCATGCCGACGTTCGCCATTGTGCGGCGCGGGGGACTGGCCCTGGTCCGATGAGGGATGAACGTTTGCTCGTGACCCAAGACACAGACGACGGGAGATCGCGCAGAAATTCTGGTAAGTTCACTCACACGCACGGGACCCTCCCTCCTTCTGCATGACAAGTGCAATCCTGGCGAGTGCGGGCTCAGGTTGTTGACGAGCAGGGCGAACAGCGGCCTGACGTGAGTCGGCCGTACAAGCAAAGCCGAGCTGGGATTTCAAGAACGAGCATGAGCACCGAAAGTATCAAAGCGTGCATGGCAGATTCCGACGCGCCCGGGGCCGTGGAGGAAACACCGGAACTCGAAGCTCCGCAACCCATTGGCGAAGGACTCGGGGTTTTCCGCGCTCTCCTTCTGACCGTCCTGTTTTACATCGTATCCGGATTGCTGGTCTGGCTTGCGTGGCATGCGGTCCAACTTTTGCGCGGTCACTGATTGCGCCCGTGAACCCAGGGCACAATGCTGGATTGACGATGCGCAGGGGGCTGAACCACCCCGTTCATCCGAGTCAAATCCAGAGGGACGATGCGGATCCGGGGCGCCTATGCCAGGTCGGGATTCAAGTGAAAACTCTTTTCACCATATGGTATTACTAGTGCCCCCCTGTGTTTTTCATCACTTGCGGCTCCAAGGCTCAGAGACGAGACTCTCCGTAGCGGTTGATGTGTCCTTTGACCGCGCCAATGGAGCAATGCGAATGAGTGTAGAAGATATGGTCATCATGGATGGGAATGAGGCTGCCGCCTCAGTTGCCTATCGCCTCTCCGAAGTAGTCGCCATCTATCCCATCACCCCCTCGTCGCCGATGGCCGAGTGGGCCGACCAGTGGCGCTCGGAAGGGAAGAAGAATATCTGGGGCGCGCTGCCGATCGTGGAAGAACTGCAGAGCGAAGGCGGCGCTGCCGGCGCCCTCCATGGCGCCCTGCAGGCGGGTGCGTTCGGCACCACGTTCACGGCTTCCCAGGGCCTGCTGCTGATGATTCCAAACATGTTCAAGATTGCCGGTGAACTTACGCCGGCCACGATGCACGTCACGGCCCGCACACTGGCAACGCACGCGCTCTCCATCTTCGGCGATCACTCGGACGTGATGGCGTGCCGCTCGACGGGTTGGGCGATGCTGTCATCGAACTCCGTGCAGGAAGTCGCCGACCTCGCGCTGGTGGCGCAGATCGCTACGCTCGAGGCGCGCATTCCGTTCATCCACTTCTTCGATGGATTCCGCACTTCGCATGAAGTGGGCAAGATTCTGCCTATCAGCGACGAGACTATCCGCGCCATTCTCGACGACAAGTACATTATCCAGTTCCGCCAGAACGCGCTCAGCCCCGATCGGCCGATGATTCGCGGCACCGCGCAGAATCCCGATGTGTTCTTCCAGGCGCGCGAAGCCTGCAGCCCGTTCTACAAGGCTGTGCCGGGTATCGTGCAGTCGGTGATGGATCGCTTCGCTGCGCTGACGGGACGTTCGTATCACCTGTTTGACTACTACGGCGCGCCGGATGCCGAGCGGGTGATTGTGATGATGGGCTCCGGGGCGGAAGCAGCCGAAGAAGCAATAGATGCGCTCAACAAGTCAGGCGAAAAGCTGGGCCTGTTGAAGGTGCGCCTGTATCGGCCGTTCGACGCGTCCGCGTTCCTGAAATCGCTGCCCGCGACCGTGAAGTCGATTGCGATACTGGATCGCTGCAAGGAACCCGGGGCTGCCGGCGAGCCGTTGTACCAGGACATCGTGACGGTGATCGCGGAGAACGCGGCGAGCCTGCCGTTTGCGGGCACGCCGAAGGTGATCGGCGGAAGATATGGCCTCTCTTCGAAGGAGTTCACGCCCGCGATGGTGCAGGGCATCTTCGATGAGTTGACCAAGCCCTCCCCCAAGAACCACTTCACCATCGGCATCGACGACGACGTAAGCCACTCCAGCCTGGGCTACGATCCGGACTTCTCGACCGAAGATCCGAAGACGGTGCGTGCTTTGTTCTATGGTCTTGGCTCTGACGGTACGGTAGGGGCCAACAAGAACTCCATCAAGATCATCGGCTCGGAGACACCGAATTACGCGCAGGGCTACTTCGTGTACGATTCGAAGAAATCCGGTTCGATGACCACATCGCACCTGCGGTTCGGCCCCAATCCGATCCGTTCCACCTACCTCATCACCAAGGCGAGCTTTGTGGCCTGCCACAACTTCAGCTTCCTCGAGAAGATCGATGTGCTGGAGCCGGCGATCCCGGGCGCGGTGTTCCTGCTGAACTCGCCTTACCCGGCCGCCGAAGTGTGGGACAAGCTGCCCAAGACCGCGCAGGATGAGATCCTTCGAAAGAAGATCGAGTTCTACGTGATCGACGGCTACAAAGTGGCTCGGAACGCCGGTATGGGCTCGCGTATCAACACCATCATGCAGACCTGCTTCTTTGCGATCAGCGGCGTACTTCCGCGCGAGGAAGCGATCGAGCAGATCAAGAAGGCGATCAAGAAGACATACGGCAAGCGCGGCGAAGCGGTGGTCCAGAAGAACTTTGCCGCCGTCGACGCGGCGATCGCACATCTCGAGAAGGTGCTGGTTCCTTCGGCGGTTTCGTCGGAATTTGATCTTGTGGGCGCGCTCTCGCCCAGGGCTCCGAAGTTTGTGCACGAGGTTCTCGGGCAGATCGCAAACGGCAAGGGAGACCTGCTTCCGGTAAGCGCCATTCCTGCCGGAGGGGCTTTTCCGACCGGCACCGCGCAGTGGGAGAAGCGCAACATCGCGCAGTTTATTCCCGTGTGGGACAAGGACCTTTGCATCCAGTGCGGCAAGTGCGTGATGGTGTGCCCGCACGCCGTGATTCGCTCGAAAGTTTACAGCGGCGATCTGGCGAGCCATGCGCCGGCAACCTTCCAGTGGGCCAAGCCGAAGTGGAAAGGCATGGAGAACGACCGCTACACGCTGCAGGTGGCTCCTGAAGACTGCACGGGCTGTGCGGTCTGCGTCGAAGTCTGCCCCGTAAAGAGCAAGAGCGATTCCAGCCACAAGGCCATCAATATGGCGCCCCAGGCGCCTCTCCGCGAAGCCGAGCGCGAGAACTGGGACTTTTTCCTGGGGATTCCGGAAGTGGATCGCAACAGGCTGGCCCACGGCCAGGTGAAGGACGTGCAGCTTTTGCAGCCGCTGTTTGAGTTCTCGGGCGCCTGCGCGGGCTGCGGCGAGACACCGTACATCAAGCTTCTGACGCAACTGTTCGGCGACCGGCTCTACATCGCCAACGCGACGGGCTGCTCGTCGATCTACGGCGGCAACCTGCCGACCACGCCCTATACTCAGAACCACCAGGGCCGCGGGCCGACGTGGGCCAATTCGCTGTTCGAAGACAACGCCGAGTTCGGTTTCGGCATGCGCATCGCGCTCGATCAGCAGAAAGAGTTTGCCGAGACGCTGCTCAAGCGGGTGGCCCCGGTCGTGGGCGGCGAACTGGTGTCGGCGCTGATCTCAGGCTCCCAGAAGGCCGAAGCGGACATCAACCAGCAGCGCGAGCGCGTGAAGATCCTGCGCGAAAAGCTTGCCGGAGTCGATTCGTCCGACGCCCGCAACCTGTCGGCGATCGCGGATAGCCTTGTCCGGAAGAGCGTTTGGATCCTGGGCGGCGACGGATGGGCGTTCGACATCGGATTCGGCGGCCTGGATCATGTGCTGGGCTCGGGCAAGAACGTGAACGTGCTTGTGCTCGACACCGAGGTTTACTCCAACACCGGCGGCCAGGCGTCCAAGGCCACGCCGCGCGGCGCCGTGGCAAAATTCGCCGCGGCCGGCAAGCCGAACAGCCGCAAGGATCTCGCCATGGAAGCCGTCAGCTACGGCTACGTGTACGTGGCGCAGGTGGCGATGGGCGGCAACGACACCCATGTCATCAAGGCGTTCCAGGAGGCCGAGGCCCACGACGGGCCGTCCCTCATCATTGCGTATTCCAGCTGCATCGCTCATGGGTACGATATGGTGCACAGCCTGGAGCAGCAGAAGCTCGCCGTGCAGTCGGGCTACTGGCCGCTGATGCGTTATAACCCGGCGCTGCGCGAAGAGGGAAAGAATCCGTTCCAGCTTGACTCCAAGGCGCCCTCGATCCGGCTGAAGGAGTATGCGTATCGCGAAGCGCGCTACACCATGCTGGCCCGCGGGAACCCCGACCTGGCGGCCACGTTGCTGAAGGAAGCGCAGGATGACGTGGAGCGCCAGTGGCGCGTCTACTCGGCGCGGGCCGCCATGCCCGGCCGCGGCGAGACTCCCCACATCGCTCCTGAAGAGAAGCCGGAAGAGAAACTGGAACCGGTTGCAGCCGGAGGCGAAGAATGATTGATCTTTCCACTAGTTATCTCGGGTTTAAGTTGAATGGACCCATCGTGGTTTCGTCCACGCCGCTTTCCGAATCCACCGAGAACGTGTGCCGAATGGAGGAGTCGGGCGCCGCCGCGATCGTGCTGACTTCGCTATTCGAAGAACAGCTGGCGCTGGAGTCGCAAACGCTGGATGACGACCTGTCGCGCGGAACGGAGTCGTTTGCGGAGTCGCTCGGGTACCTGCCCGAATTGGACGACTATCGCATGACGCACGACGGGTATCTGGAAAGCGTTCGCCGTTCCAAGGCTGCCGTGAAGATCCCCATCATGGCCAGCCTGAATGGTGCCACGACGGGCGGCTGGGTCCGCTTTGCCCGGGAGATCGAGGAAACAGGAGCCGACGCCATCGAGCTGAACACCTATTCCCTCGCCACGGACAGTGCCCAGACCTCGTCGGACCTCGAATTGCAGCTGCTCGAACTGGTAGACAGTGTCTGCCGGGCGGTGAAAATTCCGGTGGCCGTCAAGCTTTCGCCATGGTTTACCAGCCTGCCGCATCTCGTGAAGCGGCTGGAAGATGCGGGCGCGCGCGGCGTCGTGCTCTTCAACCGCTTCTATCAACCGGATTTCGATATCGAGGCCCTGGAGGTGCGGCCCACGCTGCACTTCTCCACGCCCGCGGAGCTGCTGCCTCGCTTGCACTGGGCGGCAATCCTCTACGGTCATACGAGTGTGGATATCGGCATCACCGGCGGCGTGCATTCGGCCGAGGATGTGCTGAAATCAATCATGGCCGGCGGGAGCGTGGCAATGATGGCATCGGCGCTGCACATTCACGGCATCGAGCACATCGGCCGCGTCCTTGCGGACTTGCGCTACTGGCTGGAGAAGCGCGAGTACGCGTCGATTGCGCAGACGCGGGGATGTCTGAGCCGCCGGTCCGTACCCGACACCTCGTCATTCGACCGCGGCAACTATATCAAGACGCTGAGCTCGTACAGCCTGCGGCAGACGGTGGCTGCGTTCTAACTGAATCGGGTGCCCCACCTTCGCGACGCTTTTTGTCGCTAAGGTGGGAAGCCACGACACGCAATCCGGACTGGCAAAGTGACAGCGGCCGCACTACTTGTGCGGCCGCCGTCTCTCTTATACAACCGAAACTCATTCGTTGCTTGTCATCCTGAGCGCATTGAAGGATCCGCGGTTGCATCTTTATGTTTCCGGGTGCAACACCGTTCCATGCCTGACTGCGGTTGCTCTTTCAGGCTTCAAACATTCCGAATCGATCATTCCTGTGCGAGCAATCCTCTCACTGTACGTTCCAGCAAGTCGCATGCTTCCGGCAGCGCGGCGTTCGCGCTCTCGCTGAATGTCTCGCCCATCTCGATTGACCCGGCGCCGATGGTGAGCAGCAGAGCATTGCGTGGGAGGGACGCATAGAGTTCTTCGCTCAGCGCCAGCAATTGGGCCGCGCCGGTGTGGTGCGAGGCAAGTCCCGATTGAGCAGGCGATGGCTGTACGCGCGCGACGCGCACTGCGCCGGCTGGCGCATCCACTGCACAGTCGACGAAGATGACCGACTCGACGTGCGCGAGTTCTTCGGCAAGATCGGGCGTCCATTGCTGCCGCGAAATAACGCGCACAGCGGGCTCAGCGGCGAATCGCTCTTCGGCCCATGCGGCGAGCCACGGGCCGACGCCGTCGTCGCCGCGCAGCGTGTTGCCGCAGGCGAGGATGAGGCAGCGGATGGGATGGGAGCTTGTTAGGGGCACAGGCTGAGATGGGAAAGCGGGTCCTTCGACTTCGCCGGTCACGCAAAGCGTGACCGGCTGCGCTCAGGATGACAACCTATAGTTCAGTGGTCAAGAGAATCGGCTGCCCTGAAAGAAGAGTTCCCAGGTCTCAGAATCGAGACCTGGGGCACCCAGTGTTGAATGGTTGGATCAGCGGACAACCTGGTCGATGACTTCGCGGTCGGCGTTGAGCAGCGTGATCGCGAGCGGCATCTGGCCGAAGGCGTGCGTCGAGCAGCTAAGGCAGGGATCGAACGTCCGCACCACCGCTTCCACGCGATTGAGAATGCCCTCGGTGAACTTGCCGTCCTTGATGTAATGCTTCGCCGCCTGCGCAACTCCCTGGTTCATGGCGAGGTTGTTGTGCCCGGTGGCGATCACCAGGTCAGCCCATTTCATCAGGCCGTTCTCATCCACCTTGTAGTGGTGGTGGAGGGTGCCGCGCGGCGCCTCGGCCAGGCCGAAGCCCTCCAGCCGATTAACGCCCGCGGTTGCGCGCACGTGCTTGTCGAGAATCAGTGGATCGTTCAGGATCAACTCGATCTTCTCGATGCCGTAGACGATATCGATGAGACGCGCATGGTGGTAGAAGAAGGAACTCTCCACTGGTCCATCGGCCAACTTTTTGAATTCAACCAGTTCGGCGTCTGCCAGTGGTGTGCCCATCGACTTGGCGATGTTGAGGCGCGCGAGCGGGCCTACACGATAGCAGCCCTTCGGATAACCAAGCGGCTTGTAGTAGGAGAACTTGGTGTAGCTGTACGGTTCGACAGCTTCTCCGATGACCTCGCTAAAGCGGGAGGCAGTCATGCCGTCTTCGATGACCTTGCCGGTCGAGTCGATCAGGCGCAGGGCTCCGTCGGTGAACTCGATCGAGTCGTCTTCGTTGACCAGGCCCATGTAGTTCGATGGGAAGTTGGCAAAGACTTCAATCTCCGGCCTGAAGGCTTCGGCGAGAGGTTTGTAGGCCGCTAGCGCCAGCTTGATGCTGTGATATGCCTCGGGCAGCATGGCCAGGATCTCGTCGCGCTTCGCTGCGGAAAGTGGCTCGGTGACGCCGCCGGGCACAACCCATCCGGGATGGATGCGCTTGTTGCCGAGCAACTCGATGATGTGCTGGCCGAAGCGGCGCAGTGCGATGCCTGCGCGTCCCAGTTCCGGCTTCGCGGCTACTACCCCGAAGATGTGCCGCACCTTGGGATCGGCTTCCATGCCAAGCAGCAGGTCGGGAGAAGACAGGTAGAAGAAGCTGAGCGCGTGCGACTGCACCATCTGTGCGAGGTTCAGCATGCGCCGCAGTTGCGCGGCCGTATGCGGAATGCGCACCGACATGATGGATTCGCACGACTTGGCGGAGGCGATGAGGTGCGACACCGGGCAGATGCCGCAAATGCGCGCCATGAGGCTTGGCATCTCGTAGAAGGGCCGGCCTTCGCAGAACTTCTCGAAGCCGCGCACCTGCGTGACGTGAAAATGCGCGTCTTCCACCTCGCCCTGGCCGTTCAACTGGATCGTGATTTTACCGTGACCCTCCAAGCGAGTTACGGGATCGATCGTGATGGTCTGGCTCATGATCAAGCTCCAAAGCGGGTGAGCGCCGGGACTTCCAGCGGTCCGCCGGTTAACAGCGCGGTGAGCGCTTCGTGGAAGGTGTCGGCCGAGGGAGGGCACCCGGGAAGAAACACGTCCACGGTCACGAACTCGTGAACGGGGCGCACTTTTTTCAGCAATTGCGGCACCACGATACAAGGGATCTGCGGCTGCGCGCTAGCGTTCTCGATGTAAGCGCGGTTGAGGATCGGCTCAGGCCCGAGGGGGTTGCGCATGGAGGGCACGTTGCCGGCCACGGCGCAGTCGCCCATGGCCACCAGCAGCTTCGAGTGCTCGCGGATCTTTTTGATTTTTTTCTCGTCGTCGACGGAGGCCACCGCACCCTCCACCAGGGCGATGTCCACCTCGTCAGGAAATTCCTTGGTGTCGACGATGGGGCTGTAGACCACGTCCACGAGCTCGGCCAATTCGAGAAGCCGCTCGTCCATGTCGAGGAACGACATGTGGCAGCCGGAGCATCCGTCCAGCCATACTGTTGCCAATTTCACTTTGCTCATCGCGCTTCCCTCATCAGGTTCAGGTAGGGCAGAAAGTCAGGGTACTTGGGATGGTCGGAGCCGATCTTGCTTTTATCGAACAGCGCTCCGGTCGGGCACACCTGCACGCACTTGCCGCAGCGTGTGCACGTGGACGATCCCCAGTCCTCATGCAGGTCGGTGATGATCATGGAGTTGATGCCGCGGCCCGCCACGTCCCACACATGCGCGCCTTCCACCTCCGCGCAGACGCGCACGCAGCGCGTGCACAGGATGCAGCGGTTGTGATCGGCGGTGAAGCGCTCGTGGGAGGCGTCCACGGGCAGCCCGGGGTTGCGATAAGGGAGCCGCACGTGGGTCAGCCCCTGGTCCTGCGCCAGGGCCTGCAGTTCGCAGTGGCCGTTAGCGACGCAGACCGAGCAGATGTGGTTGCGCTCGGCAAACAGCATCTCGAGGATGTTGCGGCGATAGCGCTGCAGGCGTTCGCTGTTGGTGGTGACTTCCATGCCTTCGAACACCGTGGACACGCAGGCCGGCAGCAGCTTGTTCGAGCCCTTGATCTCCACCAGGCACATGCGGCACGCGCCCACGTTCGACAGGCCGTCGAGGTGGCAGAGGGTGGGAATATGAATCTCATTCTCCTGCGCCACTTCCAGGATGGTCTGCCCGCGGCGGGCGCTCACTTCCTGTCCGTCGATGACTAGTGTTTTGACTTCAGGTGTGTCGCTCATGCGTGCACCTCCAGGGCGGGTTCAGTGGAAACCGGGGCTTCCATGGCGCACACGCCGGCCGGGCAGCGCTTGTGCACGATGTGTTCGATGTACTCGTTGCGGAAGTACTTGAGGGTGCTCAGCACAGGGTTGGGCGCGGTCTGGCCGAGCCCGCAGAGGCTGGCGGTCTTCACGGTGTCGCACAGCTCCTCGATCATTTCGAGATCCGCCATGGTCGCCTTGCCGGTGCAGATGCGCGTGAGCAGGGTGTGCAACTGGGCCGTGCCGGCGCGGCAGGGAATGCACTTGCCGCAGGACTCGGTCATGCAGAACTCGATGAAGAAGCGCGCCACGTTGACCATGCACGACGTGTCGTCCATGACGATCATGCCGCCCGAGCCCATGATGGAGCCCGCGGCCATGAGGGCGTCATAGCTGACGCCGAGTCCGAGCATGTCGGCGGGAATGCATCCGCCCGAGGGGCCGCCGGTCTGTACAGCTTTCAGCTTGTGACCGCCCGGGACGCCGCCGCCGATCACGTCGATGATCTCCCACAGCTTGATGCCCAGGGGAACTTCGATGAGGCCGGTGTTCTTGATGCGGCCGGTGAGCGCGAAGACCTTGGTGCCCTTGCTGCGCTCCGAGCCCATGTTGAAGAACCACTTGCCGCCGTTGCGCACGATGGGCGCGATGTTGGCGTAGGTCTCCACGTTGTTGATGAGCGTCGGCTTGCCCCACAGGCCGCTGACCGCCGGATAGGGAGGCCGAGGTTTGGGCGTGCCGCGGCGGCCTTCGATGGAGGCCAACAACGCGGTCTCTTCACCGCAGACGAAAGCGCCCGCGCCGAGGCGGATTTCGATATCGAAATTGAACTGCGTATTGCCGATGGCGTTGCCGAGCAGGCCGCGGCGCCGCGCTTCGCGAATTGCCGTAGTGAGGCGCGAGACCGCAACCGGGTACTCCGCGCGCACGTAGATGAAGCCCTTGCTCGCGCCGACGGCGTAGGCCGCGATGGCCATGCCTTCAATTACGCGATGCGGGTCGCCTTCCATCACGCTGCGATCCATGAACGCGCCCGGGTCTCCCTCGTCGCCGTTGCAGACCACGTACTTCACGTCGCCGGTCGCTTTCGCGACGGTGCTCCACTTCAGGCCGGTCGGGTAGCCGCCACCGCCGCGCCCGCGCAGACCGCTCTCGGTAATGCGGTGAACCACGCCGTTGGGCGTCATCTCGAGCAGGGCGGTCATCAGCGCCTTGTAGCCGTCGCGCGAGATGTAGTCGTCGATCTTCTCCGGATCAATATGCCCGGCATTCTCGAGCACCACCCTCACCTGCTTTTCGAAGTGCTCGTTCAGGTCGCATTGCAGCTCAGGCACAGGCTTGTCGCCGAGGCTGTTGACGATGGCCTGGGCGTTGGCGTCCGTCACCTTCGCATAGAGCGTCTCGTCGGGATCGACGCGCACCAGGGGCCCGGAAGAGCACGGCCCCATGCACCCGGTCTTGCGGATGAGGATCGTCTTGCCGGAGGCTTCCGCCGCCTTCAGGAGCGCGTCGCGCAGCTTGTCCGCGCCCTGGCTCGCGCACGCCAGGTCCATGCAGACGTTCACCTCGTAATCGTATTTGGAATTCTCCTGGTGAACGCTTTTAGCTATCTGTTCCAGTTCTTCGAGTGTCATTCGACGGTCCACCTTTCCAACTGCTCGAGCATCTGTTCACCGGTCATCTCGCCTTTGACTTCGCCGTCGCACAGCACGACGGGAGCGCGGCT
>Ga0335077_10012246_pt1 | contig 10722 bp, 10 predicted proteins | sample Lox_Sample_31_FD_207151 | JGI IMG/M metagenome (GOLD analysis project Ga0335077, IMG submission 207151) | Soil microbial communities from Loxahatchee National Wildlife Refuge, Florida, United States - Lox_Sample_3.1 | ecosystem: Environmental > Terrestrial > Soil > Wetlands | place: USA...
GTGTGGAGCGTACGGCGAAACGTAAGGTTGGTCAACCATGAGGGCATGGGAAGGAAGAGGCGGTCATGCTCCCGCTGACGCGGGCCAGCGGAAGGATGGGCGTACTTGCTTTGGCTGAAGGCCGCACAGACTGAAGTCTGTGCCACCCTAGAGGGAAACGCCGCGCTTCCAAGGGATGAAGTCGTCTTGGGCGAGAAGCTCGGCTTTGGTTTTGGCTTCGCCGCTGGCGATTTGCAGGACGCGCTCGAGGATGGACTCGCCCATTTTTTCGATGGTAGTTTCGCCGGAGATGATGGGGCCGGCGTCGACGTCAATGATGTCGGACATGCGCGCGGCGAGACTGGAGTTGGTGGAGATTTTGACGACGGGCGCGATGGGATTGCCGGTGGGCGTGCCGAGGCCAGTGGTGAACAAAACGATGTTGGAGCCGGCGCCGACCTGGCCGGTGACGCACTCGACGTCGCTGCCGGGAGTGCAGAGGAGATGCAAGCCGGGCACGCTGGCGTATTCGGCGTAGTCGAGGACGCCGGTGACCGGAGAGGTGCCGCCTTTTTTTGCCGCGCCGGCGGATTTCATGGCGTCAGTGAGGAGGCCGTCGCGAATGTTGCCAGGAGACGGATTCATTTCGAAGCTGGCGTGGACGGCTTTGGCGCGAGCGGCGTAGTCACGCATCAAGTGGATAAAGCGATCGGAAACGTCTTTGGTGATGCAACGATTGATGAGTTCCTGCTCGACGCCGCAAAGTTCCGGAAATTCGGCGAGGATGCCTTTGCCGCCGAGAGCCGCGAGGATGTCCGCGAGGTGGCCGATGGCGGGATTCGCGGAGAGGCCGGAAAAACCGTCGGAGCCGCCGCATTTCAGGCCGACGCTGAGTTTCGAAAGAGGGGCGGGTTGGCGCGCGAGCTTGTTGGCTTCGACGAGGCCGAGGAAGGTTTCGCGGATGGCTCGGGAAAGCATGGCCTGTTCGGATGCGCTCTTTTGCTGTTCGAAGATCAAAAGTGGTTTGCTGAAGTGCGGATCGCGTTCCTTGATCGCGTCTTGGAGCATGGGGATTTGCGCATGCTGACAGCCGAGGCTGAGGACCGTAGCGCCCGCGACGTTGGGGTGATGAATGTAATCGGCGAGGAGCGAGCAGAGATTTCGGGCGTCTTCACGCGTCGCGCCGCAGCCGCCTTCGTGGAGCAGGAATTTGACGCCGTCGATGTGGTCGAAGACTTTGGGCGCAACCGGGGCGAGAGATTGGCCACTAGCGGTGGACGAGGCAAGGGAGTCGAGGTCCTGGGACTTTCCTTCGCGGTAAAGGCGAACGAGTTCGGCGACCTGGCGGCGATAGATTTGCGGAACGGCAAATCCTAACTCGTCTTCGAAGGCTTGCTTGAGGACGTTTAAGTTGCGGTTTTCGCAGAAAACTAGCGGAAGGACGATCCAGTGGTTGCGCGTGCCGACTTGGCCGTCGGCGCGGTGATAGCCAAGAAAAGTGCGGTCGCGCCAGGCAGAAGTGTCGGGAGCGGTCCAGGACATGGATTTATCCTGGGCGTGATAGTCGGCGGCGGCGTGGCGGATGTTGCGCGTGGTCAGCAGGTCGCCGCGGCGAAGAGTTGTGGTCGCCTTTCCAACCAGCACGCCATACATGATGATGTCGCCGCCTTCGGGAACGTCGCGGGTGAGAAATTTTTGTTTGGCCGGAACATCGGAGAGCAATTCGTAAGACTCTCCGGACAAGCCGGCGCTCTCGCCTTTGCGAAGATTGGTAAGCGCCACGAGCACGTTGTCTTGCGGATCCAGCTTCAGAACTTTTTGTGGCGTCGCATCCTTGCCCGACATGGTCGTCCTTACGCTGCCAACTCACTGAGCATCGAGGTAATGCGTCTCCGACAAGTTCCGCAGGCGCGCGGCAGCACCTTCGGGAGTGATATCGCGTTGCGGCCCAGCGAGCAGTTCGTACCCTACCATGAATTTCTGGACAGTGGCAGAGCGCAGCAGCGGCGGCACGTAGTGCGCATGAAAATGTGATTCGGGATGCGCTTCGCCGTCAGTCGGCTCCTGATGAAAACCCATGGAGTAGGGGAAAGCGGTTTCGAAGAGATTGTCGTAGCGGGTGGTGAGTCTGCGAAGGAGGTCCGCGAGAGCACGTTGGCCGGAAGAATCCAGGGAGACGAGGCTGGAAAGATGGAGGCGGCTTAGGATCATCGTTTCGAATGGCCACACCGCCCAGTAAGGGACGAGGGCGACGAAGTGGTCGTTTTCGCAGACGATGCGTTCGCGGTCCTCGGTTTCGAGGCGCAGGTACTCGCAGAGCAAGCACTTCTTTTCGTGTTCGAGGAATCGGCGCATGGCGGCGCGCTCGCGTGTGGGGATGTTGGGCAATTCGCTGTTGGCCCAGATCTGACAGTGCGGATGGGGATTGCTTGCACCCATCAATGCACCGCGATTTTCGAAAATTTGCACGTGCTTCACCCAGGGAAGATTGCCGAGCTCGGTGTATTGGTCCGTCCAGACCTGCACGACCTGGAGCACTTCTTGGTGGCTCATGCGCGGAATGGTGAGGTCGTGGCGCGGGGAGAAGCAAACCACGCGGCAAATGCCGCGCTCGACGCGGGCGATGAGGATGCCGTCTTGCTCGATGTCGCTGGGAGAAACTTCGGGAAGCATGGCGGGGTAGTCGTTGTCGAAAACAAAGGTCGAAGTATAGGTAGGGTTGCGATGGCCTCCAGCGCGCGTGTTTCCCGGGCAGAGGTAGCACTCCGGGTCGTATTCCTGCACGGGAACGGGAGCGATTTTCTCGACTTTTCCCTGCCAGGGGCGCTGCGTGCGGTGCGGAGAAACGAGTACCCATTCCCGGAGCAACGGGTTCCAGCGGCGATGCGGAGCGTTGCGAAATTCTCGCCAGTCCATCATGAGCTAATCCAGCGGCGTGGCTAGTGGAACGAAGCTTGCGCCGTCGCCCGGGACGCAAATGTAAGTCTGGGGCGAAATTGCGGTTGCCTTGTGGTACGCCGCAGCAACGTCGGCTGCAAACTTTTGTGCGTGAGCTGTTTCCACGAGATTGATGGTAGCGCCACCGAAACCGCCGCCAGTCATGCGCGCGCCGTACAGGCCCTGCTGATGATTGGCGATTTCCACCATCAAGTCGAGCTCAACACAACTGACTTCATAAAGATCGCGGAGGCTTTGATGGGATTCAGCCATGTATTTTCCGAAGAGCTGCAAGTTTCCGGCGCGCAAGGCAGCGACACCATCTAACACGCGTTGATTCTCGGTGACAACATGCAAGGCGCGGCGGAAGACCCTTTCGGAGAGAAGGCTGCGATGCAGCTCGAGCTGCCGTTTGTTCACATCGCGGAGAGCGCGAATCGCCGGCAAGACCTTGGCTAGCGCGTAGACAGCTTCTTCACAATCGGCGCGGCGGCGATTGTACTCGCTTCCGGCCAACTGGTGTTTGACGCCAGTGTTGCAAATAACCAGGCGGACGGAATCGGGCAACGGAACCAATTCCGAATGCAGAGAGCGGCAATCAAGCAGCAAAGCGTGACTGCGGCGACCGTGGAGGGAAATGAACTGATCCATGATGCCGCATTTCATGCCGACGAAGTCGTTTTCGGCCTGTTGGCAGATACGAGCGATGTGCATGCGGTTGAGGGCATGGCCGGAGGCTTCGGCGAGGGCAAGGGCCGTGGCCACCTCGATGGCCGCTGAAGAGCTGAGGCCGGCGCCCATCGGAACGTCACTGTGGATGAGCAGATTTGCTCCCTGCAAAGGAAACCCGGCGTTTTGCAAATGTACGGCGACGCCGATGGGGTAATCGCTCCAGGTGTGGGTGGGTTGCGGGCTCGGATGCTTCGAGAGGTCTACTTCGACTGGGTTGGAAAATTCCTCAGAATAGACGAGAAGCTTGGCGTCGCTGCGCGGGGCGACGGCTATCCAGCAATAGAATCCGATGGCGGCGGGCATGACGAAGCCATCGTTGTAATCGGTGTGCTCACCAATCAGGTTGACGCGGCCGGGAGCGCGGTAGACCTGCGGCTCGGCGTTGAATTTTGCGACAAAGCGCGCCGCAATTTCGGTTGGGATGGTCATCTCGATTTCAGCACGGGACCTAACGCAAATAGATGAGGGGAGCGTGGAGAAAAGGAATGGCGCGCCCTGGGTGATTCGAACACCCGACCTTCTGCTTCGTAGGCAGACGCTCTATCCAGCTGAGCTAAGGGCGCGTTATTTACAAATATTAGCATAGGGCCGAGCAGCGCATCTACCCGCCATCACCGAGGCGCAAATCGCTAAGAGAGCGGGGCGCGGGCGGCTTTGCCTGGGAGGACGCCGTCCACGAGCTGGCCGTCTCTCAAAACGGCGACACCGTTTACGAAGACGAAGTGGATGCCTTCGGAGGGTTGCAGCGGGTCTTCAAAGGTGGCTTTGTCAATGATGCGGTCGGGATCGAAGACGGTGATGTCGGCATCGGCGCCGGCGCGAATACGGCCTTTGTCCTTGAAGATGGGGGCGCGCTTCTCGAGACGTTGCGCAGGCATCAGAGTCATTTTGCGCAAGGCAGTCATCAGGTCGAGGGCTTTTTCGTCGCGCACGTAATGGCCAAGGACCCTGGAGAAGGTGCCCTGGCCACGCGGATGTACTTTTGCGCCGGTGATAGGCATGCCATCGCTGGCGATCATGACGATGGGATTGGCGACGGCGGCGCGCGCAGCCTCTTCGGGGATCATGTGAATCACGACGATGCCGCCTTTCTTGCGATATTTCGCGAAGGTTTCGGCGGTGAGGCGCTCTCCGGTTTCGGCCCACTGCACGTCTTTGTAGGTGATGCCCATGTTTTCCTGCCAACCGGGATCGAAGATAGCGGATTCGAGAGCGGTGCTGCCAGCGGTGTAGGGATAGCATTCGGTGGTGACGTCGAGGCCGTGCCTTTGCGCGCCCTGGACCATGGCCATGAGGTCCGGCGTGAACTTCAGACCCATGCTGGTAATGTGCACAACATGGAGCGGCGCGCCGGTGGAGGCGGCGGCGGCGAGAACTTCTTCGAGCGCGGCAAAGCCCGTGGCGGGTTCCTTCAACCCGGCGTAGCGCAAGTGCACGTGGACGGAAGCGCCGTAGCGCGCAGCGACTCTGAACATTTCGACGATTTCCTGGTGCGTCGCGCCGGGAGTGTAGTTGACGCCCATGCCCTCGGCGAGCGCGCCCTCGCGAAAACCCTGCTCCATGTCCGCAGTCATCTCTTTAATCTGCTCGGGCGTCGCTGGCGCGTGAGCCGCATCGCCGGTAGCGAGGAGAGCGCTGGCGGCGTGGAAGACTTTCATGCGGACGGGAATGTGGCCGATGCTCACGCCGAAATTGATGAGCGACTTCCCTTCCCGCTGCGCATACCAGGCGGCGACATCGGCAGTGCCCGCTTCGAGTTCGAGCGACGTGGTCACACCGTCATGGGCCTGGAATTGATAGTTCTTAGGCTCTTGTCCATGCTCGTGCAGGTCAATAAAGCCGGGGGCAACGACCAAACCCTTGGCGTCGATCGTGGATTTGCCCTGCAATGGCTCAGACGAGATGGCGCGAATTTTTCCGCCCCTGATGGCGACGTTGCGAATGGCGTCGAGGCCGGATTCGGGATCCATGACCCGCCCGTTGGCAATCACGAGATCGTAGTTTTCGGCGGCAGCGCCGAAGCTCTTTCTGCCGAGAAAAATCAAGGCGAACGCCACCAGCGAGAGCACGAGGGCCGCCGTTCGCACATTCCGAAATGCCGCAAAATACCGCATTTGCACAACCTCCCGAGGACTGCGGCGCTAAGTCTGTTTCCGAGGGCAGGCGGCTGTCAAAGGGATTTTGGGCTGTTGGCGACCGGTACACGAAACTATGCGCCAAATGAAATGCTTCGAGATGTTCGCGCAGGAGAAAAGAAAACCCCGGGTCGCTGGGGGTAGGCGACCCGGGGTGGGGGTCACTGCTGAGGGGGGCCGGAGGAAACTCTTAGTTTGCCGCGGTCAATTCACCTGATTCACGGTCAACAGACAAATCTTGCGCAGCTCTTCGTAAGTAAAGAACGTCTCTTCCTGATCTCCGGCGCGCTCCCGGTGTCCGAGGCCGGACTCGTAGGAGAGGCGCGCGAGCTCATCTTCAGGAATTCCGAGAAGCAGTGCGGCTCGTCCGCGGGTAACGTATTTGGGCACTTGGCTATTCATCGGTCGGCCTCACGCGGGAAGCAACGCCATGGCATCTTGTTCCACGGCGAGGATCATGGCCTTGTAGATGTCGACGTCCCAACCGTCGCCGATACGCATGCGCACGGTTTCATCGCCATCTTTCAGCAAAGTGCCGCGCAGGGGCACCTTAATATCACCGAGCGCTACTTGCAGAACCACAGGCTGTCCAACCCAGGTTGCGTACGCGCTGTTCATTCCCCCTCCTGAGAACTATCAGCTCTCGCTGACGGGAGCAGAATCGCGGAAGGAGAAGTTTCGAGCAATGGTACAGAGAGGGTATCGGGCTAGGAAGAAGGTACTGTCTGGGCTTTTTAAGCTCAGAATTCACAAAGGTTTCCTTCGCGGTACGCTCGTACTGGTTTTTTAGACGCCCGGCCCATTGGGCACATAGAAAGAGGATGCGATTCTGACGGTATGGCGGCGGGATCCAATTCTTTCCTGAACGAATGGCCGGGCGCCCCGGCCGAAAGAGCGGGGCTGGGGCTCGCGCTCGGTGGCGGTTTCGCGCGCGGATTTGCGCATCTCGGCGTGCTGCAGGTTCTCGAACAGAATCAGATTCCTATTTCTTACATTGCCGGAACCAGTGTGGGCAGCATCCTCGGAGCTGCCTATGCCAGCGGGGCACCGCTCGAGCGCATCATCGCGGCGTGCCGCAAGCTGCGATTCCGCGACATCGCGCGCTGGCGCGTTTCGCGGCTGGGTCTGGCCAGCAATCATCGCCTGGGCGAGCTCATCGAACGGGTCTTCGAATCGAAACGGTTCGAGGATCTGCGGATTCCCATGGCCATCGTGGCAACGGATCTGGCGAACGGCGACGCAGTCATTTTCACACACGGAAATTTGTCAGATGCCATTCGGGCGAGCTGCGCGTTCCCCGGGCTGTTTGAGCCGGTGCGAATCGGAACGCGCTGCCTGGCGGACGGTGGGCTGGTGGCGCAGGTGCCGACCCGCGCGGCACGGCAGTTGGGCGCCAAACATGTGCTGGGCGTCTCCGTGGGTGTCGAAGATGGACACCGCGGCGCGCCTTCCAACATTTTCCAGGTAGTGTGCCGGGCGGTCAGTGCTGCGCAAAAACATCAATTGGAGCTTTGGGAGCGGCAGGCGGACCTGGTTCTGCGGCCCGACGTGCAGTTGCTAGCGTGGGACGACTTCGAGCGCGCGGATGAAGCCATCGAGGCCGGCGCCGCGGCCGCGCGGCGAGCGCTGCCGCGTATTCAAAAACTCCTGAATTCCACGGAGCGAGAGAGCCCTGATTTCCAAACGCGATTTGAAGCCGAAGCGCAGAGTTATCTTTGGCTGGCGGAGGCATCCCGATGATTCGTTTGGGCGTAGTCATCGCCGCAGTGATCACTAGCATCCTGTTCTGGCATGAATGCGGAGAAGATCTTGTGATTTTCTGTTACCGTATTGGTTTGGGTGCGTTCACCGCACTGCGGTCGCGCACTTTGGCTCCTGTGCCCGTACCTGTAAACCAATTCGCGAGGACTCGCGCGGCGTGCTCGAATCGATCCGACATCTCTTCCACTCGCTATACAGCCCTGAGGGACTCAAGGAATTAATTAGTTCCGGTGGAGCCCCGCTCGTTTGCGTCATCGTTTTTGTGGAAACTGGCTTTTTCGTAGGTTTTTTTCTTCCGGGCGATTCCCTGCTGATCACCGCGGGCATCTTCTCCGCCGCAGGTGTTATTCCTCTTAAGCTGTTGGTGCTCCCCGCCATAATTTGCGCGGTTTTCGGAGATCAGGTTGGCTATTGGATTGGGCGCTCCGCGGGCTCGGCTTTGTACCGGCGCGAAGATTCTTTCTTTTTTCGCCGCAGCCATCTTCAACGAGCACACGATTTCTATGAGCAATACGGTGGCCGGGCGGTGATCCTGGCTCGTTTCATGCCCATTGTTCGCACGTTTTGTCCGCCAGTCGCTGGCGCCGCAAAGATGCGGTACTCTCGTTATCTGCTCTTCGATGTCTTCGGCGGCGTCCTTTGGATTGGCACCACCGTCTTGGGTGGATACTCGCTCGGCCGTGCCATCCCCAACCTCGGTCAGTACATCCACTACGTGATTGCCGTGGTCGTTTTTCTTTCGATTCTTCCACCAATCATCAGCATCGTGCGGACCCGGCGCCAAATGCGGGAGTCGCAACCCGTGGCAACGCCATCGGGAAACTCCACGGTGAATGAGTGATGAGCGGCAAATTGCGCGCCATCATTTTCGACATTGGCCGTGTGTTGGTCCGCGTGGATGTCGGCCGGGCCATGGAAGGTCTGGCAAACGGAACGAAATTATCTCCGGCGGAACTGTGGTCCGCCATCGAAAAGGACCCCCGCTGGCCGGATTGGCAGGAGGGCCGCGTCTCGGCCCACGATTGGCACCTACATTTAGCCCGGCGGTTGGGCGGAGAGTTAACGTTCCAGCAGTTCACGGAAGCCTGGAACCGGGCTCTCGATCCGACCCCGATCCAAGAACATGCCTTCTTGGAGGGCCTTTCCAAGAGATACCGGCTGGCCCTGCTCTCCAACACCGACCCCCTGCATGTTCGGCACATGGAAGGCAGCTATCGCTTCTTTGAGCTGTTTCCGGTGCGTATTTACTCGTGCGCCGTCGGTTGCAGCAAGCCGAATCCGCTTATCTTCCGGGAAGCGCTGCGCGCACTGAAGGTCCGGGCGGACGAAGCGCTTTACATTGATGACATTGAAGCCTACGTGGAAGCTGCCAAGGGTCTAGGAATGGGGGGCATCCGGTTCGAGTCCCCGGCTCAACTGGCCTCGGAGCTGAGCACGCACGGCGTGCAACTCCCACCGACTAACCCAAAAGCGTAAGAAAGTCCGGAAAGGGTGATTCCAGCGTAAAGATTGCCAGGTATAGTACTACCCGTATGGCCGGAAGCTGTCCGAACGGGCAGGAATAGGCTGATTCTTTTCATTCACTTAGGGTCTTTGTAGATACACTCGGGCACGAAGTGAAATTTGGCTGGTGGGGTGCTACTCTGTTGTTACGGGCCGATTAAAAATCGAAAGCCCACATTCGGGTGAGGAGAAAGAATTCGTATGTCAGAGGAACACATTGTCGAAACCAGAAGCGGGTCATCCTGGCAATTGCCAGCGATTGTGGTTCTGGGTTTGGTAGCTATTGGAGGTTTGGCGTTTGGCTGGAATGCATCGTCCAAGCTGGATGCCACGCAGCAGTCGGTTGCAACGCAAGTCAAGTCGGTGGAGCAGTCGGTTCAGCAGGACATGTCGTCGCTGAAGGACCGGCTGGCGCAGGACGAAAAGGCCAATGCGGACCTGCAGGGCGACCTGAAGGTGGTCACCGACAAGCTGAAAATTACGCAGGGCCAACTCAAGAAGGCTCGTCAAGAGGCCGCCACGGCGACCGCCGAGGCGACACAGAAGATCACGGCTTTGGACACTTCGGTTCACACGGAACTGGCGACGAAAGCCGGCCAGGATGACGTGAAGAACGTGGATACGAAGGTGACGCAGGTCAGCACCGATCTGAACAGCACCAAGGATGAGCTCAAGCTGGCCAAGAGCGAGATGGGCACGCTGATCGCGCGCAACCATGATGAAATCGACCAACTCCGCCGGCTCGGGGAGCGCGATTACGTCGAATTCACCATCGCCGGCAAGAACAAGCCCCAGAAGGTCGGGAACGTCACGATCGAACTGAAGGGCATCAACCAGAAGAAGAACCAGGTGAACATCGCCATGACGGTCGAGGACAAGCGCTTCGAGAAGAAGAACCGCGCCATCAACGAACCGATCTTCTTCTACACCACGGGAACGCGCATGCCGGAAGAGCTGGTCGTCAACAAGGTAGGCAAAGACCAGATCAGCGGCTACGTCAGCATCCCGAAGGCAAACGCGCAGGCTGCGCCGTCTTCAAGCTCCGGCAACTAACTATAAAGAGAAACGCTCGGCTGAGCACGGCCGAGTCAACCAAGCGGGCAGGAAATCCTGCCCGCTTTTTTTTGCTCCAAGAATCGCGGCTGTTCCCAACCCCGTTACCGCTTACGGGCATTCTTCGCTAAGATGGTGCGCCTAGTGCGGAGAACTGCTTGCGTCCCACATCTTGGATCGTCTACCTGCAGATCGACGAACTAATCCCCTCCCGCGGCAGTCCTGTCCCAGGATTAGACGAGTTCTCGGCGAGGCTCGACCACGCAGGAACTCCCTGCGTGTGGCTTACGAACCGGACGCGCCTGCAAATCGATGAACCACGGCGGAAGATGGCGCACACGCACCCTTTTATCGCCGAAGAGGGCTGCGGGGTTTATCTGCCCGAGGACTACTTTCATTTGCGGCCGCAGTCGCCGCGTTCCGGTCGAGCCAAGCCGGCGGAGACGATTCGGCTGGGGCGCTTCACGTGCCTGCCGGTAGCCCAACCGCAGCCCGCGGCTTCTGAAGCTCTTGAATCGCTGGCCGCGGAGACAGGCGTGTCTGTCGTGCCATTGCGCTCTCTGCCGCCTCGCGAACTGGCGCAAAACACCGGTTTACAGCCGCGGGAGGCGGAACTGGCAAG
>Ga0335077_10012247_pt1 | contig 10722 bp, 12 predicted proteins | sample Lox_Sample_31_FD_207151 | JGI IMG/M metagenome (GOLD analysis project Ga0335077, IMG submission 207151) | Soil microbial communities from Loxahatchee National Wildlife Refuge, Florida, United States - Lox_Sample_3.1 | ecosystem: Environmental > Terrestrial > Soil > Wetlands | place: USA...
GCCCTCGTACTTGACCGAGACCTCGACCTGCCGCGCAACCAGGGGATCGAGCGTTGTACCGTCGGGACCCAATCCGGCGAGGTCTGCGTAGTCGAGCTCGGGGCGGCGCAGCAATTGGAGGAGTGGAGTCGTCTCCGCGATCGGCGTGGCGCCACGAAGCGCCAGGAGGCGGTTGACCGCCTCGCTGGGGGCCACGCGACATTCGGCCAGGCGATCGATCTCCTGCCGGACGTGCTCCCGTCTGGCCTCGATGTCCTCGAAGCGCTGCTTCGTGATGAGTCCGAGTCGGTGGCCGTGACCTGCCAGGCGGAGATCGGCATTGTCCTCGCGGAGAAGCAGGCGGTACTCGGCGCGCGACGTGAACATCCGATACGGCTCGATCGTGCCGCGGGTGACCAGGTCGTCCACCATGACGGCCATGTACGCTTCCGACCGATCGGGAAGGAACGGCGGGAGACCACGGATCGAGGCGGCGGCATTGGCCCCGGCCCAGCAGCCCAGGGCGGCCGCTTCCTCGTAGCCCGTCGTCCCGTTGATCTGCCCGGCGAGATAGAGCCCCCCGACGGCGCGCGTCTCCAGCGTCGCCTTCATCTGGGTGGGCAGCACGAAATCGTATTCGATGGCATATCCGGGGCGCATGATCTCGGCGTGTTCCAGCCCGGGAATCGAATGGACCACCGCCTCCTGCACATCCACGGGAAGACTCGTGGAGATGCCGTTGGCGTAGACCTCCTCCGTGTCGAGCCCGTCAGGCTCGAGGATCACCTGGTGTCGCTCGCGCGCGGGGAACCGAACCACCTTGTCCTCGATGGACGGGCAGTAGCGCACGCCCGCCGCCTCGATGACGCCAGAGTAGAGCGGCGAACGATCGAGATTCCCGCGAATGATCTCGTGCGTGGTGGCGCTGGTGTGCGTGATGTGGCAGGCGACCTGCGGCAGCGGGAGGCTCCGATGCGCCCAGTGAAAGGGCCAGGGCTCCGGATCGCCCCACTGCGGCTCGAGCCGCGCGTAGTCTATGGTGGAGGAACGCAGACGCGGCGAGGTGCCAGTCTTGAGCCGTCCGAGGACGAGGCCGAGCTCTCGCAAGGAGTCCGAAAGATCCACCGCGGCGAACTCGCCGGCCCGCCCCGCCGGCTGCTGTCTCAGGCCCACGTGGATCAAGCCGCGGAGGAAGGTTCCCGCCGTGACGACGACCGCCTGGCAACGGTAGCGAACGCCCACCGTGTCCTCGACACCGACGAGCCGGCTGCCCTCGACCAGGAGGCGCGCCGCCTGGGACTGACGTACGTCGAGATTCGGCGTGTGCTCCACGGTCCGCTTCATCGTCGCCCGATAGCGCGCGCGGTCGCATTGCGCGCGCGACGAGCGGACCGCCGGACCCCGGGAGGCGTTCAGCAAACGGAACTGAATGGTGCTGAGGTCTGTGACTCGCCCTATCTCGCCGCCGAGTGCGTCGATCTCACGGACCAGATGCCCCTTGGCGGTGCCGCCGACCGCTGGATTGCACGACATCTGGCCGATCGAGTCGAGGTTCATCGTGAGCATGAGGGTCGTGCACCCCATCCGGGCGGACGCGAGCGCAGCCTCGCATCCGGCATGACCCGCACCGATCACGACGACATCCCAACCCATCTCTGCCGGCATCATCTCGCGAGGGTACCATCGCGCGCCCTTGACAGGCAATCGCGCGGCGAGCAAGATCTGCCCATGCGCTTCGGTTTCGCGTTGCCCGGCCGAGGACCGCTCGCTCGACCTGATGTGCTCGTCAAGCTCGCCGAGAAGGCGGACACCCTGCGCTATTCGTCCATCTTCGTGACCGATCACGTGGTGATTCCCGTGACGTACGATTCCACGTATCCGTACGCCACTTCGGGCCGGCCTGCCGGAGACTGGACCCAGGGCTACCTCGAACCCCTGGCGCTGATGAGCTTCCTGGCGGGTGCGACGTCGCGCGTTCGGCTCGGCACGAGCGTGCTCGTCATTCCCTACCGAAACCCGGTGGTGACTGCCAAGATGCTCGCCACGCTCGATGTGATGTCCGGCGGCCGCGTCATTCTCGGTGCCGGCGTCGGCTGGCTCCGGGAAGAGTTCGAGGCCCTCTCGTCCCCTCCCTTCGCGGAGCGCGGCCGCGTCACCGACGAGTATCTCAGGCTGATGCGGGAGTGCTGGACGCGGGAACCGGTGACGTGGAACAGCGCTCACTACCATCTGGCGCCCGCGAGCGTGATGCCGAAGCCGGTGCAAGGCAGTATCCCGATCTGGACGGGGGGGCACACCGAGGCGGCCCTGCGCCGCACCGGAGAGCTTGCCGATGGCTGGCATCCCATCGGCCATCGGCCTCCCGCCAATCTCCATCCCGCCGAGTACGCTGAGAAGGTCTCGGTGATCCACGGCTGGGCTCGCAAGGCGGGACGCGATCCGCAGGACATCACGCTGAGCTTCCGAACCCCGCTGGAACTCCGGCCCGCGCGCACCAAGACCCCCGGAGGAGATCGGGCACCGTTCCGCGGCATCGCGGCGGAGATCGTGCACGACGTGAAGGATTACCAGGCCGTGGGCGTGACCGATTTCATCTTCGATCTGGCGGCACAGGACGTGCGCGGGCAGCTCGCGATGATGGAGCGTTTCGCCGAAGAGGTCCGTCCGAAGACGCTCCGACCGCGTGGAGGCCTGTCCCAGACGCGGGGCGGCTCGGGCACCGCGGCGAAGAGCTCCTCCGCGTAGTCGGGCGGGACTGGTCGGGGAAGAGTTCGTGCGACTCGATCGAGGTTGCCCGAGCGCCGGCACTCTTGACGTCGCACCGGCGGCGGCCGACGCCCAGACTGACGCGGTGCCCACCGAGACCGGGCCATGACCGCCATTCCCGCCTCGGTCGCCGGCTTCATCGCCGATGCGCGTGTCGGACGGCTCGCCACCGCGGACGCCTCCGGTCAACCTCACGTCGTACCCATCTGCTACGCGTTCGACGGAGAATCGCTCTACTCGGCCATCGACGCCAAGCCGAAGACGAGCGGGCCGCGGGGCCTGAAACGGATCCGGAACATCAGCGCGAACCCGAAGGTCTCGGTCGTCATCGACCGGTACGACGAAGACTGGATGCGACTCCGCTACGTGATCATCCAGGGCCAGGCTCGGATCCTCACCGACGGAGGCGATTTCACCCGAGGCGTGGATCTCCTCCTCGCCAAGTATCCCCAGTACCGCACCATGGGACTCGATCGCGCGACGGGACTGATGATCAAGGTCGAGGCCGCCCAGGTGACCGCGTGGCAGTACTCGAGCTGACGCCGCTCCATCGGACGCTCGATCGGGTGCGCGAGGGGCGCGTCCCGAGCCCCGCGGAGGCCGAGCTGCTCCTCGGCACGCCAGGGGAAGCGTTGTCGGCGCTGCTCGACGCGGCCTCGCGCGTACGTGACCATGGGCGGGGTCGCCAGATCACCTTCTCGGCCAAGGTCTTCGTTCCGCTCACCACGCTGTGCCGCGACTACTGCGGGTACTGCACGTTCAGGAAGGACCCCGGCGAGCCCGGAGCCATAACCATGACGCCGGAACAGGTGCTCGCCCTCTGCAAGGCCGGTGAGCGGGTGGGAGCCAAGGAAGCACTCTTCTCCCTCGGCGACAAGCCCGAAGCCATCTTTCCCGAGCACCGAGCGTTTCTCCGACGGATGGGCCATCGCTCGACGATCGACTACCTCCGCGCCACGAGTGAGGTGGTCCTGTCCGAGACCGGACTCCTGCCGCATGCCAATCCCGGGCTCATGACGGAGCGCGATCTCGCGAGGCTCCGCGAGGTAAGCGTGAGCATGGGCATCATGCTGGAGTCCACCGCGTCCCGACTCCTGGCGCCAGGGGCCGCTCACGATCGGGCGCCCGACAAGGTGCCGGCCCGGCGCCTCAAGACCATCGGGCTGGCCGGGAAGCTCGGGATCCCCTTCACGACTGGCATCCTGATCGGCATCGGCGAGACTCATGCGGAGCGTGTGGAATCGCTGCTCGCCATTCGCGAGCTCCACGAGCGCTACGGCCACATCCAGGAAGTCATCATCCAGAACTTCCGGGCCAAGCCGACGATCCCCATGCGCGCCTGGGCCGAGCCGAGCGCGGAGGACTTGCTGAAGACGGTCGCGGTGGCGCGGTTGCTGCTCGGTCCCGAGATGAACATCCAGGCGCCGCCGAACCTTTCCCTGGAGGGCTACGAGCGCCTGCCCGCGGCCGGCCTCAACGACTGGGGCGGGATCTCGCCGCTCACACCGGATCACATCAATCCGGAGCGGCCCTGGCCCGGCCTCGTCGAGCTGCGCCGCCGCACCGAGGCCGCCTCGCACGTCCTGCGCGAGCGGTTGGCGATCTATCCCGAATACGCGACACGCGCCGATTTCGTGGATGCGGCGCTGCGTGAACGCGTGGCCCGGCTCGTCGACGCCGACGGGCTGGTGAAACCCGGACTCGAGAGGTGGAGAGCGTGGTGAGTACTGAGACACGGATCGACCTGGACTGGGCTTCGCCTGACGTGCGTCGGATCCTGAGCGGACTCCTCGATGACGGTGAGCTGTCGGCGGACGACGCCGTCCGGCTCCTGGAGGTGAGCGGCCGCGATCTCCAGGCGCTGACCCTCGTGGCGGACGAGATGCGGCGGCGGCAAGCCGGGGACGTGGTGACATACGTGGTGAACCGCAACATCAACTTCACCAACGTCTGCATCAAGCACTGCACGTTCTGCGCCTTCAGCCGCGACCATCGCGAGGAAGAGGGGTACTTCCTGCCGATGGACGAGGTGGTCCGGCGCGCCATCGAGGCGTGGGAGATGGGCGCGACCGAGGTCTGCATCCAGGCCGGGCTGCCGCCCAAGCTCGACGGCTCCTACTACATCGACCTGTGCCGCGCGATCAAGGCGTCGGTGCCGGAAATGCACCTGCACGCTTTCTCGCCGGAGGAGATCCTCTACGGCTCCACGCGCTCGGGGATGCCGATCCCCGAGTACCTCACCGCCCTGCGGGGCGCCGGGCTCGGCACGCTCCCCGGCACGTCGGCCGAAATCCTCGACCAGGAGATCCGCGACGTCATCGCGCGGGGACGGATCACGGTGGACCAGTGGGTCGAGGTCATCACCGCGGCGCACGCTCAGGGCATCCGCACGACCTCCACCATCATGTACGGACACATCGAGCGGCACGAGCACTGGGTCCGACACATGAACCTCCTGCGCAGCATCCAGAAGGACACGGGCGGCTTCACCGAATTCGTGCCGCTGTCGCTGATCCATCAGGAAGCGCCGATGTACCGGCGGGGGCTCGTGCCCGGGGTGCGCCCCGGCGCGACGGGCATCGAGGTGGTGAAGATGCACGCGATCGCGCGCCTCTTCCTCGGCCCGACCTTTCGCAACATCCAGTCGTCCTGGGTGAAGGAAGGCCCGAAGCTCGCGCAGTACCTGTTGACCGCGGGCGCCAACGATGTGGGCGGCACGCTCATCAACGAGTCCATCTCCACCTCCGCCGGCGCGGCCTACGGTCAGCTCGTGCCCCCATCCGAACTGCGCCGCCTGATCAAGGACGCCGGCCGCATTCCTGCTCAGCGCACTACCGAATACGATCTCCTCAAGATCTATGACGGCGAAGAGGACGGGGACGAGTCGCCCCTCGATCGCATCGACGACGCCGAAGCGCGCTTCGGCTCCTACCGGAAGCTCGCCGCGTCGAGCCAGTTCAGGTTCCTCCATCCCCAGCGGCTCGAGCGGTGACCGATCGCCCGAGCTGCCACGAAGAAGCGCGAACACAGCCTGGTTGAGGATGGAGAGCGGGTTCAGTAGAATACGGCCTTGGCTCGACGAGGGCGTCGTCCATCCCCCAGGGGCTCTGCAATTCACTCTCACCATCTGAGGCGGAGGCAGCACATGGCAAAATCCATGACCAAGTCGGCAATCATCACACACCTCTCCCAGAAGACCTCCCTCTCGAAGAAGCAGGTCACCGACGTGATGGACAACCTCGCGACGCTGGCCACCAAGGAAGCGAAGAACGTCTTCGTGGTCCCGAACTTCGGGCGACTGGTGCTGGCCAACCGCAAGGCCAGGATGGGCCGTAATCCTCAGACCGGCGAACCCATCAAGATTCCCGCCAAGCGGGTCGTGAAATTCCGTCTGGCCAAGTCTTTGAAGGACGCGGTGCTTGGGAAGAAGTAAGGCCTGGAGCCCGGCAGAGCTTTCGTATCGGCTGCTCGCGGCGCCCTGGGGACCCGCCTTGGAGCTGTTCAGCTTCGCGGGCGCGTGGGCGCCGCCTGCCGAGCAGATCGACTTCGGTTGGGCAGCCTGGGAGGGTGAGCGCGTCCACGGGGCCCTGATCGTCGAGCGTGCCGGGACGAACGCCATGCTTCATGGTCCCGTGGTGGTGGCGCCTGCTGACGCGCCGCCCGAAATGGCTCTCGAAGTCGCCGGCGAGCTGCTGTCGGGCGCGATCCGTCACGCGGAGGGGGTGGGCATCGACACCTTGTTCACTCGCCCCCAGGGCCTGGACCGGATCTGGGTTCGCCATGGATTCCTCCCGGTGCCGGAGCCGCTCTTGCCGAAAGCTCTCCACGGTCGACCGGGGTTGGGGCTGTACGGTTGGCGAGGCGGCTCGGCGCTGTGGAGCGCGGCAGGGCGCGGCATGCCTCGCGCCCGTGCCGACGCGAGAAGGTAGCGCAGCCGACACGGTCGCCTCGTGAGACTTGTGGCCCTCGCCGGCGGCACCGGCGCCGCCAAGTTCCTGCGCGGCCTGGTGCAGGTCGCGGAAGCGCGGGAGCTCGGCGTCGTCGTCAATACCGGCGACGACGCTCGCATCTGGGGGCTCCACGTCTCTCCCGACCTCGACACCGTCACCTACACGCTCGCAGGCGTGATCGATGAGAGCAAGGGCTGGGGCGTGCGGGACGAGACCTTTCATGCGCTCGATCACATGGCGCGCCTCGGCGAGCCCACCTGGTTCAACCTGGGCGATCGCGATCTGGCCACACATCTGCACCGCACACGTCTGCTCGCCGAAGGACAGAGCCTGAGCGACGCCACCCGGTCCATCGCGAGACACCTCGGCGTGACCGCGAACCTGATGCCCATGTCGGATCAGCCCGTGCGGACCCGACTGCTCGGACCCGACGGGTGGCTCGACTTCCAGGAGTATTTCGTGCGCGACAAGGCGCAGGTCGAGGTCCGCCAGGTGCGATACGAGGGGGCGAGTAACGCGCGTCCCGCCCCCGGCGTGGTCGAGGCCATCCACGCGGCGCGCGGCGTGGTGGTGTGTCCCTCCAACCCCATCACTTCCATCGGACCCATTCTCGCCGTCCCGGGGCTCCGCGAGGCGCTGTCGGAGACGTCCGCGACCATCGTGGCGATCAGCCCCATCGTGGGAACCGATGCCGTGTCCGGGCCCGCCGGACGGCTCATGGCGGTCTCCGGCCTTCCGGTTTCCGCGGCTGGCGTCGCCCGCGCCTACACGGATTGGCTCGACCTCCTCGTCTTCGACGAGCGCGACGGCGCACAGACGGGCGATGTGCGCCGACTCGGGGTGTCGCCCGTCACCGCGCAGACCATCATGGCGAACCGTGCGGACGAGATCGCGCTGGCCCGCCGTGTCCTCGACCTGCTGGGATGAGTCTGTTCATCGCAGTGCCCGTCAAGGACCTGGCGAATGCCAAGCAGCGTCTCGTTCCCGTTCTCGAGCCGTCGGAGCGTCGGCAGCTCGCCCGGGCGATGCTGGAAGACGTGTTGCACGCCCTCGGCTCGGCCGGTGTCGGTTCGGTGCACGTGGTCTCGGCCGATATCGAGGTGATGGATCTGGCCCGCCAGCGCGGCGCCCAGTGCCTCGTCGAGCGCGTGAATCGCGGCCACACCGAGGCCGTCGCCTTCGCCCAGCAGGAGGCGCGCATGGCTGGCGCCGAGCGGTTCCTGACCGTTCCCGGAGATGTCCCGTGCGTCACGGCCGGCGAGGTGGCGCTGATGCTGGATGCGCTGGGGAGCGGGGCGCTCTTCGTTCCGTCGCTCTCAGGGTTCGGGACCAACGGGGCACTCCTGGCTCCGCCCGACAGCATGCCGCTCAAGTTCGGCGAGCCGTCCTTCGACAATCACCTCGAAGCAGCGCGCCAGCGAGGCCTTGCCCCCGTCGTCCTGAACTTGTCAGGGCTCGGTCTCGACATCGACGCCCCCGAGGATCTAACGCTCCTCCTCGAGCGCGGACCCGACACCCGAAGCGCAGCGCTGCTGCGTGAATGGGGACTGCCGGCCCGCCTGGCTGGTTCGTCGTAGCCGTGCCACCCCGGTACGAGGTCATCGGCGTCGAGGCGCTGCCAGAGATCACGCGCGGCGCCGACGTCGCTCGGCTCATCGTGGAGGCCGCCCGAAGGCAAGGGACGCCTCTCGCCAACCGGGACATGCTCGTCGTCAGCCAGAAGATCGTCTCCAAGGCCGAGGGCCGCGTCGTGCGGCTCTCGGAGGTCACGCCGTCACCCGAGGCCCGCGCTCTGGCCGAAGAGCTGGGACGCGATCCGCTGCTGACCGAGGTGATCCTGGGCGAGAGTCGGCGGATCGTGCGCAAAGGCCTCGGACTGCTGATCGTCGAGACGCATCACGGGTGGGTGTGCGCCAACGCCGGCGTCGATCAGTCCAACGTGGACGCCGATACCGCGTGTCTCCTCCCGGAGGACTCCGATCGATCCGCGCGCGCGCTTCGCGACCGGTTCCGGGAGCTGACCGGGCACGAGCTTGCCATCATCATCGCCGACACGTTCGGCCGACCATGGCGGGAGGGCCTCAGCAATGTGGCGGTCGGCGTGGCCGGCTTTCGTCCGCTCAAGAGCTACCTCGGCGATCAGGATCCGGCGGGCCACGTGCTGCAAGCCACCGTGCTCGCGCTGGCCGACGAGCTGGCGGCTGCGGCCGAGCCCGTGATGGGCAAGCTGAGCCGCATCCCCGTGGCCATCATCCGCGGACTCGACTGGGAGCCGGGAGACGGGAGCAGCCGCGAGCTGCTCCGGGACGCGTCGCGGGACCTGTTCAGATAAAAACGAACGCCGGAGGGAGCCGAATCCATGCGCATCGCGATCGTGGGAGGAACCGGCAAGGAGGGATCGGGCCTCGGCCTCAGATGGGCCATGGCGGGCCACGAGATCGTCATCGGGTCCCGTGATCCCGAGCGCGCGCGCGCCAAGGCTACCGAGCTCGCGGGCCGAGCGCCGGGTGCCCGCGCAACCGGCATGTCCAACGCGGACGCCGTGAAGATGGCCGACGTCGTCGTCCTGGCGCTCCCCGCCAACGGCCTTCAGACGACGATTCCGGACATCACGGCGGCCTGTCGGGGGAAGATCGTGATCAGCACGGTGGTGCCGATGACCTTCGGCGGTGGGCGGCTGTTCACGCCGCCGGCGCAGGGGTCGGCCGCCGAGGAAGCGCAGGAATTGCTGGGTCCCCAGGCTCGTGTCGTCGCCGCCTTTCATCACATCGCCGCGCACGAGCTTCAGGCCGGCGATCATCCCATCGAGTGCGATCTCCTCTACTGCGGCGGAGATGCCGAGGCGAAGAAAGCCGTGGCGGACCTAGGCGCCTCGCTCGGGCTGCGTGCGGTGGACGTGGGTGCGCTCACCAACGCAGGGCCCCTGGAAGGCATCACGGCGGTGCTGGCCACGATCAACCGCCGGTACAAGCTGAAGAACTCCGGCATCAAGATCACCGGGCTCTAGTCGGTCCGCCGGAGGGTCACGCGCCAGGTCGGGCGTGTCGAGCGGACACGAGAGCGGCCGCGACGCGATCGACGTCGCTGAAGTCGTCGAAGAGCAGGTCGGGCTCGTGCTCCAGGAGCTGGGTTCGCGTGTGATTGCCGGTGGCCACAGCGACGGCGACGGCCCCGAACGCTCGCGCGCAATCGATGTCGAGCGGCGTGTCGCCGATGACGACTACCTCGTCGGGACGGAACGGGTAGCCCGCCACCGCGTGCGCCCGACGAGCCGCCAGCGACGGCAGCCGGCGACGGTCCACATCATCGGAGCCAAAAGCGCCGACCGAGAAGGAGGGCCAGAGTCCCGTCGGGCCGAGCTTGATCCGCGCGCCCTCCTCGATGTTGCCCGTCAGCAGTCCCAGCAACACGTCACTCGTCTCACCCAACCGCTGCACGAGGGCTGCGACGCCGGGCAACGTCACGACGTTCTGCCCATCGCCGATCTCGTCGACGAGGCCGCGCGCATACGTCTCGAAGAAGTCGTCGAGCCGCTCCTTGACGCGCTCTCGGGCGAAGCCCGCGGCCTCCAACACGTCGAAGACGATCCGCTGATCCGTCTTGCCTCCGAGGTCGTAGTGGTCGATGGCGCCGACCGTGCCGTAGATCTGCTCCAGGGCCAGCTTGACCGCACGCCGGCCCGCTCCGCGGGAGATCAGCAGGGTGCCGTCGATGTCAAAGAGGAGCAGGCGCACGGCTCAGTGCGACGCGCTATGCCGTTCGCCGGACGAGGAAGCGGAAGACGCCGCCCTCTCGCTCGACGGCGACCAGAGCGTGTCCGGTGATCTGCGCCCAGCTCTTCATGTCTGGCTCGGAGGCCGGGTCATCGGACAACATCTCGAGCAGCTGGCCCGGAGCGATTTGCCTGATGGCCTCGCGCGTCTTGACGATGGGCATGGGGCAAAAGAGCCCGGTGCAATCGATCCGCTTGTCGGGATTGAAGACGCCGGCTTCCTGGGCCATACCGGGGAAGACGGTACCCTAGCCA
>Ga0335077_10012248_pt1 | contig 10722 bp, 8 predicted proteins | sample Lox_Sample_31_FD_207151 | JGI IMG/M metagenome (GOLD analysis project Ga0335077, IMG submission 207151) | Soil microbial communities from Loxahatchee National Wildlife Refuge, Florida, United States - Lox_Sample_3.1 | ecosystem: Environmental > Terrestrial > Soil > Wetlands | place: USA: Florida...
ACCAGGCGCCCCCCCGGTACGAGCTTCCTCGCAATCCGATCCAAGAGTACGGTGACCTCGCGGGGCGCGAGGTGCTCGATGACCTCGATGAGGGTGATGCAGTCGAAGGTGCCATCCACCCGGTCGAGATCGGCGACCCCGGGAACGTGCAGAAACTCACGGAACGTGGTCCCGTAGTGGACGCGGGCGTACTCGATCTGCGGCTGGAGGATGTCGACCCCGACCTGCCGGGGGAACTGCCTCTCCGACACGAGCGAGAGAAACGATCCGGCGAAGCAACCGATGTCGAGCAACGAGCGCATCCCGGTCGGCGGGAGGCAGTCGAGCACGCGCTCGAACTTGGAAAGGTGCCATAGCCTGCGAACCGGGTTGCCGCTCCGCAGCACCGAGTCGTAGTAGCCGACGGGGATCCGGCTGTAGTCGTAGTGTGGGCTCTCGTTCCGGGCCGCCTCGGGCATCGCCGGGACCACTAGCATCATCTCCGGGACACTTCCATCGGCAAGGCGGAGTCCCACTGCCCAGCGCCCCGGGGCGCGACACCGACCGTGAGTGTCGGAGGACGGACGTAGCAAAGGGCGGGGGCCTCCAGGCCTGAGGCCCCCGCTCGGGAGGGACCGTTCCCGGCGTGGTCCCGTTGGCGTCCAATGGCCTGGTGGATCGCCGTGCGTTTCGCCGGTGGCCGCGTCGGCGCGAAGCGCTCAGTGGGTGAGTTCCGGGCACCGACCGCCCGGGGGGGCTCCCCCGCCTTTGGAACGGAGCTAGGAGGGCCTAGTCGATTCCGGCGACGGGGCGGTGGTCCGCCAACCCGAGGGGGGTCAGCAACGCCGGCCGCGGCTATCTTCTTCTTCACGCTCGGCCACCACTGCAAGCTCGTTCGCCTTCTCAGGTCCGCGCCCTGCATCCGGGCCGACTCCGCGAGCGGGCCTTCGGAGGCGTGGTCAGCGTGGTGAGCCTCGAGAAAAGGGTTGTTCTTTGCTCGTGAGATCGTTGGGGGGTTCTCGCCCCCCCGTTACTCGGGGATGACAGGAAGTGAATCGGTTCGGGTCGCTAACCGCCGCGGCCTTTGCTGTAGACGGGGTTCGTCCTGGCAGGGAGGTAGAATGAGTCTCTTCAGAGAGGAGAAACCGTGCCGAGCCAAAATTCGCCGAGATAGACGCGCGTCTCGCATCGATCCTCGACCGGGCGGGGGCCAAGCTCGAGGCGGAGTGGACATCGGCGCGTCGAACGCGGTCGGGTCCGTCCCCGCTGGCCCGGGTGTTCACGAGAGCCGCCCGTCACCTGTTCGAGCCTCGGGGGCGCGCGCCGATGACGTACCGCAACTGTTCCACGCGAGCCTCGCCAGCGGCGGCCGTCACGCTTCAGGCGGTGGCGCTCGGCGATGTCGAGGGCAAGGTCCTTGCACCGACGCTTCCGGATTTGCGAACAGCGCACTCCAGGTGACCGGAACGCCGGGCTTCACGTCGGGACGGACCGGCTCGACCATTACGTCGCGAGCAGAGGACTCCCCTGCCTGACTTCCTCAAAGGGTGGCAAAGAAATCGAGCCAGTGAATTCGGTTATCCGCTTAATGTGGAGCCGCGGTCAGGGTCCTTCTGAGAGGCGGATCGTCCTTGTCGGCCGGAGGATGAGGGGGAGCGGGAAAGGAACGGAATGGAGCTCAAGCGTTCGAGCAAGACTCTCCCGATCGCCGTGGTCGTGGTCGCCCTCACCGTCTTTCTGGGGCACTACTCGCTTGCCCATGCCTTTGGCCTTTACGAAGACGACTATTATTTCATCGCGCCCCACCTCGCGCAGCGGCCGGCCGACCTCTGGCCGATTCTGGTCGATAGCTTCACCACCTGGCTGCAGGGACGACCGCTCGGCCTGTTCCTGCCGCCCATGCTCGCCGTGTTGGGGAGCCGGTTGGGCGGCCTGCAGGGCGTGTACGCCCTCGCCGCCGTATGGCTCACTCTCAACGCGATGCTCGTGTTCCTCGTCGTCCGGCGGTTACTCTCGCCGGTCGCGGCTCTCACGGCGGCGGTCGCCTACGTCGTCTTCCCGGCCAACTCCACAAAGGCGCTCCTGGTGCACGCGGCCCACGTCCAAGGAGCCATGACCTTCCTGCTGCTCGGCACGTGGCTGTGGTTGCGGGGCGGGCTGGCTCGTTCGGCCAGTTACCCGGTGGCGGCACTTGCCCTCCTTGCTTACGAGACCGCCTTCCTTCCGTTTTTGGTGGTGCCCCTCTTGGCACCTGCCCGCTGGTGCCGATTGGCCTCGACGTGGATCCGCCATGCGGGCGCCTGCGTGCTCCCGGTCGGTCTAATCGGTGGATTGCGCATCGCCCTGGGGGAGAGCCGCGTCCTGGGCGCAGCCGCGGACCGCGGCCAGACGCTCTGGCGCTCGTTCTCCTCGCTGGGGATAGGCCCGTGGACGAGCGGAGGTATGCTCCTGAGGTCGATCCCGCTAGCCTGGCGCGGTGCCGACCGGCACGGCGTCCTCTCGGCGATTGTCTTCGCGGGGGCGATGACTCTCGCCTTGGCTGCGGTGGCGGGTGCGCCCTCCTCGGCGAAGGCCTCGGAGCAAACCGTGGTGCGCGACCCCCTCGGGCAAGCCGAGGCGAACAGAGCCCTGGGGTGGACCGCGGTGCTTGTGGCCGGCTTGGTCAGTTGGTCGCTGAGCTATGCGCTCACCCTGGTGAACTATCCCCCGACGCAGACCATCGGTCGGCTCACCTCGACCCATGTCGCGGGCGGGTGGGGGGTGGCGCTTCTATTGGGAGCCCTCGTCGACGGTGCGCGCCAACATTGGCCGCGCCTCACATCCGTGGCCGTGGTGACCTTCCTGGCCTCTTGGCTCTTGTACCAGCACGGAATCCAGCGACAGTTCGCGCAGGCGTGGTCGTTGCAGCGCAGTTTCTGGAGGCAGGTGCTCTCGCTCGTTCCGGAGGCCCGCGGCGGCTGGACCGTTTTGGTGGAGGGCACGCCTTTGGTGGGGCCGCCAGCCATCCTCGTCAACTCATGGGCTGACATCCTGGCATACCGGGCGCTCGTCACGCCGGAGAGAATCTCGAGCGACATGGCCGCATCGACGTCCAGGGAGGGCACCCCGTCCCCAGTCAACTTCGCCCATCTCGGGAGGATTGGTGACCGCTTGAATTTCCGCCGGCAAGGCGAAAGGCTCGAATGGCAACCTGAGTTCTGGAGAGGACCGATCGTATCCATCGATCCCGACCGCCTCGCCCTGCTCCATGACGACCGCGGGGTCTTGACCCGCGTCGAAACCATCGACACGCGGTTTGGTGTCTTCCGATCCGGCGCCAAGATCCCACCCCCGGGAGCGGGGAGGCCCGCCCCGGGGCCGGTCGGGGGCCTCGTGTTTGCCCCCACCCAAGCCGGGGAATGCGAGGCGGGCTGCGCCCGCGCCTCCGGGCGGGAGTGAAGCCCCGACAGCCCACCTCAAAACTCGCGCCCGGGAACCGGGGAACAGGTCCGAATGCCTACCCGCGATCGTGCTTGCTCCCCCTCCGCTTCCCGAACAGAAGCCGCCGCTCCAGCCGCCCCCGGAGCGCGGCGTAGAAGGCTTGGAGGAACACCTCGTCATCATCGACCGGGCCCTCGAAGCCGATCTTCTCCCTGATCTTCACCGCCACCGCGCGCATCGCCTCCTGGGCGCCCGCCCGGCCTTTGGTCCTTAGAACCCCTTCGAGCACCTGGAGCTCGTAGGTGCCGTACACGTCGAGCTGCTTCTCGGTGAAGGCGAAGGGCGCGGCGGCGGGGCGGGTGGCGAGGTCCTCGAGGAGGATCGCCTCCGGGATCCGTACCACCACCGTGCCGGCGATGAGGTCGCCCACCCGGAGTCGGTCCTTGTTGAAGAGCGGTAAGAACCCGAGGACCAGCATCCAGCCCAGGGGGACGACCGCGAACCATCGGGGGGCGCCGGGGAAGAGGGCGCCCGGCGCCGCGATCGCGATGAGGGGCAAGAAGAGCTCGAGCTCGCGGGTCAGGTTTCTCGCGATCACGGCCTCGGAAGTGAGCGGGCCCCCGCGGGCGTCGATGGCCCGGACCCCGAGGCGTCGCTTCCCGGGGGTCTGCCCCTGCCAGGTGAGCTCGAAGAAGGCGAAGTAGAACGTCCGCACCAAGAACACGAGGAGGAGCGCGAACGCGCCCACCACGTCCCGATCCAAAGCGCCCCCCGCGGCGAGGACGAAGAGGGGGATCATCACCGCGAGGACGACGAGGCCGATGAAGACGAGGTCCAAGAGGAGCGCCCCGATGCGGTCTCCGGCGAGAGCCACCGTGAACCGGATGGGGACCCCCTCGGGCGTCACCACCTCGCGGACCCGCTCCCCGGGTTCCAGGGCGAGGGGGATGGTCATCTTGGGGCACTCCTCTCCCGGCCCGAGAAGCAGAGGTAAAGGGCGAGGAAGACCGCGGAGGCGAGTGCCACGCCGTAGCGGATCGCAATCGAGTGGACGAGCTGCCGGAAGATCCCCTCGAGGAGGGCGGCCACGAAGAAGAGGGCCACGGCGCCGAGGGCCACGACTGCCGCCTCCCGGCCGCGGCGGGAAAGGCCGGCCCCTCGTTCCTCGCGACCGGGAAAGAGGAGCGCCTGGCCGAGCGCCATCCCGGCCGCACCGCACAGGACCACCGCGGTGAGCTCGGTCACGCCGTGGGGGAGCGACCAGGCCCAGAACTCGAGGGCGAGCCCGCGCGAGGCGTAGAGCTCGGCGAAGGCGCCCATCATGAGGCCGGTCCCGAAGAGGAGGAGGGCCGAGGGGATCCCGCCGGCGAAGCCCACGGCGAAGGCGGTGAGGCCGACCCGGGCGTTGTTGGAGAAGAGGAACATGGCGAAGGTCTTGAGCATCCGGGCGGCCTCGCCCTTCGTGTAGAGCACCTCGCGCAAGGACTCGGTCGATGAGGTGGGGCCGCGCCCCTGGGCGATCACGGGGTTCACGAAGGCGTAGAAGCGGTCCGGGTCGGCCCGGGTGAGGGAGGCGCCGGCGAAAAGTCCCAAAAGGAGAAGGGCGAAGCCGAGCGCCACGTGGGCAGAGTGGGCCCGGACGAGCCGCGGAAACCTTCGGACGAAGAAGTCGGAGAGCGCTTCCTTCAGGGGGCGGCGGGCGGCGTAGACGGCAAGGTAGGCGCGCGCACAGAGCGACTCGAGGTAGTCGAGGAGGTTCTTGTCGAGGGAGATGGCCCGGGCCACCGACAGGGAGGACAGGGCGGCGCGATAGAGGAGAGGCAGCCTCGAGAGCTCGGGGGCGGCGAGGGCGCGGATCCCGCCGCGCTCCACCTTCTTGAGCAGGGCCTCGAGCTCCCGAAAGGAGGCCTCCCGCTCGGCGCGGAAGGTGGAGCTCCGGAGCGCGGGGTGGGGTTCTCCCGCTGGGAGCCCTTCCCCGGGAGCGAGGATGGTGGGGAGCGGCTCGCCGAACGGGATCTCGTTCATGCGATGAGCTCCCTGCGCTTGATGTAGAGGTAGCGGTTCACGAGCCGGGCCGAGAGCTCACCGGGGGCGGCGTCCACGCAGGAGACCCCCATCCGCCGAAGCCGCTTCAAGACGAGCTCCCGCTCGCGGAGGAAGTCGGCCGCCGTCACCGCCCGGTAGAGCCCCCCCAGGCGCCGCGGGGGGGCGAGCGCCAGGGTGTCGAGGCTCGTGTCGCGGAGCGCCACGAACACCACCAGCTGTCGCCGCGAAAGCCGCTCCAGGTTCTCCAGCATGAGCTCGGCGGTGACGGTGTCGGTGAACTCGGTGAACACGAGGACGAGCGAGCGGCGGCGGAGCCGGCTCGAGAGCTCGGAGAGCCCGAGGGTGAAGTTCGTCTCCTCGGAGGAGTAGGCGAGCTTTGCCGAGAGCGCTTTCAGCCTCGGGAACGAGCTCAGCCCGCCCTGCGGCTCGGCGAAGGCCCGGGACACCTTGTCGAACCCGAAGAGCCCTACCCGGTCGCCGAGCTTCAAGGCCACGTAGCCGAGGAGAAGGGCCGAGGAGACGGCGTGGTCGAGCCTGGGGAGCCCCTCGAGCGGTTCGGCCATGAGATGGCCGGTGTCGAGGGCGAGGACGACCTGGTGGTTTCGCTCCGCGCGGAACTGCTGGCAGAGGAGCTCCTGGTGGCGGGCGGAGGCCTTCCAGGAGATGGCGCGCGGGTCTAAGCCCGGCACCCATTCCTTCAGGGCGTCGAACTCGGAACCGTCGCCCAGAAACCGCTCCACCTGCACGCCCGCGGAAAGCTCGCGCGAGCCGAAGTAGCGGAAGGCGGCGGCCCGCACCGGCCGGAGGTCCGGGACCACTGCCACCTTCCGCCGGAGGGGCAGGTGGAGGCGCCGGCCGGCGAGGCCGAAGGGGCCGGAATAGCGGCACCAGACCGCGTCGACGGTGAGCTCTCCGCGGCGATTCGCCCGCAGGGGGACGAGGCCCTTCGCGGCAAGGCCCGCCTTCAAGGTGAGAAAGGCGGCCTTGGCGGGCTCGAAGTCCGGGTGGAGGTCGAAAAGCACCTCGGCCCGGGCCACCGCGCGCGGGGAGGTGAGCCGGACCGTAAGGGCCCCGGCCGTTCCCACCGCGAGCTCTCCCGGCGCCTCCACGAGGACCTGCATCCGGCTGGGCGGCAGGCAGAGAGCCGCGTCGAGGCCGAAGGCGAGAAGAAAGAGCAGGGCGTAGGAGAGCCAGAGCCCGAAGAGGCCGGGGTTAAGGAGCGCGGGGAAAAGCGCCAGGGGAAGGCCCAGGGCGGCGAGGGCGATGGCGCGAGGGGTGGGGAAGATCACCGCGGGGCCTCCACCTCCTCCACGATCCGGCGCACGGCGAGCTCCGCGGTCATCCCCTCGATCTCGGCGCCGGGGGCGAGGACCACCCGGTGCCGCAGGACGGGGAGGGCCAGCTCCTTCACGTCGTCGGGGATGACGAAGGCGCGCCCCAGGAGCGCGGCCCGGGCCCGGGCGGCGATGGCGAGCATGCTCGCGGCCCGGGGAGAGGCTCCGCAGAGGAGCGCCGGGCGGCCGCGGGTGGCGCGGATGAGGTCCACCACGTAGTCGACCACCGGGTCCTCCAGGCGGATATTGGCCACGGTCGCCCGCATGTCGGCGAGATCCTCTCGTCCGGCCACCTTCAGGATGCCGAAGGCCTCGAGGGGCGGCGAGGCGGTCCGGTGGCCGTGGAGGCGGACCATGGTTCGTTCCTCGTCGCGCCCGGGGTAGCCGACCGTGACCTTCACGAGAAAGCGGTCCAGCTGCGCCTCCGGGAGGGGGTAGGTGCCCTCCTGCTCGATGGGGTTCTGAGTGGCGATGACGAGGAAGCTTTGGGGAAGCGGGTAGGTGACCCCATCGATGGTGACCGCCCGCTCCTGCATGGCCTCGAGGAGCGCCGCCTGGGTCTTGGGGGGGGTCCGGTTCACCTCGTCGGCGAGGAGGACGTCGGTGAAGACGGGCCCGCGGGTGAGCTTGAAGGCGCTCGTCCGGAAGTCGAAGAGATTCGTGCCGAGGACGTCGCCCGGCATGAGGTCCGGGGTGAACTGGATCCGGCCGAAGTGGAGGCCCAGGGCGGCGGCGAAGGCCCGGGCGAGCAGGGTCTTGGCCGTGCCCGGGACTCCTTCGACGAGGACGTGGCCGTCGGAGAGGAGGGCGGTGAGAAGGAGGTCCAAGGCCCCGTCCTGCCCCACCACCACCTTGTGGACCTCAGCCCTGAGCGCCTCGACGCGTGCCCGGATCGCCTCTAGTTCCATCTGTGAGCTCCTCCCTCCAGCGAGAGATCTCTTGGGCGGCCCGGACCACCTCGGCCAAGGCGCCGCGGCCTTTCTCCGCGATCCCCGCCACCCGTTCTTCGAGCCGGCGGTAGCTCCCGGCCCGGCCCCGGGCCGCCTCGAGCCTCTCCAGCCACGCGGAAGCTGACTCCGCGCCCCCCGGCGGCGGTAGGCGGGCGAGGACCTCCTCGCGCGCGGTCCGGAGGTAGGCGCGGGCCGCCTCCCCGGCGTGTCCCCCGGCCCGGAGAAGCTCGGCGGTGTGCTCGATGAGAAACGCCTTCCCGGGCTTGAGAAGCGGGGCGGGGGGAACCGGGCGCCCGAACCGCACCAGGGCCGCCCAGGCGAGGAGAAAGAGCGCGGCGAGCGCCTGGAGCGTCGCGAGCACGAGCGGGAACCGCAGGAGCTCGCGGGTGATGGAGGGCTCGATCTCGTGGCCGTGGAGGGTCTCGTCCACGACCAAGACGGGCTCTCCCCCGAACCTTTGAAGGACGGCGAGGGAGAGCTCGGCGTTTCTGCCCCGCGAAAGGCCGTGGTTCTCGAGGACGTCCGGATCGGACACCACGATGACCCGCGACCGTTTCGAGACGAGCTCGGCGACGAGCATCCCTTCGCTCGAGGCGAGGAGGGGGCGAAGGTCTTTCGACCGCACGAGCTGGACGTTGTCCACTTCGGGCGCGGGGAGCGCTCCTTCGAAAGCGAGGACGCTCGAGGTCGGGCGGACCACCTGGGCGTCGAGGGAGAGCGCGGTGAGGACGCGTTCTGCCTCGGCGACGGAGCGGTCCCTGACGCTCCCGAGCCAGGCCGGCCGGAGGGGATCGGGGTCGCCGGACCGCTTGGGCAGGACCACGAGGAGGCGGCGCGCGGAGGACCGGATCCCGGAGAGGACGGCCCCGGTGCGCCCCCCGTCCTCCTCGCCGGCGGCGGGCTCGAGAAGGGCGGTGAGCGCTCCCTCCCGAGCTCGGTCCTGGGTGCGGTGGCGCGAGACGAGCACCCGGAAGCCCTCCTTCCGGGCGAGGTCCAGAAAGGCCCGGTGCCCCAGCGCCGAGCGGCTGAAAGCGTCGGCGCCTGCGGAGGGCGGCTCGAAGAGAAGCTCTCCGAAGACGGCCAGGGCGAACGTTCCGACGAGGGAGACCACCGCGGCAAGGGCGAGGAGCGCGAGGCGCCCGCGGCCGAGCGAATCCCGCTTCACGCAGCGTTCCCTTTCGCGGTCCTTGCGGGGGCGCGGTAGTTCTCGAGGAACGCGTGGAACCGCTCGCGGCAGGCGCGGTAGTCGGGCTCGCCCGCGGGGGACCCGCCGAAGCGCGAGATCTCGACCGCCTCTACGAGGGCGAGGAGCGCTTCGCGGGCGCGCGCGGAGAGAAGGACCCGGCCCGCGATCTCGCGGGAGGTGAGCGAGGGGGCGAGCCTAAAGGCCCGGGAGAGGGCGGAGAGGGTCTCGAGCAGGAGCACGTGGATGGCCTCGGCGTACCGCCCCTCCGCGGCCAGCTCCTCGGCGCTCGCGAGGGGGACCTCGAGGGGAAGGGGTTCTTCCCCGGCCGGGACGGGGATGTCCCGCCCCCGCCCGCGGAGCCTCTCCAAGAGCCAGGCGAGGGCCACGAAGACCGCCACCGCGAGGATCGCAAAAAGGAGGATGCGGAGGAGCGTCTGGAGCGGCCCGAGGGAGAAGGAATGGGGCGCGAGCGGCGGCGCGTCCTTGGGCAGGGACCGCTGGTACCCACCCTCCTCGAGGATCTTCCGAGCGTCCTCGGCGAGCCGCTCCCCGCGCGCCTTGGCGCAAAGGACCGCTTTGAGGAGCTCCCCCCGGAAAGGCAGCATGGAGCCGAAGCCTACACAAGCGATTGTGCTTCGGGAATGGAGTCCGGCGAGGGTAGCATGACCCCATGTCGTGGTGGATGTGGGTCTTGTTCGGGCTCGCCCTCCTCGTGGTCGAGATGGTGACGCCGGGCGGCCTCTTCGCGCTCTTCTTCGGGGCCGGTGCACTGTGCGTGGCAGCGGCGGCTGCGGCAGGGCTCGGCCCGGTGGCGCAGTGGATCCTTTTCCCGGTCCTCTCGGTCCTGCTCCTCGCCACGCTCCGCGGCCGGCTCAAGGAGCGGCTGCGCTCGCCCGAAAGGGCGCCGGTCGACGTGGTGGGGGAGGAGGTGGTGCTCCTCGAGGACGTGCCGGCGGGCGGGGAGGGCAGGGCCGAGCTCCGGGGGGTCCCCTGGAGCGCGCGGGGGGCGGGGGGGGTGGCGCTCGCCGCCGGGCAGCGCTGCCGGGTGGAGAGGGTCGACGGCGTAGTGCTGTACGTCCGGGCGGTCTAGTCCGGGGGAGCCTTTCGATGCTGAGCGCGGCCTTGGTCATCACGGTGGTGGCGGCCCTCTTCGTCCTGTTCGTGGTCGTGAAGACGGCGGTCGTGGTCCCGCAGCAGAATGCCTACGTGGTCGAGCGGCTGGGCCGCTTCCACGCGGTCCTCGACGCGGGCTTCCACGTGCTCATGCCCTTCGTGGATGCCATCCGCTACAAGCACACCCTGAAGGAGCAGGCAGTCGACATCCCGGAGCAGGTCTGCATCACCAAGGACAACGTCCAGGTGGCGGTGGACGGCATCCTCTACTTGAAGGTGCTCGACGCCCAGCGGGCCAGCTACGGCATCGGCGACTACCACTACGCGGTGAGCCAGCTCGCCCAGACCGCCCTCCGGTCGGAGATCGGGAAGATCGACCTCGATCGAACCTTCGAGGAACGCTCCCACATCAACGGCATGGTGGTGACCGAGCTCGACAAGGCCACCGGCCCCTGGGGCGTGAAGGTGTTGCGCTACGAGATCAAGAACATCAACCCGCCCAAGGACGTCCTGGCCGCGATGGAGAAGCAGATGCGCGCCGAGCGGGAGAAGCGGGCGGTGATCCTCGCCTCCGAGGGAGAGCGCGACGCCGCCATCAACTCGGCGGAGGGCAAGAAGCAGCAGGTCATCAAGGAGTCCGAAGCGGCGCGCCAGAGGCAGATCAACGAGGCCGAGGGCCAGGCGAAGGCCATCC
>Ga0335077_10012249_pt1 | contig 10722 bp, 9 predicted proteins | sample Lox_Sample_31_FD_207151 | JGI IMG/M metagenome (GOLD analysis project Ga0335077, IMG submission 207151) | Soil microbial communities from Loxahatchee National Wildlife Refuge, Florida, United States - Lox_Sample_3.1 | ecosystem: Environmental > Terrestrial > Soil > Wetlands | place: USA: Florida...
GAGGAGCGGCGTGAACAAGGTTCGCGGGGAAAGGAGGTCAAGACGCTTCATAGGAGTCCTTCATGGCTGAAGAATAGATTTGACATCAGCAGATTGTATCGGACGAGATGGCGTCGCGGTTTTTTTGTTGTAGCGGCCCAGACTCGACCTTACACACAATGCTGCCGGATCACGCACGGCCCATCAGACGATTTCGCCAACTCTCAGCTTCCGGATACGCATCAGCCCCCCTCGACGGGCTGCCACATCCACGGGTCGACGACTTCGGGACCGAGTGGCAGATAGTAAACATACGGCGTCAGCATCTATGCACCGCCAATGGCCTGCAATTCCAGCGCGCGAGCCACGCAGCGACCTTGCTGTATAATTCCGAATAGTTCAGATGGTGATGCGATCCTTGTTTGCCGTATTCGCTTCCTCAGTCTTGTGCAGCTCGGCGGCGACAGGCCAGACTAACACCTCCTCCGCGACAGTCACGGTGATCGACACCGATTCCGCGCTCGCCACTGGATCGGCAAATCTCTCGGTGACAACAGTCAGCATCACGGCTAACAGGCTTGCGTGGGATCCCAGGTTTCAGAAGATCTATCTGTCACTTCCCAGCGCGGCCGGCTCGAATGGCAACGCCGTCCAAGTGCTGGATCCTGTGACCGGTGGGCTGGGCGCCAATGTTTTTGCCGGGAGCGAGCCGAACCTGCTGGCTGTCTCTTCGACCAGTAAGTATCTCTATGTCGGCCTGAACGGTTCCTCGACTGTACAAAGATTGACGCTGCCGACTCTTGAAACAGACGTCAAGATCGTGTTGGGGAACGACTCCTTTTTTGGCCCGTTTTTTGCGTCCGACCTCCAGGCATCGCCAGCATCGGATGCAACCGTGGCAGTCGTCAGAAGTGTGCAGAACACCAGTCCCGCCGAGGAAGGCGGCGTCGTGATTTATGACGATGCCAGCGCTCGCCCGAACGCCCTGTGCGGATTCGCGGAAGGCGCATGCACAGGCAATACTCTTAGAGGGCTATTCAACTCAATACAGTGGAATGCCGACGCGAGCATGATGTTCGCGGCCAATAACGAAGATACTGGCTTCGACTTCTACACACTACCTGTAACGGTTTCTGGATTCGAAGGAGGCACGGACTACGGCGCACTCGCGGGCGGTTTCGGTGCAGCAATCCACTTCGACCGCGTCACCAAGTATGTCTACGACGATAATGATCGATCATTGACCCCATCGCCGGGGCGAGGGTCGGAACATTCAATGCTTCTGGACTGATGGTGCCGGATGGCTCTCTCGGAACGGCTTTCGTCCTCGGGCAAGATCTCTCGGGTTCCGGAAGCGGAGCATACATGGTGACTTCTTTTGACATGCAGCGGTTCACACCAATTGCTACAGCCACGATCCCGAACGTGGTCGGAGTCCCGAGGCATTTCATTCGCTGGGGATCGAATGGCCTGGCATTCACTACAGCAAACGACGTCACCGGGACGCAGGGGAGCGCGGTTTATATCCTTAGCGGCTCTTTTGTGGGCCCGGCTTCCATCCTCTCGCCGGCCATCGCCGCCGGCGGGGTCGTGGCCCTTGACAGTTCGTCAAACACTGTTCAGCCCGGCGAATGGACCTCGATCTTCGGGACCAATCTGGCGAGAGGTTCTGTAACCTGGAACGGAGACTTTCCGACCTCACTCGGCGGCACCAGCGTGACGGTTGATGGCAAAGCGGCGTATCTGTCCTACGTAAGCCCCACGCAGATTAACCTGCAAGTCCCCGATGACGCTGCCACTGGCCCGGTTCCCGTGGTGGTCACGACTACCAGTGGAACCGCCAAATCCACGGTCATTCTAGCTCCGTTTGGTCCGTCGCTCCCGTTGCTGGATAGCAAACACGTCGCGGCCATCATTCTCAGGTCCAACGGCACCGGCGCTTACGGCGGTGGCACATACGACATCGTGGGTCCGACCGGAACATCGCTGGGGTATCCACCGGTCGCCGCGAAAGCACACGACTCGGTTACGCTTTTCGCCGTGGGCCTTGGACCGACCCATCCGGCGGTTCCGGCTGGCCAGTCATTTTCCGGCGCCGCACATACCACCAACCCGGTGACACTTCTCGTGAAAAACGTAAACGTGCCTCTGGCTTTTGCGGGCTTGTCCAGCGCAGGTCTGTATCAGCTCAACTTCACAGTTCCAGCAGGTCTGGGCTCCGGCGATGTTCCGCTGCAGGTTATCGTAGGTGGCAAACGGACACCGTCGGGCCCTGTGATTTCCTTGCAATAACGGGGGCTTTTCTGCCGGGTCCTTGAAGGTGTGGGACCTGGAATCTGTCCGCGCCCAGCGCACCCCCATATGCCGCACGATGCCCTCGCTAGGGAGCTTTTGGCTGCGTCGCGGAGAGGCCGCCAGGCGGTTACAACCGGATTTGCCGTTTGCGCCCGATCAGAGTCAAGGCGGCCAATAGAAACGTACACATCAGGAACACAACGGCGTGCGCGATCGCGACGACGTCCCCCGTTGCTCCCATGTAATCAAAACTTATTTCGGCGCAGGGTTCTCCGCGCTCGATACGGAATTCGCGATTGCGGCTACGGTGCAAGACTGCTCACCGGGGCTGCTCGAAAGGTAGTCCACTGCACTAACTTGTACACCTTTGCGTGCGTCATCATACGAAGATACTTTTCGCCAACAATCGTGCCCTGAAGCCGTCTGTATAATGGGGGTTCAATCAGCAGCAAGAAGCGTATAATCTTCTGGGTGAGAATATCACCCCAGGTGTCAGCAACTCGCGCCCGATAGTGTTTCTGAGAGATATGTTTCGAATTCTGGTTGTGGACGACAACCCCGCCGACTTTCACCTCTTCGATAGGATTCTCAGTCGTCTTAGCTCACAGTGCCGCGTAGAATGGGCAAAAGATGGTGCGGAGGCTCTCGATCTCCTGTGCCGGCGGAAAGGCAAATCGAATGCTGCGATGCCCGATCTGATCCTCATGGACATAAACATGCCGCGAGTCGACGGATTGCAAGCTTTGAGCGCGATCAAGAGCGATCCCGGGCTAGCCGTGATCCCGGTGATCATGCTGTCGACAGCCAGTCTGCCGGCCCAGGTGCGAAAGAGTTACCAGGCCCACGCCAACTCTTTCGTGCAAAAACCCACAAACCTCAACGAAACCGAGCAACTCATGCGAGACATCCAGGCCTTCTGGATGGACTGGGCCATCTTGCCCTCCGGCGAAACCGGCGGGTCCCTTGGTTCGCAATCTAACGTTCTGACCGGCACCAATACCGGCGATGGCGAGCCAGTTGCCGTACCGGGGTGGGAGGCGAGGAGCCAGGCGGTGAAGCGTGAGGAATCGAACACAGCCAGTGAATTTCCACGGAGTGAGTGTTCGTCGAATGCGGGTTGTGAGGAACACCGTCGCCTGTTGGACGACATGGGCGAGGCTGTGAGGGAATTGCTGCACTTGCACAATGAACAATTCCGCGCAATCGTCCAGGGTGACAGCGATTGCGACCGATTCGATTTATTGATCCACATGGCTAACGGGAGAAAACAGCAAGCCAAGTATGCGTATTTGCGTCATGTGGAGTCCCATGGCTGCTCGAACATTCATGCAATTGACAAGACTCGAACGCGAAGCGATTAACGATAGTGTGCTGAAGATTGAATCCATTCAGGCTTCACTAGAACAAGTCAACGAATCCAAGGTTCCCGATATCGAAGAAATCCATAAGTGTCTCAACACCGCTGACCGGAGCCTGCGAGCAGCCTTGAGGGCGAATTGATACGCGGCTACTTCGGTGCCGGGTCTCCGTGCTCCACGTAGTTCTTGAGCCGCGTGAATTGTTCGGTGAGAACGGAGTTGACCGGTTCAGCCCAGGTGTTCATGCCGGCGGGAAGATAGCCCAGGACAGCGTAAGTGACATCCAGCTTAGTGCCGCCATCGGCAGGAGTAAGCTGGACCCTCATATTGCCGGTGGCGGCGATCGACTGTAGCGGCCCCAGAGCGCCCGTCAAACCCAGGGCTTTGCCAGGCATGACGATCACCACCTCCATGTGCCGAACCATGCCGTCATTAGGAAGCTTTTCGCAGAAGCATCCCATCGCTTTGGCTTCGATGCTTAGATTATGAGCGTTGCCGGAGTATGTGTGCTCGGGGCTCCACCAGTCGCCGACGTGCTGGATCAGCCGGGCGTAAACATCGCTGGGAGCCGCCTGGATGCGGAGCGAGATTTTGACCGTGAACCCGTTGGCGGATGCGTCGGCCACCTCGGACTTCACCCAACCCGGCGCCAGAGCGAGAATCATCGCAGCGAATAATGCGCTCTTCCTCATGTTTTTTATGTCCTCATTTCTGCCACGTTGCCGTTCCCAGAATCCTGCAACGCGTTCTAGTGAATATTCATTATTGAGGAAACAAAACCAGAGATCTATACTCAGCCCAAACCTAATCCTTGTGAAGCGCCGCAGTCCGCGGCGGGGGAGGGAGTGTGTCGAATACCCTCACGAAACGCTTCAAATCGGACCAAGAGTCGCGACAACTCTCTGTCGGGCATTCGCTCCGGGTGGCTGGAGTTCTGGCCGCTGCCGTGCTGGTGTTTATCGCTCTCTATTACTTCGTGGCGGCCCTGGAAGTTCGGTAATTCATGCCGCACGCATACCGAGGAAGACGATGAACCTTTACGAAATCACCCTGCACGGCAGAGACAGCATGTACTTGCTGGCGCCCACAAAGTACCGCGCGCTGGAACTGGTGGGAGACTACCTGGCAGATGCCGGCCAGCCGGACATGCTGCAGACAGGCACTTTCGTTGTACGCCACCTGGATCTCTCCGAGGAGCAGATCCTCCGTCCCGAACGGTGCCGGGCCTGCCCGCTGAATGAATAAGGGAATCACCTCGCGACGTACGATATGATGGCCGTCCGGCGATGGAGCGTGTCCACTCTACTGCAGGCAGTGCGCACTTAGCGGGCGGCCTTTCCCGTTATCAACTATTGGTGCTGCTGGTGGCATGGCTGGGGTGGGTCTTCGACTCCATGGACGCCACCATTTACAACCTTGTGCTGACGCCCGCGCTGCGAGAATTGCTGGGCAACCGCAACACCCCGGAAAACATTGGCTGGTATGGTGGCATCATCCTGGCGATCTTTCTGGTGGGGTGGGCGCTGGGCGGCATTCTCCTTGGCGTTCTGGCGGATTACATCGGGCGCGCTCGCACGCTGGTCATTACGATTCTGATCTACACTGTGTTTACCGGCCTCGCAGGCCTGTCGCACTCGTGGTGGGAGCTCGCGATCTATCGGTTCCTCACGGCCCTCGGTGTCGGCGGCGAATGGGCTTCGGGTGCGACGCTCGTGGCGGAAGTCCTTCCCGAATCGTGGCGCGTGAAGGGCGCGGGCGTTTTGCAATCGGCCTGGGGCGCGGGGTACTTTCTTGCCGCCGGCGTCAACTTGCTGCTCTCGGGACAATCCTGGCGCGTGATGTTTTTCGTCGGCATCCTCCCTGCGTTCGTGGGGCTGTTCGTGTTGCTGAAAGTGCATGAGCCGGAGCGATGGAAGCAAGCCAGGCCCGCGAAAGGCCGCCTTACGCTTTGGGAGTTGTTCAGCCCCGAGCGGCGCCGCGACACCATCGTGGGCTCCGCGCTGGCATTCATCGCGGTGTTTGGGCTCTGGGGCGCGACGAATTGGACACCCTCGTTAGTTCGCGAGCTGATCGAACCGGGACGGCTCAACGCCGCCGAGATCACCAGAAAGGTGAGCTATGCGGTGATGATCCTGAATGCCGGAGCGATCGCCGGATATTTTGCATTTCCTCCGATGGCGGAGCGCATCGGCCGGCGGGCGGCCTTTGCCGTGATGATGGCGGGCGCGGCGGTCACGCTCCCTGCCGCGTTCCTGGTCCCGAAATCGTATGTGACGGTGCTCGCGATTCTGCCGGCGCTCGGATTCTTCACCAACGGAATCTTTAGCGGATTCCCGGTCTACCTGCCCGAGCTGTTTCCCACTCGCATCCGCGCCACCGGCGCAGGCTTCTGTTTCAACGCCGGCCGCGTGCTGGCGGCCTCAGGCCCGTTCATGACCGGTTATCTGGTGATGCAGTTGGGCAGCTTCGCGCGCGCTGCGAGCGCGATCGCCCTGATCTACGTGCTGGGGATGCTGGTGCTGCCTTTCGCCCGCGAAACCAAGGGGCAAACTTTGGGCTGACACTCATCTCAGATATCTGACGATCTTGTCTCTGATCCCGGCAGCGTCGAAGCCGGCGTTTCGGTAAATCTCGTCCGGCTTTCCCGATCTTGAGAAATCGTCGATCCCGAAGACGCGGCCCGGGTAATCAGCAGGAAGCAGAAACGGATACAGAAACCCACGCCACCCGTTGTGCATCGTGACTACATACTGCCGTTCCTCATCAGACAGGATCTCGTTGGCCTTTTGGGGATCGTGTTGCCTGAGTTCCTCAAAGAGCTGGGGCGAGGTGACCGCAACGATTTTGACGTCCGCCATCTCTTCAAGTTCAGGCAGAATCGCGAGAGCGTTGGCCATCACCTGCCCGCCGCTGATCACCAGGACCAGTTTCCTCCTGCCCGTGCCGCGAAACGGCTTGAACACGTAGGCGCCGTTGATCGCTTCAATGGCTGGCGGAACGCCGTTGCCCCGTTTCAGCACCGGCGTCGGTGGCCGCACGACGGAGAAGACCACCGGCTCGCCGCAATGCGCCGCGTAGAACAACATCTCGACGGCTTCATTGGCATCCAGCGGCTTAAAAACCTTGATACCGGGATACGCGGTGAACAGCGACATCCAGAAAAGGCCTTGATGCGTGGGACCGTCTTCTCCGGTTTCCGGTCCATCGTGCGCCGCGAGCATGATGAAGAAGCTGTAGGCATGCGGATTGACCGCGGAGTTAATCAAGGTCATGCGGACTGCATTCGCCATCATGGGCGTGAAGACTCCGTAGGTGGCGAAAGCGGTCATCGGACGGAAGCCGCCGGGCAGGACGTCTTGAGCCATGGCCGTAGACATCATCGCCATGTTCTGTTCCGCGATGCCGAACCGGATTCCCCGCCCCAAGGGATTGTCCGGCGTGATAATTCCGTAAACATTCTCCGCCTTAGCCATGAGGATGGATTTCGTCAGATCGCCGGCGCCCGTGTAGAAAAACGCCGTGCGCTTCATGGCCCAGGCAAACCAGGCTTCCGTGGCTTTGCGCGTCGGAACCGCATCGCCTTCACGAAACATAAGCTCCGCTGGCAGCACGTCGGGCCGTTGCAAGGCCGTGTAATCCGCCATGGGCCGGTCACCCAGAGTAAGCTGCATTCGTGAGACGAGCTGCTCTTCCGGCGCGACTCTCTGGGCGGCGGCGTCGAGACGTTCGACCAGATAGTCCACCTCGGCATCGCCCAGAGCATCCGTGACCACCCGAATATCTTCGGCCACGTTGCCCTCCTGCCCCGGGATGTCGAAACCGAGACACCGCATGGCGTCGACATACTCCTGGTGAGAAAGCGGAGTGCCGTGCGAGTCCGCGGTGCCCTCCAGTTTGCCGTAATGCCGGCCTTTAATGGTGTGGCAGACAACCACGGTGGGTCTGGAACCGCTGAAGCCCTGATCTGCCAGCCGGTAGGCATAGGCCAGTTCCAGAATGTTGTGGCCATCCACTTCAATGACGTTCCATCCTGGTGCAAACCAGTGGTTGAGATAGGGAGGCGGCAAGACTTCCGAGATCGGCCCATCGATGCCGAAGTGGTTGTAATCCAGGGTCACGAGCACGTTCCGCATTCCGAGATTCGACGCCACGTTTCTTGCTTCATAGCTCATCCCTTCTTCGGTTTCCGCGTCACCCGCAATCACGAATACCTTCGTCGGAAGGCCGCACGAGCGGTGCAGAACGGCAAATCCCAACGCCGCTGAAAATCCATGGCCGGAAGACCCGGTGGACGTGTCGGCAAATGCGTAGTGGGATTCGACGTGGCCGCTGGGCCCGTCGAACCTGCGGAATCGAGCCAGTTGCTCCGGATAAACCGCGGCGCGCGCCGCCTCGCTCCGCAGACGAACGCCCCTTCTCCGCAGCGATTCGTAAATCAAAGACACAACCCCGTGAAACAGAGGCGTGCAGTGCCCAGCCGACCAGACGATGCGGTCACGGCCCGGATGCTTTGGAATGCGCGCGTCGTAGGCGACTACGCCACTCAACAGCAGCGTCAAAACCTGTTCGGTTTTCGACGACGATCCGCCGGGATGTCCGGATTTCGCGCCGTCCACGGCGGCAAATGCCAGGCCGCGCACGATCCGGCACAGCGCCGCGATCTTCTCTTCATCAACCTCAGGCAACGATTCCAGCGACAGGCCCCGGAGATTGAGGTGCACCCCGCCCTCGGAGCGATAGTGAAAACGGTCGGGCTCGCTGGCATCGAGCGCTTCCAGGCCCTGTTTTTCGATGAGATTGAATTTTCTCGCTAAGACTGGCATCCCATGCCTCCAAGAAGATACTCGGAAGACACTAATCTTCAGGACAACTGTCTTTCCTTGCTGCTGCAAGATCGTTGCCGAATTCAACCGTGTTGCGCTCAATAATAGGTTCAGGAGCATCTATGCATCTCGCCCACGGCTGGACGCTCCTCCGCAGTCCGATTCTCTCCGAGCCGCTGGTGCGCGAGTTCATCCGCCCGGCCATCCGTGCCATGCCTTCCTCCATGGCGTCCAGGCTGGGTTTCTGCCGGATCTCCTTGCCGGCGGAAGCAGATCCCAGCGTTTCCTCACGTTGGACCGAAACCGGCGACGGGCTGGAGGTCTTCGTCATGACGCATGACAGCCCGGACCACGACCTCGCCATGGAGTTGTTGTTGTGCCTCGGCCAGGCGTTGTGGGAAAGGCTCTCTGACGCGGAATTCCGGGCCTATTGGCTTCTTCTGGCCGGCGAGATTCGCGAGGGAATCCAGGGCGAGATTGACGAGCAGGCACTGGATGAGAAGCGCTTTCTGCTGGCGAGCCGGCTTCGCGCCCGCAGCCCCCGGCTTCTGGCCCGCTACGGCCGAGCCTCGTTTGCCGGGACGGCGGCTGAATACGTCCATTGCCTCTGGCATGATGTTACTGCCCGAACTGGAGCGGATTACTTGCCGGGGCCACAGTTACGCCGGCGTCTGGAACTGCTGGCCCACTGGTTTCCACCGGACCGTGGCTACCGGTTGTTCGCACACTGACGATTGGGCCTTTTGACCCAGATCTGGGCTTCTGACTCCTGCGCCTTCACACACGGTCTGAGTCTTCCTGTGTTTTCCGTTTGGGTCATTCGCTTGCGGGTCTTCAAAGGAATCCCAGAGGTGATGCCATGATTCTCACAGCCGACAAGAAAGCGGACCTGGCTGGACCGGGTATCGGTAGCTACGAGGAAATCGAGAAGATACTCCCGCAAGACTACAGCTCTCTGCTGGATGCCAGGGAAACGCAAAAGGCCATCTTTGCCGCAAAGCGGTATATCGAGGAAAACCTTTGCCGGGAACTCAAGCTCATGATGGTGACCGCCCCTCTCATCGTCGACGTGGAGAGCGGCGTGAACGATCTCCTCGATCGCGATGGATCGCGCACCCCCATTCAGTTCCACATCTCCAACGATCGCGAAAAGCATCCGGTCGACGCACAGATCGTACAGGCCGCCACCAAGTGGAAGCGCGTTGCGTTGAAGCAGTTCGCGATCGAAGCGGGTCACGGCTTGTGCACCGACATGCGGGCAGTGCGCAAAGATTATTTTCTCGATCACGATCACAGCGCATACGTGGACCAGTGGGACTGGGAAAAGGTAATTACTCCCGCACAGCGGAATCTTGAGTTCCTGAAAGAAACCGTCAGCCGGATCTGGAGCGTCCTGGTTGGCGCGGAGCAGCACGTTCAGGAACTTTTCCCGCAACTGAAAACGGACAAGTATCCGTGTCTGCCCGAAAAACTGACGTTCCTGCACGCGGAAGAAATTTTGGAGATGTATCCCGACCTGCCGCGCAAGCAGCGCGAGACGCTGGTGCTCCAGAAGTACCCGGCGGTTTTCATCATCGGGATCGGCTGGACGCTAGCAGACGGCTACCCGCACGAGATGCGCGCTGCCGACTATGACGATTGGGTCACGGAGACGCGATCCGCGGACGGCAAGCCCATGCACGGCTTGAACGGCGACATTCTGGTCTGGAACCCCGTCACGCGGCGCCGCCACGAACTCAGCTCCATGGGAATTCGCGTCAACGCCGAAACGCTGCACAAGCAACTCGAACTCACGCACCAGTTGGATTTCCTCAAGTTTCCCTACCATCAGGCGATCACGCGCAATGAGCTGCCGCTGAGCATCGGAGGAGGCATCGGCCAGTCCCGCACCTTGATGCTTCTTCTAAAGAAAGCGCACCTTGGCGAGGTGAGCGTCAGCGTGTGGCCCAAGATCCTGAAAGAGATGTGCGCGAGCAAGAATATCAACGTGTTGGAGTAGGCAGCCCCACCAGCCGGTACAGGGCCGTTTCCTGTTGCCATCCTTGTACATGGTGGATGTTGGGAGGTCAAGCTGACGACCTGCCTGAAAATGTCACTTCCTTCGAACTTCTGCCCGGAATTCACCGAGCGATTACCCGGCTATCGTGTTGTTGGCCCACTCCGGAGTAGAGGATGCGGCGCACGTTCCGGCTAATCGCGCGGTGCTTGTGGGACGAGGCGTGAACACAGCAAGACACTGATCGCAGGCGCGATAATGGCTGCATGAG
>Ga0335077_10012253_pt1 | contig 10719 bp, 9 predicted proteins | sample Lox_Sample_31_FD_207151 | JGI IMG/M metagenome (GOLD analysis project Ga0335077, IMG submission 207151) | Soil microbial communities from Loxahatchee National Wildlife Refuge, Florida, United States - Lox_Sample_3.1 | ecosystem: Environmental > Terrestrial > Soil > Wetlands | place: USA: Florida...
GGCCCTTCGAGCTCTATCGGCCGGCATCGAGCGCGGTCGGGATGTATCAGATCACAGATGGGACGTTCGCCGAGGCGCGGCACTACTGCATCCGCAACCACGGCGTGATCGAGGACGGACCCTGGAACGAGTGGCGCTCATGCTGGTTCAACACGCTCTACTTTCGCGTGCTTCCCAGTCATGCCGTGGAGCTCACAGCGGCCTATCTCGATCGACATGTCGCCGCAACTCTCGAGCGCTACGCCCCGACGAGCACGCCGCGGCAGCGCCTGCAGCTCGCCGCCGTCATTCATCTGTGCGGGGCTGGCGCAGGCGATGCGTTCGCGCGGCGCCACTTCCGGCTGAGCGCCGCTCAGCGCTGTGGCGACCACGAGGTGAGCGGCTACCTCGCTCGGGTACAAGCGATGCAGGCCGTATTCGTACGGCTGGCCGCACAGCCGGGGCCTTTGAAATGAGCAATTGCCAAACGCAACGGCTCAGGCGACGATGCAGGCTGCGTGTCCGATCTCGATACAACCCGAGCCCAAAGAGTCGCGCGCTACGTCTTCATAGCGTCTCTCGCGCTGCTCGGCCTCTGGATGTTGCGTCGCTTCGTGCCGGCCCTGTGCTGGGGAGTGGTGCTCGCGATCGCGACCACATCTCTGTACGACCGATGGCTGGCGCGCTTTCATACCAAGCGACGCCACATTTGGGCCGCGTCGAGCTTCACGGCGTTCGTGGCCATCGTCTTGATCGTGCCGCTCGTCTATGCGGCCGTGCTTGCGGCGAGCGAAGCGTTCTCACTCATCCGCTCGTTCGTCGAGTCGGCGCGCAGTGGGCCCCCTGAGCTGCCGCAATGGCTGCAGCAGCTGCCCGGCGCCCAGGAGTGGGTGCGCGGTGTGTGGTACGAGACCTTCAGCCGCGGGGGCGCCGCGACCAGCGCCCTAGTGCACGCGCGGCCGAGCGCGAGCGTCGTCCAGCTCACGCGCGAGGTGGGATCGCAGATCGTGCGGCGCATCGCCACGCTCGGATTTGCGCTTCTGACTTTGTTCTTCGTCTATCTGTATCGGGATCAACTACGCAAGGACGTGCCCCGCGTCAGTCGGCGGCTATTCGGCCCTACGGTCGAGGGACTGCTGCATCGTGCTGTTGGCGCTATCCGAGCTGCGGTCGACGGGATCGTGCTCGTCGCCGTGGCCGAAGGGGCGATCCTGGGCATCGTTTACGCGCTCGCCGGTGCCCGTCACCCGGTGCTGCTGGGAGCCCTCACGGGTGTGTTCGCCATGGTGCCCTTCGCGGCGCCGCTGGTATTCGGGATCGTGGCCCTCGTGCTCGGATTCCAGGGATCCCTCGGCGCGGCTGTGGCGGTGTTGGTGTCAGGCACCATCGTCCTTTTTATCGCCGATCACTTCGTGAGGCCTGCCATCATCGGCGGCGCGGCGCGGCTTCCTTTCCTGTGGGTGCTCCTCGGCATTCTCGGCGGCATCGAGTCCTTTGGCCTGATCGGCATCTTTCTCGGACCCGCATTGATGGCGGCGCTGATGTCCGTGTGGCGCAGCTGGGTCACGGAGATTCCACCGCACGACGGGACCCCGTAGTGAGCTACGGCTGGACCCCGGCGCAAGCGCTCTTTGGTCTGGAAGGGCCACGGGTATACCCTGGACATCGCGCTGTCCCGAGGATCTGCCATGAATGCCGGCATCAGCCACCTTCCGGTCGCCACGCCACAGAGCGGTGCGGGCGGCGTGCATGGCGAGTTTCTGCGGCTGCGTGCCTATCTCACGAGTCAGATCATCGGCCAGGAAGCGCTCGTCGAGCGGCTGCTGATCGTGCTGCTCGCGGACGGCCATCTGCTCGTCGAGGGTCCACCCGGGCTGGCGAAGACGCGCGCGGTGAAGGCGCTCGCGCATGCCCTCGAGGCGGACTTCCAGCGTGTGCAGTTCACTCCGGACCTGCTGCCGGCCGACCTCACCGGCTCGGATATCTATCGGCCGGAGGAGGGCGGCTTTCGCTTTCAGCGCGGTCCGCTCTTCCATAACCTGATTCTCGCCGACGAGATCAACCGCGCACCCGCCAAGGTGCAATCCGCATTGCTCGAGGCGATGGCCGAGCGTCAGATCAGCGTGGGCCTTGCGAGCTACGCGCTGCCGCAACTGTTCCTGGTGATGGCCACGCAGAATCCCCTCGAGCAGGAGGGCACCTATCCGCTTCCCGAGGCGCAGCTCGATCGCTTCATGCTGCATGCACGCGTCGATTACCCGGATCGCGCGACCACGCTCACCATCATGGAGCTGGCGCGACACGAGGCTCTCACGCAAAGGGAGCTGCCACCCCCGCCGCAACGGCTCGCGCAGGAGACGGTGTTCGCTGCGCGGCGCGAGGTGCTGGGGATCACGCTGTCGGATGTCGTCGCCGAGTACGTCGCGGCGCTCGTCGATGCCACGCGGCATGCCGAAGCCTACAGCGCGCGCCTCAGCGACTGGCTGCGCTGGGGTGCAAGCCCACGTGCGGCCATTGCCATCGAGAGGGGGGCGCGCGCGCTCGCCTGGCTGGACGGGCGCGACTTCGTGAGCCCCGAGGACGTGCAGGCGATCGCCCCGGATGCCCTGCGCCACCGCGTGCTGCTGGAATATGGCGCGCAGGCGCGCGGGATCGATGCGCAGGCCTGCGTCGAGGAGCTGCTCGCCAAAGTACCTGCCCCATGACCCTGCCCGGTCTCGATGAGCTGGTCGCGCTGCGCGGTGCGGCTCAGGGACTGAGCCTGCGAGCCCGCGCCCCGGCGCGCGCCCAGGCGCTCGGCGCTCATCCGAGCACTTATCGCGGGCGCGGCCTGGAGTTCCAGGAGGTGCGCCCGTACGTGGCGGGCGATGATCCGCGCAGCATCGACTGGCGCGTCACCGCGCGCCGCGGGCGCCCGCATACCAAGCTGTTCCGCGAGGAGCGCGAGCGGCCCGTGTGGCTGCTGATCGATCTGCATGCGGGCTTGTACTTCGGCACGCGCCGGCAGTTGAAGTCTGCGCTGATGTTGCGCGCCGCCGCGCTGCTCGCCTGGACGACGGTGCTCGGCGGCGATCGTATCGCGGGTGTGATCGCCGGTCCGGACGGGCATCGCGTGCTGCCGCCGCGCTCTCGTGATGCCGGTGTGCTGCCCTTGCTCGCCGCGCTCGTGGACATGCAGCCGCGTGCGCCGGCGCCACGCGTTGCCAACGGCCTGCAGAGCGCATTGCGCCTGCTCACGCCGCTCGTACGCCCGGGCAGCCTCGTGCTCGCGCTGAGCGACTTCGCCTCGCTCGATAGCTGCGATGAGGCGCTGTGGCTCGCCGTGGCCGCCCACAGTGAGTGCAGGCTCTTCTGGATCACCGACCCACTCGAGGAGGCGGCGTTGCCCAACGGTCGCTTTCGGGCCGGCTTGCCGGGCTTCGTGCGCATCCTGGACGGGGCCGGCGTGCGCGCCGACTGGCGCTGCAGCTGGCTGGCGCGCGAGGCTCGCGTCCGCTCGCTCGCGCGCCTGATCGCCGCGCCCCTCAGCCGTCTGGACACCCCAAACTCGGTGGAGGACACGCTGCGGCCCCTGCTGCCGCTGCGCGGCAGCGTCGCATGAGCTCTGCGTGGACCGCGCAGCTGGCACCCGATCACGCACCCGCCGCGGTGAGCTGGTGGCCGCCGGCTCCCGGTTGGTGGGCGGTGCTGGTGCTCGCTGCGGCGCTCACGCCGGTACTGTGGGCGGCATTGAGATGGTGGCGGGATCCACGCCGCCGCTACCGGCGCGCGGCGCTGCGCGAGCTCGAGCTCATACGAGCGCGGCCTGCCGATACTTCCACGATCGCAACGGCTCTCGAGACGCTGCTGCGCCGCTATGCCATGGCGCTCTATGGCGCCGAGCGCGTGGCACGCCTCACGGGCAGTGCATGGCTCGGTTTTCTGGGCCGCGAGGGCGGTGAGCGGCTGGCCGGCGAGACCGGACACTCACTGCTGGTCGCGGCCTTCGGAGCGCGTGGGCCGGATCAGCGCCAGCACTGGCTCGCCGCTGCCGAAGAGTTCATTCGCAGCGCCCGCGTGCGGCGCGCCGCGAGGCCGCCATGATCCATTTCGCATGGCCCTGGATGGCGCTGCTGGCGATTCTGCCGCTGCTGCACTATCGCGCGCGGAGCACCGCCGAACCGCGTGCGTTCGCACTCTACCTGCCCTTCAGCGCCGCGCTGTCGCTGCCCGGTAGCGCGCATACGCTGGCGCCGCGCAGCGCACGGCTGCTGTTGATCGCCGCCTGGTTGCTGCTCAGCGCCGCTGCCATGCGTCCACAGTGGCTCAGCGATCCGCAACCGGTACCGACGAGCGGTCGCCGCATGTTGCTGGCCGTCGATGTCTCGGGGTCCATGGCCATCGAGGACATGGCCGGCGGCAAGAGCCGCTTGCAGGTCGTGCAACAGGTGGCCGGCCGTTTCATCGACGGACGCCAGGGCGACCGCGTCGGCTTGATCCTGTTCGGCACCCAACCCTACCTGCAGGCCCCTCTGACCGCCGATCTCGTCACGGTGCATCGCTTCCTCGATGACGCCGTGGTCGGCGTCGCAGGTACCGAGACGGCAATCGGCGATGCGATCGGACTCGCCATCAAACGTTTGCGTGCCGAGGCACAGGACGGCCGGGCATCCGAGCGCGCGCAACGCACCTTGCTCGTCCTGCTCACCGACGGTCAGAACGATGCCGGCGTGATGCCGCCGCTCGATGCGGCACACGTCGCTGCGCAGACGGGGCTGCGTATCTACACGATCGGCGTGGGCGCCTCGGCCGATGACGCGCTCGGCGCTCCGGGAAACTCTGATCTCGACGAGGACACCCTGCGCGCGATCGCCGGGCTCACCGGCGGCGAGTACTTTCGCGCGACCGATGCGGGCGCGCTGCAGGCGGTGTACGACCGCATCGACCGGCTCGAGCCGGCCGAGGGACACCAACAATGGGTGCGGCCGATCGCAGAATGGTTCTCCTGGCCGCTCGCGCTCGCGCTGCTGCTCAGCGTTCCGGCAGCATGCGTTCTGGGAAGGCAATGGGCATGAGCGCATTTCACGGTCTGCATTTCCTGCACCCACTGTGGCTGCTCGCACTGCCGCCGCTGCTGCTGCTGGTGCTGTGGGCGCTCCTCGCGCGCGCCGAGGGCAGCGTGTGGTCGCGCCTGGTGGACCCGCAGCTGCTCGCCGCGCTGCGGCTGCCCGATCGCGGCCGCGCGCACTCCCCGTGGCTGCTCGTCGGCGCGATCTGGGCACTCGCCGTCGTGGCGCTCGCTGGACCCGCGTGGCGTCGCGATCCGAGTGCGGCGTACCGGGTGCCGTCCTCGTGGGTACTGCTGCTCGACCTGTCGCCCTCGATGGCGGCCGCCGATCTGGTGCCGGACCGGATCACGCGCGCCCGTTACGCGGTGGCAGATCTGCTGGCTGCATCGCGCGATGCGCGCGTCGCGCTCGTGGTCTTCGCAGGCGAGCCCCATGTAGTGACACCTCTCACCACGGACGTCGCTACGGTACGCACGCTGTTGCAGCCGCTCGCGCCGGGTCTCATGCCGGAGCCGGGCGATGAGCTGGCACCGGCTCTGGAAGCGGCAGAGCGCCTGCTGCGCGCCGGACATGCCGAGCAGGGTCAGGTGGTGGTGCTGTCGGACGGCTTCGCAGACTCGGACCGGGCGGTGCTGGTTGCGCAGCGCCTGCGCACGGAGGGCGCCTCCGTGCACGTCGTGGGCATAGGCACCGCCTCCGGAGCCCCCGAGCCGGATGCGAACGGCGGTTTCGTGCGCGATGCGCACGGCGGGATTCTGCTCAGCAGACTTCAGGAGCCGAGCCTGCAGCGCGTGGCGGATGCCGGCGGCGGCCGCTTCGTGTCCCTGAGTAGCCTCGACGATTTGATCACGCAGCTACAGACCGCTCGCCCTTACAGCTTCGACATGAGCACTCTGGCCGCAACGCAAGTGACGAGCTGGCAGAACGGCGGCGTGTTCCTGCTGCCACCGTTGCTGCTGCTCGCGGCGCTGCTCGCGCGCAGGGGCTGGGTATGAGCCGCCTGCCTGCATGGCCGTGGATCGTGCTGGTGCTCGTGAGCGCCACCGCGCGCGCGGGGAGCTGGGCCGACCTGTGGGCGACTCCGGATCAGCAGGCGCAGCACCTGCTCGACCGTGGCCGCCCCGCGCAAGCGGCACTGCTCTTCAGCGATCCGCGGCGCCGTGCTTACGCGGAGCTGCGCGCCGGGCACTACAGCGCGGCGGCGCGTCTGCTAGCGCCTTTCGACGATATCGACTCGCAGTACAACCGTGGCAACGCGCTGGCGCGCGCGGGCGAGTTGAGCGCGGCGCTGGCCGCGTACAATGCCGCGCTCGCGCGCGCACCCGCCGCGCTCGACGTGCGCCACAATCGCGATCTGGTCGCGCGCGCGCTGCGTCAGCAGAGCGCTCAGCACGCGCGTCGCGAGGGTGATGAGCCCGAGGAGGGCGACGACAGCTATCGCGTGAGCGATGAGACCCGCGTGGACGGAGATGCGCAGAGCCGCAAGGGAACCGGTCCCGACTCAACACCCTCGACCGGCGGCGGCAACAGCGCCGGAGCGTCCCACGATCAGTCTGCGGATACGTCGGTCGAGGAAGCGCAACGGGATGCGGAGGCTGCCGCCGCGCTGCGCCGGGGACGCGCGGAATCCGGGCAGCCGCAGGGCGCGACCGCGGGCACCAACTCCGCCTCGGGACACACGAACGACGCGGATGCGCTGCGCGTGAGGGCGGCGCGCAAGGGTGCCCCGTTCTCCGAGGCGAGCACTGAGCAGGCGCTGGCTCTCGAGCAATGGCTGCGCCGCATCCCGGAGGATCCGGGCGGACTGTTGCGCCGGAAGTTCCTCATCGAGCATTTGATGCGCGAGCAGGGGAACGAGCCGTGAGCTTCCCGCACGTAAGCTTCCCGCACGTGAGCTTCCCGCACGCAGCCGCATCGCGTCTGCTCTGCGCGCTGCTGATCGCCGCATGGGTGCCCGCGGGAGCACATGCCGATACGGGTGCTGCCGCTGCGAGCGATCGCCGCGTGCTCATCGAGCGGACGGTCGAGCCGAGCGACCCTTACGTGCAAGCGGCGGTCATCGTCACCGTGCGCGCCTTCAGCTCGCGGCCGCTCTACCACACGGAGCTGGATCTGCCGCCCAGCGATGCTGCCGTCGTGCACCAGGTGGGCGCCGACGAGCACGGGAGCGTGCGTCGCAATGGCAGGCTCTTCGCGCTGCTGACACGCCACTATCTCGTGTTTCCGCAGCGTAGCGGCAGATTGCGACTGCCCGGTCCGATGCTGAGCGCTCAGATGATGCTCGCACAGGACGGCCCCGACCCGTTCGGCACGGACCCCCTTGCGAGCTTCTTCGGCGCTTCGCCCTTCGGCGGATTGGTGGCAGGAGCCAGTGCGCTGCGGCTGCAGGCCTCGGACATCACCCTCGACGTGCGTCCGCGGCCGCCGGGAACAGTGGGCAGCTACTGGCTGCCCGCGCGGCGCATCGATCTCAAGAGCACGTGGCATCCCGATCAGCTGCAAGTGCGCGTCGGTGATCCGCTCACCATCACTTTGAGCCTCTCGGCCGAAGGATTGACGGCGGAGCAGCTCCCTGATCTGTCGCAGCTGCAAAGCTTGCCATCGGGATTCAGGGCCTATCCGGATGCGGCCCGGCTCGCCAACGGCTCGCAGGAGGGCACACTCGTCGGCAGCCGGGAGCAGAGCATCGCGCTCATCGCGCAGAGTCCGGGTCGCTTCACGCTCCCGTCCCTGCACGTTCGCTGGTGGGATACGAGTGCCGATGTGGTGCGCGAAACCGTGCTGCCGGCGCGCACTTTGTCGATTCTTCCGTCGCTCACAGCAGGCGCCGCGGCGACGGCGAGCGCGAGCCCTCACGAGGCGCACGCGTTGCGGGCCGCCAACGACGCGCATGCCTCGCACGCCGAATCCAGCTCTCCCTGGCCCTGGATCAGTCTGCTCTTCGCGGTGCTGTGGCTTGCAACCCTCGCAGCCTGGCTCACCTCCGGGCAGCGTCTGACACGCGGCGCTGAACCGGGTACGGCGCCAAAGCCCGATATCGCGCGCGCGCGCGCCGCCTTTCGCCGCGCGTGCCGCAACGGCGCCGCCGTAGAGGCGCGGCGCGAGCTTCTGGCGTGGATGGCGGGCGCCTGGCCGCACACGGCAGCGCCGGGTGTACACAGGATAACGCCGGGTGTGAATGCGCTCGCGCGGCTCACGCCGGATCCAAAATTGAAGCTCCTGCTGCGCGAGCTCGAGCGTGCATGCTACGTCGGCGGCGCATGGCGCGGCAGCGCGCTCGCCGAGGCGCTCGTCGAGCTGCCAACCCCGCCAGGGAGCTCACGCTCTGGCGCGCGCCGGACCGGCGAGCTCGCGCCCCTTTATCGCTGAGCATCAGGAGACAGGACCATCATGGACCCGAGACGCCCCATTGCATTCTCTTGTGCAGTCGCCGCGCTGCTTGCGGGCCTGCCGCTTGCCGCGGCGGCGCCTGCCGCCGCGCAGCTGCCGCTCAGCTATCCGCCCGCCGCGCGCGGCCCGCAGCTCGATGTCTATCACGGCGTCAAGGTTGCCGATCCTTATCGCTGGATGGAGGACATCGACTCGCCGGAGACGCGTGCCTGGGTGAGCGCCGAAGGCAATCTCAGCCGCGAGTATCTGAGTGCGATTCCCGGGCGGCGCGCGCTCGCCCAGCGCCTGACGCAGACGTGGAACTTCGAGCGCTGGAGCCCTCCGGAGAAGTACGGGCCAAACTGGTTCTATGCGCACAACGCGGGGCTGCAGAATCAAGCTGTCCTGTTCGTGACGGGAGACGCTGCGACGCCGGCGCGAGTGCTGCTCGATCCCAACACACTGTCGAAGGACGGCACGGTCGCGCTGCGCGAGACCGCGATCACGTACGACGGCAAGCTCTTCGCCTACGCGCTCTCGGAGGCCGGCTCGGATTGGCAGATCTGGCACGTGCGGAACGTGGCGAGCGGCACGGATCTGCCCGACGAGCTGCACTGGTCGAAGGCGGGCGGTGCGGCCTGGCGCAAGGACGACGCGGGCTTCTACTACACGCGCTATGCCGCACCGAAGTCGAACGAGCTCCTCAAGGCCGCCAACAAGTATCAGAAGCTCTACTTCCACAAGCTCGGCACGCCGCAGTCGCAGGACACTCTGGTGTATACCCGCAGCGACGATCCGGACTGGTTCGTGAGCGGCCAGGTGACCGACGATGGACGCTATCTGGTCATCTCGGCGAACCATGGCGATGAAGTGCAGAACACGCTGCTGGTGCAGGATCTCTCCCACCCGCAGGCGCCCATCCGCACCCTCGTGGCGAAGCCGACGGCCGTCCACAGCTTCATCGGCAACATCGGCTCGACTTTCTATGTGCTCACGGATGCAGGGGCGCCGCGGTATCGCATCATCGCGATGGATCTCGGCAAGCCGGACGCCGCGAACTGGCGCACGATCGTGCCGGAGGGCACCGAGACGCTGCAGGCCGCAAGCTTGGTCGGAAGGCAGCTCATTGCCCAGTACCTCGAGGATGCGCACAGCGCGGTGCGTCGCTACGCGCCCGATGGCAAGCTGCTCGGCGAGGTGCGGCTCGAGGGCTTGGGTAGCGCGAGCGGTTTCCAGGGCCATGTCGACGATACCTCGACGTACTACGCTTTCAGCAGCTTCACCACTCCGCCGAGTGTGTATCGGCTGGACCTCGCAAGCGGCGCCGCGCAACTGTGGCGCCAGCCGACGGTGCAGGGCTTCACGCCTGCCCAGTTCGACACCACGCAGCAGTTCGCGATCAGCAAGGACGGCACACGCGTGCCGATCTTCATCGTGCATCGGCGCGGCGCGCCGCTCGACGGCAGCAATCCGACCATCCTGTACGGCTACGGCGGATTCAACATCTCGCTGCAGCCTGCCTTCTCACCCGCCGTTGCGGGCTGGCTCGAGCTCGGCGGCGTCTACGTACTCTCGATCCTGCGCGGAGGCGGGGAGTACGGGCGTGCGTGGCACGAGGCAGGCATGAAGACGCACAAGCAGAACGTGTTCGATGACTTCATTGGCGCGGCCGAGTATCTGATCGCCCAGCACTGGACGAGTCCGCAGCGGCTTGCGATCTGGGGCCGCTCCAACGGCGGACTCCTCGTGGGCGCCGTCGAGGAGCAGCGTCCCGAGCTGTTCGCGGCGGCCGTGCCGCAGGTCGGTGTGATGGACATGCTGCGGTTTCGCGATTTCACGGTCGGCAAGGGCTGGGAATCGGATTACGGCTCCGTCGATGAGCCCGCCGAGTTTCGTGCGCTGCTCGCCTACTCACCGCTGCAGAACGTGAAAGCCGGAGTCAACTACCCGGCGACGCTCATCACGACGGGCGATCACGATGATCGTGTGTATCCCGCGCACAGCTTCAAGTTCGCGGCGGCCATGCAGCACGCCGATCCGCACGGCCGCCCCATTCTGCTGCGGATCGATGACCGCGCCGGACACGGCCAGGGCAAGCCGACGGCCAAACTGATCGAGGAGACCGCCGATATCTACGCCTTCGTGCGTGAAGCGATGGGGCTTGCGCGCGCGGGAGGGTAGCGATCGAACAGCAGCGGATAGCGTGGGCCGGCGCTACGCGCGCGCATCCGCGAGTATCGGTGCGCGTGCGGCCGCATAGCCGAGATTCGGTGCCAGCCAGCGCTCGGCCTGCTCCACGCTCATGCGCTTGCGGCGGGCGTAG
>Ga0335077_10012254_pt1 | contig 10719 bp, 10 predicted proteins | sample Lox_Sample_31_FD_207151 | JGI IMG/M metagenome (GOLD analysis project Ga0335077, IMG submission 207151) | Soil microbial communities from Loxahatchee National Wildlife Refuge, Florida, United States - Lox_Sample_3.1 | ecosystem: Environmental > Terrestrial > Soil > Wetlands | place: USA...
AACCAACGAGAAAGCAACTCGCTTCATGTTTTGCCCCTTCATAAAAAGCCCGCGACGCGGATAGCCAAAATCGCCTGTGATACTTGAGCTTTGCTGTCATCGCGCCAAGATCAAAACAAGAGCAACTGCTGACTTTTTATGCTTTTTTGCAGTCGTTTCACAAATACTTAAAAGGTGTTGCAGCCAAGCTACACTTTTTACTGGTTTTTCCGTCTCTCCCAGAACGGAGGCCCGTACCGGCGAGGAGACGAAACGCGCACCGCGATTTTACCGGCGCGGCCTTTCCCTCCGCGCTATCATGACGACCGAGGCTGCCGGTCATGGAGGCGTGTCATGAAGGCGATGATCGACGGACAAGTCGTGGCGCAGAGCGACGACATCGTCGATTGCAAAGGATATCAGTACTTTCCGCGCACTGCGGTGCGGATGGATTGGCTCGAAAAGGTCACCAAGACCCCGTCGGATCTCGCCTGCCCGCATGGTGTTCAGTTCTATGATGTGGTGGTCGACGGCAAGCGGCACGAACGCGCGGCGTGGAGCTATGAGGCGCCGCGCCCCGAGATGCGCCAGGTCGGCGGCCGATTCGGCTTCTGGCAGGACGTCGAGGTCCACTGACGGACGGGCACGGCCCCACCCGCACTTATCCACAGGCCTGCCATCGACCGCGTCGGCACAACCGCAGCGGCACGCCGGATCGGCTCAGGCGGCGGCCTTTTTGCGATTCGCCTCGAGGCGAGCATCGACCAGTGCAACTTGGGCGTCGATTGCCGGATGGCTCAGCCCCTTCTGCCGGGCGATCAGTTGCACCAGCTTGTCGGCGCGTTCGATATAGGGCGCGCCGTTCTGCAGCGCCCGAGCGGCCGAGGCTGGGCGCGTCAGCGATTGGGCGGCAGCGGCGTATTTCTCGAACGGCACCAAATCTTCCGGCTTGGCGCCAAGCTTGACGCATAGATCCAAGACGAAGTTGTAGACCGAGCGCGCGGTCTCGATGTCGCTGTGGACCGCTTCCTGTGCCGTGCGCATGCCGTCCTTGGTGACGCAGCGGTAGTTGCCGGCGAGCAGCATCGCCCACTTGGCGAGTGGGACGAAGATCGAGTCGTAGACTTTCAATTTCACCGGAAGCTCGATCTTGCCCTCCGGCGTGTCGAAGCGTGCGGCGTCAACGTCCCTTTCGAGCTGACGCAGGATCGCCGTGCTCTTCTCGTCGTCGAACCGGGCGCATTTGAAGTTGGTGGGCAGCGTCACCATAAGGACGTTGACCTTCTCGTCCGGCGGTCGGATCGCCTGCGGGTCGGGACTGTTGAGCGTCATCGTCTTGGGATCGAACGAATCCCAGACGCTGGGATCGGTATAGGCGGCTCGCAGCGCATCGCAGTTCAAACCCGGGATGCGCTTGAGATAGGGCAGCGGCGGCATGTTCATGATCGACATGCATGGCACGCGCGACTTGGCCACGGCGTCGAGCAGTTCGCGAACGCCGGGCGTGCGGTATTGCGGCTCCTGCATGCACAGGCCGACGAGGTCGTAGTTCTTTGGGTCGATGCCAGTCGCGGGCCCGGCCGTCACCTTGCCGGGGAGCTTGCGCGATTCCAGCACGACCGGATCCTTGCGGCCGCGCACCGGCAGGCGAACCTTGAAGCCTTCGGCGTTGATCAGATCGGCCTCTGCCGGCAGGCAGACAAGATGGATGGAGTGGCCACCGAACAGAAGCTTCGACGCCAGCAGCGAGCCGTAGGACGCACCCATGAGCAGGATGTTGTAGGTCGGCATCACGCACCTCCCGGAAAGCGGATCGGCCGGCTTGGCCGGCCCGCGACCGACGCACCGGCCGGCCGCTCGTAGCGACCGATGCTATTGGCCCGGCCGTGCCGACGCAATGCGAGCCGGCACGCCGCTTGAACCAATGCGCAGCGACTTGGCCCTGGCCGAGCGGCCGCGCCGGAAATCGCCGCAGCCTTTAGCTGCCGCTCGAACTGCCGAAGCCCGAGCCCATGGCTGGCGGCCAGGACGGCGCGGGAGCAGGAGCCGGGGCCGGAGCTGGTGCTGGCTTTGCCGGCGCAGCGACCTTCACGGGCGCCTTGCGTTTCGGCGCGGCTTTCTTCTTCGCCTTTTTGGCCGGCTTCTTCGCAGCCGCCTTGAGCATCTTTTTCTTCTTCGGTGCCGCAGTGGCCTTCTTCTTTTTCCCGACCTTCTTCTTCGCCTTTACCTTCTTCGCCATGATCAACCTCCCGATCCGTCTACTGGACTAGAGTCAATTTCCGTCGGCCGCACGCGGCCTCTGTTCCCATAGAGCCGGCGGACGAGGCCCCCCGGTGGCCCAATCGATCAATTCGACCGTATGGACGGCTGGAAGCGTCGTGCCCGCTGCGAACTGCGTGATGCAGCCAATATTGCCCGCCGCGATCACATCAGGGCGCAATCTTTCGATAGTCCTGACTTTGCGCTCGCGCAACCGCCTTGCGAAGTCAGGCTGCAAAATATTGTAGGTCCCGGCGGAGCCGCAGCACAGATGACCTTCAGGAATGTCCTTCACGACGAAGCCAAGCCTGGCGAGCAGTTCCTTCGGCTGGCGAATGACGCGCTGACCGTGCTGCAGCGAGCAGGCGGCCTGATAAGCGACGTTGAGTGCCGGCAGGCTCGGTGCGGGTTTGAGCGGAAGTGTTGCGAGATACTCGCAAATGTCCTTGGTCAGCTTCGAGACGCGGGCCGCGCGTTCGGCATAGGCCGGATCGTCACGCAACATGAAGCCGTAATCCTTGACGGTGGTGCCGCAGCCCGACGCGGTGATGACGATGGCGTCGAGGCCCTCGATTGCCGAGAAAGCATCGATCGTAGCGCGCGCCTGGGCCAAGGCGTCATGCGCGCGACCCATATGATGGACCAGCGAGCCGCAGCAGCCGGCACCCTGCGGCAGCACCACTTCGATGCCGTGACGGGTCAGCGTGCCGACCGCGGCGGCATTGATCTGCGGCGCCAAAACATCGTTTACGCAACCGGCAAGCAGTGCCACCCGGCCGGCGCGTGGCACCGTGGTAACTGCAATGGTTCGTGGCGCGAGCGGGCCTTGCGGGAACCGCCACGGCACGAGCCCGAGCAGAGCGGACAACCGCTTGAAGCCGAGCCCTGCTGCGAGTGACGTGAACGGCTTGCCGAATAGGCCGGCCGCGAGCGCCAGCCGAAAACGCTGCGGATAGGGCATGATCCTGACCAGCAGCTCGCGCATGAACCGCTCGGCGAGCGGGCGCTGATAGGTCTCCTCGATGCGGACGCGGGCATGGTCGACAAGGTGCATGTAATGCACGCCGGACGGACAGGTCGTCATGCACGCAAGACAAGACAGGCAACGGTCGACGTGCAGCGCGACGTCGGCGCTTGCCGGGCGGTCGTTCTCCAGCATGTCCTTGATGAGATAAATGCGCCCGCGCGGCGAATCGAGCTCGTTGCCGTCGAGCACATAGGTCGGACAGGTTGCGGTGCAGAAGCCGCAATGCACGCAGGCGCGCAGGATTTTCTCGGATTCGGCGATGTCCGGATCGGCCAATTGCGCAAGGGTGAAGGAGGTCTGCATGGCTAGACGCCCGCCCACATGCGCCCGGCATTGAGCACGCCGCGCGGATCAAAGCTCTGCCGCACGCGGCCCGTCAGCGCGGCAAGCGGGGCCGGTTCGGGAGGAAACACCTCGACGGTGGCGCGCACCGCGGCGGGGGCGCGAATAAGTGTCGCGTGGCCGCCAGCGGCAGCGACCGTGGCGTGCACCAGCGGCGCCCGGGCATCGCCCGATGCCGGCAACGCCGCCCAGACAAGGCCGCCAGCCCAGTCGTAAAGGATTTCGGCATCGGCTTTGTCGATCAGCGCGCGGCCGATCTCGGCGCCATGCATCGGCGCGGTCGAAATCCGCCAGAGGTCGCGGGTTCCGACAGGCCCAGCGGTGGCAAACGGCGTCACGTCGCGGATCGCGCGCCACAGCGCCCGCGAGGCCGTTTCATCGAGCGCACCGAGCACGCCGAACGGCGCCAGCAATTTCTCCAGCACAGCTTTGCGTTCGGCAACCGATGGCGCAACGCCTTCAATTCGCAGCGCGGTCACGGCGGAGCGTGCCGCCGCCACGTCCGGCATGCGGACGGCGATGCCTGCCGGCAGATGCGCCGCAGCCGAAGCGTCGCCGAACGAGCCCATTGCCGCGCTCATCGCCTTCACCGCGGTTTCGTCGTCGAGCTTGAGCACGAGGACGGTCGCCTCTGTCTCGGCGCGCGGCAGCGTTTTCACCGTGACGTCGGTCATGACGACGAGCGTGCCCCACGAACCGGCGATGAGCTTGCAGAGATCGTAGCCGGTGACGTTCTTGACCACGCGGCCGCCCGACTTGAAGGTCTCGCCGCGGCCCGACACCGCGTTGACGCCGAGAAAATGGTCGCGCGCCGCGCCGGCCTTGATACGGCGCGGCCCGGACAGATTGGCGGCGAGAACGCCGGCGATGGTCGCTGCACCTATCGGCGCGCCGAGGAGCGCACCGTAATCGATCGGTTCGAAGGCGAGCTCTTGTTTGCTTGCGGCAACCAGCGCCTCGATTTCCGCAAGCGGCGTACCGGCCCTCGCCGATAGCACTAGTTCTTCCGGCTCATACAGGGTGACGCCGGTGAGCGCCGACAAATCGAGCGTCGAATCCCATTGCGCGGCGCGGCCGATGGCCCGCTTGGTGCCGTGGCCGACAACTTCGAGGGCCTTGCCGGCCTCAAGCGCCCAGCGCACGGCCTGCTCGACTTCCGCCGCATCGCGCGGTTTGAGATGACTTTCCTGCATCGAAGATGACAATCACGCCGCCCATGGCCTGACCTCGCGGTCGATGCGTCGACCGGAAGATTGGCGGGTCATTTGCAGATCGTATCGGGCCTGACGTCAAGCGTCACTAGCGGGTGACGCGGAAGCAGATTTTGAACTCAAAACCGCGGCAGATCGGGAAATGCCAGGCGGCCGGCGTGAACGTGCATGCGGCCGAGTTCGGCGCAGCGATGCAGCGTCGGAAAGACCTTGCCGGGATTGAGCAGGCTCTTCTCGTCGAAGGCGCATTTGACCCGTTGCTGCTGGTCGAGATCGGCCTCGGTGAACATTGCCGGCATCAGGTCACGCTTCTCGACGCCGACGCCATGTTCACCAGTCAGCACGCCGCCGACCTCGACGCAGAGTCGCAGAATGTCGGCGCCGAATTGTTCGGCGCGCTCGAGCTCGCCCGGCTTGTTGGAGTCGTAGAGAATGAGCGGGTGCAGATTGCCGTCGCCGGCGTGGAACACGTTGGCGACGCGCAACTGGTATTTGGCGGATAGTTCCTGCATGCGTTGCAGCACCAGCGACATCTTGGCGCGCGGAATGGTGCCGTCCATGCAGTAATAGTCGGGAGAGATGCGGCCAACGGCCGGAAACGCCGCCTTGCGGCCGGCCCAGAATAACAGTCGCTCCTCCTCCGAGTTGGAGATGCGGCAGGTCTCGGCTCGGCAGTCGCGCGCGATCTCCTGGACGCGATCGAGCAGATGGTCGACCTCGGCAGGCGGACCATCGAGCTCGACGATGAGGAGCGCCTCGACGTCGAGCGGATAGCCGGCATGAACGAATTCCTCGACGGCATGAATGGCCGGGCGATCCATCATTTCCATGCCGCCCGGTATGATGCCGGAGCCGATGATACGGGCGACGCATTCGCCGCCATCTTCCGATTTGGCAAAGCCGATCAATGCCGCGCGTGCGGTCTGCGGCTTTTTCAGGATGCGCACCGTGACTTCGGTCACCACCCCGAGCAGGCCCTCGGAGCCGGTGACGAGGCCGAGCAGATCGTAGCCGCCGGCATCGAGATGCCGGCCGCCGAGCCGCAGCACCTCTCCCGACATCAGCACCAGTTCGCAGCCGAGCACATTGTTGGTGGTGACACCGTATTTGAGGCAATGCACGCCGCCGGAATTTTCCGCGACATTGCCGCCGATCGTGCAGGCGATCTGCGACGACGGATCGGGTGCATAGTAGAAACCCGCATGTTCGACCGCCTGGCTCACCGCGAGATTGGTGACGCCGGGTTCGACCACGGCGACGCGGTTGTCGAAATCGATTTCGCGGATGCGGTTGAACTTGGCCATGCCAAGCAGCACGCCGTCGCCGAGCGGCAGTGCCCCGCCGGAGAGCGAGGTGCCGGCGCCGCGCGGCACGACCTTGACGCCTTCGCCCTGGCAGTAGCCGAGCACGGCCGCGACCTGCTCGGTCGTTTCCGGCAGCACCACCACCATCGGCAACTGCCGATAGGCGGTCAGCCCATCGCTCTCGAAGGGACGCATCGCCTGTTCGGCGGCGATGACGCCCTCACCAGGCACGATGCGACCGAGCGCCGCCACAATCTCGGCGCGGCGTGCAAGCACGGCATCATCAGCCACGGGCATCGTTACCGGCATCGCGACCTCGTTTCAGCATTTGCGCTATTATAGCGCGAAATTTCAGGTCCCGCCCGCGCGCCGATGCGCATGCCGGCCGCCGTGCTGGCCAACGATATTGGCCGTTGACACGCTGCGCCGGGACCGCTTGAACGACTGCGGTGCGAGCCTGCCGCCGATCGGGGGCGCAGCCGGGCCTGCAAGCTTTAGGGAGAGGTGATGATGAGGACGTTTTTCGTAACGGCCGCGTTGCTGGCCGCGTCGGTGGGAATTGCGGGGGCTCAGGACGTCGCCAAGGGCGAAACCTCGTTCCACAAATGTCTGCCGTGTCATTCGATCGGCGACGACGCGCAAAACAAGATCGGTCCGGAACTCAACGGGCTCGACGGTCGCCATTCCGGCAGCGTGCCGAATTTCAGCTATTCCGACGCCAACAAGAATTCCGGCATCGTCTGGGATGAAGCCAATTTCAAGGAATACATCAAGGATCCGCGCGCCAAGGTTCCGGGCACCAAAATGATCTTCGCCGGCATCAAGAATGAGCAGGAAGTCAACGATCTTTGGGCCTACGTGAAGCAATTCGACGCCAACGGCAATATCAAGAAATGAACACGTCGAGGCTTGATGTGGATCAAGCGAAAATGGCGGCGGCTCTGCCATAAGGAGCCGCGCCCAAGCTGAGGAGACGCCGTCATGATCAAGGATATGGTCGTCAATCTGAGCGTCGGCGGCGATGGCGGTCCGGCGGGGGACTATGCGATTTCGGTTGCCGACGCACTCGGCGCGCATCTCACCGCGATTGCCTTCATCTACGATCCGATCGTGCCGGTCTCGAGCACCGGTTACATCCCCGCTGACGTGATCGAGACCCAGCTCGCCGACAATGAGGCGGCGGCGCAGGCCGCGATCGACCGTTTCTCGAGCGTCGCAAAGCGCGTCGGCATTGCGTCCGAGCCTTTGACCCTCAGCGCCAGCCTCGCGGGCGCGGGCGATCAGTTCGGCCGCATCGCACGCCGCTTCGATCTCGCGATCGTCGGCCAGGCCGAGCCCGACAAGCAGGTGATCGAAGAAATGATCGGCGAGACTACATTGTTCGAGTCCGGGCGACCGGTCATCGTCGTGCCCTATATCCAAAAGGACCCGCTGAAGCTCGACCGCGTGATGGCCTGTTGGGATGGCAGCCGTCCGGCGGCGCGTGCCATCGCCGATGCCATGCCGCTGCTTGAACGCGCCGGACAGGTCGAACTCGTGATCGTCGCCAATGAGCGCGGCAAGCAGGATGAGATCGCCGGCGCCGATATGGGCCAGCATCTGGCGCGGCACGGGCTCAAGGTCGACGTCAAGCGCATCGCCGGCGGCAACATCGATGTCGGCGACGCGCTGCTGTCGCACGCCGCCGATTCCGGTGCCAGTTTCATGATCATGGGCGGCTACGGCCATTCGCGGCTGCGCGAGTTCGTCCTCGGCGGCGTCACCCACACGATTTTGCGCTCGCTGACGGTGCCGGCGCTGCTGTCGCATTAATGTCGTCTGCACGGACCGGGCCCGCCTGATCACTGATTGCGGATCCCCGCCACGACCAGGCCGCGGGCGCGCGCGTCGGCGACCCCGAGCGAGCGCAAGGCCATCAGTGTGAGCGACTGCACCTGATCGCGCTCCCGGCCAGCCCAATCCGGCGCAAGCGGAGAAAACAGGCCGCCGACGAGAAGGCCAACCAGCGCCGCGGCCGCCAGTGTGGCATCCTGTTCGGGCAAATGACCCCCGCCGATCGCTGCGCCAATGCGGCTGGAGAATTCTGCCGCGAGCGCCCGGCGAACCTGCATCCGGGCGGCGTCAAGCTCGGCCTCGACCGGTTCGGCGATGGCGGCGAAAGCGAGCCTGCGAGCGCGCAAGGCGCGCGAAGCAAAAGCCATGATCGCCGCTGACAGCGCCGACAACGGGCCGGGCGCGACATCGGCCGCACGCCGCATGGCATCGATCTCCTGCGTCGCGAATTGCTCGACGAGCGCTGCGACCAGATCGGTCTTGCCCGGAAAGTAGCGATACACCGTGCCGGCGGCGACGCCGGCACGCGCGGCGACCGGCACGATCTGAACCGCCGCCATTCCGCCTTCGCTCGCGGTGTCGCGCGCCGCAGCGATGATGGCTTCATGCCGGGCATGGAGCCGACGCACGACGTTTTCGGTGCGGCGATAAGCCATCTCGGGCGCGGAATCGCGATCGGGAGTTGAACAACTGAACCATGATTCATGATTCCCGGCAACGATTAGCGCCCGCTGCCGAATGTCGCACTGCCGCGACCGGCACTACTACGCAGCAGCCAATGGAGCGGATTTGATAACCCCTCTTGCCGCGAACGCGTGACGTGGATGTCAAATCCAAAGCTTCCCTGAGCCTTTGGTTGCTCGTGGTCCTTTGATTCCAACATTGGCGAAAGAGCCATCCGGACAGCGACGCGAATTTAAAGCCGGACTACTCGGGCTTTGCGCTTTGGCGGGCGCGCGTACTCTGGCATACCGGGTCCAAACTACCGGTCCTACGGGGAGGAACATGACCAGCAAAATCGTTGCGGTGGCGCTGCTCGCCGCCGGTCTTAGCGTCGCCGGGCGGCCTGCCCTCTGCCAAACCTATCCGGACCATCCGATCACCATGATCGTGCCACTCGCCCCTGGCGGCTCGACCGATACGCTCGGCCGCATCATGGCGCAGGCCATGCGCCCGGCGCTCGGCCAGCCCATCGTCGTCGAGAATGTCAGCGGTGCCGCCGGCACAATCGGCGTCACCCGCGCCGAACGCTCGCCGCCGGACGGCTACACGGTGTTATGGGGCATGTGGGGGACGAACGTCGCCAATGGCGCGATCTACAATCTCGGCTTCGACCTGCTCAACGATTTCGAGCCGGTCGCGCTGGTGGCGACACAGCCTTTCCTCGTCGACGCGCGCAAGACGATGCCGGCGAACAATCTCAAGGAGCTCGTCGCCTGGCTCAAGGACAATGCCGGCAAGGCGACGATGGGCACGTCCGGTGTCGGCAGCCCGAGCCATGTTGCGGGCGTGCTCATGGAGAACCTGGTCGGCGTAAAGTGGCAGATGGTCTCCTATCGCAGCGCCGGTCTGGCGACGCAGGATCTGCTTGCCGGCATCACCGATATCCAGCTCGACACGCCAGCGGTGTCGCTGCCGCATGTGAAGTCCGGCGACCTCAAAGCCTATGCGGTCACCGCCAAGGAGCGCATCGCGGTTGCGCCAGACATTCCGACGACCGACGAGGCGGGACTGCCGGGCTTCTATTTCTCGTTCTGGCACGCGATGTGGGCGCCCAAAGGGACGCCGAAAGAGATCATCGCCAAGCTCAATGCGGCGATCGTCGCCGCGCTCGCCGATGCCGAGACGCGCAAGAAGCTTCTCGACCTCGCCCAAGTCATCTATCCGCGCGACCAGCAGACACCCGAGGCGCTACACGCCTTCCAGAAATCGGAAGTCGAAAAGTGGTACCCGATCATCAAGGCCGCCGGCATCAAGGCCGAGTAAAGCTCAGCCGCGTCTTTCCGCCAGCGACTTCGCGCGGATCTTGGCGAGCGTCGTCAGCGGCGTGATGGCATCGGGATCGATAGCGAGCCGGATGATCGCCGGCTTGCCGGACGCCTGCGCGGCCTTGAACGCATCGGGAAAATCCGCGGTGCGTTCGACCGCAATGCCGAAGCCACCGAAGGCGCGGGCGTATGCGGCGAAGTCGGGATTGCGCAGATCGGTCGCCGAGATGCGACCGGGATATTCGCGCTCCTGGTGCATGCGGATGGTGCCATAGATGCCGTTGTCGGCAATGATGGTGACGAACGGCGCGTCGTATTGGGCGGCGGTCGCGAGTTCCTGGCCATTCATCAGAAAATCGCCATCACCGGCAATGCAGACGACCTGCCGTTGCGGATAAAGTCGCTTCATCGCCACCGCCGCCGGCACGCCATAGCCCATCGAACCCGAGATCGGCGCCACGTGCTGGCCGAAACGGCGCATGCGCATGAAGCGGTGAATCCAGGTGGAATAGTTGCCGGCGCCATTGCAGATGATCGCGTCGGCAGGAAGATTGTCGCGCAGCCACACGATCACCGCGCCGAAATTGACACCGCCCGGCTGTTCGGTCGCCTGCTCGGTCCATTCGAGATAATCGGCGTGGGCGGCTTCACCCTCGCCATGGGGCGCGCCGGGCATGGCGAGCGTCTCGAGCGCCGCGGCAAATGCCGTCGGCGTCGCATGGACCGCAAGCTGCGGGCTATAGACGCGACCGAGCTCTTCGGCGCCGGGATGCACA
>Ga0335077_10012258_pt1 | contig 10716 bp, 11 predicted proteins | sample Lox_Sample_31_FD_207151 | JGI IMG/M metagenome (GOLD analysis project Ga0335077, IMG submission 207151) | Soil microbial communities from Loxahatchee National Wildlife Refuge, Florida, United States - Lox_Sample_3.1 | ecosystem: Environmental > Terrestrial > Soil > Wetlands | place: USA...
AGGATACGGTTCAGCTGGTCGTACAGGTCAACGGCAAGCTGCGCAGCCACATCACCGTTGCAGTGGATGCCGGCGAAGCAACGGTGCGCGCGGCCGCGCTCGCCGATGAGACGGCACGGAAATTCATTGCCGACAAGCCGGTGCGGCGCGTGATCGTCGTGCCCGGCAAGCTCGTCAACGTGGTGGTGTGATGACACCCGCGCCGGGCTGTGCACGCGCCGCCGCCATGCTGGCCTGCGGCGCTCTGCTCGCGCTCGGCGGCTGCGGCTTCCACCTCGAGGGGCGCACGCCGCTGCCGGCGAAGGTGCTGAACCCGTACCTCGCGGCCGAGGACCGCCAAAGCGACTTCGCGCAGAGCCTCGAGCGGGCGCTGCTTGCGAACGGCGCGCAGCTCGCGACCGACAGGACCAAGGCCTCCGCGATCATCACCATCGTCAAGGACAACGTGAAGCCGCGCGTCCTGTCGGTGTCGAACCTCAATCAGCCGAACGAATACGAGCTCACCTACACGGTGAGCTTCTCGGTGACGGCTGGCGGCGAGGAGCTGCTGCCCCCGCAGGAGATCTCCACCACTCGCAGCTACAGCTTCGATGCGCGCCTCCTGCTCGCCAAGGGACACGAAGCGGACATCCTGCGCGGCGCGATGGCCCAGGAGCTCGCCGACATGGTCATGCGGCGCCTCGCGAGGCTCTAGGGCCGTGCCCGGAGCACCGGCAGGGGGCGCGCCGCGTGCGGTCCCGGCCTCGACCACGGCGGCGCTGACCGCGCTGCCCGAGTTCGGCGCCCCCGCGGTGCTGCTCCTGCGCAGCATCGATCGGGTGCCGGTGGCGCTGCTGCTCGACCGCTTCGGGATCGACCTCACGCTGGTCGCGCACGGCGAGGAGATTCCCGGGTCCTACTGGGGCGACAGCGAAGCGGGCCTGAAGGGCGAGCAGCTCCACGCGCGGCTCGACACGCCGGTGCATTCGATTCTCCACGAGGCGGGCCACTACATCTGCATGAGCCCCGAGCGGCGCGCCGGGCTCGACACCGACGCGGGCGGCGATGACCTCGAGGAAGCGGCGGTGTGCTACCTCCAGGTGCTGCTCGCGGGTGAGCTGTCCGCCGTGGGCCGCGCGCGCATGCTGGCGGACATGGACTCCTGGGGATACAGCTTCCGTCTCGGCTCGACACGCGCCTGGTTCGAGGGCGATGCCGCGGACGCGCGCGCCTGGCTCGAGCGCCACGGCATGATCGGCGCGGACGGCTCGCTCACCGGCCGCCTGCGCGGGGGGTGAGCGTGCCCCGCAAGGCGCGAGTCACGGCGACGCTGCCAGGCGAATCGGGGTTCCTCCGCCGGATCTGGGAGCGCATCAAGGCTCACAAGGTCGTGCAGTGGACGCTCGCGTATCTCGCGGTCGCCTACACGCTGCTGCACGGCGTGGAGATGCTCAGCCACTCCTTCAGCTGGCCGCACGCGCTGCTGCGGGGCTTCGCGGCACTCCTGATCCTCGGCATTCCGGTAGTCGTCACCCTGTCGTGGTACCACGGCACCTACGCGCGCCAGCGGGTGAGCGCGACCGAGGTCATGATCATCGCGATCCTGCTCGCGGTGGGCGGCACGCTGGTATGGCGCGACCAGACCCGGCACGCCGGCGATGCCGCCTCGGGAGAGGAGACTGCCGCAGCGCCCGCCGCGGCATCCATCGCCGTGCTGCCCTTTGCCGATCTCTCGCCGGCTCACGACCAGGGCTACTTCTCCGACGGCGTGACGGAGGAGATCCTCAACGTGCTGGCGCACGTCAGCGGGCTCAAGGTCGCCTCGCGCACCTCCTCTTTCCAGTTCCGCGACGCCGAGCTCGGCGTCCCCGAGATCGCGCGCAAGCTCGGCGTGCGCAACGTCCTCGAGGGGAGCGTGCGCAAGGCGGGCGACACCGTGCGCATCACCGCGCAGCTGGTCGATGCCGCCTCGGACAAGCACGTGTGGTCGCAGACCTTCGACCGGCCGCTCACCACGGCAAACCTGTTTGGCATCCAGGACGAGATCGCCTCCGACATCGTCGAGCAGTTGACCGCGACCATCGGCGCGGCCGGCGCGAGCGTCGGCAAGCCGGCGCTGCCGCAGCCCGACACCGCGAGCCTCGACGTCTATGATCTTTACCTCAAGGGCCACGCCCTGTTCCTCGCGCGCAGCAAGTCCAATCTCGGCGAGGCGGCGCGGCTGCTCCGGGCCGCGGTGGACCAGGACCCGAAGTTCGCGCGCGCCTGGGAGTCGCTCGCGGCGGTGCTCGTCGTCTCGCAGTTCTGGGGATTGAGAGAGGAGGCCGACTACGACCAGGCCGCCCTCGAGGCCGCCGATCGGGCGCTCGCGCTCGATCCCACCCTGTCGCTCGCGCATGCGGTCCGCGGCCGGGTGCAGGTCAACCGCATCTCCCTCGGCCAGGCCGGCAGCTGGGACCAGTCGATGACCGATCTGGGAGAGGCGATCGAGCGCGACCCGCAGAATGCGACGGCCTTTCTCTGGCGCGGCGGCGTCAACATGAACCTCGGCTATCTCGCGCGCGCGCGCGAGGATCTGCAGCACTGTCTGAGCGTCGATCCGGCCTACGAGACCTGCCGGCGCAATCTCGCGCTGCTCGAGCTCTACGAGGGGCATACCGATCAGGCGTTGCGCCTCTACGAGGTGGGGCTCGCCGAGGATTACGTGAACATAGACGTCTATTTCGCGCCCGTGCTCGCATCGCGCGGCGACCGCATCGGTGCCCTCGGCGCGCTGCTGCAGCAATACCGCGCGCATCCGCCGCTGCTGCAGGCGCTGTTCCGGGCGCTGACCGATCCTTCGTTCGGCGCGGCCGACCGCCAGGAGGCGCTCGCCCTGGTCGAGAAGCTGCGCAACGACCCGGAGGCTTCGATCGGGGCACTGTGGATCCTGAAGGACTACGAGCGGATGGCCGGCTTCGTGACGGACTCGCGCGTCTTCTGGCTGCGCAGCGAGCCGGACTGGCTCAGGTCGCCGGCGCGCAAGCGCATGATCGAGCAGTGGCGCATCCCCGCCTACTGGCGCGCGCAGGGCTTTCCGCCGCAGTGCCGGCCGGTCGGGGCCGCGGATTTCAGCTGTCCTTGAGAACCGTCCGCTGGCCTTGTGGCGTGAGGGCGGGTTAGACTCGGCACCCTTTGTCCGGCCGCTCGTGTTGTAAGCAAGTGCATCGTCTGTCGCTTCCGTGGGTCCTGTCGCTGTTGCTGGTGTTTGCCCAGCAGGGCGCGGTGCTGCACGAGCTCGGCCACCTTCAGCATGGCGACCGTGGCCAGGGCTCTGCGCTGCGCGCGCAGCTGCCGGCGGACAGCATCTGCGCAACCTGCGAGGCCTTCGCCCAGGTTGCCAACCCGGCCTCGGGTGCGGCCAGCACCCTGTCCGGCTCCGCGGCCGTTTACCTGCCGACTCCCGCCCCCAACTACACGATCGTCGCGGCCGATACCCCGACACCGCGCAACCGCGGTCCTCCGCAAGCCTAAGCCTCGTTCCCCTTCCTGAAGGCTCGCAGCCTCGATTCACATCGGGCGCTGCGTGACATGCGGCTTTTGCGGAGTTGTTTATGCTCGAGCATCGATTGCGATTCGCCACATCCAGCGTGGCGTTCCTGGTCACATTGTTCCTCGCGGCTCTCGTCGCCGCGCCAGCGGCAAGGGCGGAGGATGGCACGGCGGCGGATGCCGCAGCTGCCGAGGGTGGCGGCACCCGGCCCGGCAAGGGCATCCCCGATGCGGCTTCGGACGGCAACGGTCAACTGAGCACCGTCACGATCACGGCGCAGCGGCTCAACGAGGCCCGCCAGGAGATCGAGACCAAGACCGGCGCCTCGACCTACACCATCACGAGCGATGCGATCGCCGCGACTCCCGGGGGCGAGAACGTGCAGATGAACCAGGTCCTGCTGCAGGCGCCGGACGTGGTGCAGGACTCCTTCGGGCAGCTGCACGTGCGCGGCGACCACAACGATCTGCAGTACCGCCTGAACGGCATCATCCTGCCCGAGGGCATCAGCGTCTTCAGCCAGACGTTGAGTCCGCGTCTGATCTCTTCGATGAGCCTGATCACCGGCGCGCTGCCGGCGGAATACGGACTGCGCACCGCCGGCATCATCGACCTCTCGACCAACAGCGGGCTGCTGCAGCCGGGGGGCACGGTGTCGGTCTATGGCGGCAGCTTCGGCACCTTCGAGCCGGCCGTGGAGTACGGCGGCAGCTCCGGCAACCTGAGCTACTACGTCACCATGGACTACAAGCAGGACAATGTCGGCATCGATTCTCCCGACGGCAGCACCAGTCCGCTGCACGATCATACCCAGCAGGTGCACGGCTTCGGCTACTTCGAGAACATCCTGGATCCGAACAATCGCCTGTCACTGATCCTCGGCACGACCGATGAAGCCTTCGAGGTTCCGAACCAGCGTGGCCTCGAGCCCGGGCTCGGCCTCACCGTCAATGGCCAGACGATGTTCCTAAGCGATGACCTCAACGAGAATCAGCATGAGGCCGCGCAGTACGCGATCCTCAGCTGGCAGCACGCGCAAGGCGCGCTCAACTGGCAGACCTCGCTCTCGGCGCGCTACACCACGCTGCACTTCGCGCCCGACTGGCTCGGCGACCTGCTCTACAACGGCATCGCCCAGGACGCCTACAAATCCGACACCGCCTTCGGCTGGCAGACCGATGCCTCGTATCAGGCGGGGGATGCACACACGGTGCGTGCCGGGCTCTACATTCAGCACGACAGTGCCAAGAGCAACACGACCTCGCAGGTGCTGCCGGTCGATCCCGTCACCGGCGTGCAGACGACCGACGTGCCACAGCTCGTTATCGACAACGGCACGCAGTCGCAGAGCATCGAGAGTGTCTACCTGCAGGACGAATGGAAGGTGCTCAGCCCCCTCACGATCAACTACGGCCTGCGCTTCGATCAGTACAGCGCCTACTCCAGCGGCAGTCAGCTGAGTCCGCGGGTGAACTTCGTCTGGCAGCTCGCCGAGGGCACCACCGTGCACGGCGGCTACTCGCGCTATTTCACGCCGCCGCCCTTCGAGCTGATCGGCTCGGAGACGCTCACCAAGTTCCTCAACACGACCGCGTTGCCGCCGGGGTCGGTCACACTGGATACCTCACCGATCGCCGCGCGCGCCAACTACTACGACTTCGGCATCCAGCAGAAGCTGCTCGACAAAGCCCTGACGCTCGGGGTCGACAGCTACTATGAGCAGGCGGTGCACCTGATCGACGAGGGACAGTTCGGCGCGCCGATCATCCTCACGCCTTTCAACTACCGCTACGGCCTGATCGGAGGCGTGGAGTTCACTGCCAATTACTCGGTGCAGGATTTCTCCGCCTACGGCAACGTCTCCTTCCAGGCCGCGCACGGCAAGCAGTGGGAATCGTCGCAGTTCAGCTTCGCGCCCGACGACCTGGTGTATGTGTCGCAGAACTACATCCATCTCGATCACGAGGGACGTGTGGCCGCCTCGGGCGGGGTGTCGTACCTGTGGCTCGGCACGCGCTTCAGCAGCGACTTCATCTTCGGCACCGGGCTGCGCGACGATCTGGTTCTGCCAGACGGTTCCGTCATCCCGAACGGCGATCACACGCCAAGCTACCTACAGGTCAATCTCGGGCTCAGCCACGACTTCCAGCTGGCCGGGTCCGGGCCGCTGACGGCACGTTTTGACGTGATCAACGTCTTCGACAAGGTCTACCAGATCCGCAGCGGTACCGGCGTCGGGGTGTTCGCGCCCCAGTACGGGCCGCGGCGCGGCCTCTACGGGGGGCTGAGCTGGAAATTCTGAGCTCCTGACCGCGGGCGGCTTATGGTTGATAATGCGCGGGTGGCCGCCCGCGCGGATTGCATTTGAAGCTCACCTCCGACTCACTCGCGAACCACCTGCGCGAGCATCTGCTGCCCGCCTATCTCGTCTCGGGGGATGAGCCGCTGCTCGGCGGCGAGGCGGCGGACGCGATCCGCGCCCAGGCGCGCGCCGCGGGCTTCACCGAGCGGGAAGTGCACGTGGCCGAGCGCGCCGGCGATTGGGAAGAGGTGCGCGGCTCGGCGCGCAATCTCTCCCTCTTCGGCGCACGGCGCCTGTTCGAGATCCGCATGTCGGCGCGCCCCGGCGCCGCCGGCAACGCCGCGCTCATCGAGGTCCTCGAGGCCGGCGATCGCGACACCCTCGTTCTCATCCTCACACCGCGCCTCGACCGCGAGGCGCAGGGCGCTGCCTGGGTGCGTGCGCTCGAGGCGCACGGTGGCTGGGTGCAGGTCTGGCCGGTGGATGCGGGCCGCCTCCTCGGCTGGCTCCGCGGGCGCGCCCGCAGGCTCGGGCTCGAGGCGAGCGACGAGGCGCTCGAGCTCCTCGCCGAGCGCACCGAGGGGAATCTGCTCGCCGCGCATCAGGAGCTGGCCAAGCTGGCACTGCTCGCCGACGGCGCACGGCTGACACCCGAGAAGGTGCTGGCGAGCGTCGCCGACAGCGCGCGCTTCGACGTGTTCCAGCTCTCCGAGGCGGTGCTGAGCGGCGCGGCCGCGCGCGCGCTGCGGGTGCTCGCGGGACTGCGCGCCGAGGGCACCGAGCCGACGCTCGTGCTGTGGGCACTCACCAGGGCCCTGCACGATGCGTGGGGCGCGCTCACCGGCACGGGCGGCGCGCAGCGCGGCTGGCAACGCCAGAACGCCGCCCTCGAGCAGGCGCGCCGGCGCGCACCGCACATGGCTTTCACCGATCTCACGGCGCGCGCCGCCCGCGCCGACCGCGTGATCAAGGGTCGTCTCGCCGGCAATGCCTGGGACGAGCTCGCGCTGCTCACCAAGGCTATTTGTGCCTAGCGGCGCACCCATCGGCCTCTTCGGCGGCTCGTTCGATCCGATCCACTGCGGACACCTGCGCACCGCGTTCGAGCTGTGGCAGGAGCTGCGGCTCGCCGAGGTACGTTTCCTGCCGACCGGCAGCCCCCCGCATCGCGACCAGCTGGTGGCGAGCGCGGAGCAGCGGTTGCAGATGGTGCGGGCCGCGGTCGCGGACCAGCCGGGCTTCGTGGTCGATGACCGCGAGGTACGCCGTTCCGGGATCTCGTACTCGGTGGATACGCTCGGCGAGCTGCGCCGCGAGTACCCGCAGCGGCCGTTGTGCCTGCTGCTCGGCATGGACGCCTTCCTCGGCCTGCCGAGCTGGCATCGCTGGCATGAGCTCCTCGAGCTCGCTCACATCGTCGTGGCCCACCGGCCCGGGTGGAAGGCTCCGACCCGGGGGCCTCTCGGAGAGCTCATGGTCGACCACGGCACGGGCTCCATTCGCGAGCTGCACGAGCGCTCGGCAGGTTGCCTGCACGTGCGCGCCGTGACGCAGCTCGAGATCTCCTCCACCGAGCTGCGCTCGCTGATCGTCGCCGGCCGCGATCCCCGCTATCTCGTTCCCGACGCAGTACGGCAGATCATTCTCGACACGAGGTGCTATGCTGCACGGCAAGGTCCGGGAGACCCCAGGCCACCAGGAGACACCACTTAAGCACATGACCACTCGTACAAGCCTGCGCCCCGCTGCGGAGCGCGTATCGCCTCTCAGGGAAGCCGTGACGACTGCGCTCGATGACATGAAGGCTGTGAACGTGAGGGTTCTGGATGTACGAGGGCTGACCGACATTGCCGATACGATGGTCATCGCATCCGGCAATTCCGACCGCCACGTGCGCTCGATCGCCGAGCGGGTGGTGGAGAAGGCCAAGGCGACGGGCTTCAGGCCGCTCGGCACGGAAGGGGCGCGCGACGGGGAGTGGGTACTGGTCGATCTGCAGGACCTCATCGTCCACGTGATGCTGCCGCGGGTCCGCGAGTTCTACGGCCTCGAGCGGCTCTGGGAAGGCGGCGGCGAGACCCACACGATCCCCGCGCCCGCGCTCAGCTATACCGCCTCCGGGCGCCGCCAAGCCTCGACCTGAGCTTTACCCGTGCGCGTGCGGCTGATCGCCGTGGGCACGCGCCCTCCCGGCTGGGTGCGCGACGCGTGCGAAGATTACATAAGGCGGTTAGGCTCGCGCCTGCCTCTCTCGATCACCGAGATCGCAGCCGGCCCGCGCAGCGCCGGTGAGCCGCCGGCGCGTGCCATCGCGCGTGAGGGCGAGCGCGTGTTGGCGGCACTCGGGCGCCAGGACTACGTGATCGCGCTCGACGAGCGTGGCACCGAGCTCTCGACCCGGGAGCTCGCCGCATGGCTGAAGACCCGCATGCAGGAAGGTGAGGAGCTGGCATTCGTGATCGGCGGTCCCGACGGGCTCGCGCCCGAAGTGCTCGCGCGCAGCAAGCTGCGCTGGTCGCTGTCGCGCCTCACGCTGCCGCACGCCCTGGTGCGCGTGCTGCTCGCCGAGCAGCTCTACCGCGCCGCGAGCCTGCTCGCCGGCCACCCCTATCACCGGGACTGACGCATGCCGTCGGCCGCGCCGCTCCTCACCCTCGCCTCGGAGTCGCCGCGGCGGCGGGAGCTGCTCGGGCAGATCGGTGTCGCGCACGTGGTGAGCGCCGCCGACATCGACGAGACGGTGCGGGAGGGCGAGGCACCCGCCGACTACGTGGTGCGCATGGCGTGCGCCAAGGCGCGCGCGGTGCGCGCACGCAGCACCGGGCTCCCGGTGCTGGCGGCGGACACCACGGTGATGATCGACGGACTCATCCTCGCCAAGCCCCGCGACCGGGCCGATGGGCTCGTCATGCTCGGGCGGCTCTCGGGGCGCACTCATCAGGTGCTGACCGCGGTGGCGCTCGCGGCCGCCTCCGGCATCACCTTCCGCCTGAGCGCGAGCGAAGTGCGGATGAGGGCCGTGACACCGCAGGAGTGCGCCGCGTACTGGGAGACCGGCGAGCCGCGCGACAAGGCCGGCGGCTACGCGATCCAGGGGCGCGGCGCGCTCTTCATCGAGCATCTGAGCGGCAGCTTCTCCGGGGTGATGGGATTGCCGCTCTACGAGACCGGCCAGCTGCTCGCGGCGGCCGGCTTACGTTGGTAGGTTTGTTGGGTGAGCATCGAGATTCTCGTCAACGTCGCGCCGCGCGAGACCCGCGCCGCGATCCTCGAGAATGGCGTGGTGCAGGAGATTCACGTCGAGCGCACCAGCCGGCGGGGATTCGTGAGCAATCTCTACAAGGGGCGCGTGTCGCGGGTGCTGCCGGGCATGCAGGCCGCCTTCGTCGAAATCGGGCTCGAGCGGACCGCGTTCCTGCACGCCGCTGACATCGCGCGCGCGAGCTCCGACGACACCATGGCGACCGCGCTGGCAGCGGGGCTGCCGTCCGCCGAGGACATCCGCCGCCTGGTGAATCCCGGCGACGACATCCTGGTGCAGGTGATCAAGGACCCGATCGGCACCAAGGGCGCGCGGCTCACGACCTTCATCGCGCTGCCTTCACGCTACCTCGTCTACCTGCCGCGCGGTCTCGGTGTCGGCGTCTCATCGCGCATCGAGGACGAGGCCGAGCGGACGCGCCTGAAGGGCGCGCTCGCGGCCCTGATCGGCGCGGAAGCCGAGGGCGGCTACATCGTGCGCACCGCGGCTCAGGGAGTGGCGCCTGAGAGTCTGAGCGAGGACATGGCGTATCTGGCGCGGCTCTGGGAGCACGTGCGCTCGCGCGCCACCCTGGCTCCGCCGGGCTCGGTGGTGCATGAGGACCTGCCGCTCACCCTGCGCGTGCTGCGCGATGAGCTCTCGCGCGGCGTCAGCCGCGTGCTGGTCGATTCACCGGGCGAGCAGGCCGCGATGCTCGGGTTCGCCGCCGCCTTCGTGCCCGGAGCGGCTCCCGCGATCGAGCTGTACTCGGGTGCCCGGCCGATCTTCGACCTGAACGGCGTCGAGGAGGAGATCACCCGCGCGCTCGATCGCAAGGTGCCGCTCAAGTCCGGCGGGCACCTGGTGTTCGATCAGACCGAGTCGATGACGACCATCGACGTCAACACCGGTGCCTACGTCGGCCACCGCAATCTCGAGGAGACGATCTTCCGCACCAACCTCGAGGCGGCGGTCGCCATCGCCCGGCAGCTGCGGCTGCGCAACCTCGGCGGCATCATCATCATCGACTTCATCGACATGCGCGACGAGCCGCACCGGCGCGCGGTGCTCGCGGCTCTGGAGCGCGCCCTTTCGGGCGATCGCGCCCAGACACACATCGTGAGCCTTTCGCCCCTCGGGCTCGTGGAGATGACCCGCAAGCGCACCCGCGAGAGCCTGGAACACCTCCTGTGTGAGCCATGTCCAAGTTGCGAGGGCCGCGGTTTCGTGCGCACTCCGGAAACGGTATGCAACGAGATTTTTAGGGAAATTATGCGACAGAGCCGACAGTTTGCCAGCCGTGAGCTGCTGATACTGGCTCATCAGGACGTCGTCGACCGGCTCCTCGACGAGGAGTCCGCCACCCTCGCGGAGCTCGAGGCGCAGGTCGGCCGGCCGATCCGCCTGCAGGTCGAGGCGCTCTACGGCGTCGACCAGTACGACGTCGTGCTCGTCTAGGACAGGTGATGCGTGTGAGGCCCGCGGATAGCGCTGCCGGGACGGACGCGCCGGAGCTGAGCGCGCCGGCGGCGGCCCGCGCGCGCACGCTGCTGCGCGTGCTGCTGATCACGCTCGCGGGCGCAGCGCTGCTCGCCACGGTCATTCTCTTCACCTATGCGCTCGCCGCGGCGCGTGTGCCCGAGCACCGCGCGACGCTCGAGA
>Ga0335077_10012259_pt1 | contig 10715 bp, 7 predicted proteins | sample Lox_Sample_31_FD_207151 | JGI IMG/M metagenome (GOLD analysis project Ga0335077, IMG submission 207151) | Soil microbial communities from Loxahatchee National Wildlife Refuge, Florida, United States - Lox_Sample_3.1 | ecosystem: Environmental > Terrestrial > Soil > Wetlands | place: USA: Florida...
TGGCCGGGATTGCAGAACGAGGGCTCGTTGATCAGGTCCCACATAACATCATTCATTTTCCGGTACCGGGTGACGATCGAAGAAATGAATTCCTTTTGCGCGGACTGCGAACGCGGGTCCAGGTATGCGTTTGCCCCGCCCCACGATTCCGGAATGAATGCGAAGAAGGTAAAGAGAACCGGGATATTGTATTTACGCGCCGTCATCAGAAATGCGTCGATGCTCCGCAGGGCTGCGATATTTGGTTCACCCGGATCCGGCATAATGTTCCTCCACCCCGTCCAAATGCCCGTCCGAACCATATTTATTCCAGAATCCTTCATGGACCGGAAATCATCATCCCAGCGGGCAGGGTTCGGTTCGAGCAGGAATTTCCTGTGAACGTCCGAACCCATATACGTCGACCCGGTTATGGGGTACGGTTCTCCGTTGCAACGGAGGTATGTTGAGTCGGCCGTGTAGGACTTCCCTCCTTCCAGCAACGTCGGGTCTCGTATCCAAAAGCCCGTCGTACACATGAGGCGTGTGTTCCCCGCAGGCGGGGAGGATGAGAGACGCTGAAGAGCCCTGACGCGATACAGACCCGGTGCGAGCGGCTTGGGAAACGACGGCGAAATGTAAGCCGTCATAAACGCATCAGCGCCGGCGATCTTGCCGGTACCTTCTCCGGCCGGATTGCCCTGGCCGTCCACGATTTCGAGCTGGCACTCATCGTTGACAAATTCGCCGAGATTGCCACCGGGCCTGCGCAACTCGACGAAAATCTGAGGAGCTTCGCCCGCTTCATACGAAGCCATGACCGGTCGTGCATGAAAATCGACGGCCCCGTGAATCGCTCTGTGAGCGAGAGCGCGAATTGCCGCCGATGTCATCAAGCCCTCCGCGGTGACAAATATCCACCTTCCCCCCGCGAATTCTCCGAGCATCCGGTCTATTTCGACAACGGGAGCGGCGATTTTTAATCCATCACTCGACACGAGCCAGAGTAACGGCCGCACGATCGCGTCGCGCGTACCGGCGGAGCCATCTTCCTGCGGAAAGTCTTTGTTGGCGGTAAGCCGGTAGTACATCGTGCGTGTCGACCGGCAGCTAAAGTCCTTTTCAATGTCGATGTCGGGAATTTCCGGATTTGGCTGAACGTTCGCCCCTTCGCCGACAGTGACCACGAAACTTTGGGTGATTCCGAGGGACTTATGAAATACGGTTTCTGGCCGCTCCGGCTGCCAGTTCCCGCCATGCTCGGACACGGGCACTCCCAGCGGTGTACCACCGAGGTTTATCCAATTGCCGCCGGCCCGGAGGTACCGAAAGAGTGCGCTCATGCCGTGCCGGGGAAATGCCGATCCGTGAGCGGTGATAAAAAGGTCGACGGCTGACGGGTCGAGCGTCTTCTCTATCTCATGAGCAGAGATAACACGGGTATCAAACTCGTCGAATGTGGACTGAAAGCTCGAGCGGTCGAGCTGGACATTTTCCACGGAGGGAAAGTGAGGGTCGGAAAATGCGAGAATGCGCCCCTTGGCGCGGCGTGATTTTTGAAGGCCGGAATGTGAATATGCGAAAATCGGGGTGGTCGCAACGAGGCAGGCGCCGGCGATTGTTTTTACAAACTCGCGACGCGACGATTTCATCGGCCTTACGCTATGAGCAGACTTTGCGCCCCCGGCCGCGCGACGGGCGGCGAGGGAGGATGAACGAAGTGTCGAGGCGGGGACAACGCACTCTCGACCCCATGCATCTACGGAGCGGATGCATGCCGGTCGGGCTTGGCAAGCAGGACTTCCCGCAGCGTTTTGAGGAGCTTGCTGGCGGTGTACGGTTTGAGGAGCACTGCGCGGACAAGTTCGTTTTCGCCCACCTTTAAATCCTCGGGCATTGTCAGCCCTGTCGTCGCGACGATCCTGACCGCGGGGTCGAGCCGGTGAAGCGCATGAATCGTCTCCGTCCCCCCCATGTGGGGCATCATCATATCGGTAATGACGGCTTTCACCTTGCTCGAGTTTCTTGAGTAGAGGCCGACGGCCTCGGAGCCGTCGTTGGCCGTCAGGACTCCGTATCCGTGTGTCTCGAGAGTCGCCTTGGCGATCTCGCGGAGGCCCTGCTCGTCGTCGATTACGAGCACGACTTCCCCGTGGCCGCGCGGGAGGTCTTCGTCCTCATCCATTCGGGAGCGAATGTCTTCGCCCAACACTGCCGGGAGGTAGACGCGGAATGTCGCGCCGCGCTGTTCGGCGCTTTCGACGGTTAAAAATCCCCCGTGACTCTTGACAATTCCCAGTGCGGTCGAGAGTCCGAGGCCTGTACCCTTGCCGATTTCCTTGGTCGTAAAGAACGGCTCGAAGATCTTATCCTTGTTCGCGGACGGAATTCCAGCTCCCGTGTCGCTGACGGTGAAGACCACGTACGGGCCTACCTTCGCCTCGGGGTTTGTCCGGGAGAACGACTCATCGAGATTGATGTTTTCCCCTTTGATGTCGAGCATCCCTCCTTGCGGCATCGCATCACGGGCATTCACGAAGAGGTTCATGAAAACCTGGTGAAGCTGCGTGGCATCCCCCATGACTTTCCAGAGATTCACGGGGAGGTCCGAATGAAGCTGAATGGTTTTGGGGAACGTCTCTTTGGAGATCTTGAAGACCTCATTAATGAGGTGCCGTGGCTCGATGGTGATGCGCTGACCGCCGATACCCCGCGCAAATGTGAGGACCTGTTTGATCATCTCCGCGCCCCGTTTCGCGCTGTACTCGGCGCCGGATATGACCTTCTGCATGAGCTCGTCGTTTGACTTCCGTTTGACGAGATCGAGGGCAATGGTGATCGGAGCCAGGATATTGTTCAGGTCGTGCGCGATTCCGCCGGCAAGAACTCCGATGCTCTCCATCCGTTGTGCCCTCAGGAATTGCGCCTCGAGCTTCTTCTTTTCCGACACGTCGGTATTGACCATCAGGATGGAGTCGGGTTCGCCCTCCGGCGTCCTGACCAGCGTCCAGCGACAGTCGGTGATAAGCTCCGCGCCGGCCTTGTTCACCTGGCGCAGTTCGCCGTCCCATTCGCCGTTCATGACGGTAAATTTCTGCGAACGCTGATACGCGGCTTCATAATCGCCCGGGTAGAGGAATTCCGCCACTGATTTGCCGAGGATCTCGTCATTGGTCCAGCCGTAAAGACGTTCCGCGCTCTTGTTCCAGTAGAAGATTCCTCCGTTGAGACTCAGCACGATAATTGCGTCCTGCGCCTTGTCGAGAAGAGCCGCCTGTTCGCGAATGCGCTCCTCGGCGCGCATGCGTTCTGTAATATCGATGATGACGGCTTCAATGTAGCCATCGTTGGGAAACGAGCGGCCGGAGAATGATATCCACAAGGTGGACCCGTCTGGTCGTTTCAGATGTGTTTCAAAATTCTCGACCGTTCCCTTATTCTGCAGAGCCGCCATGAGCCGATCCTGATCCGGAAGGGGGATTCGGAACAGGAAGCGTCGCGCTTCCTCGACGGATTGATCGCCGATCATTTTGAGAAGAGCCCGATTGAGATCGACGGCTGTCCGGTCCTGGAGCAGGATTCGCACGACACCGGCAAGTGAATTTTCGAAGAGGTTACGATACTTCTGCTCGCTGCGGGAGAGTTGCTCGAGCTGATTGCGCTGGGCGGTAATGAATCGACGTTGATTGGAAACGATGATCGCGATTAGGGCCACGGCTAATGTCAGCAACACGACAGTGCCCACCCACAGCGTCCACCAAAATTCCTGAGGGGCCTCCTGAATAATGCCGTATAATGATTGTAGGATTAAATCCTTCAAGGATCTAATGTGTTATGAGCCGAGGTGTAGCTTCGAATTCCGAACGTTGTGAGACGGAGTCCCGGCAAAAAAACACCCAAGTGTTCACGCAGTGAGTGATTAACAAAATCATCCAATGAATTGCATAAGCGCGATATAATTGTTCCGGAGGCAATTTAGCAATTACGCCACGCAACGCGAAGAAAGTGATACTTCCAGCCGAAGCAATTAGGACCGAAGCAGTTATCCAGAATCGGGGATCTTCGATGATTAATGATTCCGTTTCTTTAGCGAAGCCAAGCAGGAGGTATATACTCATGAGCCCCAAAACCAATTTTGCAATAGTGGATGTATAAACTGACGGCTCATCAATCCTTTCGAGAAAAACCTTTGAAAGAAGCCAAAAGAAACTGAACAGGACTATACTGAGTCGCATGACTGCCTTGGACCAGTCGCCATCCACCCAGTCAGAGAAAAGAATTGCGAGCGTGTTAAACTCTATCAGATTGTAAAAATGGGCCACCCAGAGGTTGTTGATGGATGCGCGACCTAAATAAAGTTGTAAAAAAACTGAGATTGAATAAACTGTGATCAGGCCGGTGAAGGTCTTAAGATCCCTGTTAAGAGATCTCAGTCTGAGAAATGCCACGATGACGGGCAGTAAGCTGGAGTAGATAGTGACGTCCAGCAGTATTCTCAACGAAGGCATGACATTTCTCTCAACTTCATTTCCAACAGCCCCAGAATGGGCTCAGGGTCAAATCAAATATCGCGATTTCGTGCTGAAATCTCAATCTCGCTGACTTCAATTAAATTGAGTCTCATTCTGAGGCACTTCGTTGTTCTGTCTCTCGCAATGAGGATAGATTAACTGGAAAAAAAAGGGTGCCCTTTTGGGCACCCTTCAAGCCGAAATCAAAGAACCCTTACTTCATCGCAACGATATTACCAGCTGCTGATGTGGAGACTAAATAGTCCTTTCCGCAGAATGGCGGGCACGGAATGACGTCTTCTCCAACGACGCCGCTGGCTATGTCGTTTCCACTCGCATCGACGCCAACGAGGACGAACACGGGGGTACCGGCTTCTTCCTTCGCGTTGTAGATTCGGATCCCAACACAATTCTTCTGCGCAAGGATCTTCTCATAGATCGACTTTCCAAAATAACCGGCAAGAAGGTCGGTCGAGCTGGCCGATTTCTGGAAGTTCTCGGTCATCTTCTTTGCGGCATCGAGCGTGATCACATGATTCTCTTTACCGCTATACATGGATTTTTCGGCGATGGTCGTTTTGTTGGACACGAGATAAAACGCCACGACGAGGAGGAGAGAGAATACGATTGCGTTGAATCGTACGAAGAAATTTCTGCTGGAGGACATGATGAATCTCCTGGTGAAATATGTGAATGATGAATAGTGGATTGATAGACAGATAAAACTTTCGCTCATGCGACTGAAGGGGGCGGTTCGCGCGCGCTGCCTCTCGCGCCGCCGTCTTGCTCGGCCAACTGTGCCATAGCGATTCTCCTGAAAGATGTTTATGTGAGTGTGGATTAGGAATTATCTGCTTGAATAAAAAGAAAGGAGGGCTCTTCCAAACCCTCCTTCACGAAAGTCCTTCCCACTTTACCCGGTAATATCCTGAGTCCGCCTCTCAGAATCAAGATTAAAGCCCACAAATCAAATATTCTGCCACGTTCTCAGCTCGAAATCCACACGATTTTGCACATTTCACGTCGGTCCTATGTTCGGCATTCGTGACTTTGGGAAGATATTGCAATTGTAGGAATGTCAGCGGACCTAACTCTGAATCAGTCTCCTTATCCTCTGCCGAATGTTTAGCGCCATCCGGCGAGTAACCATAATTAATTGTGCGATATCTTGTGAACTCAGACGGACGTGCGAAGAAACGAGTTAGCATAAAAACAGTTAGCTAAAATGTTAACCCCCCAGTTTATTGAGATGCTTATCCATAATTCATCGGTTGGTAACCAAAGTATTTGAGTCCTAAGGGCAAAGAAAGTTATACTGCCAAAGCATAGTGTAAGCGTAGCTAAAGTTGTCCAAAAACGTTGACTGTCTACAACCTTGAATTTGGGGATCGAATTCAGATAATATATGTATCCCATGGATACGCAACCCAAAATTGCCCTTGCAATTGTTGGTGTATAAACTGCCGGCTCAGTGAGTTTTTCCAGATAAATTTTTGCTGCAATCCAAAATAGCGCAAAAGGGATGACACTTACCTGCATTAATAGGGCTCGCTTAGAATTATTGTCCCATCCCGAATACACCCAGATCATGAGTGAGTATTCGATAAGGCTATAGAAGTGTGACACCCAGACATTCGATCGCCCATGTCGACCTGAAAGAAATTGGAGTAAGATGGAGACAGCGGAGACAGTAAGAAGGAGCAGTAGTAAGCGCAACTGCCAACCGATGGACTTAAATCTGTAAACTCCAGCCGCAACAGGGAGGCATCCAAATCCGATCATACAGTACAGGAGATACTCTGGCGGCCAAATGAACGATTTCATTCGTCACTTTTCAGTCTAATGGAACAATTTGGATTTTGCTCAAAAACAGTTTTCCCCTTCAGCTCGGCAACAGCAGGAGATGGATTCAAGAGGTGATCGGCGCCATGCGGGGCAATATTGCAAAATCGTTGGTGTTTATCAACCCCCTCCTCCTGCAAGCTACACAAATCTCATTCAACACCTGATTCGCTCCAAGAATGGGTTTTCAACGGAACCTGAGATTATTCGGTCGAGCATAAATCATCTGAACGACGTTTAGATTTCTGAGTTCAAATCCGACTTCACAATAACTCAGATAGTAATTCCACTTCCGAATGAATTGCTCGTCGAAACCCAGAGTGCGCAACCGGTCCAGCTTTTCGTTCAACGCGCGCCTCCATAAGCCCAACGTCCTTGCGTAATCCATCCCGAACTCGTCCAGGTCGTGCAAATACAAATCGCCCGTTGCCGCAACCGCATCGTTGATCGCCTTAATCGATGGAATCAGTGAGCCCGGAAAAATGTGTTTCTGAATCCAATCGACCCCCTTCCTCAACTGATCGTAGCGCGAATCGGGACAAACGATCACCTCCAAACCCAGCACACCGTCGTCCACGAGAAGTTCGTGACACTTGCGAAAAAAAGTCCGCAGATATCGATGGCCGACGGCTTCCAGCATCTCGATTGATACGATCTTGTCATACTCTCCTTGAACCTCGCGATAATCTTCAAGTCGAACCTCAACCTGCGAGGCCAACTTCTCTCGCTCCAACCGCTTCTGCACGAATGCGAATTGCTCCCGCGAAATTGTGAGCCCCGTCACTGCGCAGCCGTACTCCCGGGCGGCGTGCTCGGCGAATCCACCCCACCCACATCCGAGCTCGAGAACCCTGTCACCCGACCGCAATTTCATCGCGCGACACAGGCGGTCATACTTCTCTGCTTGCGCCTCCTCCAGGGACATATCTGCATCCGAAAAGCGGGCGCTCGAGTATGTCATCGTCCGGTCGAGAAAGAGGGCAAAGAATTCTGCGGGCAGGTCGTAGTGGTCGCGCACATTCCTTCTGCTCTGGAGGAGGGAATTCCCGCGCATCGTGTGAACGATGCGATTTGCAAACTTGAAAAGATTCACGGGGGCGAAATACCCGCGCGAGCCGGAAAAAAAAGTCAGTGCGTCGATGTTCGCAAGCAAAAGCCGCAAGAGCCCCGTGAGATCCTCCGTCTCCCAATCGCCGTCGACGTACGATTCTCCGAATCCGATGTCGGCGAACAAGACTCCTTTTCTGAAAAAATCCTCCCGGACAATTCTCATCGACCCCCTCATCGAGGACGATCGATCCCCCGCCGTTATCTTGCTTCCGTCCGGCAAGGTAATGTGAAGAAATCCCCGGTCGATTCTCCCGAGCACGGAAAGGGCAATGCGCTCGAAGAGCGACACCGAACGCGTTGCTACAGCCGTTGCCGGGCCGCCGTTCACCTGTTCCATGCGCTCATGTCCTTCTGCATATGGGGGTTTTCCGACTTTCGATGATACGGGAGCCGCTTGAGCCACAGAAGCGCGGCCTGGAAATGGATGAGACCGATGACCTTCAGCGTCACGAATGGGATGCGGACGGAATAGGAGATCAAGGTCCGGTCGTTCAGCGGCCGCCTGCTTCCTGTCAGTGTGCTGATAAACAGCTTCTTCCCTTCCTTGTAGTCGTCAATCTGGACTCGAAGCTGCTCCGCGGGCGGATTCAAAGCGAAATCGAACGATGTATCAAGGTCCATGAAAGGGGAAACGTAGAATAATTTCTCCTCCTTTTTCCTGAAAGTCCCGTCTTGCCGATCCTCTTTGCGCAGGATGAAGGCCTTCATCTCGCGGAACGTGTTGCCTACCTCGGCAACGGCGCAAAGCGGTTCACCGTTCTCGTGGGAACAGAAGTAGAACGAAACGGGGTTGAACACGTGTCCAAAGGTCCTCAAGTGGGTAAGGAGGCGGATTTTCCCCCTGCCGAGTTCTATTCCATGGTTCCTCAGAAACCCGGCGATATTCTCCTTCGTGCTCCTCCCTTTTTCCCCGAGGTGGTCCGAATCCCGAAAGCTGAAAATATTAAGGTGATTCCGGCCGACGATCCGGAGAGTCGCGGCAATCGTGTCGAGCTCGTCGAGGTCGAGGTAGAACATGAACACCTTGTAAGCAAAACGGTTCCTTACCGGCAAAAGCCGGTGATGCATCACGGTGCATTCGTACAGACAGGAGTTCAGTTCCATACCGGACCGCATCCCAATTGCCGGCAGACATCCAGCGCCGAGACGAGCGCGTCTTCATGGAATCCGTACTTGAAATAGCTCCCGCAGTAATAGACGATGCCGTTCTGGTTCAGCCGCGGCAAATCCTTCTGCGATTGCACGGCCGAACGTGCGAGCAACGGATGCGTGTACTGCATCTCCTTCAGCACCAACTCGTCTCGCACGCGCCCGACATCGTTCACGGAGACAAAATAATTCTTCCGCTCCGAGACTCCTTGTAAGCTATTCATCCAATAGATCGTCGTCGCGTGTGCGCTCCCGTCCCCGTTCTTTTCGCTCCGGTGATTCCAGGACGACCACGCCCGCCTCGACCTCGGCATGATGGACGCGTCGGTGTGGAGCGTCACCCGGTTTTTCTGATACTCAAAATGCCGGAGCAGGGATTGTTCGAGGGTGGTTGGGTTGGCGAGCATCCTGAGCGCTTCGTCCGCATGACACGCGAGGACGACCCGGTCGAATGCGCGCACCTCACCGTCAGACGTCATGACCGTCGCCCCTGCGTCGGCCCGGACGATCCTGACGACGGCGCTTCCGATTCGAATCTGTTTTTCAAACGGCTTGATAAGGGCTTCACGGTACGTTTTCGACCCATTCTGCACCGTCCACCACTGATGCTGCGTGTTCAGGCCGAGGAAACCGTGGTTGGTGAAAAATCGGACAAGCGTGGCCGCAGGAAATTCCTCCATTCGCTCTGAGCTCGTCGACCAGACGGCGGAGCTCATCGGGATCAGGTACTTCTCCATAAAGTCATCCCCATATCGCTTCGACCTCGCGTACTCGCCGATCGTGCATCCTTCGTACTCGCTCTTCTTGAGTACTTCCCCACACTCCCGGTTGAAGCGATTGATCTCCAAAAGCATGCGAAGGAACGGAATATTAAAGACGTTTCGGCGCTGGGAAAAAAGCTTGTTGAAACTCGAACCGCAGAACTCCAGTCCCGTGGGAACATGCTGGACGCTGAAGGACATCGACGTTTTCTTGACCGGAACTTTGAGCTCACGGAAAAGTTGAACGAGATTCGGATACGTCACCTCATTGTAGACCATGAACCCCGTGTCCACCGGAATCTCCCGTCCATCCTCCTCCACAGTGACCGTGTTCGTGTGCCCCCCCACATAGTCATTCTTCTCAAAAAGTGTGACCTCATACTTGCGGGAAAGGAAATAAGCGCACGTCATCCCCGCTATTCCCGAACCGACAATCGCGATCTTCTGCATACGCGACGGCCTGCCTAATTCCTTTTCCGCAGAAGGTAGTGACTGACGATCCACTCGTTCCCCTCGTGGTATCCCCACAACTCCGCGCAGGACATGAAGAACACCCTCCACGAGGCATACCAGCGTCCCGCGGCCTCATCTCCGTAAACGCGCCGGAACAACGGCATGATACGGGGACGATTAATGTCCAACCGCTGAAGCCAGGCCTCCGCGGTCTGCTTGTAGTGGCCGCCCGAAACCCTCCAGTGTCGCTCGACGCTGAAACGATCCTGAAAAGCGTAGATCAGTCCGTCACTCGGCATCATGCCTCCTGTGAAGAAATATTTCGCCATCCAATCGGAGCCGTCGCGCACTTCAAAAAAGTATGGATGCTCCCGGTGCGCGAACATATGCACGAAAAGAAAGCCGCGATGCTTGAGAGCGCCGGCGATTATTCCCAGCAGTCTCCGGTAATTCCGCATGTGCTCGAACATCTCGACCGAAAGTACGCGGTCGAATCGCCCCGGCGGAAGGAATGTATTCATGTCTGCCGTCAACACCCGGACGTTCTTTCGTCCGGCCTTTTTGGCTTCGTGGAGGATGTGGGTCCTCTGCAAACGGGAATTCGACACGGCAATAATGCGCGCGCCGGGAAAGTGCTCGGCCATGTAAAGGGTCAAAGATCCCCAGCCGCATCCGAGCTCAAGGATACGCTCGCCGTCCCGGATTCCGGCCCGCTCGCACGTGAGCGCGAGCATGCGCTCTTCGGCCGCATCGAGGTCCGTCGTTCCCTGCGGCCAGTAGCCGCAGCTGTACTTCATCCGTTTCCCCAGAATAGATCGGAAAAACTCCGGAGGAAGCTCATAATGCTGGGCGTTTGCATCGATGGTTGCGACCGCAATCGGACTTCGGTCCATATCCGCGATGAGCCCGG
>Ga0335077_10012260_pt1 | contig 10715 bp, 11 predicted proteins | sample Lox_Sample_31_FD_207151 | JGI IMG/M metagenome (GOLD analysis project Ga0335077, IMG submission 207151) | Soil microbial communities from Loxahatchee National Wildlife Refuge, Florida, United States - Lox_Sample_3.1 | ecosystem: Environmental > Terrestrial > Soil > Wetlands | place: USA...
GCGATGCGCGCGCGGTCCACATCCAGGTTCACGGCGAAGCCGAAGATGACCGACTGCAAAATCGGCGGCACGAACAGCAGAACCCGCATGCGCGGCTCGCGCAGCGCCTGAATGAATTCCTTGCGGAGAATGACTCGAATCCGTTCCCACATAGTTCACGCCAGTTTCTGATTCAGTTTGCGGGTGGCCAAGACAAATACCAGCACCGCGTACAGCGCCAGGAACCCCAGTTCTCCCCACAGCACCCGGATGCCGACTCCTTTCAGGAAGATACCCTTCAGGATGGTCACCACGTAGCGCGCCGGCACCAGATGCGTGATGACCTGGATCACGGTGGGCATGCTCTCGATGGAATACACGAACCCAGAAAGCAGAAACGCCGGAAGAAACGAGCTGAGAATGCCCATCTGGTATGCCTGCAACTGGGTCTTTGCCGCGGCCGAAACGAAGATCCCCCAGAACAGGGCGCCGAACAGGAACACACACGTGGAGACCACCATCAGCGGAAAACTGCCACGGAAGGGCACGTCGAACACAAACACGCCCACCAGGACCGCAATGGCGGCGTCCATCACCCCCACCACGAAGTACGCCAGCATCTTCCCCAGCACCATCTCCGCAGGCCGCAGAGGCGTGGAGAGGATCTGCTCCATGGTGCCCATCTCCCACTCCCGCGCGATGGTGAGTGAGGTCAGCAACGCCGCGATGATTTGCAGGATCACTGCGATCAGGCCGGGCACCACGTAATTCTTGGACTCGAGCGAGCTGTTGTACCAGACGCGCAGCCGCGCATCCACCGGGGCCGTCACGCGTTCGCCGCCACGCCGGTTCATGACCGTGGAGCGCAGCACCAGCGAGTCGTTGCGCACCACGCTTTCGGCATAACCCAGCGCAATCGAGGCGGTGTTGGAATCGCTGCCATCGAGCACGATCTGCACATCGGCCTCACGGCCGGAGCCCACATTCCGGGAATAGTCTCGCGGAATCACCACCGCCATCAGGATGCGGCTCCGATCAATGGCGCGCTCGATTTCGCCGTAATCGGCCGCCAGGCCGCGGATATCGAAGAAGCGCGATCCTTCGAACTGCCGGATCAAATCACGGCTGGAGGAAGTGCCATCCTGGTCGTACACCAGGGTGGGGATGCGATCCACATCCAGGCTTAGCGCGAACCCGAACAACACGAGAAACATCACCGGCACCGCCAGCGCCATGCCCAAACTGCGCGCATCGCGCGTAATGTGGTGGAGTTCCTTGATGAAGATCGCGCGCAGCCTTCGGTAGCTCATGCCGCCTTCCTCTCCTCGCCCTCCACCATGGCCACGAAGACGTCTTCCATGGAGGGCTCGATCTGTTCGAGGCGGTGGATATCTATTCTCTTCGCCGCCAGGGCCTGGCGCATTCTCGCGCTGGTACCCGCCACGTCGTCCACGGTCACATGGAGGCCGCCTCCGAAGACCGCGACATCCCGCACGCCCTCCACGCCTTCCAGGGCGCGCATGGTCTCGAGCGGATCGGTGCTGTCGAGTTGCATCAGGCTGTGCTGGGTAAGCCCCCGCTTTAATTCCGCGGGAGTGCCGAGCGCGATGACCTTGCCGCGATACATCAGCGCCAGCCGGTGGCAGTACTCGGCCTCGTCCATATAATGGGTGCTGACGAATGTGGTATGCCCGGTTTCGGAGAGGTCGTGGATCAGGCCCCAGAACGCCCCGCGGGCAATCGGATCGACGCCCGAGGTGGGCTCGTCCAAAAACAGCACGGGCGGGTCGTGCAGGATCGCGCAGCCGAGCGCGAGGCGCTGCTTCCAGCCGCCCGACAGCGTGCGGGTGAGCGCCCGGCGGCGCTCCGCCAGGTTGGCCATCTCCAGGACGTGGTGCTTGCGGGCTTCGCGCTGCGCGCGGGGGACGCCATAGATGCCGGTGAAGAAGTCGATGTTCTCTTCCACCGTGAGGTCGTCGTAGAGAGAAAACTTCTGCGACATGTAGCCGATACTCTTGCGGATTTCCTCCGGCTGGGTGGCGACGTCGAACCCGTTGACCGACGCCCGGCCGGAGGTAGGAGTCAAGAGGCCGCAGAGCATGCGGATGGTGGTGGACTTGCCGGCTCCGTTCGGCCCGAGGAATCCGAAGATCTCGCCCTTCTTTACTTGGAGCGCGACATGGTCCACAGCCACGAAAGCGCCGAAGGTCTTCACCAGGTCATCGATTTCGACTGCGTATTCATTCGACATGAATCACCCAGATGTGGCGCAGGCACTCCTGCCTGCCGCGTCTCGCCTTGCGAGAACGGCACTCATGCCGACGCTTTTTTCCGGCCGCGCGAGCCATTCCCTGAACTTGGTGCGAACTCGAAAAGCGCCGGGTCGAGTCTCGGCGCGGCAGGCTGGAGTGCCCGCGCCACATCGGAACGAGAGCATCATCCTCTTGCAACCCCTTCCAGCGCGCGGATCGAGGCGATGAACGCGCCTTCCAGGTTTGCCGCGCCGGCCTCGCGCTTCATGGCCTCAGGCGGCGCACAACTGATGAGCTTTCCCTTGTGCATCAACCCCACCCGATTGCACCGCTCCGCCTCGTCGAGGTAGGCCGTGGTCATGAAGATCGTGATCCCGTCCTTCAGCAGTTGATACAAAATCGCCCAGAAATCGCGGCGCGAAACCGGATCCACACCGTTGGTCGGCTCGTCCAGAAACAGAATCTGCGGGCGATGCAACAGGGTACACATCAACGCCAGCTTCTGCTTCATACCGCCGGAAAGCCGGCCCGCCTGGCGCGCGCGGAACGGTTCCATGCGAGTCATGCGAAGCAGTTCGCCCGTGAGCTTCTTGCGCTCCGTTCCGACGATCCCAAAGAGATCTCCGTAGAACGCCATGTTCTCGTCCACAGTCAGATCCTGATAGAGTCCGAAACGCTGCGCCATGTACCCGATCTGGTCCTTGACGGCCTGCGATTCCCGCGATACGTCATGTCCCGCAACCAGCGCGCTGCCTGCGCTTGGCTCCATCAGCCCGCACAACATCCTCAGCGTGGTCGTCTTGCCTGCGCCATCCGGGCCCACCAGCCCGAAGATCTCGCCGCTCGGGACCGTGAGATTCAGGTGGTCCACCGCGGTGAGCGTGCCGAAGCGACGTGTCAGATCGCGAGTTTCGATGATGGGCGCGCCCGCCTGCATTACGGCTCCAGAACGATCTCGGCGTCGGCCGGCATGTTGGACTTCAGTTCGTGGTTCGGATTCTCCACCTGGATCTTGACGCGGTACACCAGCTTCACCCGCTCCTGCTGGGTCTGGATCTGTTTAGGCGTGAACTCCGCCTCGGAGGCAATGAAAGACACATGGCCGGTGTAGACCTTGCCCGGATACGAGTCGGTGGTCACGTTGGCGCGCGAACCGATCTTCACCTTGCCCAGGTCGGTCTCGTTGATGTAGCCGCGCAGCCAGGGGTGATCGATGTCGCCCACCGTCACTACCGCCGTGCCGGGCGCCAGGACTTCGCCCACGTCTGCCGACTTCACCAGCACCACCCCATCCACCGGTGAAGTCGCCACCGTATCGGCCAATTGTGTATCGATCAGCGAGATGCTCGCGCGCGAACGCCCGATCTCGGCACGGCGTGTCGTCAACTCCTGCTCGCGACGCTTCATTTCGATGGCATTCGCCTCAGCCATCTTCAGCGCCGCGCGGGCCCTCTCCAGTTGGGCCTGCTGTGCGTTGATCTGCTCCACTCGGGGGCCCGCCAGCACCAGCGCCTCGCGCTCCTTGGCCTGCTTCAGGGCAGCATCCGTGCTCTCGTAGCGGTTGCGGTACTGATCGTACTGCGAAGTGGAGATATCGTCGTTCTTGTACAGGGTCTGGCCGCGCTCCCAATCCTTCTTCGCGCGGTCGAACTCCGATTGCGCCGCTTCCACTGCTGCGCGCGCCTCCTGCTTCTCCTGCGGGCGCGACCCGTTCTTCAATTCTTCGAGCTTCGCTTCGTTCGACGCGACATCGGCCTTGCGCTGCTCGATATCGGCCGCGAGCGTCGCCTTCTGCCAAGCCAGCGAGGACTCCGCCTGCGCCAACTGCGACTGGCTGGATTCCAGTCCGGCCGTCTCACGGTTAAGCTGCGCCGCCAACTGGTCGCGGTCCAGGCGCGCGATTTCCTGACCCTTTTTCACCGGGTCGCCTTCGTCCACCGTCCGCTCGATCAGCCGCCCGGCGGTCTTGAACGCGATGTTCACTTCCGTCAGCTCGATGTTTCCCGAAACTACGATCCGGTTGCCGGGAGCATGCCCCGCGCCGTGGAATGCGTAAACGGCCGCTGCGGCTGCGGCCAAAGCCAGCACGATCAGGATGATTCGCTTCTTCAAGACAGTTCTCCTACTGCAGGATGCTCTTGACTTTCCCGAGAGCTTGGGCCAGGTCGATCCGGGCAAGGCTGTAATTGTAGAGGGCCGCGGTCTGATTGTCGCGGGCGCGCTCCAGGCGCGTCTGCGCATCGGTCACTTCGATGCTGTTGGTCACTCCGGCTTCATACCGCCGTCGGGCCTGAGTCAGCTCGGCATCCGCCAACTCGAGCCCGTCCTTGGCCACTTTCACTTCGTCGTCAGCCGACTTCAACGCGTCCAGGGCGAGCCTCACGTCCAGCTCCACCTGTTCCCTCAGATCGTTGGAGCGTACGCGTTCGGAGCGGTACTGCGAAGCGGATTCCTCGCGCCGCGCGTCGCGCCGCCCGCCGTCGAACACCGGGACCCGGAGAGAAACGCCGTAGGTGCGAGTGGGGAGCGCGCTATTCATCCCCGTGCCGATGGCGCCGTAGTCGCCGAAAGCTTGCAGGGATGGCAGCCTCTCCATCCTGGTGGCGCTCGCCGAGAGCCTCGCGTTGGCCTCCCGCTCCTGCTGCGCCTTGTAATCCGGCCGCGACTCGAGGGCCTGCGCCTTGGCCTGTTCGATGGTCATCGCGTCCACCGGGGCGTACTGCAGCCTGTCGGTAAGCTCCGCCTCGGTATCGAGGCGCAGGCCCATCGTGCGCAGCAGTCGCAGGTGCGCCGCGCGGCGGGCATTCTGAGTTACGAGCAGATGCTGTTGGTCGTTGGCCAGTTGGACCTTCGCCCGGGTGATTTCGATGCCCGTTCCGGTACCGGCCTTCTTCTGGTTCTCCGCCTGCGTCAGTACGGCCTGCGAAAGTGTTACATTCGCCTGCGCCGTCTCCACATCGGTGTCGCTCTTCACCGCCGCCAGATACGCGCGCGCGACGTCGGCTGCCACACGATCCTCGGTGTTGCTGACGTCGGACTTCGCGGCCGAGATTCCCAGCTTGGACGCCTGGAACCGCCGGATCGAGCTGAAGTCGAACACGGTTTGCGAACCGGTCACGCGCGCATCCATGGTCGTATACGGACCCACGAACGTCGGGAAATGGAATCCCGGAATGGGCAACGCAACACTGGTAATGCCCAGTGCCCCTAAGTTGGTGGTCGAACTTCGGTCGTTGAAGGAGGCCTCGAGATCGGGCAACAGTGCCGCCCGTGCCTCGGCCGACCGCTCCTGCGCCTGTTTCAGCGCCTCACCGGAGAGCTGAATGTTGGGATTTCCTTCGGGCGAAATGGAAATCTCCACCGCCCGCTTCAGACTCAACTGTAAAGGCCCGCGCCCGCTTTGGTCCGCCGCGTTTGCGATCGCCACGGAGAACAACAATACCCACGCGCGTTTCATCTATCCTACCTCTATCTCCACGGCGACGCTCTTGGGAAGCGGCGCCCGGAATCCCCCGCTCAGGAACGCGATCAGACGTTCGATTCGTTCGTGAAAGGCGACGCCCCCTTTTAGAATCCCCGTTGAATCGGGAGTACCGCACATTGTGTGGGCCATGGCGCCGAACATGAAATGCATGCGCCACAGCAGTTCCTGCTCCGGCAGGTCGGGCAGCGCCCGCTGGATCGCCGCCTGCAACCGGTGGAACAGCGGCTGAAAGTGCCTCTGTACGATTGACGGCAGAAGTCCTTCGGCGTGCAAACGTCCCATCACCCGCACGAACTGCGGGTTCTGGTCGGCGGCGTCGGACATGGGGCCGAGAAAGGCATCGAGCACCCGCTCTAACGGGGGCCGGCCCGATCCAGCCTCTGCCAGCACTTTGTCCAGGAGCGCGATCCTGAGTTGATTTACCGGCTGGGCTTTGCGGAGGACTAACTCGTCCAGCAGTTCCTCTTTGGACCCAAAGTGGTAATGAATCGCAGCCAGGTTAACTCCAGCAGCTGCAATAATTTGACGAAGCGACGTGGCATCGTAGCCATTCTCGCCAAAGAGCCGCTCTGCGGTATCGAGAATCTTGTTCTTGGTTTCAATCATTCGACTGATTCAAACGACCGATTTAATTATACGCGAAAAGTCGTCCGCGTCAATACCAGATTTTCCAGTTGTATTGCTTCCCGCGTGTCGACTACTTCCAGCGTTAAGCCTCGAACCGACCGGAAAAACCACATCTTGTGACGCTCGAATTTGCGGCGTTAGTCTGAGAGCGGAGTAACTTCCCCATGAAACTCGAATCGCTATACGACTTATATCTTTTGGAGCTCAGGGACTTATACAGCGCTGAGCAACAGATCGTTTCGGCCCTGCCCAAAGTGATTCAAAAGACCAATTCCGTGGAACTTCGCAAAGCTCTCGAAAGCCATCTCGGCGAAACGCGTGATCACGTCGCGCGTCTGGAACAGGTGTTTACGATGCACGGCGTGGACGCTAAACAGCAAAAGTGCAAAGGGATGCAAGGGGTGCTCGAGGAAGGCGACGAGGTCATCGGCAGGGATAGCCCGCCTTGGGTGCGTGACGCGGCGATCATTTCCGCCTGCCAGCGCGTGGAGCACTACGAGATTGCCGCGTATGGTACGGCTCGGAGGTACGCGGAGCAATTGGGCCAGGAACGGGCGGCCGCCATTCTGCAGGAGACACTGGACGAGGAATTCGCGGCGGACGAAACACTGACCAAAATCGCGCGCAACCGCGTGAATGTCGAAGCCTCCCGGCACGCCTAGTGCTCGCGGGTCAGGCTCCGTTCCGCCGGGGCTCCCGTGGCGAGCCCGAAATCCCGGGTGACGCGCCACTGTGGCTCGGGGCTTACAGCGCTTCGGCGGATCGGATGCCTGCAGACTCCAGGGCCACCGCCATCTTCCGGAGCGCGGTCTTGTGGATCTGGGAGATGCGGCTCTCATTGACTCCCAATAAATCGCCGATCTCTTTCATGGTCATCTCGTTCGTGTAGTACAGGAATACCACCCGCTGGTACCGCTCCGGAAGGGTGCCGAGTGCCCGCGCCAGTGTGGTGCGAAGCTGTCTCTGCTCGCAGATGTGGTCGGGCTGGAAGTCCGGTGTGGCGGCGAATTCCTGAGACCGATCGTTGTCCTGATCGGGCTGGGCTGTGGCCGAGCACAGGCCGACGGTCCGCAGCTCCATCTGCATGCGCCGCCAGCGCTCCATGGTGACTCCCATGCCCTCTGCCAGTTCGGTATCGTGCGGATTGCGGCCGAGCCTGGCGGCGAGATCCCGGGTGACCGAATCCACCTGCTTCTGCCGCTTGCGCATGTCGCGGGAGGCCCAGTCGAGTTGGCGCAGGCTGTCGAGGATGGCGCCTTTGATGCGGTGCTTGGCGTAGCTCTGAAAGGCCACGTTCTTCGATGCATCGTATTTGACCACCGCGTCGAACAGACCCAGCACGCCTGCATGGATGAGGTCGTCGAGATCGACATGCACCGGAAGGTTCTCATGAACGCGAATGGCAATCGCTCTCACCAGCGAGAGGTTCTCGATGACGATCTGGTCGCGAACACCCTCGGTCACTTTCGCTCGCTGCCCGGTAGACACACTCTGCGCCTGCATGGTCTTTCATCCTTTTTTCTGGATTTCGGAACGGATTCGATCGTTCCGGACAGCCGTAAAGATGCACTCAGGATACCATAAGATATTAGGTGTTAAACACCTTATTTTCAATGATTAAACTCCTGTGATCGCGTTGCAGATTGAAACGTGTTTCAAATTGGAACGGGGAGGTGGTTCACGTGTCGCCAGAATCTTGCAACGAGGTTCTGGAGAGTCAGCCTCGAAAACCCTGCGCCACCAGCGGCACCGTATACACCCGACAAGCGCCCCGATGAGTCGGGACGCGCCCGAAGGCCCGCCGCGGCTGGAACTGACGCGCGTGTTCCACGACGCCAGGAATCCAGTGGCCGCTACGCGCGTTCGTCCGCCTCCAGCCATCGGCTGTGCACTACCCGGATGTGCGCCGCTCTTCCGTCCGCGCCGGCCTCGACGGAGCCGGCTAAGATCTACCTCAGTCTCCGGCAGCAGGCCGGCGAGTTGGCCGGAACGGTGACGCTTTCCTGTCGAAGCCCGGCCGCCTCCCGGGACAAGCCGATTTCAGCGGCCGTGTGGCGCCATTGGACCTCTTACGACTAGCCGCGGAAGAGGCGGTAGTAGTAGTAGCCTTCCCGCGGCATCCTGGGCCATCGAAGCCGTAGCAGCAACTCCTGCCAGAGCAATCAGATGAAACATGCGCTTGGTCCCCCACCGCATACTAATGCCAGAAAAATCCACAATCCGGTTACCCCACACGTGAGGTGGTCTTCAACGGCAATTTCACCCAATTGGGTGGGCCAAAACACCCCCCCGCTCTGCAATCCGGACTCTTACAGTCCGGATAACAAAGCTCTTCGAATCTGGCACGTAACATGCATCTGTCCGGGATTTAATCAGAAAATCAGACCTTAATTATCCGGTATGCAGCTCACACGCGCCGCCGATTACGCAGTTCGGGTCATGATCCACCTCGCCGGGTTGCCTCCCGGTACCTGGGCAAGCCAGCCGCAACTGGCTGAAGCGGCCGACTGTCCACCGCAATTCCTGTCGAAGGTATTGCAGCGCCTGGCGCGGGCGGGACTGCTGGTCTCACACCGGGGCAACACGGGTGGCTTTGAGCTGCCGGCGGCGCATCGCAACGCCTCGGTCCTCCGCGTCATCGAGGCCATTGAAGGCCCACTCCGCCTGAACGTCTGCCTGGCTCCGGGCGCTTCGTGCAACAGGCGCTCCTGGTGCCCGGCGCACCCGGTGTGGGTGGAAGCTCAAACCGCCCTGGAAGCAGTTCTGAAAACCGCCGCGATCGACGAGTTGGCGCGGCGCGCCAGGTCCGACCGGGAGCCACGGGCCGGTTTGGTACGGGGGCCGGAATGGAACTGATGACATGGCTTGCGGCCTGTGCCAGCCTCCTGATGGCGGCAGCCACCGTCTGCGCCTTCATCTGGGCCGTACAGAAGGATTATTTCCGCGATATCGAAGATGCCAAGTACCAGGTCTTTTGGAGCGATCTCGAAGAGCTGGTGGATTCGCCCAAGGAGAAGATGGATGTCCGTAGCAACGAAAAGTCATGAGCCTGGCGCGGCCGTGGCCGAGGGCCAGATGCAGCGCCGCCGGGTGCTGGCCTGGTTATCGAGCATGGGCCTGTTCGGGTCGACAGTGCTCGCGGTGATCTCCGACCTGGTCTTCTTCAAGCCGCGTGTGACCTACAGCCCGAGCGCCCGCTTCAGCATCGGCAAACCGGAGGACTTCCCGCCCGGCACGCGGATCGCACGCGAGAACGACCGGGTCTGCATCGTGCGGGACGGCAATAGGCTGGCCGCCATCTCCACCACCTGCACGCATCTTGGCTGCATCGTCTCCATTGCGGACACGGGTTTCGCCTGCCCGTGCCACGGTTCGCGTTACGACCAGGACGGCAACGTGACCGGCGGTCCCGCGCCCAAGCCGCTGCCCTGGTACAAGGTGAGCCTCGCGCCCAACGGCGAAATCGAGGTGGACAAGAACACGGAAATCGAGCCCGGGAGCTACTTCAACGTATGAGCAACCCCATCCGCGATCTGCCGACCAACGTGTGGAATTCGATTTTCCGCCACCCGTTGCCCTCCAACGATCTGGAGCGCGCGCAGACCAGCTTCTCCAATTTCTTCCTGCACCTGCATCCAGTGAAGGTCAACCGGAACACGCTGCGGCCCATGTATACCATGGGGCTCGGCCTGATCTCGCTGTTTCTGTTCCTCATCCTGGTGGTGACGGGCGTGCTGCTGATGTTCTACTACGTCCCTTCCACCACCCAGGCTTACGACCGCATGCTCGACCTGCAGGGCACCGTGGCTTTCGGCATCTTTCTGCGGAACATGCACCGTTGGTCGGCGCACGGCATGGTGGCGATGGTCTTCCTGCACATGTGCCGGGTGTTCTTTACGGGCGCATATAAGAAGCCGCGGGAGTTCAACTGGGTGCTGGGCGTGGTGCTGCTGTTGGTGACGCTGTTCCTGAGCTTCACCGGGTACCTGCTGCCCTGGGACCAACTGGCCTTTTGGGCGATCACCGTGGGAACCTCGATCGCCGGGTACGCGCCGCTGGTCGGCAGCCAGATGAGATTCCTGCTGCTCGGAGATACGACCGTCGGCCAGGAAGCGCTGCTGCGATTCTATGTGCTGCATGTGGCCGTGCTTCCCGCCGTTCTGACGCTCCTGATAGCGATTCATTTCTGGCGGATTCGCAAAGATGGCGGGCTGTCGCGTCCCGAGCCCGCGCCGGCGCGTGATGTGGGCGTGGTCACCATGCGGATCGAGCCCGGCAAGCGCGTCTTCGGCCTGCAAGGTTTCGTGCGCGGTCCGTTCACCAAGATCGGCAACACCCCCGAGGATTCGGTCTACAGCTGGCCGAACCTGCTG
>Ga0335077_10012261_pt1 | contig 10715 bp, 9 predicted proteins | sample Lox_Sample_31_FD_207151 | JGI IMG/M metagenome (GOLD analysis project Ga0335077, IMG submission 207151) | Soil microbial communities from Loxahatchee National Wildlife Refuge, Florida, United States - Lox_Sample_3.1 | ecosystem: Environmental > Terrestrial > Soil > Wetlands | place: USA: Florida...
TCCCATCACGGCTGCACCGCCTCCTCCCGGCCGGCCAGCAGCCGCTCGACGTACTTACCGATCACGTCAACCTCGAGGTTGACGCCGCTGCCCGGCTGGGCCAGGCCGAGCGTCGTCCCCGACAGGGTGGCGGGGATGAGGCTCACCTCGAACCAGGGCGGCTCACCGCCCTGGCCGCCGCCGACCGCGGATACGGTCAGGCTCACCCCATCCACGGCGACCGAGCCCTTTTCCACGATGTACCTGGTCAGGCCGGGCGGGGCCGCGATCCGCACCACGTCCCAGTGCTGCGCCGGGCTGCGCGAGACGATGACGGCGACGGCGTCCACGTGGCCCTGCACCAGATGACCGCCGAGGCGGGCGCCCAGACGGAGCGGGCGTTCCAGGTTGACGGGCGAGCCGGGGGCCAGCGCACCCAGCGCGGTGCGGCGCAGGGTCTCGGCCATCACGTCGGCGGTGAAGGTGGGGCCGGACGTCGCGGTGACGGTGAGGCAGGCCCCGTTGACCGCGATGGAATCCCCCAGGCCGGCATCGGCGGTGACCCGGGGACCGCGCACCGTCATGCTGGCCGCCCCGGCATGCTTGTCCACCGCGACGACCTCGCCGCGCTCCTCCACGATTCCGGTGAACATCCGCGTCCATCTCCTCCGGGCCTGCGGGCCCCGGGGTACGCGCGGATGCGCGAGCGCGGCTCCCGGCCATCGCCGGCCGGGCCGCGCGCGTGCCGCCTCCCATCCGGACTTTCACCGTCGGTCCCGGGATTCCACCGGGTCAGCCGGCCGCTGGCGCTGGGCGCCTTGGCCGGGTCGCGGACTGTCACCGCCGGCTCGGAGTTTCACCGACCCCGGAGCACGCTTTTGCTGTCCCTACCAGTGTGCCATAGAAGCTGGCCCGCCCGGCGCTCCCGCCTGCCGGTGCCCGGGCCGGGCGGCCCGGCCGGGATCAGCCTGGCCCGGTGTGCGCGCGGCCCGCCCCCCGGGCCGCGTCAGCCGCTGGCGTGGCCGGGTCCCGGCCGCCCGCCGATCTCGGCGATGCGCCGGCCCAGGAAGTCCAGTTCCGCGGCGTTCTCGGTGAGGGCCATCGCGGCGCGGTAGGCCTGCGCGGCCTCCTCCCGCCGCCCGAGGCGGCGCAGCAGGTCCGCTTTGGCGGCGGGCAGGTAGCGGTAACCCGCCAGCCGGCCGCCGGCCTCCAGCTCCTGGATCTGCGCCAGCCCGGCATCGGGCCCCTCGGCCAGCGCCAGCGCGACGGCCCGGTTCAGGGCCACCACGGGTGAGGGCCACACCTCGAGCAGTACGTCGTAGAGCCGGACGATCTGCCCCCAGTCGGTCTCCGCGTAACTTGGCGCCTCGGCGTGGAGGGCGGCGATCGCGGCCTGCACCCCGAACCGCCCGGGGCACCCGCCCCGCAGCGCACCGGGCACCAGCGCGGTCCCCTCCGCGATCATGTCCCGGTTCCAGCGGGACCGGTCCTGCTCCGCCAGCAGCAGCAGCCGACCGCCGGCGCCGGCGCGGGTCGCCCGGCGGGCGTCGGTCAGCAGCAGCAGGGCGAGCAGCCCGCGCACCTCGCGTTCGTCGGGCATGAGCGAGTGCAGCATCCGGGCCAGGCCAAGAGCACGCTCAACGAGATCCCCGCGGACCAGGTTCTCCCCGGCCGGCGCGGTATGGCCGGTGGTGTAGAGCAGGTGCACCACGGTGAGCACCGCATCGAGGCGGTCGGGCAGCTCGGCGGCCTCGGGCACCCGGTAGGCGATGCGGGCCGCGGAGATCTTCTTCTTGGCCCGGGTCACCCGGGCCGCCATCGTCGGCTCGGGGACCAGGAAGGCCTGCGCGATCTCGGTGGTGGTCAGCCCGCAGACCAGCCGCAGGGTGAGCGCGACCTGGGCCTCCCGGGCCAGGGCGGGATGGCAGCAGGTGAACACGAGCCGGAGCCGGTCGTCCGGGATCACGTCGTCCTCCCCCGGAGCCGGCGCGGGCGGGGACGAGCCCGCGACGGGCGGGACGGGCTCGATCAGCAGCGGGAGCTTGCCGCGCAGGGTCGCCTCGCGCCGGAGCGCGTCGATGGCGCGCCGCCGGGCGGCGGTGGTCAGCCAGGCACCGGGATTGCGCGGCACGCCCTGCCGGGACCACGCGTCCAGCGCGGCCACGTAGGCGTCCTGGACGCATTCCTCGGCCAGATCGATGTCGCCGGCGACACGCGCCGTCGCGGCGAGCACGAAGGCCCACTCGCGACGGTGCGCGTCGGCGACGGCGGCGGCGGGATCGCTATTCGGCTGGGCGTCTCCCTCGTCGTCACCCGCCCGGGGCCGGCCGTCAGCCCCCGCCTCCGGGTTCCCGCCCACCGCGCTCCGCCTGTACGTTGCCTGCTCCTACGAGAAGACCATAATCGGCCGGACCTCGACGCCGCCGAACCGCGCCGGGCAGAGCTTGGCGATGTCGAGCGCGTGGTCCAGGTCGCGCGCCTCGATCAGGTAGTAGCCGCCCAGCGCCTCCTTGGTCTCGACGAAGGGGCCGTCGGTCACAACATCGCTGCGGATGGTCGTCGCGGTGCTGGTCGGCTGGAGGGCGTTGCCGGCGACGAGCTTGCCGCCCTTCTCGCCCACCTGCTGCGCGAAGCGGTTGTGCGCCTCCATGACCTCCTGGAACACGTCTGGTGCTGCGGTGGCGTAGCCGTTCTCGTCCTCGTAGATCAGGATCAGGTATTCGGCCATCACGGATGTCCTTCCGGTGTCTCGATGGGAGTCATCACTATCCCGACGATCGGTGCCGCCCGGGATCGACATCCCCCGTCAGATTTGTGTGAATGGTCGGCGGGCCCAGGCGGCGTGCGCGGTGGCCCGCTCGGCCTGACCGCGCAGCGCCTGGACCGCCGCGGCGCGGTCGTCGGCGTCGTAGACGGCCGAGCCCGCGACGAACACGTCAGCACCCGCCTCGGCGCAGCGCTCGATCGTCTCGTCGCTCACCCCGCCGTCCACCTGCAGCCAGACCGAGCCACCGTGCCTGGCCACCAGCGCACGCGCGCGGCGCAGCTTCGGGAGCACCAGGTCCAGGAAGGGCTGGCCGCCGAACCCCGGCTCCACGGTCATGAGCAGCAGCATGTCGATCTCGGGCAGCAGGTCGGCGTACGGCTCGACCGGGGTGGCGGGGTTGAGCGCCAGCCCGGCGCGGGCACCGGCCGAGCGGATCATCCGCAGCAGCCGGACCGGCTGGTGGGCGGCTTCCACGTGCACGGTGACGTTGCGCGCCCCGGCCTCGGCGTAGGCGGGCGCCCAGCGGTCCGGATCGGTGATCATCAGATGGCAGTCCAGCGGCAGGCCGGTGTGCTTGAGCAGCGACTCCACCACCGGCAGGCCGATGGTGAGGTTGGGCACGAAGTGGTTGTCCATCACGTCCACGTGCAGCCAGTCGGCCACCCCGGCGACCGCCTCGGCCTCACTGGCGAGCCTGGCGAAATCGGCGGACAGGATGCTCGGCGCCATCTGGACGGCCATAGGGCCGAGTGTAGACGGCGCCCCGCGCCCCGCGGGGGTGGCGCAGGGGGTGAAATCCGGCCGGCGAAACGTGGTCCGGGAGGCCCGGCCGGGGCGGCCTGACCCGGTAAGGTGCGGCACGTGACGCCGGTGGCGGGAATTGTCATCGCCCGCCGGTAACGTTCGATCACACATTCGGCCGGGACGGAGGCGCTGCGTGAATTCCCAGGTAGCGGACCCGCTGCTCGCCCGTGTCCGCAAGCTGCTGGCCAAGGCCGAGGACGCCGGCGTCACCGCGGCCGAAGCGCAGGCCCTGACGGCCAAGGCGGCCGAGCTGATGGCGAAGTACGGCATCGACCGCGCCCTGCTGGCCGCGCAGCGGCCCGAGACCGACCGGCCCGCCGACCGGGTCATCGACGTCGGCAATCCCTGGGCCCGGGTCCAGGCGCATCTGCTGTGCGGGCTCGCCTCCGCGCTGCGCTGCCAGTGCGTCATCCTCCCCCGCCCCGGCCCGGGCTCCCGCATCCATATGTTCGGCTTTTCCTCCGACCTCGAGCGCACCGACGTCCTGTACACGTCGCTGCTCGTCCAGATGTGGCAGGGCCTGGCCGCCGCGCAGGTTCCCGCCTGGAGCCGCAGCCCCCGGGCCTGGCGGCGCAGCTGGCTGCTGGGCTTCGCGACCGCCGTGGTGGCCCGGGTCCGCGCCGCCGAGCAGGAGGCCACGTCCCGGGCGACCGCCCCGGAGGCCCGCTCCGGGTCGCAGACCGCGCTGGTCCTCGCCGACCGCGCCCTGGTCATCCGCCGCAACATCGAGCAGGCCTACCCCGTGACCCGCAAGTCCCAGGTGACCTACAGCGGCAGCGGCTACGGCGCCGGCTACACGCAGGGCCAGCGGGCCGACATCGGCACCACCCGCCTGCGCGGCTCGGCCCGCGCCCTCACCGGGTGAGCTGCTGCGCCCGCTGACATGGCGAGCCGTCCGGGGCACCGATGCCGCGGGCGCTATCCGCGGGCCGGGTGGCGCTGGAGCAGGGCGAGGAAGATGGCGTCGGTGCCGTGCCGGTGCGGCCAGAACTGCGCGTACCTGCCGCCGGGCCCTGGGGATCGCAGGCCGGGCACCTCCGCGAGCACGGCGGGCGCGTCAAGCACGGCCACGTCGTCCCGTGCGCGCAGGACGTCGGCCACGACCGCGCGCGTCTCGTCAACATGCGGCGAGCAGGTCACGTACGCTACCGCGCCGCCCGGGCGGGCCGCCTCCAGGGCGCTGGCCAGCAGGCGCCGCTGCAGGCCGCCGAGCGCCGCCACGTCCGCAGGTGACTTGCGCCAGCGGGCCTCGGGCCGCCGGCGCAGCGCACCGAGGCCGGAGCACGGCACGTCGGCGATCACCCGGTCGAACGATCCGGGCCGCCACGCGGGCGCCGTGCCGTCGGCCACGATCACGCCAGCCGCCGCGGAGACGGCCGCCCGGACCAGCCGCGCCCGGTGCAGGCGGGCGTCGGCGGCCAGCAGGCGGGCGCCGCCGCCGGCCGCGAGCCCGGCCAGCAGCCGGGCCTTGCCGCCCGGCCCGGCGCACAGGTCGAGCCAGCGCCGGTCCGGGGCGCCCGCATCCACCCGGGTGAGCGCGAGCGCGGCCAGCTGGCTGGCCTCGTCCTGCACCGCGGCGCGGCCCTGCGCGACCGCGGCGACCGCGGCCGGGTCACCGGATTCCAGGTAGGCGCCGAACGGCGACCAGCGCGCGGGCTCTGCCCCGCCGGCCACGAGTTCTGCCTGGCTGGCGAGCCCGGGCAGCGCGCACAGGGCCACCCGGGGCCGCCCGGCGGACGCGGCCAGCACCGCCTCGGTCTCGCCGAGCCCGGTGGCGGCGTCCTCGCCCAGCGCGGCGCTGATGGCGCCGACGATCCAGCGCGGGTGGCTGTAGCGGGCCGCCAGGTGGCCCGGGAGGTCGGCGGCCCGGCCGGGCGCGGTGGCGGTGATCCAGGCCTCCAGGTCCCGGGTGGCCACCCGCCGCAGCACGGCGTTGACGAAGCCCGCCGCCCCCGGCCCGCTGACCTGCCTGGCCAGGTCCACCGACGTGGCGACCGCCGCGTGTGCGCCGACCCTGGTCGCGAGCAGCTGGTGTGCACCGAGGCGGAGCACGTCCAGCACCGGCGGGTCGATCCGGTCGAGGCCGCGGGAGCTGCAGGCCGCGATCACCGCGTCGTAGGTGCCCTGGCCGCGCAGCGTGCCGTAGCTGAGCTCGGTGGCCAGGGCGGCATCGCGCCCGGCCAGCCCGCGCTCGCGCAGCAGGGCAGGCAGGAGCAGATTCGCGTACGCATCGCGCTCGCGCACCGCGCGCAGGACATCGAGGGCCACCGTCCGGGCCTGGTCGGTGCGCCGCCCGGGGGCGGCGGCGCGGGTGCTGGAGTTGCCGGCGCGGGTGCCGGGCTTGCCGGCGGGGGTGCCGGGCTTGCCGCCCGCACGCGGCCCGCCGGACCGGCCCTGCCCGGCTGCGGGACCTCGCGCCACGGTCAGCTGAAGACCAGGGGCGGCTGGCCGGCCCCGGCCTGGTCCAGATGCAGCCCGCGGGCCCATTCGGCGGCGGCCATCCGCCGCTTGCCGGGCGGCTGCACGTCGCCCAGCTCAACCGGGCGGGTGGCGGTCCCGGCGTACACACCCGCCCGCCCGGCCCACAGTTCCCCGGGGCCGAGGGACCCGGGGACGGCGGGCGGTGCGGGGTCGCTGCCCGCGCCCGGCGGCGGGCATGGCCGCACCGGCCCCAGCTTCAGGCGGGTGCCGCCGAGCATCGTCCAGGCACCGGGGGCAGGCGTGCAGGCACGGACTTGCCGGCCGACCACATGCGCGGGGACGTTCCAGCGCACCCGCGCGTCGTCAGGGGCCAGCTTGGGTGCGTAGCTGACCCCCTCGGCCGGCTGCGGCCGGGGTTCCAGCTGCCCCGCCTCGATGCCGTCCAGCGTGGCGACCATCAGGCTGGCGCCGGATTCGGCGAGCCGGGCGAGCAGATCGCCCGCGGTGTCCTGCTCGCCGATGGGCTCGGTCACCATGCCGTACACCGGGCCGGCGTCAAGCTCGGGGACGAGGCGGAACGTGGTGGCCCCGGTGATGTCATCCCCGTGCGCGATGGCGTGCGCCACCGGCGCCGCCCCGCGCCAGGCGGGCAGCAGCGAGAAATGCAGGTTCACCCAGCCGTGCCGGGGAATCTCCAGCGCGGCCTGCGGGATCAGCGCCCCGTAGGCGGTGACCGGGCAGCAGTCGGGCGCGAGCGCCCGCAGGCGGCTCAGGAAGCCCTCATCGCGGGGCCTGGGCGGCTTGAGCACCTCCAGGCCGACCTCGGCTGCCCGTTCCGCGACCGGGCTGCGCCCGACCCGGCGCCCCCGGCCCGCCGGGGCGTCCGGCCGGGTGATGACCGCCGCCACCTCGTGCCGGGACTTGAGCAGCGCGTCGAGCGTGGGCACCGCGGCGGCCGGGGTGCCGGCGAACACCAGGCGCATGCTCAGGCCACGTCCGCTATCGCGCGCGGCACCGGCCGCGCCGCCCTCGCCCGCACCTCAGAACGCCTTGCCCCACGTGCGGTGCGGCGAGATCTTGACCTGCGGGGCGGGCTCGCCCCACCACTCCGCCTCGCGGATCTCCTTCATGGCCAGCTTCCTGGTGACCGGGTCGAGCCGGTCGATGAACAGGACGCCGTCCAGGTGATCCGTCTCATGCTGAACGCACCGGGCCAGGTGGCCGGTGCCCTCCAGGGTGACCGGTTCACCGTGCATGTTGAAGCCCTTGGCCACCACGCCGTGGGCCCGCTTGGTGGGGAAGGCGAGGCCGGGAAAGGACAGGCATCCCTCGTCGTCGGTCTCCTCCTCGGCCGAGAGATCGAGCGACGGGTTGATCAGGTGGCCAAGCTGGTCGTCCACGTGGTAGGCGAAGACCCGCAGGCCCACCCCGATCTGCGGCGCCGCCAGGCCCACGCCCGGCGCGTCCAGCATGGTGTCGGTCAGGTCCTTGACAAGCCTGCGGAGCTCGGCGTCGAAGTCGGTGACCGGGTCGGCCGGTGTGCGCAGCACCGGATCGCCGAAGATGCGGATCGGCTTAACGCTGATGGTGGCACCGTCCTTCCCGTTCCACGCTCTTTGCCCAGGCAGTCGCTCTTGCCCAGGCAGTCATAGTCTACGAAGTCCGGGTGGTCTTGCCGGCCGGACGCGAGCCCACGGCCCGGCCCGTGGCGGGCGAGCGGGCCTTGAACGCCGCCTTGCGGGCGGCCCGGGCCACGGCGGGGTCGGGGTGGTGATCGCTCAGCGCGGTCAGCAGGTCGGTCACGCCCGGGTGGCTGACCTCCCAGAGCCCCGCCACCAGTTCCGCCTGCGCGGCCGGCGTGACATCGGGGAGCAGTTCCGCGACCACGTCTCTGGGGTCGGCCTCTTCGAGCAGCCCCGCGCCCAGGTCCACCAGCAGCCACGCCCGGTCGCCCGGGCCCAGTTCGGCCTCCTCGCCGTGTTCGTGCAGCCAGACCGCCGCGTGGGCGTGCAGCACCGGGTCGTCCAGCGCGGCGCGCACCGCGGGCACCGCCTCCGCGCCGATCCGGTCCAGCACCGCGAATCCCGCGCCGCGCAGGCCGGGCGATCCCCGGCCGGCCGCATCGATCAGCTCACGCGCGGCCTGCTCGTGGGTGCGCACGGCCAGCCAGGCGGCGATCTCCGCCTCGCCGTCCTCGACGTCGCAGCTGGCCAGGGTGGCCAGCAGGGCGGCCGCATCGCCACGGGCGCCGCCGCCGAGCACCGGCACGTGCCAGCCCTGGGCCCGCAGCCGCCGGTGAACTCCCCAGACGCCGAGCCGGGACAGCGTCACGGTGAGGCCACCGGCCGCCTCGTCCGTCCCGAGCTCGACCACCCCGAGGTCGGCCAGCGCCTCCAGCGCCGAGGACAGCCCCGCCGCCTGGTCATGCTCGGGGTCCCCGCCCGCATATGCGGGGCCGGGATGGCGCGCCCCGCTGCCTGCCGCGGCCACATACGCCTCGAACAGCGCATCCATCTTCACGGGGCCGCCGACCGTGTAGAGGGCCGTCGCCATGCCATCCAGGTCCTCCGCGGCGAGCATCAGGGTGAGGGCGTCGTCCCAGGCGGCGAGGACCTCCTCGGCGTCGCCCGAGACCAGCACGTCCACCCCGCGGCCAGCGCTCGCCCGGCCACCGGCGGCCTCCAGCATCCCGGTGCGGGCCGCGACCCGCCACGCCGCGTCGAACTCCCCGGGCGCGAGTTCCAGTTCGGCCATGGCCGCCGCCGCCCCGGCGGGCGGCAGTGTGCGGGCCCCGGCCAGGGCGCGGCCGGGCCCCAGCCAGCGCGCTATCTCCCTGGCGGCGCGCAGCAGCGGCGCCACCCGCGCCGATTCCGCCAGTTCCTCCCGTGGCGCCAGCCGCACCGGGGGCAGCCGCGGCGCCTCGCGGCCCCGCTCATCGGCGCCTCCGGAGCCGTGCGGAGCGGCGGGCTCCCGGCCGCCGGGACTGGGCAGCCCGGCGGAACTGGCCGAGGCGGCAGGTCCCGCGGATGCCGCCGGCCCGGCCCGCCCGTCCTGCCCGGCGGCCCCGGCCTTGGCCGCGCCGCCTGCCCGGGACACGCCTGGCCCGGATCGCGGAGTCCGTCGTGAGGTGGCCACTCAAGCACCCTATGGCCTCCGGCGAGCAATTCAGATCAGCTCGGCCGGGTCAAGCTGCACCCGGACCGTGCCCGCGTCCTTGCGTGCGCTGCGCACGGCCTGCGCCGCCTGCAGCGCCGCTGCGAGGGGCATTGACGCGGATCTGGGTGCCCGGACGAGCACCCGGACCTGCTGATCGCCCACACCATCCAGCTCGCCGTTCCCGGCAATTTCATTGTCCTCGTCTGCCCCGGCAGGCATTTCAGACTCAACGGATCTCCCCTGTCCGTCCTGCCTCACGGCCCCGCCGTCCAGCGGGATCGGCCCGAGGACGTCGGCCTCCGCCGGGAGGGCGGCCGCCGCCAGCAGCTCAGCCACCGCGCGCGCGGGGCCGGACAGGGCGGCCATCCTGACGGCGGGCGGGAACCGAAGCGCCTCACGTTCGGCCAATTCCCGGTCCGCGTGGGTCACCGGATCCCAGCGGATCAGCGCCTGCACCGCGGGCAGCGCCGCCTCGGCGACCACGGTCACGGCACCGCCGGAAGCACCCGGCCTGACCAGCGCGGCAGCGTTCAGCCAGCGGCGCAGAGCCTCCTCGGCCGCGCGCAGGCTGGGCCGGCCGAGCAGCACCCAGCCGTCCAGCAGCACGGCCGCCGCGTACCCGCCGTCCGCCCGCGGCTCGGCTCCCGGGGTGGCGACGACCAGCGCCGGTGCCGGCGGGACCAGCTCGGCCACGGTGGCGCCCCCGGAAACCACCACCGGCGTGCCGGGGAAGGCGCGCCCGAGTTCCTCCGCCGTCCGCCCGGCGCCGGTCACCAGGGCACGCAGCCGCGGATCCCCGCAGGCCGGGCACCGCCAGCCCGGGTCGGCCCGCCCGCACCACCGGCAGCGCGCCGGGCCGCCGTCCCCCTCCAGGGCGAGCGGACCGCCACAGGCCGGGCAGCGGGCCGGGGCCCGGCAGTTCTCGCAGGCCACAGCCGTCACGTAGCCCCGTCTCGGCACCTGGACCAGGACCGGGCCGCGGGCCAGCCCGGCGCGCGCCATGCGCAGCGCCAGGCTCGGCATCCGGGCCGACCGGGCCGCCCCGTCCCGGGCGAGTTCGGCGTCGGCGCCGGCCGCCCGCACCTGTGGCGCGCAGCTGCGGACGGCCGGGCGGTCGGCGGTAATGGCGGCCGCCCAGCCGGTGCCGAGCAGCCGGGCCGCCTCGGCGGTGCGGGCGAACCCCCCGATCAGCGCCCCCGCGCCGGCCCGGTGCGCCCGCAGCGCGAGGACCTCCCGCGCGTGGGGATAGGGGGCACGCGGCTCGGCGTGCAGGTCGTCCCCGTCGTCCCAGATGACGACCAGGCCGAGGTCGCGGACGGGGGCGAACATGGCGGCCCGGGTGCCCGCCACCACCCGCACCGCCCCGCGGGCCACGGCCAGCCAGCGCCGGTACCGTTCGGCGGGCCCGAGCCCGGCTGACAGGCAGGCGTGCCGGCCCGGCCCGAGCACGCGGGCCAGCGCGCCGTCGACGAGGCTCAGGTCCCGGGCGTCCGGCACCACGATGAGCGTGCCCCGCCCGGCCGCCCCCGCCGCCGCCGCGGCCGTCGCGATCTCCTCCGGCCAGAGCGGCCCGGGCAGCGCCGACCAG
>Ga0335077_10012262_pt1 | contig 10714 bp, 8 predicted proteins | sample Lox_Sample_31_FD_207151 | JGI IMG/M metagenome (GOLD analysis project Ga0335077, IMG submission 207151) | Soil microbial communities from Loxahatchee National Wildlife Refuge, Florida, United States - Lox_Sample_3.1 | ecosystem: Environmental > Terrestrial > Soil > Wetlands | place: USA: Florida...
ATGGTGGACAGCCTGTTCCGCTACTGCCGGAGCGAGACCGGCTTCGCGGCGCTGGCGAGCGTGGTCACGAAACAGCCGCGCGACGACATGGAGAGCTTCTTCCTGGCGGAGACGCTCAAGTACGCCTACCTGACCTTCGCACCGCCGCAGGCGCTCGACTTCGACGCCGTCGTCTTCAACACCGAGGCGCACCCGCTCCGCCGCACCTGGCGCTGAGCGCCGGGCGCCTGCCGGCCTCGGCGGCTAGGGCTCCCGCCAGCGGGCGCCGTCGCGCGCGATGAATGCGTCGGCGATGCCCGGCCCCCACGAGCCCGACACGTAGTTCGGAAAATCCCGCGGCGCCGCGGCGCTCCACGCCTGGACGACGGGATCCACGAGCGCCCACGCGGCCTCGACCTGGTCGCTGCGGGCGTACAGCGTGCCGTCGCCGACCATCGCGTCGAGGAGCAGCGTCTCGTAGGCCGAGTGGTCGGTGGCGCCGAAAGCGGTGCCGTAGCCGAAGTCCATCTGCACCGAGGTGGTGCGCACGTCCGCGCCGGGCACCTTGATCTCGAAGCAGAGTGAGACGCCCTCGTTCGGCTGGATCCGGATCACGAGGACGTTCGCGGCGAAGGCGCGTCCGCCGTCCTGCTGGAACATCAGGTGGGGCGGCTGGCGGAACTGGATGGCGATCTCGGTGGCGCGCCGCGCCATCCGCTTGCCGCTGCGCACGTAGAACGGGACGCCCTGCCAGCGCCAGTTGTCCACGAGGAACCGGATGGCGGCGTAGGTGGGGGTCGTGGACCGCGGCGCGACGCGGTCCTCCTGCCGGTAGCCGGGCACCGCGGCGCCGTCGATCGCCCCGGGGCCGTACTGCCCGCGCACGGCGAAGTCGTCGATCGTGGCCGCGGTGATCGGCCGGATGGCCCGCAGCACCTTGACCTTCTCGTCGCGCACTTCCTCGGCGCGGAAGGCGACCGGCGGCTCCATCGCGGTGAGCGCGAGCAGCTGCAGCAGGTGGTTCTGGAACATGTCGCGCACGACGCCCGCCTGCTCGTAGTAGCCGGCGCGGTGCTCGACGCCGACGGTCTCCGCGGCGGTGATCTGCACGTGGTGGATGTGCTGGCGGTTCCAGATCGGCTCGAAGATCGAGTTGGCGAACCGCAGCACCAGCAGGTTCTGCACCGTCTCCTTGCCGAGGTAGTGATCGATCCGGTAGACCTGGTGCTCCGCGAGCCGCTTGAGGACGGTCTGGTTCAGGGCGCGCGCCGTGGCCAGGCTCGAGCCGAACGGCTTCTCGATGATGACGCGGGCCCAGGGGCGCTGGGCGGGATCGTCCATCCGCGGGACGAGCCCGGTGGAGGAGAGAAGCTCCACGGCCGTGCCGTACACGGAGGGCGGCAGCGCGAGGTAGAACAGCCGGCCCCGCGGGCGGCCGCTCTCGCGCTCGAACTCCGCGACCCGCGCGCTCACGGCGGCGAAGAAGCCCGGGTCGGTCATGTCGCCGCGGACGTAGTGGATGCGCTGGGCGAAGTGGTCCCAGGTGGCGTCCGGCACGTGGCCGATCTCCTCGGACTCCAGGATGGCCTGCTTCATCCGGTCGCGGAACGCCTGGTCGGTCAGGTCTTCGCGCGCGGCGCCGACGACGGAGAAGTCGTCGTGCAGCAGGCCGTCGTGCAGCAAATGGTAGAGCGCCGGCATCAGCTTGCGGCGCGTGAGGTCCCCGCCCGCGCCGAGGATGACGGCGGTGCAGGGGTCGCCGCGCTTCAGGGGCTCCAGCGGCGAGGTCATCGCTTCGGAGAGGCGGAGCGGGATCTCGAGCGAGGGCGTGCTCATTCGCTCTTCACCGGGTGGCCGCCGAACTCGTGGCGCAGCGCCGCGATCACCTTGGCGGCGTACGACTCCTCCTGCCGCGAGCGGAACCGCTCGAGCAGCGAGAGCGTGATGACAGGGGCGGGCACGTCGAGGTCGGCGGCCTCCTGCACCGTCCAGCGACCCTCGCCCGAGTCGGCGACCCAGCCCTTGATGCCCGGCAGGTCGGCGCCCGGGGCGAAGGCGCGCTCGGCCAGCTCGTTGATCCACGACCGCACCACGCTCCCGTGGTTCCACACGGCCGCGATCTGGTGCAGGTCGAGGGCGAACTGCTTGGAGGAGTGGAGAATCTCGTAGCCCTCCGCGTAGGCCTGGAGCATCCCGTACTCGATGCCGTTGTGCACCATCTTCACGTAGTGCCCGGCGCCCGTGGGCCCGACGTGCGCGTAGCCGTCGGCCGGCGCGAGCGCGCGGAAGATGGGCTCGCACCGCTCCACCGCGGGGCGGGACCCGCCCACCATCAGGCAGTACCCCACCTCGAGGCCCCAGATGCCGCCGCTCGTCCCGGCGTCCACGAACTCCAGGCTGCGGCTCCGCAGCAGGGCCCCGCGCCGCACGCTGTCCTTGTAGTGGGAGTTGCCGCCGTCGACGACGGTGTCGCCCGCCGCGAGGAGCGGCGACAGCTGCTCGAGGCTCTCGTCCACGGGCGCGCCGGCGGGCACCATCAGCCACACCACCCGCGGGGGCTTGAGCTTCGCGCACAGCTCGCGAAGGTCGGCCGCGGCCGTGGCCACGCCCTCCTGCGCCAGCGCGCGCGCCGCCTCGGGCGCGCGATCGTAGGCCACCACCGCGTGGCCGGCCCGCGCGAGCCGGCGCACCATGTTGCCGCCCATCCGTCCCAGTCCGATCATGCCGAGTTGCATGGTTCCCTCGCCGTCACGGGGCCACGCCGAGCGCCGCCAGCTCCCGCCGCAGCGCCGCCGCGTCCCTGAAGTGGACAACGTGCATTCCCAGCGCGCGCGCCGGCGCCAGGTTCTGCTCCCGGTCGTCGATGAACACCGAGCGCGCGGGATCGGCCTGCGCCATCGCGAGCGCCAGCTCGTAAATGCGGCGCGCGGGCTTGGCCACGCCCAGCCAGCAGGAGCTGAAGAACGCGGCGAAGGTGGGCGCGAGGCCGAAGATCTTCAGCCGGTGCGCGTTCAGCTCCGCCGACTCGTTGTTCAGCGTCATGAGGCGAAACCGCCCCGACGCGGCCAGCTCGCGCGCCAGCGCGATCGTCTCCGGCATCGGCCGGCTCTGCGCCAGCATGAACGCCGTGAACTCGGCGCGCGTGAACCCGCGCGGCACGTCGAAGACGGTGCAGTCGAGGTACTCCTCGAGACCGAGGCGCCCTTCCTCCCACGCGCCCACCACCTCGCGGTGCCGCCGGTCGAAGTCGGCCGCATCGAGGCCGAACGTCGCGACCGCCCGCTCGCGCGGCTCGGTCCCCCAGCCGCTGGTGCCGAGCACGCCGCCCACGTCGAAGAACACGTGCGCGATCATTGCGCGGCCGCGGCGGCCGCGCCGAGCAGGCCGACGTCGGGGCTGAGGACGACGTACACGGGGAAGCGGGCCGCCACGTCCGACAGCCGGCCCTTGCGGCGGAAGGCCTCGATGAACGTGCCGTCCGAGAGCTTGGGCACGATGCGCGGCGCGATGCCGCCGGCGACGTACACGCCGCCCGTCGCCAGCAGCGTGAGCGCGAGGTTGCCGGCCTGCGACCCGTACACCGAGACGAAGATGTCCAGCGCCTTCACGGCGAGCGGGTCGTCGCCGGCGAGGGCGTGGCGCGTCACCACGGCGGCCGGGTCCTCGCGCCCCATTTCGGCGGGGGCCTCGGGACGCTCGGGCGCGTACCCCGTCGCGGCGAGGTGGCGGTAGATGCGCGCGAGGCCGCTGCCGGAAAGCACGCGCTCGTACGACACGTGGCCGAACTCGTCGAGCAGCACGTTGCGGAGTCCCCACTCCACGGCGTCGCGCGCCGCGAAGTTGACGTGGCCGCCCTCGGAGGCGTGCACGCGGTAGCGCACGCCGTCCCACGTCAGGTAGCCCTCGCCCAGGCCCGTGCCGGCGCCGATCAGGCCGATCGTCCCGTGCTCCACGGGGGTGCCCGCCTGGAGCGTGACGAAGTCCGCCGGCTCGAGACGGCCGATGCCGTAGCCGGCGGCGTCGAAGTCGTTGATCACGGTGCAGTGCGCGATCCCGGTGTCGGCGGCGAGGACGCGTTCGCTCACGGTCCAGGGCAGGTTCGGCGTGCGGCACTCTCCGTCCACCACCGGGCCCGCAATACCGAAGCACGCGCGCTCGGGGGCGTCGTGGGCCTCCGCGAGGTAGCGCCGCACCAGCGGCGCCAGGCCGGGCGCGCTGCCGCTGGGGTAGCGCCGCTCGTGCAGGATCCGGGTCGTGGTCGCGGTGACCTCGACCAGCGCGAACCGGGCGTTGGTGCCCCCGATGTCGCCCGCCAGGACGTTCACGTCGTCCCCCTCCCCACCTGGGCCCCGGCCGCCGGGTCGAGAAACCAGACGCCGCCCAGGGCCAGCTGCACCGGCAGCTCGTGCGGCCGCATCGGGCCACGAAGCGCCCGCGCCACCGCGCCCGCCTTGTCCGCGCCGCCGGCCATCACGGCGACGCGCCGCGCGGCCGCGATCACCGGCGGAGTGATCGTCAGGCGCTCCGCAGGGCGCGCGGGCCCCGTCACGGGCAGGACGCGACGGACCCGCTCGTCCAGCGCGGCCGAGCCGGGAAACAGCGAGGCGGTGTGCCCGTCGGCGCCCATCCCGAGCAGCAGCACGTCGAGGCGGTCCGGCAGGACGCGCTCGTAGTCGCGCGCCGCGGCATCGCGGTCGGGCCGCTCCGCCTCGAGGCGGTGGACGCGGCCGGCCGGGATCGGCACGCGCCCCAGGAGCGCGGTCGCAGCCATCAGGTAGTTGCTCGCCGGATCGTCGGGCGGCACGGCGCGCTCGTCGCCGAAGAAGACGTCCACGCTGCGCCAGTCCACCCGGGAGGACCACGGTGCGGCCGCGAGGCGTTCGTAGACGGGCCGCGGCGTGTGACCGCCCGCGAGCGCCACGGCGCAGCGTCCGTGCTCCCGCAGGTCGTCCATCATCGCCGTGGCCAGCCATTCCGCCACGGCGTCCGCCAGCCGCCCCGTCTCCTCGACGACGAGCCGCGGCGTCGCGATCCCGGTCATGCCGTCGCCCCCGGCCCCGCCGCCGCGCCCGCGAGCGACTGGCCGCAGGCCGGGCACGAAGACAGGCGATGCGCCCGCTCGAGGTAGTCCTCCACGGCCATCACGTAGGCGGCCTGGCTCCAGGTGAGCGGCGAGACCGAGAGCGGCGCCCCGGTGTTCGGGTCGAGCTGCTCGGCCATCACGCCGGAGGGCAAAGCGTGGTGCGCCGCCCAGGCGATCAACTCAAGGCCGCGCGCGAGTTCCGCCGGCGCCTGCGCGCGCATCAGGTGATAGCGCGCGAGCCACAGCGTGCTGACGAACCAGGGGTTCCCCGGCACCCGGGCCGTGTCGCGCTTCTCGACCTGCTGGTACGCGTCGTTCTCGTAGCGCGCGAGGCCGCCCACGTCGGTCTGCACGCGGAGGCGCTCCTCCACGCGCTGCACGGTCGCGGCGAGCTGCGGGTCGTCGGCGGGGAGGACGCCCAGCTCGGCGACCCCGAGGACGCTCGCGTCGATGGTGCGGTCGAGGGCGTACCCCGACGGCCCCGGGGTGACCATGCGGACGAACCGCCCGTCGGGGGCGCTCCACATCACGGCCCGCATGGCCTGCAGCATGCGCTCGCCGCCCGCCTCGTAGCGCGCGGCACGCTCCGCTTCGCCGAAGGAGCGGGCGAGGCAGGCGGCGGCCCGCAGGCCCGCGATCACGGCCGCCACCGTGAAGAGGTGCACGCCCCACCGCTCCTCCCACAGATCGTAGGAGGGCAGCGGCAGCCCGGTGCCCGGATCCACGTAGCCGAGCAGGAAGTCGCCGGGGCGCGTGACGAGGGGCCGGTAGAAGGGGGCGATCGTCTCGACGCGGTGGTGGCGGGCGAAGTACTCGCCCAGGGCCCAGACCACCAGGGCCGTCTCGTCCTCCTGGATGGGCAGCACCGCCTTGCCGTCCCGGACGTATCCGTGCCACGAGGAGGCGAGCGTGCCGTCGGGGTTGTACTTGTGGCGCAGGAAACCCTCGGGCGAGATCACCCGCGCGCAGAATTCCAGGAACCGCTCCGCGGGGACGGGTTGGCCGGCCCGCAGCAGGGCCACGCTTGCCAGTGCGCCGTCGCGCGTCCAGGCGTAGGAGTACGTGTCGCGGTTGAAGCGCACGATATCGCTGTCGTTGGCGGCGAGCACCGCGCCCCCGGCGTCGATCTGCGAGCGGATGATGATCAGGCTCTGCAGGTAGCGCTCCACCGTCTCGGCGGGGAGGCCCGCGAAGTCGCGCCGCTCCCGCGTCACCCACAGCTGCCAGTAGTGCTCCGTGCGCTGCAGCAGCTGGGCGGGCGACTTGTCGCGGACCACCGCGTCGATGGTCTTGACCTCGCGGAAGTCGCGGCCCGCCGCCATCCAGTAGTAGAACTCGCCGGTGGCGCCGGGCCCCACCGTGAGCGACACGCCGAGCGTCGAGTCCACCGAGCCCTGGGCGATCGGGTTGCCGCTCAGCACGCCGTCCTCGGCGTCACGCCAGGTGCCCTCCGCGCCGCCCACTTCCTTCTGTCCGCAGGCGTAGTGCTGGACGCCCACCGTCTCGCCGGCGAGGCAGTTGATGAGGAAGTAGCGGTCGTCCTTGTAGTGCAGCAGCGCCTGCGTCTCCGGCGAGTAGAGGGCCGTGTCGCCGACGTCGTTCTCCTTGAGGTGGAAGTCGTGGTGCAGGAACACCCGGATCTCGCGCGCCGCCGCGGCGCGGTTCGTGACGCGGACGCGGCGCACGAATACGTTCTCGTAGAAATCCACGGCGTCCGTGAACTGCAGCGCGATATTCAGCGGCTCGCTCGCGGCCGTCACGTCGCTGACCATCGTGGGATCGGCGTAGCGCAGGGCGGGCTGCCAGTCGGCGTCCATCCAGCCGAAGCGGCCCTCCGTCCACACGCCCACCCGGAACGGGTGCCCGACGGCGTGGTTCTCCATCCCGACGTGCGGGAAGTAGATGTCGCGGATCCGGTACTCGAGGTCGAACGCCACGAGCAGGGTTCCGTTGGAGAGCGGCAGGTCGCGTGGCATCGTTGGCTGGGTGCGGGAGCAATATAACCGCGCCGGCCGGACGGGTTCCGTGGGCGGGGACCCAACGGGCGCGGTCCCGCCGGCAATCCGACGGAGCGACCGACTCGACGTTTGCCGGGCTCCGGCACCATCTTCCCATCCATGAAGGCGTCCGACACGGAACGGCTCAAGCGCGCCGCGGCGGCACGCGCCCTCGAGTTCGTGACGAGCGGCACGGTGATCGGCCTCGGCACGGGCTCCACGGTGCGTCCGCTGCTCGCGCTCCTGGCGGAGCGGCTGGCGAGCGGCGCCCTGCGCGACGTGGTGGCCGTGCCGACCTCGGAAGACACGGCGCGCCGGTGCCGCGAGGCGGGCATCCCGCTGACGACGCTCGCCGAGCACCCGTCGCTTGCGCTCGCGGTGGACGGCGCCGACGAAGTGAGCCCGCGTCTGGACCTGATCAAGGGACTGGGCGGGGCGTTGCTGCGCGAGAAGCTGGTCGCGCAGGCGGCCCGGCGCTTCGTCGTGGTCGCCGACGAGTCGAAGCTCGTGCGGCGCCTGGGGACCCGCGCGCCGGTGCCGGTGGAGGTCGTGCCCTTCGGGTGGAGCGCGCTGCTGCCGTTCTTCGAGCAGCTCGGGTCGCGGCCGGAGCTGCGGCGCGGGCCCGATGGCGAGCCGGTCGTGACCGACAACGGCAACTACCTCGTGGACTGCCGGTTCCCGCGCGGCATCGCTGATCCCGCCGCGCTCGCCCGCGCGCTGGCGAAGCGCACGGGCGTCGTGGAGGACGGCCTGTTTCTCCGTCTGGCCCGCGTGGCGGTGGTGGCAGGCGCGGGCGGCGTGCGCCTGCTCAGGCGCTAGGCCCGCGGCGTGAACGCGGGACGTGCGCTGTCGATCGCGGCCGCGGCGCTGCTTGTGGCGTTCCTCCCCGTGCGGCCGGCCCGGCCCGCACCGCTCGTCGCGGATTCCTGCGCGGCCTCCCCGTTGCCCGGCGCCGACAGCCTCGTGGCGACCGGCCGGTTCTGGCACGCGTTGCGGGTGCTCGGGCCGCTGCCCCCCCGCGGCCGGCCGCTGACTGTCCACGAGGCCGTGTTGCGCGTCAGGGTTGCCGAGGGGCTGGGGCGCTGGGGACAGGTGGACAGCGTGCTGGCTCGCGTACGCGGGGCCGACACCGTGCCCGATTTGCTGTTCGCCGCGGGACGGCAGGACGAGCGGCGCGAGCGCTGGCTCGCGGCGGCGGCCAGGTACCGGAACCTGGAGGGCCACGCGGACGTCCGGCCGGCGCTCCGGGCGGTGGCCGTGGTGCGCCTCGCCGTGGTGTTCGAGAAGCTGGGGCTCACGGACTCCGCCGAGGTGGCGTGGCGCCGGGCGGCGCAGGCGCTGCCGGATCTCGCCGATTGGTTCGCCGTCCATCGCGCCGCTCTCGAGCCCGACACCGCGATGGCCTTCGCGGCGCTCGCGGTCACGCGCTCCCGCGGGGCGCAGGAGAGCGCCGACGCGCTCATCGCGAGCCGGCGCCTCGCGGCCGGGAACCTGCGCGGCGCGCTCGCGCTGTTCCTCCGCCACGGCAACGTGCTCGATGCCTCCCGCGTCGAGGTCCAGCTCGGCCACGCGGACATGGCGCGGACGCGCATCGACGCGATGCTCCTGGCCGACCCCGCGCGACCCACCGCATTGCTCGCGGCCAACTTCATCGACGAGGAGTTTCCCGCGCCGACGCCGGCGGAGCTGTTGGGCATCGCCCGCGCCTACCGGTCGCGCGGCGACCTGCGCTCGGCCGAGCGGTACCTGGAGCGCTTGACGGTGCAGCGGGACACGAGCCTCGTCGCGTGGCTGGAGCTGGCGTCCGTCACGACCGCGCGGCACCGCTTTCCGGCGGCGCGCGACGCGCTGGCGCACGCACGCAAGCTGGTCGCCCGCTCGGCCGCCCTGACCCCCGCGGTCCTCGCTCGCGCGGAGACCCAGTTGCTCGGCGGCGAGGGGCGGTGGGCCGAAGCCGATTCCCTGGTGTCGCGTTTCGTCGTCGCCGGCGCGGCGGACACCTCGGTCGCGGCGGCCGCGCTGCTGCTCGCCAACCACGAGCGCTCGGACGGCACGCCCGACGCGGAGGCGCGGTGGTATCACGCGATCGTGGCGCGTTTCCCCGGTCCCGCGGCGGCCGTCGCGCGCTATCGCCTGGCACTGATGCAGGTCGCCGCCGGTCATGCCGACTCGGCCGCGTCGGACCTCGCCGCGGTGCTGGCGGCCGACTCGGCTCACCGCCTCGGGCCCGGGCCGGCGTACTGGAGTGCTCGCCTCGCGCTCGCCCGCGGCGACAGCGCCGGCGCCGCGGGCTTGCGCGCCATCGCGGCCGGCGATCCCACGGGATACTACGGCGTCCGCGCGCTCGAATTGCTGGGCGAGGAGCTGCCCGTGGGGCCGGATTCCGCACTGCCCCCGCTCCCCGCGGCTGCGTTCTCTCCGACACGCGCGGCCGACCGCATCCGGTTGCTGGTGGCCGCGGGCTTCGAGCCGGAGGCGCGGGTCGAAGCCGTGGCCTGGATCAGGGACACGAGCGCCTCCGTGCAACTGCTGGACGCGGCCGCCGCCGCGGCGACCGAGGCCGGATTCGCGCAGGAGGCGATCTTCCTCGGTAATGCCGCGCGCGCCCGCGCGCCGCTGACGCGCGGCACCGCGAAGGCGCTGTTCCCCCTTCCCTACCGGGCGGAGATCACGGCCGAGGCCGACGAGCACTGCGTGGATCCCATGCTCCTCGCCGCGATCGTGCGACAGGAGTCGCGGTTCCAGCCGCGGGCGCGCTCGCGGGCGGGGGCACGCGGCCTGAGCCAGGTCCTGCCGGTGACGGCACGGGAGCTGAGCCGGCGGCTCAGGCCGTGGGACCCCGAGCTGTTGTACGTGCCGGATTTCAACCTGCACGTGGGGGCGCGGTACCTCCACGACCGGCTGATGCGCGACCCCCTGCCGGTGTACGCGCTCATCGCCAGCTACGATGCGGGCCCGCAGCACCTCGCCCGCTGGCGCGTGTGGCCGGAGTTCGGGGACATGGACCTGTTCGTGGAGCGGCTGCCGATAGCGGAAACGCGCGACTACGTGCGCAGCGTGTACGCGAACTATGCCTGGTACCGCCGCGTCTACGAAACGCCGCCGGGCGCGGGGCGGTGATTGGCACGAGGCCGAGGCTCCTCGTTAAGATTCGCCCCATGAATCTCCACACCCTGGTTCGAGGGGCGGGCGCCGGCATCCTCGTGCTCGCCACGGCGGCGCGTGCGCAGGAGGCGCAGCCCACCCAGCAGCCCGTGTGGCGCGCGGTCGCACCCGAGTCGGGCGAAGTGCACCTCGCCAACATCCGGCAGCTCACCTTCGGCGGGCAGAACGCCGAAGCGTATTTCTCGGCGGACGGGAAGAAGATCGTCTTCCAGAGCACCCGGGGAGACCACCCGTGCGACCAGGAGTACGTGATGAACGTCGACGGGTCCGGCGTGCATCGCGTGTCCGACGGGCGCGGCCGGACGACGTGCGGCTACTTCTTCGACCACGACCGCAAGGTCCTGTTCTCTTCCACCTCGGCGGTGGGCGCCGCCTGCCCGAAGCCCCCGGACTACTCGCAGGGCTACGTCTGGGCGCTGGAGAACTTCGACATCTACACCGCCGACGCGAGCGGTGCGCACCTCCGGCGCCTGACGCGGAGCCGGGACTA
>Ga0335077_10012264_pt1 | contig 10713 bp, 10 predicted proteins | sample Lox_Sample_31_FD_207151 | JGI IMG/M metagenome (GOLD analysis project Ga0335077, IMG submission 207151) | Soil microbial communities from Loxahatchee National Wildlife Refuge, Florida, United States - Lox_Sample_3.1 | ecosystem: Environmental > Terrestrial > Soil > Wetlands | place: USA...
AAATAATCATCGAGCTGGGCAATGGCCGCGTCGCGTTTTTTTTCCCCAAGTTCTTCCAGCGCTTCGACTTCTTCGAGGAACACCACCTGCTTCGGTGAGAGCATCGGCAAGGTCTGGGCCTGCTCGAGCGCCCGCCTGGTTTCGCCGCGTTCCGCGGAATAGCGCGACACCGCCCACGTCCGCGCCGCCTCGGGAACATATTTTTCAATCAACTGGCCGCGGCACCTGTCGCGCAAGTAGGGCTCATCACCGAGCAGCAAAAGTGCAGGAATGGGCTTGCCTTTTTCGAGCCGCGCCAGCAATTCTTCCGTGGAAACCTGCGCCATTCGTCCCTCTCAAAGTGGCACCGGCTTTAGCCTGTGCTCCGCCGACCTCTCACCTCTGGGAGGCCCCAGCCGGCCTCGTACCGCCAGGCTTTGCGGCCCCTAAGGAAACCCCTGGTGAGACCGATTTCTAATAATTCTCCGTCACCGCCGCCACCAGCCGCGTCGCGAAGTCCCGCGCCAGCCGGTCCAGCGCGGGATCCTGTTCTTCAAAAAAATTCCGCACGCTGGCGGGATCGTTTACGTCCGTGGAAATCTCGTACTGGTTGCGAAACGTAAAATTGTCGTTGTGATAGAGCACTTTCTCCGTGGCGCGTTCGGTGAGCGTAACTTCGCACTTCACCGTGACCAGCATCGTTGTCGCGCGGCCCGTGGTCGTATCGAAGAGCAGCGGCACCGCTTCCAGGCTCACCACTTTGCCACGCAGCACCGCGTCGCCATCATCGGCGTTCGAAACCACGTGATAGGATGTCGTCGCCAGAAATTCGTGCACCGTGGCGGCGGTCAGCTTCTGCTCCAGGCGGTAGCTGGTGGTCTTGTTTTCGAGCGCAGGAATGGCGATGGTATGGACGCTCTTCGGCAGCGCGGAACTGTGTCCTGCAACATGATAGCCGCAGCCCGCAACAGCGGCGGCGGCTACTACCGCCAGACTCGCTAGCCCCATCCGCATCAAAGCAGCATCTCCGCCAGCTTCACCGCATGCGCCGCCGGCAGACGAATATTATCCGCCGCGCCCCAAAACCACCAAGCGCCGGGCCGCGCCGCATCTTCTTCCGGCTTCGCCAGATGAACGACTTTTTCTCCGGCCACACTGACGTTGCTGGGCCCGACTTCGTCCGCGGGAATCATAAATCCCGCGTCCTGGCAGGCGTTCGTTACCTGCTCGGCCGTTGTGCCCACGCGCAATCCCGCACAAGCCGCAAAAGCTGTGCCGTAAAAAACGGGTGCATGAATCACCTGCAATGCCGGCATCGCGGCTTGGTCGCCGAGGCACGCCTTCGTTTCCGCGCCCAGCCGCGCGCGCACCGCGCTCAACTTCTGCATGCTGTTGGGACCGAAGCGATCGAGCAGATTGAACGCGACTTGCGTGTCGAATACCGGCTGGCCGACGCCCTGAAACGACAGCAACTGCCCGGTCTGGCTCTCCAGTTCCTCGATGCCGGGCCGACCAGCTTCGGAAACGGATTGAAAAGTCGTGAAGACCAGATGCGCAACGCCCAGCTTGGACAGCCCGAGGGTCAACGAGGCTGCGGCCGTTGCGGCTGCGGAGGGGATGGCGAACACGCAGCCTTCGGCGGGAAATTTGCGCGCGCGCAAACCGTCGAGCCTCGGAAACCAGATCCCGCCATCGTTTTCGGAAACCGTGGCACCCGAGAGGTCGATCACCTTGGCGCTGGCAGCGCGCGCCGCGGTCAAATTGGCGCGCGTGAAGTCCGGTGAGCCCGTGAAGAAAACCGCTGCGGCGCGGCCGAAGCTGCCTTCTTCAACGGGTTGAATCACCGCCGCTTCGCCGCCCGCCTCAGTGAGCGTGCCCGCGGCAAGTTCTTCGTCCAGCAAACGAAAATCGGCGCCCGCGAAGCGGCTCTCTTCGAGCAACGAGCGCAGCTCGACGCCGAGCAACGTAGAAGCGCCGGCGATGACCATTCTATGGGTGTCCCGGAGCGAAGAGGCCATGAATCACGCAGTGCGAGAGACGAGCCGATGGCGGACCAGGCGCACCACATGCAACGCCAAGCCGGTCGCCGCATAGGTGCCCGCCAGGATGACCAGAGCGTACTCCGAAAAACGCCAGATGACCGCCACCGTCATACAGAGCAGCACGATCGCGAGCGAGGGCTGCTTGCGTGTCCACGGAATATCTTTGAAGCTGTAGTAGCGAATCGTGCTGGTCATCAGCGCGCCCAGCGTGGCCACCAGCAGCAACCACGCCAACGACCATTTCCAGTCCTCCAGCGGCACTTTCCAGCCGTGCACGACGGCAGCAATCATGCCTGCGGCGGCCGGTGTAGGCATGCCTACAAAATATTTCGAGCCGCCCGGCGCCATGCCCTGCACGTTGAAGCGCGCCAGCCGCCACGCACAGCAAATCAGGAAAATCAGGCAGCAGACCCATCCGAATTCGGAAAGCTGCTGAATGCCTTGCGTTCTCTGTCCCAGGACGCCGCGCACGCCCCACGCGTACGCCATCACCGCCGGAGCTATCCCAAAACTCACTACGTCGGCCAGCGAATCAAACTGCACGCCAAACTCCGTGTTTGTGCCCGTGAGGCGCGCCACGCGTCCATCAAGCGAATCGAAGAGAATCGCAAAACCGATGGCTTTTGCGGCACGGTCGAAGTTTTCAAAGCCGCCGATGAGCGACGCGACCACGGCATAGTAGCCGCAGAGCAGATTCGCGGCGGTAAAGAGGCTGGGTAAAAGAAAAATGCCGCGGCGCAGGCGGTGCTTGCGGAAACGCCGCTCTTCGAAGGGGATGTGATGTTGTTCGGCGGTTGCCATCATTAGCTCCGCTTGGCCACTAACTCCGCTTCCCTACCGGCGAGAGCCTGGCGTCCGACTCCGCGGCGCCGCTTGCGGCAGGGCGCTGCGTTTGCCAACGTGCCAGCACGCTCGAGCCGCCTTTGACGTTGTCGCCTACTTTCACCAGAATTTCCGCTTCCCTCGGCAGCCATACGTCGGCGCGCGAGCCAAATCGTACCAGGCCTATTCTCTCCCCTCTGGCCACGCGGTCCCCACTTTTTTTCCAGCTTACCACGCGCCGTGCTATCAATCCGGCAATCTGCTTGAACACCATGTCTCCGGCGTCCGTGGAAAGTGAAAAGATGTTCTGCTCATTTTCCAGAGAAGCCTGCTCGCGCATGGCCGCCAGAAATTTGCCCGGCTTGTATTCCAGGTCGCTGATGAAACCTGTCGCGGGCGCGCGATTGACGTGCACATTCCAGACCGCCAGAAAAATACTGACGCGCTTGCCGGGCCGCCCCGCGTGCGCTTCCTCGGTCACCACCACAACGCGCCCATCGGCGGGAGACACCACCGCGCCGGCTTCCTGCGGAATGACCCGCTCGGGATCACGAAAAAAGGAGAAGACAAACAGCGCGAGGCACACGAGAACCACGGCTGCAATCGTCCACTGCAGCAAATAGGCCACGCCTCCCAACACCAAAAGCGGCAGCCCGAAGTAATAGCCCTCTTTGACCATCCCTCAGAGAATATACCTCATTGCCGCCGTCTGCAGCGCAACGGCTGGGGCGAATTGCCGGCAGACCGCCTTCGTGTTTTACTTTGGGACTAGGACTCTACTGCGCCACCGTTTGCAGCAGAGTATAGGAGCGGAACTGCCCGGCCGATGCCCCGTCCTTAACTCGAGGCGCACCAACCCAGCGCAGACGGAGAAGCTCGCTGGCACGACCGCGACCCCGGCGCTGACCTGTCCTAATTTGGAAAAACGCGCCGACGTCCTAATTGGAGAAATTAGGCCACTGCCCTGCGGCGCAACATATTAGGGCACCACCCTGCGGCGCGCCGGTCATCTTATGAAAGATTGTCGAAGCACGCGGGCGTTACTGGGTCAGCGCCCGCGATCGTTGGATACGCAAAGCAATCCGCTCCATCTCATCTTTGCAGTGCAGCTTCATCTTCTTGAGCTTAATTTCTTCGAGGAGATCTTCCGAACTGAGGTAGGGTGCTGCGGAGATTCGTTGCAGTTCTGCTTCGTATTTCGAGTGCTGCTCGACCAGACGCTTATACTCGGCGTCTGTTTCGAGGAGTATGTCCCGAGGTGCCCGCTGGGGTGTTGCCATGCGTCCTCCTCATGACTGCGGCGCGACTTGGATTGTGAACACTACATGAACGAAACGATAGCACTCTGATGGGCGGCGTCAAGAGGCAACTATTAGTATTCTCGTTCTAGGCTGTGAGTTTTTTCGATTGAAGGTTGTCCATCCTGGTGAAGGCGAGCTCCTCCGGGGAGCGGCCATAGCCCTTGCGCAGGCCACCGTAATGGAATCGCCAGCGTACACGCTTATGGGTCGAGGGTTTTAGAAAGCCATGTCCGCAATATTCGTTCCAGGCTGCGGGGTTTTGCTCCTTGGTCCTAGCCTGCGAGGTTTTTCATCATGGTGAGGGCGGGCTCGTCCGGGGAGCGGTAGTAGGCTTTGCGCAGGCCGGCGCTTCGAAAGCCGTGGCGGGCATAAAAGGCGATGGCGGCGATGTTGGATTGGCGCACTTCGAGATAGGCGGACTGCACGCCGCGGGATTCGAATTGCTGGAGGGCCGCGGTCAGTAACGAAGTGGCGTGGCCTCGGCGGCGGTGCTGCGGACTGACCGCCAGATTCAGGATTTCTGCTTGCTGCTCGACTTCGCGACCGACCAGAAAGCCGACGATTTCGCCATGTTCCTCGGTGACCAGAGCTAACGATCCGCTCTGCTGCAACAAAGTCCGATAGCTATCGCAAGACCAGGCGGCCGCTTCCGGCGATTGCGCTGCAATGGCCAGAACCGCATCGGTGTCTTCGGCGCGGAAGATTCGCAGGAGCGCGCCGCTGGGTTGCAGATTGCTTTTCTCAGCGGGCGGCATGGCCCTTCCAGAAAATCTCGGCGTCGGAGCGGCGAACGTATTGCGCGTCGAGCGCCAGGGCATCGAGGAGGCGGCCTTCTTTGGCGCGCTGGAGCCCGATTTTGCCGATGATGGGAGCGAGGATGTGGGGGCTTTCCTGAATAGTCGCGCCCGTTACGGCACGCTCCAGCCACGCTTTCTCGTTCGTGAGCTTCTCGGGATCCATGGAAATCCAGGCGACGCCGGCGTCGTGTGCGATTTCGCTGACCCAGTCGAGGAATCCTTGCGGCGACACGACCAACTCTTCGCGAAGCAACTGCAGTGCGGTGGCTTCCCGTTCGCGGCGAAACACGCCACCAAAAACCTGCTCGCGCTGGGCGTCCACAAAGGCCGCGACGAAAGGTTCCCTGCCGCTCGCCTGCGAGGCTATGGCTTCAAGGCGAGAGATGGCTGCGATCTTTCCACCGTAGACCTCGCTCCAAGCCTTCACGCTGGTGAGTCCGACTCGCAGGCCGGTAAACGAGCCGGGGCCGGCAGCCACGCTATAGATCTCTACGTCCTGCATTTTCAATGCGCTAGCGCGGAGGGCACGCTCGGCGGCGGGCAGAATCCAGGAAGAGTAGTCCTCGGGCGTGTCGTGCGGAATGGCCTGCAAGACTTCGTCGTCGCGCAGAACGGCCAAACTTCCCCGCGCGTCGGTGGTGTCCAGGGCGAGAAGAATCACGCAGTGATTGTACTCTACGGTGCGTACATTTCCGGTCGCGGTGAGCTACGACGCGGAGAATCGGCTGATCTCCGTGGACAATGGCAACACCTCCACCTTCACGTATGACGGAGGAGTTTGCGCTCGCGGAGCAATTTGACTGCCAAAGCCGCAACGAATTTTCGCTAACCTTATGATTCCACTGGATATATCTTGACTCTTGGAACACAGCTCCTTACACTCGGAGTGCAGCTCACAGGGGGCATCAGAAGCTATGGACTACAAAATCGGTGACAAGGTCGTTTATCCGAACCACGGCGTCGGGCTTGTAGAACAGATTAGTTACGGTGTCTTAAATGGAAGAACCGAGCGGTACTTCATGATTCGCATCGTCTCCAGCGGGCTGCGCGTCATGGTTCCACAGTCCAATGCGGAAACGGTTGGACTCCGGGCCGTGATTCGTTCCGCGGAATCCAGCAAGGTTCTGGGGTTTCTCGAGACCGGCAAGCTCAATTCGCACCATGACTGGAAGCACCGCTTCAAGGAGAATTCCGAGCGCATGCGCACGGGTTCGCTGCTGGAAGTAGCAGTGGTGCTGAAGAGTCTGGTATCGCTGAGCCGCAGCAAGCCGCTCTCGTTCCGCGAAAAGAAAATGCTGGAGCGCGCCAAGTATTTGCTGGTAAGCGAGATGGCCACGGCGCGCAACACCACCGCGGAAAGCGCCGAAGGCATGGTGGTCAAGTCGCTGGCCAAGGCGAAGTTGCAGTTCCCGATCATGACGGAAAAATTTGAGTAGCTTCGTGCGCCGCAGTTGGGCGCATTTTTTGTTTGTGGCTTTAACGGCGGGCAACTTCAGGTTGCCCGCTTTCTTTTGCTTGGGCGGCGGCGTGCCAGGCCACGGTTGCGAGGCCGCGCGAAATCGTACTAGCAGTCGTAGAGCAATTTAGTTGGCTTAAGCGACGCTCCGTGGGCAGCATTTCGTTTTATACTTGTGACGTTAGCTGCGTCCCCGCTATCTCTGCGGAGTTAGCCATGAAATCCAGCCTCGCACTCGCTTTCCTTTTGCTGTTTGCAGCGGCCGCGCAGGCGCAGACGGGCGGCAGACATCCCATGAGCAACGGCAATAGCGTTGGGGGTGGCTGGAGTACGCCATCGTGGGGTACGGGCGGCGCGTGGAGCAGCATTAACTCGTCGATTGGGCGGCGTGTCAGCTACGAACCGCCGCGCGAGTACTTCGTGGAGTACGCTACGAACGACGGGCCCTTTGTTCCTTCGGTTTACATGAAGTGGGAAGATGCACTTGCGCTCGGCAAGCAGCAACTGGCAGCGGCCGAGACAGAAGCCAGCGAGGGGCCGACGGTTTCGCTGGGTGAAGCGGCGCGCGCCTTGCGAGCGGAGAAGCTTCCTACCTTCCGGCTGCGGTCCCGCGTGGTGCAGGACAACGCCGGCAAGCTGAGCATCTGCAATCTGAACGGCAACGATTGCCGGCGGATCTGACCGTCCAGTCCCGCAACTGGCATCCGGCTGAAGTGCGTTCCACGGCGAATCTAACTCCTTGAGATGGGACACTTGCCGCAGGAAGATCGCGCCTTACTGCGACAAGAAATGTTGAATTACGGGATATTGGGGTGGTCCCAGCGGGGGCATTTTTCTTCGCCCTTGTCGGGTTCACGTGAGCGTTAACCGGACCTGAAGTACTGGAACCGATCCTGTCAGACAACCCCACGCCTTAGAAACTTGTTGATAAGTCCTTTGAAACCAGCAAATCTGTGTAGGTAAGCTTCTAGCACAGTGACGTGTCGAAGTTGGGGCTAATCCGCACTTAGCGGAGGGTCACGTAACAGGGTGACGCTCGTCCTTGCGCTCCTGTGGCCCTGGGATTACGAGTTAGTGTGGAGTGGTGCGGATGAAACCCAATCCAGTGGGAAAGATACACCCTTGTAAACGTTGCGGACATAAGCTTTGGATTTGTAACGCCGAGCGGCAAGAGGATTTTATGAGCACAGTCGACCAGCAGGTGGCGGCCGCCAAGCGAGGGTGCAGATGCCCACGATGCACGGGCAGGATACACCGCTAAGGCGCAACGAGGGAGGTCGATGGAAAATACGATCGGTCTGGTCATGACAGGTGGCGGAGCGCGCGGCGCCTATCAAGCTGGGGTTCTCAAGCGCATTGGCGAGTTGAAACGCGTCGGAGCAAAGGGTAATCCTTTTCCGATCATCGGAGGTGCTTCGGCGGGAGCGATTAATAGTGCTGCTCTTGCCATGGGCTGTCACGATTTTGCTTTGGCAACCAGGATTATTGCGGAAATCTGGGCGACTCTTAGACCTTCCGACATCTTTCACTGCGATATCTTGTCGCAAGTGCAGAATTCCCTAACCTGGATACGAGACCTATCCTTTGGAGCAATTCTGGGGGGAGGCAATGCGCAATCGTTGTTGGATGCCGCCCCCCTTCGCCATTTTCTCGATAAGCACCTGGAGTGCGATCGGATACGGCAGAACATTAAGCATGGGCACCTGTACGCGCTGGCTATTTCGGCGACCAACTACACTTCAGGAGAGAGCTATCTCTTCATTCAGGGAGCGAAGGGGCACCCGACATGGAAACGGATCCGACTCGTGACAGTGTCCACGAAGATCACGGTCGACCATGTTTGTGCATCCTGTGCTATCCCTCTGGTTTTCCCGCCCGTGAAACTCCTAACTCCTGGTGGCGCCGCCTTCTTCGGTGATGGTTGTGTGCGCCTGCAACAACCTCTGAGCCCGGTCATCCGCCTGGGGGCAGAGAAGGTTTTCGCAATCGGTGTCCGCTGCGAAAATAAACAACGTCGAGAGAAGTCGGCCGATGGGAGAAACCCCTCATTAGCACAAGTGCTGGGAGTCGTTTTTGACGTGATGTTCTTGGATCATCTCGATACGGACATCGAGCACCTTGAGCGGTTGAATCACTTGCTCAACCAGGAGCAGATCAATCAGCCTGGCACTCAAGGAACTGAAAAGATGCGGCCATTAACAACCTTGATTATCACGCCTTCCGTCCATTTATCAGATGTGGCAAAGGAGCACGGAAAAGACATGCCCTCTCTGATCCATTATTTTGTATCCAGTTTGGGACGAGACGCAGCTTCTTGCTCGGATCTGATGAGTTACCTGCTTTTCACGCCAAAGTACACCCGAGAGCTCATTGACATTGGTTACCATGACGCCAGCAAACGAATCGATGAAATCGAGGACTTTCTCTATTCGTCCAAGGAGAAGGACGCTAAGAATCCACTGGCCGGTGTCACGGGAAGGTACGTGCGCAAGGGAAGGCCGGCAGCGAAACGGACCGGAAGCGCGGCCAGATCTCGAAGGTGACAGCACCACACCCAAGCTTACCGGCACCGAACACGATCTACGCGTGCGGCGAATGAAGCGTTTCTTGGCCTAACGCGAAAACAAGACAGGGACAGCGGTCGGGAGCGCACGCGCAATCCGCGAGGGCTCGCTTCTTATTGCCGGGAATTTCTTCTGCCAGGTGGCGATCCGTGGCTTCGCATACCTGGAGTTCCGCGCGCTCGACGGCTAACGTTTTGGTGTGCGGGAATGCCGCTGGGGTTGAAGGTTTTGTCGAGGATTACGCCGTTCTTTAGTTCGCCGACGTGGTGACCAGCCATGCAGTAGACTTGCGAGCGGCGCAACTGGGCAACCGGATGACCTTGCAAGTCGTAGATAATCTTGCCAACGTGAAATGCAATAAGCTCGCCCGATTTTCCGTAGATAGCGTCTTGCATATCGAGTCCCCCGCTCCTTCCGGTTGATCCTCAGGCGGGTATTCTCCGTGGCACCTCTGCAAGGCCGAGGATCGGCGGTCCAGGCTCTCTCGTCAAACGTTTTCTTTGCATGCACCACTTCTGAATATTTCATCCAACTGCTAACGATTCCCTTGCCGCGGGGGGCGCGGCAGAACATATCTTATTCTCAGTCTTGATGGTTGACGCATGGAGGGTTCTTCTATGATCGCGTCTCCCGCATCCGGCGCAAAGGCGTCGCGCATAGCTTGACAACAATCGGGCGTGCGGTCTCTTGCCCCAGGGAAGCCATGAAAGCGCCCATGCAGTTCGCCTGCACCTATCTCCACGGATTCTTTCCCCTGTCTCATCGCTTCCCACATCATGAATTGCAGGACAGTTTTGAAGAACTCAGTGAACCCCAGATTCTGTTCCTCTGGAAATGATGCTGTGGGCATTTTTTTAACTCGTCTGACGGGGATTCTAGCATGGCGGCACCTTCGGTTATATCCGCTGGCTATATTGCATGTAAGGTATCGGAACGGGTTGCCAACTCCCGATTTCCCCCGAACAGTCTGCTTGGGGCACCTTCAGGACTTACTGAGGCCGCAGAGTTTGACGCCTGCTTCGCGCAGCAATTTGGCGACTTCCGCAGCGATGTTGGTGGCGCCGGGAGTGTCGCCGTGGATGCAGATGGTTTGGGCGTTGACGGGGACTGCGGTGCCGTTGCCGGCGATGACGGTGCCCTGCTGCACCATGCGCAGGGCTTGTTGCGCGGCTTCGGCGGGATTGCGAATCAGGGCGTCGTCGAACTTGCGGGAGCGCAAGGTGCCGTCGGGCTCGTAGCGGCGATCGGCGAAAGCTTCGGCGGCTACGGCGAAGCCGGCCTGTTTGAAGACGTCCAGCATTGGCGAGCCGGCTAGCCCGACGAGGACCACGTCTCTTCGCCAGCGGGCGACCCCTTCGGCGATGGCCGCAGCGAGTTCGCGATTTTTTACGGCTTGGTTGTAGAGCGCGCCATGGGGCTTGACGTGGATGACCTTCGCGCCGCAAGCGTCCGCGATGTGGGCGAGCGCCTCCAATTGTTCAAACACGCAGTCGGCAACGGCCTGGGGCAACATTTTAAGTTCGCGGCGGCCGAAATTTTCGCGGTCGGGATAGCCGGGGTGTGCGCCAACCGCCACGTGGTGGCGTAGCGCCTGCCTGATGGTCGCGCGCATGGTCTCGTCATCGCCGGCGTGGCCGCCACAAGCGACATTGGCCGAGGTGATGGATTGCATGAGAGATTCCTGGGTGCCATCGGCGATGGCTGCAGGAATTTCGCCCATGTCGCAGTTCAGATCGATGGTGCTCATTTGGT
>Ga0335077_10012267_pt1 | contig 10713 bp, 6 predicted proteins | sample Lox_Sample_31_FD_207151 | JGI IMG/M metagenome (GOLD analysis project Ga0335077, IMG submission 207151) | Soil microbial communities from Loxahatchee National Wildlife Refuge, Florida, United States - Lox_Sample_3.1 | ecosystem: Environmental > Terrestrial > Soil > Wetlands | place: USA: Florida...
CGATCCACTCGAATCCGGCGGGCGCGCTGTCCTGCTGCCAGAGCGCGGGGGTGTCCCGGTAGACCGCGTTCAGGTCCCTGACCAGCTGCTGCACGCCGGCGTGCAGCGGGTACTGAAGCAGATGCCACTGCAGGCCCGCCTGCTCCGACCACTCGTCTCCCTGGCCGAACTCGCCGCCCATGAACAGCAGCTGCTTGCCGGGGTGCGCCCACATGTACGCGAGCAGCGAGCGCAGGCCGGCGAACTGGCGCCACTCGTCGCCGGCCATCTTGCGCAGCAGCGAGCCCTTGCCGTGCACGACCTCGTCGTGCGACAGCGGCAGCACGTAGTTCTCGCTGTAGGCGTAGATCATCGAGAACGTGATCTCGTCGTGGTGATAGCCGCGGTGGACCGGGTCGCGGGCGAAGTAGGCGAGCGTGTCGTGCATCCAGCCCATGTTCCACTTGAACCCGAATCCCAGGCCGCCGAGGTGCACCGGCCGGCTAACGCCTGGCCAGGCGGTCGACTCCTCGGCGATCATCGCGATGCCGGGCACCCGCTTGTAGCAGGTGGCGGTCGCCTCCCGCAGGAACGACACCGCGTCGAGGTTCTCGCGCCCGCCGAGCGGGTTCGGCGACCACTGCCCGTCCTTGCGCGAGTAGTCCAGGTAGAGCATGGACGCGACCGCGTCCACGCGCAGCCCGTCGGCGTGGAACTCCTCTAGCCAGTAGATGGCGTTCGCGACCAGGAAGTTGCGCACCTCGGGCCGGCCGAAGTCGAAGATCAGCGTGCCCCAGTCCGGGTGCTCGCCGCGCTGCGGGTCGGCGTGCTCGTACAGCGGCGTGCCGTCGAACCGCGCCAGCGCCCAGGCGTCGCGCGGGAAGTGCGCGGGCACCCAGTCCAGCAGCACGCCGATGCCGGCCTGGTGCAGGCGGTCGACCAGGTAGCGGAACTCGTCCGGGGTGCCGAACCGGGCGGACGGCGCGTAATACGAGGTGACCTGGTAGCCCCAGGATCCGCCGAACGGATGCTCGGCCACCGGCAGGAACTCCACGTGCGTGAAGCCCATCTCGGTGACGTAGCTGGTCAGCTGCGCTGCCAGCTCGGTGTAAGAGAGCCCGGGCCGCCACGACCCGAGGTGCACCTCGTAGATGCTCATCGGGCTGGCGAGCAGGTCGCGCTCCGCCCGCCGGGTCATCCAGTCGTGGTCGGCCCACTCGTGCCGGGAGTCGGTGACCACGGACGCGGTGGCGGGCGGGCGCTCGGCCCACCCGGCCATCGGGTCGGCCTTGCGGTGCCAGCTCCCGTCCGGGCCGCAGACGTCGAACTTGTACGTGCTGCCGGCGCCCACGCCGGGGATCAGCAGTTCCCATACGCCCGAGGAACCGAGTGAGCGCATCGGGTGGCCGCGGCCGTCCCAGTGGTTGAAGTCGCCGATGACCCGGACGCCGCGCGCGTTCGGCGCCCACACGGCGAACGAGGTGCCGGCCGCCTCCGGCCGCAGCCGGGCGCCGAGCACCGTCCACAGCGTCTCGTGCCTGCCCTCGCCGATGAGGTGCAGGTCGACCTCGCCGAGCGTGGGCAGATGCCGGTACGGGTCGTCGGTGATCGTCTCCGGACTGCCCTTGTAGGTAACGGCGAGGCGATAGTCAGGCACTGCGGTGCCTGGCACGGTGACCGTGAACACGCCCTGGTGCAGGTGGCTCATCGGGACCCGGCTGCCGTCGGCGAGCAGCAGGGTCACCGTCTCGGCGAGCGGGCGAAGCGCGCGGATCGTCACGCCGTCCTCGTTCGGATGCGCGCCGAGGATCGAGTGCGGATCGTGGTGCGTGCCCGCAACCAGGGCGTCAACCTGGTCGAGGCTGACCTGGTCCGCATGCTCGATCCGGGCGGTCATGCCGCCGCCACGTAGTCGAGCGGGATCGTCAGCCAGCCCGGCCGGTGCCGGTACTCGTAGATCACCTCGTACACCGCCTTCTCCAGCGTCAGCGCGCGCAGCAGCGTCGCCTGGTCATCCGGGTCGGCCCCGCCGCCGGCCGAGTAGCCGGCGCAGAACTCTCGCTGGCACTGCGTCACCCACTCGGCGGCGGTGGCCGCCAGGTCCTCGCGCTCAGGCTGGCCGAGCAGCTGATGCCTCGCCGCGTAGTCGATCGACCTGAGCATCCCGGCGACGTCCCGCAGCGCGGGCGCCAGCGCGCGGCGCTCCGCCAGGGGCGCCGCCGGCTCGCCCTCGAAGTCCAGCGCTACCCAGCCATGCCGGCTGTACAGCACCTGCCCGAGATGGTAATCGCCGTGGATCCGCTGGATCATGACGGGCTCGCCGATCCGGGCGAGCTCGTCGTAGGCCGCGGCGATCCTGCCCGCGTGCGGCGCCAGCTCGGGCACGATCGTGACGGCCTGGTCCAGCTTGGCGCGCAGCGTGGCCGCGAGCACCGCCAGCTCACCGGGTGTCATCGGGCGGCTGCCGAAGGCGGTCGCCATGTCCACGTGCATCTGCGCGGTGGCGGTGCCGAGCTCGCGCGCCCTGGCCGCGAACGGCAGCGCGCCGGCGGCCGGGCCGGGCGAGGCGCCGGGCGCGGCCGCCTGGACGTCGGCCGCTACCGGCGCGGTCAGGTACTCCTGGCCGTAGGCACCGTGCCGTGCGTACAGCCGGGCCAGCGTACCGGTGGCCAGCGACCAGCCGTCACTGGCGCCCGCGAGGAACTCCGAGAGCACCGCGAGCAGCACCGGCTCACCGTCGAGCCGGGTCTCGATCCAGCCGAAGGGCGCTGCCACGCGGTCCGAGCCGAGCCGGGCGAGCGCGTCGGCGACCTCGAGGTCGGGATTGGCGCCGGGAAACAGCCGCCGCAGCACCTTCAGAATCGCGGCCTCGCCGAACACCAGGCTCGTGTTGCTCTGCTCGGCGGTCAGCAGCCTGCTGCCGGGGGCGCTCGCAGCCAGGTCAGGTAGCGGCGCGGCCGGCTCGCGCACGAAGCGCAGCGGGCCCGCCGCGCGCTGCTCGGTTATCCCGCGCAGCAGCACCGCGGCGAGCTCGGGGTCGTGCAGCGCGTCATAGCAGGTCATGCCCGGCAGCTGTCCGATCAGCGCGGGGGCCGTCAGGGTCGGCGGCAGCTGATTGCGGCAGCCGAGCAGTACCTGGAACCGCGCCTGCATGCCGACCTGGCCGGCCTCGACGATGAGATGCCGCAGCTGCGGATCGCCGTCGAGCAGCACCTCGTCGGAGACGATCTCCAGCTCGCCGGCCGAGGCGCCGTGGCCGGGAAACCAGCGCTGCCGGGGCAGCCAGGCTGCCAGCATGTCGCTCAGGGCGTGGCCTGTCAGCAGCTGGGTCACCGTGCTTCGCACCTCCCGCCTGGCAGTCAGGTCGACATTCAGTCCTGCCCAGCTCGTTCCCGGCAAAACGGGAAGATGTGCCCCGGCGAATCCGGGTCGCACCTCCCCAGCATGCCCGCAAATGGGCGGATCATGAATCCGCGCCGCCATGATCCTTTGCGGGGCTGGGCCGGCCCGGGGCCGCCGCGGACACGGGCCCGACCAGGCGTTCGCGATCGGGGACCTAAGGCCATTCCGACCCCGGCGTCGTGGGGCGGAAGATGGTTAGTGAGGAAGCCTGAACCGCTAGCGGGTGGAGAGAGGGTGAGCGAGCCATGGTGGCAGTGGGCAGCTGGCCAGTCGAGATCTCACTCCGTGAGGAAGGGCGCGAAACGCGCGCCGAGGCCCGGCTGGGCAAACAGGACATAGGGGTAGTTGGTCACGGGATGGCACGCCGTAGTCCCGACGACCAGGAGGTGACCCAGATCGGCGAGGAGATCGCGGCCGCCAGGGCGCTGTCCGATCTCGCGCACCAGCTCCTCAGCGAGGCGGCCGGTCAGATCGAGGGTGTCACGCACGAGCGCGCCCGCCTGCACATGTAGCCGGGATCGGGTGCCCGCGCGGAGAGTTCCAGTCGGACGGAGCGTTGCCATGGTCGCCGGGGCATTGTCATTCGAGCTGGTCGGCGTCGAGCGGCCCGACGACGCGAATGTCATCATCGGCCAGGCCCACTTCATCAAGACCGTGGAGGACCTGCACGAGGCGCTGGCGGGCGCCAGCCCGCATCTGCGGTTCGGCCTGGCGTTCTGCGAGGCGTCCGGTGCCCGGCTTGTCCGGCGCTCTGGCAATGACGACGAGCTGGTGGCGCTCGCGACCGAGAACGCCAGCCGGATCGCGGCCGGGCACTCCTTCGTGGTCCTGCTGCGGGACGGGTTCCCGGTCAACGTGCTGAATCAGCTCAAGCTCGTGCCGGAGGTGTGCACGATCTTCTGCGCGACGGCCAATCCGGTCGCCGTCGTCGTAGCCGTGCACGCGACGGGCCGCGGCATCATGGGCGTGATCGACGGGTCGCCCCCAGTCGGCGTCGAGGCCGATGCGGACGTCGCGGCTCGGCGGGCGCTGCTGCGGGACCTCGGCTACAAGCTCTGACGACGACTCAGCGGAAGATCGCGGCCCGGCCGTACCACGCGATCTTGATCTTCTCCGCGGGTCCGCTTACGAGCGTGCCCGACCGGTCGAGCACGCTGCGCGCCGTCCAGGGCACTGCCCTGAGGTTGAGTCCGCGCAGCAGCGACAGGCCGGGCGAGCAGTAGTAGTCGATCACCTGGCCATGGAAGGCGCCGTGCGCGCCCTGGGCGATCACGCAGCGCTGGCCGCTCGCGAGTTGCACGCCCCACGGCTCCCCGGCACCACCGCCGCCCTCGGCGGGGATCGGGCCGAGCGCGGCCTTCACCCGCAGCTCGGCGGCCGTGCGCAGCCAGGGCTCGGCCACACAGAGCACGGTGGGCGATGACGTCTTCACCCCCCAGCAAGGGTCGTAGACGCCGTTCCCGGCAAAGCACCGGTATGCCTGGCCGATGGCCTCCGAGCCCGCGCTGCAGGACGCGCCGGACACGCGGCGGGTGACGCGGTAGCCGCTGGCCCGCGTTCCGGCGGCCGTGACGGGGCCGACGAGCACCTTCCTCGTGTGCGCGGGCGCTGCTCCGTGCGCGGATACGGTACCGGGGGCGGTCGCGCCACAGCCGGCCAGCATGAGGGCGGCGGCGCCGGTCACGACGGCGCCGGCTGGCAGCCAGGTCATCGCCGGGGCGCGCATCGGGCCGGCCTAGCCATGGTCAGGCGGCGTGAGCGTGAACCAGTAGAAGCCGTGGCCCGGCAGGGTCAGCAGGTAGTTCAGCTCACCGATCGGCGGGAACGACACCCCGCCCATGCACTCCACCGGGGACCACCCGGCGAACCTGCCCAGGTCGAGCTCGACCGGCTGCGGGAAGCGCGACAGGTTGTTCACGCACAGCATGACGTCGGATCCCGCGGCCTCGTCGTCGCCGTCGCGGTGGATGCGGACGAACGCGAGGACACTCGGGTTGGACGAATTCAGCTCCTCGTAGCTGCCGAGCGCGAAGACCGGGTGCCGCTTGCGGATGTCGATCATCCGGCGGGTCCAGTTCAGCAGCGAGCCGGGGCTGCGCTCCTGCGCCTCGACATTCAGCGCCTGGTAGCCGTAGATCGGGTCCATGATGATCGGCAGGTACAGGCGGGCCGGGTCGCAGCTGGAGAAGCCGGCGTTCCGGTCGGGAGTCCACTGCATCGGCGTGCGCACGCCGTCACGGTCACCGAGCCAGATGTTGTCGCCCATCCCGATCTCGTCGCCGTAGTAGATCACCGGCGAGCCTGGCAGCGACAGCAGCAGGGCGGTGAACAGCTCCAGCTGGTCCTTCTCGTTGTCCAGCAGCGGCGCGAGCCGGCGCCTGATGCCGATGTTGGCCTTCATCCGCGGGTCCCGCGCGTACTCGGCGTACATGTAGTCGCGCTCGTCGTCGGTGACCATCTCGAGCGTCAGCTCGTCGTGATTGCGCAGGAAGATGCCCCACTGGCAGCCGGAAGGGATCTGCGGCGTCTGCGCCATGATCTCCGAGATCGGGTAGCGCTGCTCACGCCGCACCGCCATGAAGATGCGGGGCATCAGCGGGAAGTGGAACGCCATGTGACACTCGTCGCCGCCGACGACCGGGTCGCCGAAGTACTCGACCACGTCGCCTGGCCACTGGTTGGCCTCGGCCAGCAGGACGCGGTCGGGATAGAGCCGGTCGATCTCCGCCCGGACCCGCCTCAGGTACTCGTGCGTCTCCTTGAGGTTCTCGCAGTTGGTGCCCTCGCGCTCGTAGAGGTACGGCACGGCGTCCAGCCGGAAGCCGTCGATGCCGAGGTCCAGCCAGAACCGCAGCACCTCGAGCATCGCGTCCTGAACGTTCGGGTTCTCGTAGTTGAGGTCCGGCTGATGCGAGAAGAACCGGTGCCAGTAGTACTGCCCGCGCACCTGGTCGAAGGTCCAGTTGGACTGCTCGGTGTCCACGAAGATGACGCGCGCGTCCTGGTACCGGTCGTCGGCGTCGGACCAGACGTAGAAGTCGCCGAACGGCCCGTCCGGCTCGCTGCGCGATGCCTGGAACCACGGATGCTGGTCACTTGTGTGATTCATGACGAGGTCCGCGATGACCCGGATGCCCCGCTCGTGCGCCTCCTCGACGAGCTCGACGAAGTCGCCGATCGTCCCGAATTCCGGGAGTATCGCCATGAAATCGGCGATGTCGTAACCGCCGTCGCGCAGCGGCGACTTGTAGATGGGCAGCAGCCAGATGCAGTCGATGCCCAGCCACTGCAGGTAATCCAGCCGCGATATGAGGCCCTTGATGTCGCCGGTGCCGTCCCCGTTCGAGTCGTGGAAGCCGCGGATCAGCACCTCGTAGAAGACCGCGCGCTTGTACCAGTGCGGATCTCGCGGCGTCTCGAACGAGAAGGAGTCGGGCACCGGCTCGGTGGCGGGAGACTTGAACTCCTGCACCGGCGCAGGGGCCTCGATCTGCCGGGCCGGATGGATCGGCTGGTTCACACCTGCTCCCCGCTGCGCTTCCACCTGCTGGATCTCTGGCTACTTAACAAGAATGCACCCGGGCAGCTCACTTAGCGCACAGCGAAGATGTGCGCCGGCCCGACCGCCGGATCCAGACGCACATAATTGGCGTGTCCCCACCGATAGCGCTGCCCGGAAAGCTCGTCGGTGACCGTGATGCCGGCGCCCAGATCCGCGCCCAGCGCGTCGCCGTCAAGCCAGACAGTAGCCTCCCGCGGCTGATTCGGATCCAGGTTCACGATCACCAGCACCGTGTCGGGATGGCCGTCCTGCCGGGCGCTCGTGCGCTTGGAGAAACACAGGATCTCGGGCTGGTCGCTGTAGTGGAAGCGCAGGTTCCGCAGCCAGTGCAGGGCCGGGTGCGCGCGCCGGATCTCGTTGAGGCGGGTGAGGAACGGCGCGATCGTGATGTCCAGCTCGTCCGCCCGCGCCCAGTCCCTCGGCCGGTACTGATACTTCTCCGAGTCGAGGTACTCCTCGCTGCCCGGCACCAGCGGGATGTTCTCGCAGAGCTCGTACCCGGAGTAGACCCCCCAGGAGGGCGCCATCATGGCGGCCAGCACGGCCCGCACCCTGAACGCGGCCGGCGCCGCGTACTGCAGGTACCCGCACAGGATGTCCGGGGTGTTGACGAAGAAGTTCGGCCGCATGTACGGGGCGGCAGGCCCGGCCAGCTCCTGCAGGTACTCGGTGAGCTCGGCGGCGGTATTGCGCCAGGTGAAGTACGTGTAGGACTGGTGGAACCCGATCCTGGCGAGGGCGTGCATCATCGCCGGGCGGGTGAACGCCTCGGCCAGGAAGATCACGTCCGGGTCGGTGCGGGCGACGTCGGCGAGCAGCCGCTGCCAGAACGGCAGCGGCTTGGTGTGCGGGTTGTCCACCCGGAAGATCCGTACCCCGTGCTCCATCCAGTGCCGGACGAGCCGGCTGACCTCCGCGTAGATTCCCTCGGGGTCGTTGTCGAAGTTCAGCGGGTAGATGTCCTGGTATTTCTTCGGCGGGTTCTCGGCATACGCGATGCTCCCGTCGACCCTGGTGGTGAACCACTCCGGGTGCTTGCTCACCCACGGATGATCCGGCGATGCCTGCAGGGCGAGGTCCATGGCGACCTCCAGGCCCAGCGTGCCCGCCCGCGCGACGAACGCGTCGAAGTCGTCCATCGTGCCCAGGTCGGGATGGATGGCATCGTGCCCGCCCTCGGGCCCGCCGATGGCCCACGGCGAGCCCGGATCGCCCGGGGCCGCCTGGAGCACATTGTTCTGGCCCTTACGGGCGGTCGTGCCGATCGGGTGGACCGGGGGCAGGTAGACGACGTCGAAGCCCATGTCCGCGATCGCGGTCAGCCGCCGCGCGGCCGTCTGCAGGGTGCCTGACCTGGCCTTGCGCCGGTGGGTCGGATCGACCTCGGCACCCTCGGACCGCGGGAAGAACTCGTACCAGGCGCCGTAGAGCGCGCGCGGCCGGTGCACGATGAGCGGGAACTCCTCGGTCGCCGTCAGCAGGTCGCGCAGGGGGTAGGCGGCAAGGGCGGCGGCGACCTGATCGCTGGTGCCGGCGGCCAGCCGGTCCAGCGGCAGCAGGTCCTCGTCGGCCAGCTGGCGCGCCGCGGCCGTCAGTGCCCTGCGGGCGGCGCGCGCCAGCTTCGCGGTCTCTGGCGGCAGCGTCTTGGGCGCCGGGACGCGCCCGGCCGCGCGGTCCATCAGCTGTGCGCCCTCGGCGAGCATGAGCTCGACGTCCTGGCCGATGGGCACCTTGATGGCGGCGTCATGCTGCCACCTGGCGATCGGGTCGCCCCACGCCTCGATCCGGAACTGCCAGCGGCCCTCGCGATCCGGGGTCACCGCGGCTCCGTACCGGTCGGTTCCCGGCGCAAGCTCGCCCATCCGGGCCAGGTCGGCCTGCTGCCCGCCGGGGTCGGTGAGCACCACGGCGGCGCCCAGCATCTCGTGCCCCTCGCGGAACACAGTGGCGGTGACCTGGCAGGTCTCGCCGGCGACTGCTCTGGCGGGCACGCTTTCCGGTGGCAGGACCGGCTGCACGTCGAGTATCGGGATCCGTCCGATCACGGATGAAAGCTACCCATCCGCCCGGCCGGCAAGCATGTCCGGGGGGCGGGTTGCGGAGAAGGGCGGCCGCCGCGGCCCTGGTGCTGCATGAATCGGGTCCGTGGCGGGCATGCACCCAGCCAATGGGGGAGTCGACGGCCTTGCCTGGCTCGGTCACACGTTAAGGTCACGGTGCGTGAAAGCTATCCGCCGGTTCACCATCCATCCGGTCCTGCCCGAACCACTGGACCCGCTGCGTTCGCTGATGCTGAACCTGCGGTGGTCCTGGCACGCCGGTACCAGGGACTTGTTCGCGGCCATCGACCCGGACAACCGCGAGCTGGCCGAGCAGGACCCGGTCGCGCTGCTCGGCCAGCTGCCGCAGGGCCGGCTGACCAGGCTGGCAGCCGACGGGGAGTTCCTGCGCCGCCTCGGTGAGACGACCGCCGACCTGCGTGCCTACCTGACGCAGCCGCGCTGGTACCAGTCGGAGTCCGAGCCCGCGTCCGCGGGGGGTCCGGGGGAGTCGTCCTCCCGGGCGAGCCTGCCGGCCGCCATCGCGTACTTCTCGCCCGAGTACGGCATCACCGCGGCGCTGCCGCAGTACTCGGGCGGCCTGGGCATCCTGGCCGGCGACCACCTCAAGGCCGCCAGCGACCTGGGCGTGCCGCTGATCGGCGTCGGCCTGCTCTACCGGCACGGGTACTTCACCCAGTCGCTGTCCATCGAGGGGTGGCAGGCCGAGCGCTACCCTGCGTCGGATCCGAACGGGCTTCCGCTGACGCTGCTGCGCGACGACGCCGGCTCGCCGGTGCGGGTCAGCGTCGGCCTTGCCGACGACGTGACGCTGACCGCCCAGGTGTGGGTGGCCGAGGTTGGGCGGGTGCCGTTGCTGCTGCTCGACTCCTACGTGGAGGAGAACGACCCTAGCCTGCGCGAGGTGACCGACCGGCTCTACGGCGGCGGCACCGACCACCGGCTGCGCCAGGAACTGCTGCTGGGCGTCGGCGGGGTCCGGGCCGTCCGTGCCTACTGCGCGCTCACCGGTCACCCCTCGCCGGAGGTCTTCCACACCAACGAGGGTCACGCCGGGTTCCTCGGCCTGGAGCGGATCCGCGAGTACGTGCAGCAGGGCATGAGCTTCGACGTCGCGCTCGAGGCCTGCCGCGCGGGTACCGTGTTCACCACGCACACGCCGGTCCCGGCCGGGATCGACCGCTTCCCGCTCGACCTCGTCGCGGCGAACGTCGGCGACACCAACGACACGGGCCTGCCCGCCGACCGGATCCTGGTGCTGGGCGCAGAGAACTACCCTGGCGGCGACCCCGGCGTGTTCAACATGGCCGTCATGGGCATGCGGCTCGCCCAGCGGGTGAACGGCGTCAGCGAACTGCACGGCCGGGTGAGCCGGTCGATGTTCACGGGCCTCTGGCCCGGCTTCGACGAGGCCGACGTGCCCATTACCTCGGTCACCAACGGCGTGCACGCGCCGACGTGGGTAGCGGCCGAGATCTTCGGCCTGAGCGGGCCGGAGTGCTCGGGTGCTGACCCCGGCGAGGAGCCGGAGTTCTGGCAGCGGGTGGCGGCCGACACGCGGCGGCTATGGGAGGTGCGGCGGGTCCTGCGGGCCAGGCTGATCGACCAGGCGCGGCGCAGGCTCCGCGCGTCCTGGCGGCAGCGCGGCGCCTCGGACGCCGAGCTGATGTGGACCGACAGCGTCCTGGACGAGAACGTGCTCACGATCGG
>Ga0335077_10012268_pt1 | contig 10713 bp, 8 predicted proteins | sample Lox_Sample_31_FD_207151 | JGI IMG/M metagenome (GOLD analysis project Ga0335077, IMG submission 207151) | Soil microbial communities from Loxahatchee National Wildlife Refuge, Florida, United States - Lox_Sample_3.1 | ecosystem: Environmental > Terrestrial > Soil > Wetlands | place: USA: Florida...
CGGCAATGACGTCTCGCTGTTGCGCCGCGCGATTATACCGACGGGACGGGTGCTGGCGGCGGCGCGCCAGGCGGGAATGCTGGTCATCCACACGCGCGAAGGCCACCGGCCCGACCTTTCCGATCTGCCGCCGGCGAAGAAGGCGCGCGGCAAGCTCAAGACCGGCATCGGCGATGTGGGGCCGATGGGGCGGATCCTGGTGCAGGGCGAGCCGGGCCACGACATCATCCCGGAGCTGGCGCCCATCGCCGGCGAGCCGGTGGTGGACAAGCCGGGCAAGGGCGCCTTTCACGCCACCGACCTCGACGCCATCCTGCGCAACCGCGGCATCACGCAGCTGATCGTCTGCGGCGTCACCACCGAAGTCTGCGTCAACACCACCGTACGCGAGGCCAATGACCGCGGCTACGAGTGCCTCGTGCTCGAGGATTGCGTCGGCTCCTACTTCCCGGAATTCCACGAGATGGGGCTGCGCATGATCAAGGCGCAGGGCGGCATTTTCGGCTGGGTCGGCAGCTCCAAGCCGCTGATCGAAGCGCTGGGCGAGAGGTGACGGCAAGCCGGATCGAGCCGGGATTTCGCAAGGAGGGGCCCATGGCAAGGGACGTTCAGACGATCGAGACGAAACCGCGCATCTGGGTCGCGGGGGATTGGAACGCCTTTTTCGGCTTCGGCACGAACATCCTGGTGAATGTGCTGACCTTGACCGGGCTGCTGCGCTTCGTGCTGAAGATGCCGGATTCCCTCGTCTTCGGCCGCATCCTGCCGGCGACCGGCCTGATGCTGTGCCTCAGCACCCTCTACTACGCCTGGCTCGCCTACCGCCTCGCGCAGAAGACCGGGCGCAGCGACGTCGCGGCGCTGCCTTCGGGCACCAGCGTGCCGCACATGTTCGTCGTCACCTTCGTCATCATGCTGCCGGTGCTGAGCAGGACCCATGATCCCATCCAGGCCTGGGAAGCTGGCCTCACCTGGGTCTTCGTGCAGAGCTTCGTGCTGATGGCGGGCGGGTTCGTTGCGCCCTGGATCCGCAAGATCACGCCACGCGCCGCCCTGCTCGGCTCGCTCGCCGGCGTCTCCATCACCTTCATCTCCATGAGCCCGGCCTCGCAGATGATGATGACGCCGGTGATCGGCCTCGTCTGCTTCGCCCTCATCCTCGCCAACTGGTTCGGCGGCGTGCGCTATTTCCGCGGCATACCGGGGGGCCTCGTCGCCATTGGCGCCGGCACGCTGATCGCCTGGGGCTCCAATGCCTTCGGGCTCGGCTATGGCGGGCTCAGCTTCGCCGCGCTGGCAAAATCCGTGGCGGGGTTCGGCTTCCAATACCCGCTGCCGGCCGTCGGCCATGTCTTCGCCGGGTTCAAATTCCTCGGCGCCATCCTGGTCACTGCCATCCCCTTCGGCATCTACGATCTCGTCGAGGCGATGGACAATGTCGAGAGCGCCGCCGCCGCCGGCGATGCCTTCCCGACGACACGGGTGCTGACCGCCGATGGCGTCATCAGCCTGGTCGGCTGCCTGATGGGCAATCCCTTCATCAACGCCGTCTATATCGGCCATCCCGGCTGGAAGGCGATGGGCGGCCGCATCGGCTATTCCGCCGCCACCGGCGTCATGGTGATCCTGCTCTCCTGGCTCGGCATCGTCGCCGTGATGATGGCGCTGATCCCGGTCGTCGCGATCCTGCCGATCCTCCTCTATATCGGCATGCTGATCGGCTCGCAGGCCTTTCAGGAGACGCCCAGATCGCACGCGCCGGCGATCATCCTGGCGATGGTCCCGCAGATCGCCGCCTGGGGAAAGCTGCAGATCGACGGCGCGCTCAGCGCTGCCGGAACCAACGCCGGCACGGTCGGCCTCGACAAGCTGGCCTCGGTCGGCGTGCTCTATCACGGGCTCGAGGTCCTGGGCGGCGGCGCCATCCTCGCCGGCGTGGTGATCGGCGCCATCACCGTCTTCATCATCGAGGGACAGCTCATCAAAGCCGCGGCGTTTGCGGCCGTCGGCGCGGTGCTCACCTTCTTCGGCTTCATCCATGGCGAAGCCATCGGCATCGGCCGCTCGCCCGAGGTGGCGGTGAGCTATCTCGCGATCGCCGGCGTGTTGCTGCTCTGCGCGCGCTTCGCCCCGGCGGCAAAGCCGATGCCACTGCGCCACGCGGTCAGCGCGTCGCCGGCGGAGTGACGGCGCAGCGCGACAAAAGATTCACCACGGAGACACGGAGGACACGGAGAAGCGAAGAATGGCGCGCAAAGCGCGCCAAACACTTATTCTCCGTGTCCTCCGTGCCTCCGTGGTGAGTCTATCTGACTGGGCGACAGCCCTCACCCTCCCACCGCTATGCGGCGGGTCCCTCCCGCTCTCGCGGGAGAGGGGTTATTCCAGCAGTGGTGCGGCTGCGGAGATCGGTACGGGTTTGCCGGATAGGAGCAGGTCGCTCGCCTGTGACTCCCATGGCGCTTCGGCGCGCGCGAGGGGGTCGCGGGGTGAAAGGCGGTGCTCAAGGACGAAGCGGCTGAGCAGGGCGCGACGCGCATCGGCGGGGTCGCGGGCGCCTTCGGCGGCGAGGAGCACGGCGCTGGCGGCGTTGTAGAGCGCGGTGGCGGTGCTGCGCGCGTGGGACTCGTCGCCGGCGCGCGCGACTTCCTCAGCCAGGCGCAGCGCGCGGTCGAGCGCCTGCCCGAGGCGCTGGCGATGGCCCGGCGGCAGCGCGGCGCTGCCGAGCCGCTCGGAGAGGCGCTGCGCCAGAGCGCGGTGAGCGCCGTCCTTGCCGACGGCGCGGGTGACGAGGTCGAGCGCGATGATGTTGCTGGTGCCCTCCCAGAGCACGCCGATATGCGCATCGCGCACGAGCCGCGCCGTCACCCATTCCTCGATATAGCCATTGCCGCCGCGCGCCTCCATGGCGCCGGTGGCGACCTTGATGTTGTCGCGGCAGGCGCGGAACTTGACGAGCGGCGTCAGGACGCGCAGCAGATCCTCGCGCCCCTCGCCCATCGCCGCCGCGGTGAAGAGGAACATCGACAGCGCCTGCTCCGTCGGCACCATCAGCTTCAGAAGCTGGCGGCGCATCAGCGGGAACTCCGCGACTTCTCGGCCGAAGGCGCGGCGCCCGCGCGCAGCGGCGAGCGCCTCGTTGAAGCAGCGCCGCATCATCGCCGCCGCGCGGACGCCATGCGAGAGCCGCGAGAGATTCACCTGGTCGAGCATCTGCTTGAAGCCGCGGTCGAGCCGGCCGATGAGATAGGCCTCGGCGCCGTCGAGGCGGATCTCGCCGCTCGCCATCGAGCGCGTGCCGAGCTTGTCCTTGAGCCGCACGATGCGATAGGCGTTGCGGCTGCCGTCCTTGCGCCGGCGCGGCAGGGCAAAGAGCGCGAGCCCCGCCGTTCCCGCCGCCGCGCCTTCAGGCCGCGCCAGCAGCAAGGCGACATCGGCATCGGCATGCGAGCAGAACCATTTGTCGCCCTCGAGCCGCCACGCGCCGTCCTTGTGCCGCGCCACCGTCTCGACCGCGCCGACATCGGAGCCGCCGGCCTTCTCGGTGATGAACTGCGTGCCTTTCCACAGCACTGCCGGATCGTCGGTGAGCATGCGCCCGAGTAGATAGTCGCGGGTCGCGGCGTCGGCATAGCGGCGGATGAGATGGATCGAGGTGTCGGTGACGCTGATCGGGCACATCAGCCCGAACTCGCCCTGCACGAAGAGATATTGGCAGACGTATTTGGCAACCGGCGGCAGCGCCTCGGGCCAGCCCAGAACGCCGCCGCGATGGCTCATCGCCTGGAACTCAAAATCCTCGAAGGCGATGCGCTCCATCTCGCGGTAGGCGGGGTGATATTCGATCCAATCCTCGTCGCGGCCGAGCCGGTCGCGCGCGTGGAGCAGCGGCGGGTTCTTGTCGGCGATCGCCGCCAGCTCGTCGATGCGGCCGCCGGCGAGCGCGCCGAGCCGGTCGAAATGCGGCGCGAAATGCGCCAGCGTCCTGGCGTCGAGGTAATGCGGCAGAAGCTGCCGCAGCCCGTCATCGCCGGCGAAGAAATTCATCCCCCGGCAATCGCCGGCGATCGGACTCGATTGAAGCATCCCGTCCTCCCCGGCCGCCTCTGCGCATCGCGGCCCTGCTCTTTCCCTGGTTCGGACCGGCAGCCTATCATCCGGCCGGTGCAGGAGGAAATCATGCGGCTGTTCGATCTCAAGGGACGTGTCGCCGTCGTCACCGGCGGCAATGGCGGCATCGGCCTCGGCATGGCGCGCGGCATCGCCGAAGCCGGCGCCACCGTGGTCATTGTCGGGCGCGACAAGGAGAAGACCGAGAACGCCGCCGCCGGGCTGCGCGAGGCGGGCATGCGCGTCGCCGGCATGGTTGCCGACGTGACGCATGAGCAATCCTGCCGCTCGCTGGTCGCGGCGACGGTGCAGGCCTTTGGCGGCATCGACATCCTCGTCAACAATGCCGGCGTCAATATCCGCAAGCAGCCGGAGGAGTACACGATCCAGGAATGGAACACGGTGCTCGTCACCAACCTCTCGAGCGCCTTCGTCTGCGCGCAGGCGGCCTATCCCGAGATGGCGCGCGGCGGCGGCGGCAAGATCATCAATATCGGCTCGATGATGTCGCTCTTCGGCAGCGCCTATGCCGCGCCCTATTCCGCCAGCAAGGGCGGCATCATGCAGCTGACGCGCGCGCTCGCCGCCGCCTGGGCCAAGGACAACATCCAGGTGAACGCGGTGCTGCCGGGCTGGATCGACACGGAGCTGACGCGCCGCGCGCGCGAGGAAGTGCCGGGCCTGCATGAGCGCGTGCTGGCGCGCACTCCGGCGGCGCGCTGGGGCGAGCCCGGCGACCTCGCCGGCATCGCCGTCTTCCTGGCGAGCCGCGCCTCCGACTTCGTCACCGGCACCGCCATCCCGGTCGATGGCGGGTACGCGGCGCAGGGGTAAAGTCCTTCTCCGCCCTTCAGGGCGGAGAAGGACTTAGGATGAGGTGGGTCGCGCCGCCGACGGTTGACAGGGGCTGGTGCGCCCTCGAAGCTCCCCCCACCTCACCCCAACCCTCTCCGCCCCCAGGGGCGGAGAGGGGGAAGTCAAGGAAGCGCTCTAACGCCCAGGGAAGGACTGCCGCCATGACGGATTTCACCAAGTTCTACATCAACGGCGAATGGGTCGCGCCGGTCGAGCCGCGGGTTTTCGCGGTGATCAATCCCGCGACGGAGGAGAAAGTGGCGGAGATCAGCCTGGGCAGCGCGCGCGATGTCGAGCGCGCGGTGGCCGCCGCCAAGGCCGCCTTCCCCGGCTTTGCGCGCACCGGCAAAGAGGAGCGCCTCGCGCTGCTGCAGCGGATCGTCGATGCCTACAAGGCGCGCGCCGATGAGCTGGCGCAGACCATCACCAAGGAGATGGGTGCGCCCGCCTGGCTCGCGAGCCGCGCCCAGGCCGCGGTCGGCATGGCGCATCTCATGCAGATGCTCGGGGTGCTGAAGGAGTTCAGCTTCGAGCGGGTGCTTGGCAAGACCCTGATCGCGCGCGAGCCGGTCGGCGTCTGCGGCCTGATCACGCCGTGGAACTGGCCGATGAACCAGATCGCCTGCAAGGTCGTGCCGGCGCTCGCCGCGGGCTGCACCATGGTGCTGAAGCCCTCGGAATATACGCCGCTCGATGCCATTCTCTTTGCCGAGGTCCTGCACAACGCGGGCGTGCCCAAGGGCGTCTTCAACCTCGTCAATGGCGACGGGCCGACCGTCGGCCAGGCGCTCGCCAGCCATCCCGACATCGACATGGTGTCGTTCACCGGCTCGACCCGCGGCGGCATCGCCGTCGCCAAGGCCGCCGCCGACACGGTGAAGCGCGTCCATCAGGAGCTCGGCGGCAAATCCGCCAACATCGTTCTGCCCGATGCCGATCTGCAGAAAGCGGTGGCGGGCGGCGTCCAGGCCTGCTTCCTCAACAGCGGCCAGTCCTGCGACGCGCCGACGCGCATGTTCGTTCATCGCCCGCAGCACGACCAGGCCGCCGCCATCGCCAAAGCGGCTGCCGAGGCGACCAAAGCGGGCGATCCCAACACCAAGGGCACGAGCATCGGCCCGGTGGTCAACGAGGCGCAGTTCCGCAAGATCCAGAAGCTGATCGAAGCCGGCATCGCCGAGGGCGCGACGTTGGTCACGGGCGGTCCCGGCCGGCCGGACGGCGTCAATCGCGGCTATTACGTGCGCCCGACCGTCTTCGCCAATGTGAAGCCGGAGATGACGATCGCGCGCGAGGAGATCTTCGGCCCGGTGCTGTCGATCCTGCCCTATGACAGCGAGGAGCAGGCGATCCGCATGGCCAACGATACCGTCTATGGCCTGTCAGGCTATGTGCAATCGGGCGATCTCGAGCATGCGCGCCGCGTCGCCGCCCAGCTCCGCACCGGGCAAGTGCGCCTCAACGGCGCCGGCCCCGATTTCGCCGCGCCCTTCGGCGGCTACAAGCAATCCGGCAATGGCCGCGAATGGGGCGAGTTCGGCCTGCACGAATTCCTCGAAACCAAGGCGATCATCGGTTACGGGGGATAGCGGCGACCTCCGCCGCAATGCGCGTTGTGGTGTTTCGCATCTCAACACTGAGGAGAGATCATGAACAGCAAGAGCATTGTTTTCGCCGTCGCCTGCCTGACGGCGCTGCCGGTGGCGAGTTATGGCCAGACCTCGGCCGGCCAGCCGGCCGCGGCACCTGCCCAGCAGCCGGCGCAGCGGTCGGTGGCGAGCGAATGGCGGGCTTTCCGCGCCGCCTATCGGGAGCATTACGAGAAGCTCAGCGAGGCCGATAAGGCGAAGGTGAAAGCCATTCACCAGCAGATCGACGCGCTGCACCAGCAGGAAGACCAGATCGTCGGCGTGACCCCGCCCTTGCCGGCCCAGAAATGACAACGGACAGCCCGTGAGGCTGTCCTTTCACGGCGCCGATCGTGGCGTCACCGGCTCCTGCCATCTCGTCGAGTGCCACGGCCGGCGTATCCTCATCGATTGCGGCTTGCTCCAGGGCAGCCGCGAGCTCGCCGAGGAAAACGCCGAGCCGTTCGGCTTCGAGGCGCGGGAGATCGATTGCGTCCTGCTCACGCATGCGCATCTCGACCATTGCGGGCGATTGCCTCTTCTCGCGAAGCGCGGCTTCCGCGGCGAGGTGATCGCCACCGCAGCAACCTTCGAGCTCGCGCGGCTGGTGTTGATCGATGCGGCGCATCTGCAAGGGGAAGAGGCGCGACGGCAGGCGCGCCATCGCCACGGCCATGCTGCGAACGGCGCAGCGGCGCCGCTCTACACGCTCCTCGACGCGCTCAACAGCTTCGAGCGGTTCGGCAGGACGGCGTCGTATGAGACGAAGCTGCCGATCGCCCCGGGGATCAGCGCGACGTTTTTCGATGCCGGGCACATTCTGGGCTCGGCCAGCATTCTGCTCGAGATCGATGACGGCGCAAGCGCCCGCTCGGTCCTCTTCTCCGGCGATATCGGCAATGCCGGAAGGCCGCTGCTGCGCCCGCCTTCACCGCCGCCGAGCGCCGAGATCATCGTCATGGAATCGACCTATGGCGATCGACTGCATCGCCCGCTGGCGGCGTCGATCGACGAGCTTTACGCGGCGATCAGCGACGCCTTCGGCCGCAGCGGGAATGTCGTCATTCCGACCTTCGCGCTCGAACGCGCGCAGGAGATTCTCTATTTCCTGCACCAGGGAATCGAGACGAACAAGCTGCCGCCCACCGCCCCGGTCTTTCTCGACTCGCCCATGGCGATCTCCGCGACCGAGATCTTCGAGCATCACCCGGAATGCCTGGAGCCGGCGGTGGCGCAGCTCTTTCGCCAAGGCCGCGATCCGCTCCACCTTCCGGGGCTGCATCTCGCGCGCGAAGCGGCGGAATCGATGGCGATCAACCGCATCACCGGCGGCGCCATCGTCATGGCGGGCTCCGGCATGTGCACCGGCGGGCGCGTCCGCCATCATCTCCGGCACAATCTCTGGCGCGAGGAAGCGGCGGTCATTTTCGTCGGCTTTGCCGCGGCGCGAACCTTGGCACGCCAGATCATCGACGGCGCCCAGGAGGTCAACCTCTTCGGCGAGGCGGTTCCCGTCCGCGCCCACATCCACACCATCAACGGCTTCTCGGCGCATGCCGATCAGCGCGAGCTCCTCGCCTGGCATGGCAGCATCAAGGGCAGCAAGATCACCTTCCTCGTGCATGGCGAAGAGCCGGTCATGACGCGGCTTGCCGGACAATTGCCCGGGCAACGCGTGGAGATGCCGCAGCCGCACGAGGCGTTCGAACTTTAGATCCTCCTCCGATCACACGGAGCCGAGCTTTTTAACACTGCGATCCCAACGTCTTTTCCGCCGTCCCCGCGAAAGCGGGGACCCAGAGCCAGGCGCTCCGCTCATCGGGCCAAAACTCCTGGATGCCCGCTTTCGCGGGCAAGGCGAAACTTGGGAGAACGCTTTTTTATATTCTTGCGGGGGCAACCGGCTCGCTCAGCCGAGATAGTCGTAAGCGATCTTGCCCAGCCCGAGGGTGAGGTGGCACAGGATGTGGGTTGCCGACACGATTTCGAGCACCGGCAGATCCGCGACCGGGGCCAGGGCGTGCGGGTTGAGCGAGAGCGCCGCCGGTCCGGTCCACGCGCCGATGAGGGTGATGTCCTCGAGATAGTATTCGACGAGCTCGCAAATGCGCGGCGTGCCGTCGCCATGAGGTACGATCTTGAGGAGAAAGTTGGGCGCGGCGAGCGCGGCCTGAACGGCGGCGTGATCGGCCGGGCGATGCTTGTAGCCCATCGTCCCCGTCGCCACCCGCACCGGCCCATAGTCGAGCGTGCCGACGAGCGTGTCGATCTCCGCCCTGAGGCTCGGACTCGCCAGCTTTTTCGGGAAGCCCCAGAGCTCGCGTCCGCCCGCGATCGGCGGATGATCGTTGAGAAACATGCAATGGCTGTAGCCGCCGGTGCGGCCGCGGAACGAGACCGGGATCACCTGGCCGCTCTCGCAATAGTCGCCGAAGCCGGTCGAGTTCGGCATGCGAATGAATTCGTAGTGGACCAGGGGCGCCGCGAGCGCGAGCGGCTCCGGCACGACGGCGCGCAGCTTCTCGGGATCGGAGCGATAGGTGATGATGAGATATTCGCGGTCGACGAAGCGATAGGGCCCGGGCGGGAAGGCCGGGCTGGTCAGCGGCATGGCAAAGGCACGCTCGCGAATCTCGCTCTCCTTCATGGCGTTGCTCCCCTCGCCCGTCCGGCGTCAGATGTCGTCGTCGCGATGCAGATCGTGCACGATGACGCCGTCGGCCGTTTCGGGCGGCGACAGCCACTCCGGATGACGGAGCGTGCGCTGCGTGTCGTGATAGCCCGCCTCCCAGTGCTCGCGCATCGAGGTGCCGGAGAACTCGTAATCCTTGGCGTGGCCTTCATAGCTTTTCTGCTGATAGATGAGGTGAATGATGTTGATCGCCGCCATCTGCGACAGCTCGGCGAGGGACCGCTCCTCCTCGACGTCGCGCTGCTCGGGCGGGAGCTTCGCGAGCACGGTGCGCAGCCGGCGCTTCAGCGCGTGAACCTTGCGGAAATGATCGGTGTTCTGCCGCGTCCGGCTGGAATAGATGATGTCCTTGTGGCGTCCCATGACGTCGCGCATGTCGCGCGGCAGCGAGCCGCGGGCGCTGAAGAGGTCGACCTGAAAGACGAGGCTGCTGAGATTGTCCTCCTGATCGAGCAGATACTGCAGCGGCGTGTTCGAGACGATGCCGCCATCCCAATAATACTCGCCGGCGATCTTCATCGCCGGCAGTGCCGGCGGCAGCGCGCCGCTCGCCATGATGTGGCGCGCGTCGAGAGGCTCCTTGCCATTGTCGAAGTAGATGAAATTCCCGCTGCGCACATTGACGGCGCCGACCGTGAGGCGCGTCCTGCCGCTGTTCAGCAGGTCGAAATCGATCAGTTTCTCCAAAGTGCCGGCGAGCTGGCGCGAATCATAATAACTGAGCGCTGCGGGCGCGCCGGCGGGCTGAAACCACGGACCGAGAAGCCGGGGCTCGAAGAATCCCGGCTGCCCCAGCATTGTGGTCATGAAGGCGCTCGCATGGTTGCGCAGCATCCGGAACATGTCGCCGTCCGGCGTGTAGGCCCAGATCTTGCGGCCTGAGACTAACTCCCAGAACTGCCGCAGCCGGTTCAGCCGATCTTCCGGCTTGTTGCCGGCGATGATCGACGCGTTGATGGCGCCGATCGACACCCCGGCGAGCCAGGTCGGCTCGCAGCCGGCCTCGGACAGCGCGTGATAAACCCCGGCCTGATAGGCGCCGAGGGCGCCGCCGCCCTGCAGCACCAGAGCCACGCGATCGTAGCGGCCGGCGAAAGCCGCGGCCCGCTGACCGGGCCGCGCCGCGACCTCCCGCAAACTGTCCATGGACGGCTCGCCCCCCTCTCCTCGCGACCTCGCCGCAGCACCGGATTCACGGGCGCCGCGGCAAAGCCCTATCCGAGCCTATAGCGTTGCGATGACAGAGCGATGATGGGCGCTCGTCCGGAGAAGCGATCCCCTCAGAAGGTGTGGCGGAAGATCCAGAACAGCGCTCCCGCCAGCATGATCGCCGCCGGCAGCGTCAGCACCCAGGCCATGATCATATTGACGATCGTCGACCATTGCAGACCGGATCGATTGGCCGCCATGGTTCCGGCGACGCCCGAC
>Ga0335077_10012269_pt1 | contig 10712 bp, 5 predicted proteins | sample Lox_Sample_31_FD_207151 | JGI IMG/M metagenome (GOLD analysis project Ga0335077, IMG submission 207151) | Soil microbial communities from Loxahatchee National Wildlife Refuge, Florida, United States - Lox_Sample_3.1 | ecosystem: Environmental > Terrestrial > Soil > Wetlands | place: USA: Florida...
TCGCTCCGCTCGCGGTGATCCTTCCCTGATTGGTCAGGATGTTGAAGTTGCCGATGGTTCCGGCACCCGAGATCTGCTGTCCGCTGCCGAGGACCAGACTTTCAGCGCCGCCGGTTCCCAGAATGCGGTTCCCCGGATTGTCCGTCAGAATAATGCTGCCGGTGGCGGCGGCCAGATTCGAGATGGTGAACTGCGCGCCCAGCCCCGCATCGTCCAGAAGCAGAGCGCTCACGCCGTTCCTCGCGTTCAGCGTGATCGAGCCGGAATTGTTGATCAGCGCGCCCGCCGATCGAAGCACCAGCGTGCTTCCGTCGTTCACCTGGAGTGTGCCGGAATTCACCAGGTCGCCGTGCGGCGTGGGACCGTTATTAAGAGACAAAATCAAGGGATTCGTTCCGCTGGCGGCGATCATTCCACTGTTATCGATCACCTTGAAGTTACTAATTGTCCCGGCACCGGAGATGGTGTGCCCGAGCTCGTTGACCAGAGTCTCATCCCCATTTATGCCGACCACGATGTTGTTGATATTGTCGGAGAGGGTGAGTCCACCAGTGCCGGCGAGACGCAGCGCCGAACCCGTATTGTTGTCGTCATAAAGCAGCACGCTGGCATTAGCTCCCTGCGCGTTGAGGGCGATCATGCCGTTGTTTGTAACTCCCAAATCGGCGGAGCCCTGGAGAATGAGTGCGCTTCCGGAGACCGCCTGAATAGAACCGTTGTTTACGATGGTTCCGGTCACGCCGGGCGTGCCGGTGTCCATGTTGAACACGAGGGGGTTTGTTCCATTTGCCACCACTGTTCCGTTATTGGTGAAGTTGGCGAGCATGGCGATGGTTCCGGCGCCGGAAAGCTTGTTATCGCTAACCAGGGTTTCCGTGCCGAACGAACCGGCAATCAGGTTTGCCGGGTTGTCACTCAGCGTCAGATTGCCGCCGCCGTTCAAGATAAAGGCCGCGCCATCGCCGGACAGGTAAATCTGCGACCCGTGGGGATTCGCTTGCAAAGCGATACTTCCCATGTTCGTGAAGGTGCCCCCGCCCCCACTCGGCGCGGCAAGGTAAATCGCCGATTCGTCGCCGACCGATATGGTTCCCGAATTCGTCGCGGGGGCGCCGGCCGAGTAATCGAGTGTCAGGCTTGCAGCGTTGGTGAGAGTGACGGTCCCGGCGTTGGTGAGCAGCGCCGAAGCCGATGCGGGCGACCCAAGCACCAGCCCCTGGTCATTCACGTGGACGGTGGACTGAGACCCCACGGTAATTCCATCGAGATAGATATTCTGGGTGAATATGTTCGCTACATCGACGCCGCCCGAGTTGACGGTCACCAGGTAAGTACTTGCACTGTTGTTCGGCACACCGGCCGGCGACCACTGCGCGGGATTGGTCCAGTCTCCGCTTCCACCGATCCAAACCGACGTGATCTGGTTGCCGGCGAGGGGCGCCACGGCAAGCAAAAGAATGAGAAGTGTCGTCCTGATCCGCATGCCGTACCCTATCTGCCAGAGGCCTCGATGAGTTGCGCTACGCGGGAATCGGTCCCGACCGGCTCGATGAAGACAATGGCCTTCTGATTGATGATCATTCGGTCTGGCCCGTGCCACTCCTTGCCACGCCTGATCAGGACATTGCTAATGGCCTTGGTTTGCTGATCCACATTGCTTTGCACATAGAAGACGTCGTGAAGCACAGCGTAATCTGTCGCTATGGAATCCAGCTTGCCGAAGTAGACGGAGTTGTTGTCGAGCAGGACCGCATAGTATCGTCCTGGATCGATAGGCGCGGCGCGGGAGATGGCAGTAGGCTTTCCGCATCCCGTGCCCAACACCAGGACCAAAGTAACCAGCGTGTAAATCAGTGTTTTCATGTCAGCATCCTGTTTCGGAAGGTTATCCCAACTCCCTGGTTGGGATAGACGACTTTGTCGCCGATCTGAAGTGTTATACGGGGTCCCCCACAAACCACCGCTTCGCATCCCGCCGTTGTCACAGACCACAACGACTCCAGGCATGGTACGCTCCGCCTTCGGATTCTGTCAAGAGAAGGGCCGGCGGAGGCCTGAGGGACGGGAACCTACTTGAAGCGCCGGCCGACGGCGCTGGCGCAACCCGTGGCGACCATGGTGCCACTCGTGTCGAAGTAGACCGTGGAGGCGCTGCTAGTGAACTCATCGTCGTTTTTGAGCTCGATCGTCTGATTGATCCGCTGCGTTCCACTGCGCAAACCGCGCCGATTCGGCCGCGAGGGGGAATCGAAAAGAATGAAAGCCTCCTCCACGGCGCGAAAGGCGTGCCCGCCAGCCGGACTCCAAACACCGTGGTCTGGGCTCCGTTGTCCGGGTAGAAAGTCCGGACTGGAGGTGGTACCCGTAAGGGTGCCACCGCGCGCAAATGTGAGCAGCGACTGGAAGGGCGGCATGGTCGTGCCCGAGTCGCAATTGCGTAGCGTTACCGAAACGCGCCAGGTTCCTTCCAGTTTGGCCGCCAGAGGATCACTTTGGTCTGCCTGCGGCCGGGATTGGCCCAGTGAGAGAACCGCGGCGCCACACACTCCGACAATGGCCAGCTTGCGAAATCGATTCATGTCGTTCCCCTCCTGCTTCGTTCTCTATGAGCCGGCCGCCAAGGTCTGAGCCGTGCCAAGCGCCCTTTCCGCTACGCGTCCAGCCAGCCGGAGCAGCCCGGTGCGCAACGGTCCCGTATGCAGATTCGCGGCACTTACCAATTCAGCCGCGAGTATGGCAGCCCAGGGTGGACCGCCCGGCAAAGGCCATGGTGTGCCACAATAGTCGTCAATAAACTGTGCGATTGACGATTCGATGTTGGCCTCGAATTCCTTGCCTGACTCCCTGTTCTCCATCGTCTCCGCAACCTCCTTCATGCTGACGAGCATCGTGAGGTAGTGTACGGTGGCATTCGGGAACGGCGACGCGGGTTGTGGGCTTTCTGCGTGTCCCGTAAGGACAGCCCCTGCAGGCCGATAATGCGTGTGCCAGCGCAGGAGGTGCGAGTCTGGTGTTGCGAGGGACAGGCTGTTCATCAGCTCATGTAACGCGCCGTCCCAGAGATCGAAATGCGATGGTATATTGAATCTGTTCATAAGGTCTCCTGAGGGACAAATTACTCGCCCAAGCACGTGATAGTCATGATGATCGTGTGATGATCGCTATGATTCTGCTGAGGTTTTTGTGATCAGGCCAGAACGGCTCGAAATTTGGTCTTTCGGAGACATTGTCGCCGACCCGAACCGCTTGGAGGTGAGGCGTGAAGGGCAGATTATCGAGCTGGAGCCCAAAGCGCTCCGGGTCCTCTTTTATCTCCTCGAGAATCGCGATCGGGTGGTCTCCAAAGAGGAATTGTTTCAGAACGTCTGGGCGGGAACGGCTGTCACCGACAACGCTTTGACGCGCGTTATTGCCCAGGTTCGCAAGCAACTGGGTGATGACGCCCGCTCCCCCCGCTACATTCAAACGGCTGCGAGCGCGGGCTATCGATTCATCGCGGTAATCCGCGCAACGCCGGAAGCACCAGCGGTTCCCGCCCCGCCGAAGGACTTGATCCCAAGACCGTCTCGCCCCTGGCGGCTAATGTCCACGGTGGCGGGGGCGATCCTCATCGTCGCTGCAGTCTGGGTTATTCGCCGGACCCCGGGCAACAACCCACCCCGCATCACCGCGCTCCAGCAGGTCACGACTTCCATGGCGCTGGATCGCTGGCCGTCATTTTCTCCTGACGGCAGCCACATGGCGTTTACCTCCGATCGAACCGGCCATTACCAGATATTTATAAGGTCCATTGCGGCCGGCAGCAGCGATCAGCAGATCACTTTCGACGACCTCGACAATATTCAGCCTGCCTGGAGTCCCAGTGGCGATTACATCGCTTACGCTTGCCTAAAGCGCGGCGGCATCAACGTAATTCCCGCCTCCGGAGGCACCGTGCGATACCTTACGGATTTCGGGGATTCGCCACAATGGTCGCCGGACGGCCACCGGCTGGTCTTTCGTGACCCCGGCGTCCACTTCAATCCGGCCCAGGATCCCATCGATATACCCGACGCCACGCTGTGGCTCGTAGACGCCGAGCGCGGTGGGCCGGTTCGCATCACCAGTCACGGGAGTCCGCCCGGCGGCCACGAGAATCCCCGTTGGTTGTCAGACGGCTCGCATGTGGTTTTTGAAACCGCGGTGCTCATACCGCCGACTACGCCGCGGCCGGACTTCATCCCCGCCATCGTGGACATTCGCAGCGGAAAGTGGAAGTCGATCCCGTTTGGGTCGTTGCGCGCGAGGAACCCGATTGTATCGCCCGATCTGAAGTATTTGTATTTCGAAGTGCGTTTCGGCGAGCAACCGGGGCTTTGGCGTGCCCGCATCGATGCCGCCTATCACGCACAGCCGCCCGAGGCGGTGATGCCCGTGAATGGCCCTCTGATTCGTGATTTGGCCTTCAACAGCTCCGGAACGCGCCTCGCCTTCAGCCATTCGAATGATGAAAGTGCTCTGTGGGCGGTACCTTTGAGCTCCACCGGGGCTGCGGCGGGCGAACCAAGGCCGCTCATTCGTGAGCATGTGCGCCGATTCCTGCACCCTGCGTTTTCGCCGGATGGATCGAGGATCGCCTATACCTGGATTCAGCGCGATTCCGAATGGTTGAAGATGACAGTCTATGTTGCTAATTCGGACGGCACAGGAGCTACTGCGCTATCGCCGGAAGGTCAGCAGGCGTTTAGTCCGGAGTGGGTTGGCCCGAATCAAGTGGGTTACGAGGTCACCAAGAAGAACGCGGCAAGTTATTGGCTGAAGCCGTTGGACGGCTCGCTGCAGGCAACAAATATGAAACTGGATTGGGCCCGGTCCGACAACGTGCGCCTGCACGGCACGAAAGCAGTTGCCGACGTGGAAGGCGCCGATGGCCGCCATGTAGTGGTTGTCGCCGATCTCGGGGGCGCGGAACCACGCGCTTTGACGCCGGCGACGAGGAACATTGAGTACCCTTGTTGGTCTCCGGATGGCCGATGGATCGCGGCCCGGGAGAACATCGAAGGAGAAGCCGCTCTGGTCGTCTTTCCGTCCACGGGAGGAGAGATTCAGACACTTGTGAAAGAACCAACCCAGTCGCTCTCCTACGATTGGTCTCCTGACAGCAGGCGAATCAGTTTCGCCGGCCTCCGTAGCGGCGTTTGGAATATCTACTGGGTGGATCGACTGACGCGAAAAGTACAGCAACTTACACACTTTGCCACTCCGTCAGCTTCGGTCGGCGACCCCGCATGGTCGCCCCGCGGAGACCAGGTGATTTTCGAGCGATACGATCAGTCGGCCAATATATACGTCGCGAACCTTCGTACGGAGTGATTTCAGGTCTATGTTTCACCGGGTGTCAGAAGGGTCGCCGGCTACGTCCCTCCGCCGCGGGTTTTCACTGGACATTGACCGTGGTCATATTCGATACTGCGCCATCCGCCACAAGGTAGACGCTCACCTCGCCCGCGCCAGCCAGGCTCCGGGGAACCGCCACGTTCACCTGGTCGAGGCCTTGATACTGATTCTGCGCGCCGGCATATTGCCACGGCACAAGCTGACCCGCGATGAACACCTGAACCGTCGCCGCACCCCGAATTCCCGTCCCGTAGAGGGAGATATACACGGTGTCGGTGGAGCTTCCCAGGCTGAGCGGCGAAGAAAGACAACCGAGCGGTACTCCGCTCTGGCAGGAAAACGCGCTGAGCGGAGTGACCGCGCTGGACGCCGACACGCGCTCGGCCACTGCGGCAGCCACACCAGCGCCATTTCCATTCGCCGAGTACAGACCGGGCGAAACCGCTGCCACGGTGAGCGATCCCGTAAGAACCGTCGCGCCGCTCCGCGTCACTTTCACGGATGCGGCTCCGGGGGCAACCCCGCCAGGGATCAGAAAGTTGGCCTGACCGGGAGACACGTAATAAAGGGGAGCCGCGCTCACGGTTCCCTTGCTGTCCGTGATCGTAATGGCGGTATCGCCCAGGGTCAGCGGTAACGGCTGGCCGGAAGCAACGACGGTCTGCGACGCGAAGCCCGAGCCGAATGCCGTCACCAGTTCCTGCGGCGCGACTGGTCCCGGCTGGAAACTGGCCGAATTCACGAACGCCGCCACGGGCGGGGTGTTGAGGTCGGCACGCAACACGCTGTACGGTGGCACCGTGATGGGGTTGGCGGAACTCGCAGTCTGAACCGAAACCGCATTCGTGGCGGTGGAGGTGTTCGCCGTGGTGGGATCGGCGGCGGTGACGAACTGGAGGGGGAACGTCCCGGTGGCCGCCGTGCCGTTAACCCGGATGGTCACCTGGTGCGGCGTGGCGCTCTTGTTGGTGATGACCAAGGACAATTCTCCCTGCGCGTTGGTGTAGCTCATCGCGTAGAGCGCCGGGATGGGCGAGATCCCCGTGGCTGGGACCGTCGCGCCGCCGGTTACTACAGTCTGGTTGGATTCCTGCGCGCGGTTGATGACACCATTCAGCACGGAAAGCCCGAGGCCCTGCGCGCTGAGGTAGAATCCGAAGTCCAGCGACAGAGTGTCGATGGGCATCCCTGCGGCCCCTGCGGCTTCCACCTCGGACTTGTGGTTGTTAGAAAGGTACACACCGGTGTTATTGTCGATTTGGGCTGGGCCGACATGCAGCATCGCGGGCACGGTGGACATGCGCATGACGTATTCGGCCGAATAGACCCCGCCCCACACAGTGCCATCGGTGAGCGAGCCGCCTCCGCTGGAGGGATTGGGTATCGAGGGGTCGAACTCCGTATTGAGGAACTTGACGTCCGATGGACCCAGCGCAGTAAGCTGGCTGAGCAGCGAAGTACCCGTTCTGGTTGCCAGGTTGGCGCTTTCATCCGCCGCCCATTGCGCGAATGTCCCCGTGCTCGCCCCCGGATAGTCGTGAAACGTGATCGCGTCCCAGTATTTGTTGGGGTACGCCGCGACGGCTTTGGTCCATGCATCTGTCGCGGCTCCCGCGTGGGCCTGGTCGGTGATGAACACAGCTACGATTGCGTTCGGATCCACGGCCTTGATGGCGTCGCGATACGGTTCCATTGCGTCTAGATACGCGGTTGCGGTGGCGAAGAAGGTGGGGTAAAGGTAGGGCTCGTTGGACAGCTCCCACGCCGCCACCTGGATATTGTTGGCCTTCACGTAAGCCGCCAGTTGGCCGGCGGAAGCGGCGGTGTCGGTGAATCCGTTGAAGCAAATAATGAGCGGAGCCCCAAGGAAGTTGGCACGATTTGCGGCGTCGATCAGTCTCGCGCCGCCTCTCCCCGCGACCAGAGCGATCGTCGGCGCAGTTCCGCCGACGCCGGAGCTGGCCGGAAACTGCTCGTACCAGCTCAGTTCGTCTTCGCCGGCTTGCCAGCTGTAGATATCGCTCGAAGTCCCACCCGGGAAGCGCACCCAGCCGAATCCCAGTGTCGACGCCAAAGCGTTAAAACGGTAGTCCCAATACTCAACCGCTGTGCCGAGTTCGGCGTTGACACCGGAGAACGCCGACGCGATTGGGGTGGTGACGGTGGTGTTGATGTCGATCGTAGCAGTGACGGGCGTGCTCGTCTGTGCAAGCGCAGGTATCGAAGATGTACCTAACATGACTGCGCCCAGAAAATAGAGGCATCCCTGGAGCGGCCTTCGACAGGTCGGCCAGTGGAAGGGTGATCGTCGGTAAGCAGACACTTGTTGCTCCATTGCAGACGAGCCGGCGCGGCTAGAAATCCGTCGCCGGGTTGAAAAGCAGGGTTGGGAACGTCGCCGGAACCGCAGGCGGCTTGATAACCGGGTTCGATCGCCCGGCCTGGCTCAAATCGAACACAACGAATCCCACCCCGGGCGACCCATTGGGGAGCGAGTAATCGTCCCCCGGATAGGCCGGGTTGTTGAACCCGGGATTCTGCACGGCGCTTTGGAGATCCTCTCCGACCTGCTGCTGCCATCCGGCAAAAGTGTAAAAAGTGTAGTCGCTGGTGTTGCCGTTACAGGGAGCGTTCCCACCCGTGCCAGGGCTTGGCTGCACGGCGAAAGCCTTGGCGTAGCTGGCAAACGCTCCGTCGGTGCGCCAGTACATATTGCTGTTCCACTCCTGGAACTGCGTGAACGGCGCTCCGGCGGCGTACAGGCATCCGCCTTGCACCCAGAACTTGGGCGTGGATGTGTTGCTCCGGTCGAAATAGAAAAGGTTGTTGGCGATGTCGAATTCCTTGGGAATGGCGGAAGGCACACCGTTGCCATACGGGAAGTTGACTGATACCATCCCCAAGCGCCCGTATGCCAGGATATTGTTCTTGATGGTATTGGCTTGGTTCGGCGCTGCCGGACCGTGCGGCGTGTAGACGTCGAACGCCGAAACGCGATAGATCAGATTATTCTCCACGTCCACCAGTCCCGTGTTGTCATCCAAATAGACTCCGTTGCCGCCGTAACCGTTGGAATCCATGATCGACGCGTCGGTCACGTCGTGAATCTTGTTATTGAGAATCTTGTTACCCGCGGCTGTGAAGACTGAGTTTCCTCCATCGATCCGGATCGACCCGCCATCGTTCATGATTCCCTGCAGCAGGTTGTAGACATGATTGAAGGAGATAGTGGTATTGGCGTTCCCGACGCCGCTCGGCACGGTGGTGTCCCCGATGCCTTGAGAGGTCGAGATGGCGCAGTGATAGCCATCATACACGTCATTGTGCGTATAAAGATTGTCGTGTCCCATGCCTTGGCCGACGCCAAATGAGGCAGGAATGGTGCGCCCGTAACCCTCCACCACGTTGTTCTGGACAGTTGTCAACTGCGGCACGTTGGCGTCGGTGTCCGCCGGCTGAAATGGATTCCCTATCCGTATTCCCAGCGCGCCGGTGTCGTAGAAGGCGCTGTTCTCAATCACGTTGTTGGCTACGACGGCGTTGATATTTGTCGAAACGCAGTAAGCGGGCGAGTTGGCGTTGACGCAGGGAATAAACTCCAGACCAGTGCCCGAGGTTTGCGTCACGCTTCCGGAGTCGAATGTGATGTGCTCCGAATTCTGGAACGACACTGCGGCACTGATGTCGGGTTCCAGTTCCACCGACTGGTGTCCGGCCGCGGGAATCGTGTAGTTGTCGTGCTCGAACGTCAGTCCCTGAAACGTCACGTATTGCAGATTCGATGCCACGAGCACTTGCGGCAGTTGGGGGACGATCACGCTGTCCGTGTTTGGATTCTCGCCCGGGTCGGCGAGATACGTGAGGGTCCACGGTGTCACGGAACGGTCCAGAAACCACTGGCCGGGTTGCGTTAGTTCGTCCTGAACGTTTTCCACCAGATACCGGTTACCGGCGATGAAGCCAGTCTCACTCGAGTGGTTCTGAGGAGACGGCGTGGCTCCGGTCAGATACACGATCTGGTTCGCGGTGTCGATGCAACTGATGCGGAGTTTTGAGGTGCTGAACTGTTCAAAGTCCAGCACCTCGATGTCACCTGCAATCGACTGGTTGCCGGCCGGCTGGTTGCACGGGTTATTTGCCGCGGGAGCGAGGTTCTTCCAGGTATTCGCGATCGGGTCGGTCGCGCTGTACTGGAACCGGTCGAAACATTCCCATCCGCTGCCCGGGATGTTCACTGGACAATTGGTTGCGGCCGCCGGCAGATAGACGGTCTCCGCGATCCGGTAATACGTGCCCAATGAACCACCTAGCCGCGGCCGAAGCCGCCGCACGCCATTGTAAAAGAGGTTCTCGAAATACTGTGTCGAGGCGGGCAGCGTGGTCCTCCAGGTATTGCCACTGACATTGGTCCAGTTCTGCACGCGCATGCCGCCGCTGAAGACCGGCGATTCGCCCGGATAGTTCTGGTACACGATCCGGGTGGTAGCTGAGCCCGAGTCAACCGCCGTGAACATTTCGGTTGCCGGCAGGAAGTAGGTCCCGCCGCGGAACTGGACGGTAACCTGACTCAGTCCCGTCTTATTGAGAACTCTCACCGCAGACCTGGCGCCATCGAACGTCGCGAAGGGACCGTCTGTATTCGCGGGATTCGGAGCTGCCAGCGTACCGCTCCAGGAGTCGCTTCCGTTTGGCGCGGCATAGAAGGTCTGTGACGTCGTCGGCGCGGAGGCTTGGATTGTGATCAGCGCCACCGGCGACGTGCTTACGCCGTTGTAGCTCGCGACCAGCGTGTTGTCTCCGCTCGGCGCGTTCGGGGGAATGACCACGTTGAACTGATACTCTCCTGGCGCGACCAGCCCGGCGAACTTGACGGTTACCGCCGCGCCGCCGATCTCGATTACCGGCAGCGGCGACAGGGTCCCCGATTGCGTCTCAGACCCAGCCACCACCGGCACACTCGTCGCACCGAAGCCATTGGCGTAGAGCAGCACGGTTTCTCCGGGCTTGGCGGGCGTGGTCGATCCGGGGTACAAGGTGGCTGGCCCTAGAAGGCTGTAGTCGGCATGTTGCGCGGCTACGTATGGCCCTCCATTGAAAACGAAGAATGCCGGCGAGAGCGATTGCATTGGGACGGTCACCGGCGCGCTGGCCGAGCCGTTATTGGTCAGTTGAATTGTGGCGGATGACGGCATTGAGCCGGGCGGAGTGAGAACATTCACCTGCGTCGGACTGATATAGAAGACGTAGGCCGGCTGGCCGTTCACCGTCACGCTGACACCGTCGAGCGCGGGAGGCATCTTGCCGTTGACGAAGTCAGTTCCCTGCCAAACCCGTGA
>Ga0335077_10012270_pt1 | contig 10712 bp, 7 predicted proteins | sample Lox_Sample_31_FD_207151 | JGI IMG/M metagenome (GOLD analysis project Ga0335077, IMG submission 207151) | Soil microbial communities from Loxahatchee National Wildlife Refuge, Florida, United States - Lox_Sample_3.1 | ecosystem: Environmental > Terrestrial > Soil > Wetlands | place: USA: Florida...
GCGATGGGCCGATGGCGACGCGGCCCGCGCTGGCGCTGGCGGTCGGCCTGGCCGAGGGCCTGAGCGCCATCCACACCGCGGGCGTGGTGCACTGCGACCTGAAGCCCTCGAACGTGCTGCTGTCCCCGGATGGGCCACGGGTGATCGACTTCGGCATCTCTCGTGCCGCCGGGCCGGGGAAAAGTCCCGTGCCGGCGGCGGGCGTTGGCTGGGTGACAGGCTCGCCCGGATTCATGTCCCCGGAGCAGGCCCTGGGCGGGGAGATCGGCCCGCCGAGCGACATCTTCAGCCTGGGCGCGGTGCTGAGCTTCGCCACCACGGGCCGCGGGCCGTTCGGCCGCGGGTCGCGTCCAGAGGTGGCCTACCGGCTGGTCTACGGTCGGCCGGACCTCGGTGAGATACCCGCCGCCCTGCGCCCGCTGGTCGAACGCTGCCTGGCCAAGGACCCGGCCCAGCGGCCCACCGCCGACGAGGTACTGGACGCGGCAAATGACGGGCGGCCCGCGCCCGGCTGGCTGCCCGGCCCGGCCCGGGGTGCGCTCGCCGAGGGTGCGTTCGCCGAGCGCGTGCTCGCCCCGCCCGGGCCCGCCGTGCCGCCAGCGCAGCGGCCTGGCCGCCGCTGGTGGCGGCCGCTGACGGCGGCCGGGGTGACGTCGGGCGTGCTCGCGGCGTCGGTCGCGGTCAGCTTCGCGCTGACCCCCGCGGGCTCGCATCCATCCGCGACGAGGCTGGCACCGCGGGCCGCGGCCGCGCCGACGCTGACCACGGCGCCCCCCGCATCCGCGGTCCCCGGCACCCGTCCGGCCGCCGTTCCCCCGGCCAGTTCGCCGGCGCGAGGCCCGCGGGCCGCCATCAACCCGGCCGTCGTCGCGGTAGGCACCCAGCGCCCCGGTCGCCCGCCGTCCTCGACCCCCTCCGCGGCCGCGTTGCCGCCCGCGCCATCGCCGACCGCCTCGCCGTCACCCTCTCCGTCCATGTCCTCGTCCCCGACGGCGCCCTCGTCCCCGTCGCCGGGCGAGTCTCCGTCGCCGACGCCCGCACCCGAGATAACGGGTTCGGCGACGTACCGCGAAGGCACCTGGGTCTACTTTGATGTGCAATACGAGGACCCCGGTAATGACGCGCGCGGATTCGGCTTCACGGGCGTCAACGGCTCCCGCTGGATGGAGGCGACCTATTCCTTCTCCAGCCCTGATGAGGGTATCGCGGGACCGGATAGCATTGCCTATCCGCTCGACCTGGAATGCGGTACCGCCAGTCAGCACGGGGCGGAGGTGGAAGCCTGGATCTACGACGCGGCGGGCCGGAGCAGCCAGCCGGTGCGGATTAGCCTCGCCTGCCCGTCCTGACCTCAAATCCGGCCCGGCGGCCTGACGCGGGCCCCGCGGAATCTCGCTCTGCGCTGGTCAGGCGCTTACCGTCGGCTCCCGGCTCTGATGTCCGCGGAACGATTTACGCAAACACCGTCGCAGCCCATATGCAACCCGGCTTCCGCCCCTTATCATTGCCCTGTCTGATATGGCAGGAATGGTGTCATTGCGACCTTGGGGTGGGATTTAGCGTGGTGGGGGGACTGGAGCCCGCCGATCCGCGGCTGATCGGCCCTTATCAGCTGCTCGGACGGCTTGGCGCGGGCGGCATGGGACGAGTATTCCTGGGCGTGTCAGTCGCTGGCCGGCCGGTCGCCGTGAAAGTCGTCCACGCCGAACTGGCCGCCGACCCCGAGTTCCGTAGCCGGTTCAGCACCGAGGTTGCCGCGGCCAGGAAGGTGAGCGGCCTGTTCACGGCGCTGGTGGTGGACGACGACGTAGACGCTCCGGTGCCCTGGCTCGCCACCTCGTACGTGGCGGGCCCGTCACTGTCCGAGGCGGTGCGCAACAGCGGGCCGCTGACCGCCTGGTCGCTGCTGGCGCTGGCCGCGGGCCTGGCCAAGAGCCTGACCGCGATCCACGCCGCGGGCGTCGTGCACGGTGACCTCAAGCCGTCCAACGTCCTGCTGGCACCGGACGGGCCGAGGGTGATCGACTTCGGCATCTCCCAGGCCGCGGAGGCAGCGCCGCTGGCGCGGGCCGGCCTCGTGGTGGGCACACCCAGTTTCATGGCCCCCGAGCAGGCCGCGGGCGAGGAGGTCGGGCCGCGCAGCGACGTGTTCAGCCTGGGCGCGGTGCTCGCTTTCGCCGCCACCGGGCGCAAGCCGTTCGGCGCCGGGCCGCCCGCCGCGGTGCTCGAGCGGGTGGTCCGAGTGGCGGCTGACCTCGAGGACGCTCCCGCCGAAGTGCGGCCGCTGATCGAACGATGCCTGGCCAAGGACCCGCTGCGCCGGCCCACCGCCGCCGAGCTGCTCGCCGGGGTGACCGCCGCCCAGGCCGCGATGGGGCGGCGGTCCCAGCCGGCCCCGGCGGGAGCGGACCGGCCGGGCAAGCCCCGGGCCCACGGCGGGCGCCGGCGGCCGCTGATCACCGCGGCGGCGGTCGCGGTCATTCTCGCGGCATCCGCCGGATACGGCCTGCATGCCGCGACCCAGCACCAGCGAGACGATGACCCGGGCCTGTCCCAGATAGCGGCCAGGATGGCCGCCAAGCCGCCCCGGCTCCCGCCCAAGCCGGTGCCCCCGGCCCCGGTCCCGCGCATCACCCACACATTTACCTACCAGCAAGGCACGCGGGTGTACTTCGAGATCTACTATTCCGATCCTGGCCACAATGCCGCGGGCTTCGGTTTCGTGGGCGTCAAGGGATCCGACTGGCGCAAGCAGCAGTACTCGTTCTCCAGCCCGGCGGACGGCATCGTCACGGGGAACAGCATCGCCTTTCCGCTCGACCAGGGATGCGGGACCGGCTTCGAGTACTTCAGCACCGTCAAGGCGTGGATCTACGACAAGGCCGGCGCCCGCAGCAAGCCGGTCATCATCCACCTGGCCTGCAGCACCTGACCCGAGCGGTCAGGGGTGCGCCGTTGTGTAGTGCGCCGCGAGCACGTCGTCACCGAAGTCGCTGCGCGGGCGGCGCAGCACGGTGTGCGCATGGTTACCGTCGGCGGTGGTGTCGTATTCGATCAGCAGGTCGTCACCCTGCACGCGGTAGTAGTGCCGGGCGCCCGGCGTCAGCGGCCCTTCCCAGGCGAAGAGTAGCTCCGACCCGTCCAGCCTGGCCGCCTGGCCGGCCGCGAGCTCCGCGGGCAGCCGGTCCAGGTAGAGCGCGACCAGCTGAGCCAGCAGGGCCCGCGCGGCCGGCCCGAGCCCGGTGGCGGCCACGCCGGGAGGTTCGATGCCCTGGCTGGCCCGCGGGCTGGTCCCGGTGCGGATGTCGGCCGGAGCCTGCCCCGCCACCACGGCGGCCGAACGGACCTGCGGGCCCATGGCGTCCAGCAGCGCCCGGACCAGGTCTTCTTCCGGGCCGAGCGGCCGGGACACCGGGTGGCCGGCGTAGCTGACGCAGGCCGGGTTGGCGCCCAAGAACACCGGCGCGGGGGAGACCTCCTGGCCGGCCACGGTCATCGTCACCGACAGGTGGTGCCCTTCGAACCGCCACGACCACGGCTGATCGCCGTCCGGATCGCCGTATACGCTCACCCAGTAATCGCCGCTGTGCCGGCCCCGCCGCCACTGCTCCTTGGAGTCGAGCACTTCTTCCAGCGCTACAATGCCCATCGCCTGCGCAAACGCGTGCTCGCTCAGCCCGGTAGCCAGCAGCCTGTGCGCGGCCTTCGTGGCGGTCCCGCTGAGCTCGGCGAGGCAGGCACCGGGTCGGCTGCGCGGCCGGTACTCCAGCCACCGCCGGGCCGCGTCGTCGGCGAACGGCCGCGCGGCGAGCCGGCGCTGTTCGCCGTCCAGCGAGGCCAGGAGTGAACTCGCAGCGGCGCGCATCTGGCCAGCCAGCGAATCGGCGCTCATCATCGGTTTATATCAGCCCCCGCTCCGGGCCAGCGTCCGCAGCATCGCCAGCAGCGCCCCGGGATCGGGGACGGCCCGGAAGAAGGCGGCGTCGACATTCTCCACGGCAGTCACCGCCGCCAGGGCGAGTTCGCCGCCCCGTTCGGTCACCCGGATTCTCCTGGCCCGGGTGTCCGCGACGTCGACGGTCCGGACGACCAGTCCCTTGGCCTCCAGCTTGCGCAGCACCTCCGAGGTCATCTTCACGTCGGCGCCGGCCTGGCGGGCCACGCTGAGCTGGTTCGGGTCCTCGCCACGGGAGTTCAGCCACCACGCCGCGGCCAGCAGCACGAACTGCACGTGGGTCAGGCCGAGCGGGGCCAGTGCCGCGGCGATCTCGCGCTGCCAGCGCAGCGTGACGTGCCAGAGCAGGAACCCCGGGCTGTCGTCCGGATCGAGCGGCACCGGGTCAGCCCTCCGCCCGCCCGGCCAGCGCGGCCACTACCTCGGGAAAGTCCGCGGTGATCTGCGGGCCGAGCTCCGGGCCGACGTGACCCGCCGCCTCGCCGGTGATCTGCGTGCGGTAGACGATCCTGGTCAGCCCCCCGGCCACGGGTTCCAGCCGGTGCTCGGTCCGCACCACGAAGTCGCCCGCGTCCATCTCGTCAGTGAACGACGTGCCCGGCTCGATCTCGACCAGCCGCATCCTGATCGGCTCGTCCCCGGGCGGGGTCATGGTGAACGTGGTGCCGACCGCGAACGGCCCGTCCACGTCGATCGTCTCGATGCCGTCGTTCCACTGCGGCCAGGCCGCCATGTCCGCCCAGTGGCGCCACAGCGCCCCGCGGTCGGCACTGGTCTCGAGGCTGTACTCGTACTCCCACATAGTTCCTCCCTCGTCAGTTGAGCTCAGCACAGATTAACTGTGCATAGATTATCTGTCAACAGGCTATATTCGGCAGCGGTGGTTCCGGGTACCTTTGGACACCATGACGACGCCGAGTTGGGACGACTCATATGCCGCGAGTACACCCGCCCCGTGGGACATCGGCCGGCCGCAGCCGGCCTTCGTGCGCCTCGCGGAACAGGGCCTGCTGGCCGGGCGGGTGCTCGACGCCGGTTGCGGCACCGGAGAGCAGACCATGCTGGCCGCCGCCCACGGCGCCGACGCGGTCGGTGTCGACATCTCCGGCCTCGCCGTCCGGCAGGCCAGGCAGAAGGCGGCCGAACGGGGCCTGGTGGCTCGTTTCGAAGTCGGTGACGCGCTCCGGCTGGCCGACCTGGGCCTGACCTTCGACGCGATCACCGACAGCGGCGTGTTCCACGTATTCGACGACGAGCACCGCGCCAGGTACGTGACCAGCCTGGCGGCGGTGCTGCGCCCGGGCGGCCGCTGCTACCTGGCCTGCTTCAGCGACCGTCAGCCGGGAACCTGGGGGCCGCGGCGGGTCAGCCAGGACGAGCTGCGCACGGCGTTCAGCCACGGGTGGACCGTGGTCGGCATCGAGCCGGAGATCTTCGAGGTCAACGAGGCGAGGATCGGCGTCACGACCGTGCAGGCCTGGCTGGCCGTGCTGGAACGGGCCGGTCAGGGCTGATCGCCGGCCGGAACGGGCGGCGGTGCCGCGGGTGCGGGCTCCGGCCTGGCGCGGCGGTTGCCCGGCCACATGCCCAGCCGCCCGAACAGCGCCACCAGGGCGGGGACCAGCAGTGAGCGGACGGCGATCGCGTCCAGGACGACGCCGAGCGCCATCGCGAGGGCGATCTGCCTGAACTGCTCCAGCGGTATCACCGCGAGCATGGCGAAGCTCGCCGCCAGCGCCACGCCGGCCGTGGTAATGGCGCGCGAGGCCTGCGGCGCGGCGACGGCGACCGCGTCGGCGACCGGCCGTCGCCGCGCCTCCTCCCAGATCCGGCCCACCACGAAGACGTTGTAGTCCGAGCCGAGCGAGACCAGCAGTACCCCGGCGGCGAACGGCACGAAGTAGACCAGGCTGCCGTAGCCGAGGATGTGCTGGCCGATACCGATGGTCAGCCCCAGGGTGGCGAATACGGCCAGCACGCTGGCGGCGAGCAGGTATACGGGCGCGAGCAGCGACCGCAGGAACAGCACCAGCAGTACCAGCGTGACCGCCATGATGGCCAGCGCGACGCGGCTCAGGTCGGCGAAGACCGAGCCGATGGAATCGCCGGTCAGCGCGGTCTGGCCGGCCAGTTCGAACCGTGCGCCCCGCAGCCCGGCGGCCCGCGCGAGCGCGGGCAGGTCGTGCTGAAGCTGCCGGACCCGGCTGATCGCGGCCGCGTCGAGCGGATCGGTATTCTCCACCACCACGAACCGGGCGGCGCCGCCAGAAGCGGCCAGCATCGGGTTGAGCTGCGTCTGATTGAGCTGCGTCTGATTGAGCTGGGCCGCCGAGCCGGGCAGGCTGGCCGGGCCGGCGATCTCCGCGACCCCGGGCCGGGCCGCCAGTTCGTGCTGCAGCCTGGCCAGCGCCGCGGTCTGCCCGGCCACACCCGGGCCGATGATCAGGATCTCGGTGGTAGACAAGATACCGGGCGCGAAGCCGTCCGCCGCCGCGGCACCCGCCCGCGCGGCCGAAGCCGACGCGGGGAGCTCCCTGATCAGCGGTGATCCGAGGTGGATGGTGTGGGCGCCCCAGGCAGCGGCGAGCAGGCCGGCGGTGCCCGCCGCGGCGATCAGCAGCGCTACCGGCCGTGCGGCGGCGAACCGGACCACCCGCATTTGCAGGTTCCAGCGCGCTGGCGACCGGCTGGGGTCGCGCCCACCGCCCTCCCGTCTGGTCACGCCCTGGCGCCGGAGCCAGCGCGGGACCGGCCGGAAGAGCAGGCCGCCGAAGGTGGCCATGAGTGCGGGACCCAGGGTCATCGACACGGCCATCGCGGTCAGGACGGTGAGCGCGAGACCGGGGCCGAACGCGCTGAGCATCTTCGTCCTGGCCACCACGAGAGAGGCGGCCGCGGCCGCCACGATGATGCCCGCGGCCAGGATGATCGGCGCGAACTCCGCGGTGGCCAGCCGTGCCGCGCGGATCCGCGGCACGCCGCCCGCGACCTGGGCGCGCATGCCGTCCAGGAAGAACACCGTGTAGTCGGTAGTCACCCCGAGCAGCAGCACCACCAGCACCGGGTCCAGGTCAGGCGGCAGCGTAACGCCCATCCGCCCGGCAAGCCAGACCACGACCCGGATGGCGATCACGTAGGCGGTGGCGGCGCAGGCCAGCGTGGCCAGCGGAGCGCCGGCCGACCTGAACCGCACGCCGACGATCAGCGCGATGGCGAGCACCGTGAACAGCTCGACCCACAAGATGTCCTTGCCGATGATCTGGCTCTGGTCGTATTCCGCCGGGACCGGGCCGGTCACCCCGACGACATGATCGTCCGGCCGGTTGAGGAACCAGCGCACGTAGGCGTTCGCGCCTGCCGTCTGCGCGCCGAACGAGGTGCCCGGCCGGAAGGCCAGGAACGTGATGACCGTGGTGGAGTGCTCGTTTGTCCCGCGCAGCAAGCCGGCCGTGTTGGGCAGCGGGAACGCCCCGGCTAGCCCGGGAATGCCACCCGGCGGCCCCGGACTGACCGGGCCGGACAGGATCCGGGCGGCGTCCGGATGGCCGGCCCTGGCCAGTGCCGCCGCGGCCGTGGCGAGCTGACCTTCGGACTGGCCGGATAGCCGCCGGTCCACGGCGATGGCCTGGCGGAGCGCCCGGTCCCTGACGACCGCGGGCATCCCGTGCCGGTCGCGCTGCACGATGGCCACGGCCGCGTCGATGGGGAAGCCGAACAGACGGGCCACGTCGGCTTCGGCGCGGGCGGCGGCCGAGCCCGGCGGGATCAGGTCCGACAGGCCGCCGGAGGACGTGGCGCTCAGGGGCGGGAGGAACATGATGGCGAGCACCACCGCGGCCGCCCAGCCGCCGACGATGAGGTACCGCAGGCTGACCACGACAAAGGCGTAGCTCCGGGCCAGGATGGACTCCATGATCGTCGCCACTACCCGCGATCGCGGCAACTACCGTCCCGAACCGCTAACGATCGCAGCTGTCCGAGCGCCCGCTCGATCTGGTCCAATGAGGCCTCGACATCGCCGTCGTCAAGCGCCTCGACATGATCCCGTACGCCGTGGTCCCCGGCCTCCTCGGCCCGATGACCCGCTACCCTCGCTCCGCTACCTCGCCCCACCCTTCCGTCACATAACGAACTTTAGCTTCTTTATTCTAAATTCTGGCCTAACTGGGCATTTTCTGTTGAGAATAAGACGGGTTCCGCTATCATGTTCTACATGGCCTGATATCCCCGAACGGTGGTGGTACATGCCTCCGGAACCGGTTCCCGCGGACCCTGGACGGGACGAGGATCTCGCCTGGCTGGACTGCGACCCGGAACGGGAGACCTGGCTGGACCGGGCCCGCGAGCACGACGAGCCGCCCAACCTCGACGTCGACGAGGACGCAGGGGACTTCGCCCCGTTGACCGTCGAGGAGCTCGCCGGGGTGCGTGAAGGGGCCACAGCCGGACCTGCCGTGTGGGCCGCGGTAGCGGGCCGGCGCGGCCCGGGGCAGCCCGGCTCGGCGAGGGTCTACCCCGGGCAGTCGTGCAGCGCGGCAGCGTCGTTCGGTTCCGGGATGGCGTTGGATGTCATGCCCGCCTGCCCTGGCCTGGCCCTGTCGGCAGATGCAGCGGCCGGGGACGATGACTCCTACCAGGGCGTCTCCGATGATGAGCTGCTCGGCGTGCTATCCGCATGGGATCGCCTCGAAGCCCACATGGCGGCCCGCAAGCTCGCCGTCGTCGCGGAACTGTACCGCCGCAACCCCGGGAAGGACGGCCAGCCCGCAGATCCGCGACGGATGCCCGAGGCTTACGCGGAGTTCACCGACGACGAGCTCGCCAGCACGCTAGCCGAGTCCCGCGCCGCCGCCGGGGCGCTGCTCGACCTGGCCCGGGACCTGGCGGTCCGGCTGCCCGGCACCGCCGCGGCGCTGCGTGACGGGACCATCTCGCGGTACAAGGCCCAGCTGATCGCCCACGCCACCGCGCTGCTGGATGAGGCCGAGTCCCGCGCCGCCGAGCAGGAAGTCCTCGGCTGGGCGGGCCGGCTGACCCCGGGCAGTCTACGCGCCGCCATCGCCCGGGCCGTCATGGAAGTCGCCCCCGAGAAGGCGAAGGAACGCCGCGAGACGGGCGCGAAGTTCGCCCGGGTGGAGCGGTGGGCCGAGGACTCCGGCAACGCCGCCCTGATGGGCCGCGAGCTCCCGCCGGACGAGGTGCTGATCGCGGACCAGCGGATCACGGCCTGGGCGGCCGAACTGCGCAAGGCGGGTCTGGCCGGCGGCATGGACGAGCTGCGCGCCCGGGCCTACCTGGACCTGCTCCTGGGCAAGGACTCCCGCCCCCGCCCTGGCAACGCAGACGGAGGCGGGGATGGCGGTTCTGGCGGACCAGGGCCCGCAGACTCGGACGTCCCGCCACCCACGGCGGTACCAGCCGGGTTCGCCGGGCGGGTCACCCTGACCGTCCCGCTGGCCACCCTGACCCGCCACGCCAGCCGGCCCGGCGAGCTATCCGGCCTCGGCCCCATCGACCCCTGGCTGGCCCGCGACCTGGCCGCCGCCGCCGCGCAGAACCCGAAGACGACCTGGTGCGTGACGGTCACCGACACTAAGGGCCACGCGGTCGGCCACGGCTGCGCCCGGCCCGAACCGAAGCGCCACGGGAAACGCGCCGGCCCCGGGCCCCCGCCGGGCGGGTTCTCCTTCACCCCGATCGACCGGGACGGCCCGCCGGACGGCTACGGCACCTGGCGGCTGCGAACCCCCGGACCCGGACCCGACCTGATCATCACCCTGGAATCCCTGGGCACCGACCCCTGCGACCACCGGCTTGAAAGCCGCGGCCACGATCCGGGCGTCAAGCTGCGGCACCTAGCCCAGGTCCGGCACGCCATCTGCGCCAGCCCGATCTGCCGGCGCCCCGCCCGCCAATGCGACTTCGAGCACAACACGCCCTACGAAACGGGCGGCCGGACGTGCCTCTGCAACGGCGGCCCAAAGTGTCGCCATGATCATCGGCTTAAGCAGCACCCCAGGTGGAAGGTCGACCAGTTCCCCGATGGCACCTTCCGGTGGACCACCCCGGCCGGGCGGACCTACACCACCGAACCCACCTGCTACCCCATCTGACCGGGACGCTCCGGGCCTTCAGTCGCCGGCATCCTGCCGTGAGGCAGGATGCCGGCGATACGCGTCGCGAACAGCGGGTGGCCGTTAGGACAGCGGCTTGATGAGGTCGTAGACGGTCTGGCCGCCCACGGTCTGCTTCGTGAAGTGGGCCGCTACCCAGGCCGCGATGGCCGAGGAGCTGCGCCCGCCGCCGAAGCTCTGGCTGCCCTGGCCCACGTAGTAGTGGATCTCGTGCTTGGCCACCAGTTCCTTGAACACCGCCAGGGTGGGCCACGGGTCGGTCCCGTTGAACCCGCCGATTGCCATCACCGCGTCACCGGTAGCCAGCTCGAGCGGCGCTGCGCCCACCGAGCCCTCGGTGGCGGCTACCCACGTGTAGCGGGATGCATCCTGTTCGAGCAGCCTGGTCAGGGCGCTGCTCACCGTGGTGTTGCCACCCAGGCCGCCGCCCTGCCCATTCCCGGCGCCGAAGCCGTCGGCACCGCCCTGCGGCATCCCGCCCGTACCGGTTCCGCCCGGCGCCGCGTTTCCGCTCGATGCCCCGCTCCCACCCGGCGTCCCGGTCCCGCCGGACGCCCCGGTGCCGCCTGGTACTCCGGTCCCGCCGGGCGCTCCGGTCCCGCCTGGTGCCCCGGTCCCGGCCA
>Ga0335077_10012271_pt1 | contig 10711 bp, 6 predicted proteins | sample Lox_Sample_31_FD_207151 | JGI IMG/M metagenome (GOLD analysis project Ga0335077, IMG submission 207151) | Soil microbial communities from Loxahatchee National Wildlife Refuge, Florida, United States - Lox_Sample_3.1 | ecosystem: Environmental > Terrestrial > Soil > Wetlands | place: USA: Florida...
GCGTGATGTTGGTGTGATACAGCTTCGAAACCGGGCAGCCGGACTTGGCCTCCTGGACCGCGCGGTCGAATACATCCTGCGCCACACCCGGTACCCTGGCGTGCAATTCCAAATGGCTCTCGGTGATCGCAAAGCCCCCGTCCTGCTGGCTCAGCGTGATGGTGCACGTGGTTTCCAAGGATTCCGGTTTGAGCCCCGCCTTCGTCAACTGCGCCGACACGGCCATCGTGAAACAGCCCGCGTGCGCCGCCGCCAGCAGTTCTTCGGGATTCGTGCCTTGTCCGTGCTCGAAACGGCTCACGAAAGAATAGGGCGTATTCGAAAGTGTGCGGCTCGCTACCGAGAGCTGGCCGGAGCCGGATCGCAGATCGCCGCGCCATTGCGCCTGTGCCGTACGTTGCATGTCAGGGTTCTCCTTACTGCATGAGATGAATGAGCCTGGAGCCGGATGCAACTACTTCCAGGACCGGCGCGCGGCCGCTGATAAAATCGGTAGAAATGAGATTAGCCGCTTTCGCGTTCCTCACCCTTTGGGTTCCCATGCACGCACAGAACCCGCTGAAGCTCCGCGTGGACGCCACCGACGCTACGCGCCGCCTCTTCCATGTACGGATGAGCGTGCCCGTGAAGAGCGGCCCGGTGACACTGCTCTATCCGCAGTGGATTCCGGGCGAGCACGCACCGACCGGCCCCATCGCCAACCTGGTCGGCCTCAAAGTGCAGGGAGGCGGCAACGCGATTCCCTGGAAGCGCGACAGCGTGAACATGTTCGCGTTTCACATCGACGTCCCGGCCGGGATCTCCGCGGTCGACGTCGCCTTCGATTTCATCGCCCCGCCCGACGCGGAAGGCTTCTCCTCCGGCGCCTCCACCACCACCGAGCTCGCCGTGCTCAACTGGAACCAGGTCCTGCTCTATCCGCAGGGCGTGCCGGCCGACAGCCTCCAGATTCAGGCGGCCCTGAAGGTCCCCCCCGGATGGCGCTATGGCACCGCGCTGCCCATTCAGCGCGAATCGGGCAACGAGATCGAATTTCAGCCCGCGCCGCTCACCACCATCGTCGATTCCCCGGTCTCTGCCGGAGCGCACTATAAGACCTTCGACCTCGGCACCGAGGGCGATATCCCGCACTACCTGCACGTCGCCGCCGACAGCGACCGCGCCCTCGAAGCTCCCAACGAGGTGGTCGAGCACTTCCGCAATCTCGTCAAGGAGACAGGCGCCCTGTTCGGTGCCCGCCACTATCGCAGCTATCACTTCCTCTACACGCTCAGCGATCACGTCGCGCATTTCGGCCTGGAGCACCACGAATCGAGCGACGACCGCACCGGCGAGCGCTCGCTCATCGACCCCGATGTGCTCCGTGCCAGCGCCTACCTGCTTCCCCACGAGATGGTGCACTCCTGGAACGGGAAGTACCGCCGCCCGGCCGGCTTGACCGCCCACGGCCAGGACGGCGGATACGACGTGCCCATGAAGGGCGACCTGCTGTGGGTGTACGAAGGCCTGACCAACTATCTGGGCGAGATCCTCGCGCCGCGCAGCGGACTGTGGAGCCCCGAGGACTACCGCGAATCCCTGGCCGGTACCGCCGCCGAGCTGGACAACAAGGCCGGCCGCACCTGGCGGCCGCTCGAGGACACCGCGGTCGCCGCCCAGACCCTCTACGAATCCGGCGACGACTACGGCAGCCTCCGCCGCAGCGTCGACTACTATCCCGAAGGAACGCTCATCTGGCTCGAGGCCGACGTCCTCATCCGGCAACTGAGCAAGGGGGCCAGGTCGCTCGACGACTTCTGCCGGTCCTTCCACGGCGGCGCGAGCGGGAAGATCGAGATGAAAACCTACGAGTTCGCCGACGTGGTGGCGGCATTGAACGCCGTGCAGCCCTACGACTGGGCAGGGTTCCTCAACCAGCGCCTGCACTCCACCGACTCGCGGGCTCCACTCGGCGGCATCACCGGCTCGGGCTGGAAGCTCGTCTACGACGGCGTGCGCAGCGACTTCTGGAAGGCGTACGAGGACAGACGGAAATACGCCGACCTGAGCTACTCCATCGGCTTGCAGGTAAGGGAGGACGGATCCATCGTGGACGCCCGTTATGGGGGTCCGGCGCAGGAGGCAGGCGTCACACCCGCGGTGAAGCTGATTGCCGTCAACGGACGGCAGTTTACCCCGACCGTGCTCCGCGAGGCGGTTGCCGCCGCCAAACCGGTGGATCTGCTGGTAAAGGATGGCGAGTTCTACAAGTCGCTCCACATCGATTACACCGGCGGCGAGAAATATCCCCACCTGGTGCGCGACGAAACCAACCCGGATCTGCTGAGCGCCATCATAGCGGCGAAAGTAAAGCGATAGAACAGTGCCGCCGTTTTTCACGCCTGTGAAGTTTTCGCCCATTCCATGAAGGGTTTACGGCGTGTTCTAATGGATATTCCATATGGGTCGTCTGTCTCTCTTTGCGGGCGGGATGTGGTCCGTGTGTCTCGTCGCATCCGCCGCTCCCAACACGGTTCTGTCCCGGCTGCCGCTGCGGTTCGAAGAGAACCGCGGCCAGTTTCATCCCGCGGTCCGGTACACGGCACGCACCGGGGGCTACAATGTCCAACTCACCGATCGCGGTCCGGCGTTCCTGCTGGGCGGGCAGCGCGTCGAGATCGCCATGGTGCACGGCAATCCAGCGCCCCGCCTGGAAGGCGTCGATCGCATGGCCGCTCCCACGAACTACTTCGTGGGACGGCGCGAATCTTGGCATACCGGCGTGGCGAACTACGCGCGCGTCCGTTACTCGGGCGTCTATCCCGGCGTCGATATCGTCTATTACGGCAATCGCGGACAGCTGGAATACGATTTCGAGCTCCGGCCCGGTGTGAATCCCGATGCCATCCGCATGAGGTTTGACGGAGCCGGATCGGTGTTCCTTTCCCAGGAAGGCGATCTGGTCATCGAGGCCGCCGGCGAACAAGCTGTGCAGAAGAAGCCGGTGATCCTGCAGAACGGCCGCCCCGTGGCGGGCCATTACACCCTGCTCGCGCACAACCAGGCCGGACTGGTGCTCGATGCCTACGACCGGAACAAGCCCCTGGTGATCGATCCCATCATCGTTTTCGGCCAGTATTTCGGCAGCTCAGGCACCGACCAGGTCAACGCCATGAAGCTGGGGCCGAACGGCACACTGTATATCACCGGCCAAACCACCACCGGCGAGATGCCCTACATCGACGGAGCTTATGACAACTTCAACGACGGCCTGATCGACATTTTTCTCGCGATCATGAGCACCGACGCCAGCAAGAGCTACCCGCTCCTGTACTTCAGCTATCTGGGGGGCTCGGACAACGACATTCCGCTCGGCTTGGACGTCGATTCCAACGGCGTCGCCTACCTGACCGGATACACCGCCTCCACCGACTTCCCGATGGCCGGTAGCTCTTTCCAGACCGTGTCCAACGGTGTGCAGGTCGCCTTCGCGGTGAAGCTCGATCCCAGCCAGTACGGCGGGAACGGGCTGGTGTATTCCTCCTTCCTGGGCGGAACCACGGGCCTCAATACGGGTAACGGATTGGTTGTCGATTCGAACGGGGTGATGTACATCGTCGGCACCACGCGCTGCACCGACTTCCCGGTCACCGGCAGCGCCTACGCCGGCGTGCTCTACGGGCCTCAGGACGCCTTCATCACGGTCATGGATCCCAATAGCGGAACCCTGGTCTATTCGACCTACATGGGCGGCGAGCTTTCCGACGACGGCCGCGCGATCGCCGTCGGATCGAACGGGCTGGTGTACTTTGCGGCCAACACGTACTCGACGCAGTTCCCCATCGAAGGTCCGTTCTGGCGCAACACGCTGCAGGGCGGAATCGACGTGGTGGTGGGCGTGATCGACATCACCAAGTCGGGCAACGGCGACGGCGGCTCGATGATTTACTCGAGCTACATCGGCGGCAGCGACCTGGACGAGGTGCGGGCGATGTCGCTGGATGCCAACAACCGGATGCTCCTGACCGGCTATACGTTCTCGACCGACTTTCCGACCACATCCGACGCGGTGCAGTCCGGCGCAGACGGCAATGGCGATGCCTTCGTGACGATCGTGGACCCGGGCAACCCGCCGAGCTTCATGACGTACTCCACCTACTTCGGCGGCTCCCAGACCGACGTGGCGTACGCGGTCCGGTCCGACAACGCGGGTGGAGTCTACTTTGCCGGCTACACCTTGTCCCCGGACCTCTATACCGTGGCCGCTCCGCAGCCGGGATCGGGCGGTGGGACGAACATGTTCATGGCGCGGATCAAGCCGGGCACACCCGGCAGGCGGGGTATCCAGTTCAGCTCCTACCTGGGCGCGTTCGGCACTTACGTGGGCAACTCCATCGTGATCGGCAGCGACGGCAGCGCCTATTTCGCCGGTTACGGGCAGAGCGGACTTCCCACCTGGAACGGCTACAAGGGCGGAGTCAGCGACGGCTTTCTGGTAGTGCTGAAGTAGCGGCGCTTCGAAGGCAGCGCTGCTCCCACTCCGGTGCGAGCATGCTCCACACCACGAGATCCACCCAGCGGTCGTTTACCCATTCGGCCTGGCGCGCGATGCCTTCGCGGGTGAATCCGAGGCGCTCCGGAATGGCGCAGCTCTTGTGGTTACCGGTGCCGCACTGAATCGCGACGCGGTGCAACCCCACTTCACGAAACAGGTAGTCCAGCATCGTCTGACAGCTTCGGGTCACGATGCCTCGCCCGCGGCAGGCCTCCTCCACCCAGTAGCCGAGGCTGCAATGGCGGTTGCTCCAGTCGATCGGATGGCACCCGATGCAGCCCGCCAGGTCTCCGTCAAGCCAGATGCCGCACTGCGGCCCCTGGCTGTTCTCGAATTGCGCGCGGACCCGTGCAATGAACTCGCGGATGTCCACGGCGGAATGAGTGCGGTCGACCCAGGGCAGCCACTCGCGAAGGTAGGCGCGGTTGCGTTCCACGGCCGCGAAGAGGGCGTCCGCGTCGCCGAAATCCAAAAGCCGCAGCTCAATGCCGGGCGCGACGGAGCGTCGAAACATCGTGTGATCTCGTTACGCTCCGCCCGGCTTCTGCGGATTGATCGACTTGGAGATCGCCGGCATCTCCGGCGTTTCCGGTTGCTGGATGTATGCCTCCAGGCACGGCCTCAACGCCTCGAACGCACCTTGCGGAGTGTCCGCGAACTGAAAGAGGCTCAGGTCTTCCGGCGAGATCATCCCGTATTTCAGCAGGGCATCCCAATTGATGATCTCCTTCCAATAAGCCGTGCCATAGAGAACGATGGCCATTTTCTTGGCCAGCTTCCTGGTCTGCGTCAGGGTGAGCACTTCCATCAGCTCGTCCATGGTTCCGAATCCGCCGGGGAAGACTACCAGGGCCTTGGCCAGGTAGGCGAACCAGAACTTGCGCATGAAGAAGTAGTGGAACTCGAAGCTCAGCTCGGGCGTGATGTACGGATTGGGAAACTGCTCGAACGGCAGGCCGATATTGAGCCCGACGGTCTTTCCGCCGGCCTCGCTTGCCCCGCGGTTGGCGGCCTCCATGATGCCCGGACCCCCGCCCGAGCACACGACGAACCGCCGGGTGCCGTTGACGAACTGCTCGCTCCATTCGGTCAGAATACGCGCCAGCGCGCGGGCGTCGTCGTAATAACCGGACAGTTCGCCCTGGCCGTCCTGGATGCGCGCCGACCCGAAGAACACCACCGTGTCGCGGATCTGCTGGCGGCGGAAATGGGCCAGCGGCTCGAGGAACTCCGCCAGGATGCGGATGGCGCGCGCATCTACGCTGTTCAGGAAACTCTCGTTCAAATAGGCGACCGGGCGGCGTTGACCATGGGGGGCAATTAGGCTAGACATGCTGTTTTAACTCATCGACCTTTCTTTTCAATTCACGCACCGTTTTCAGCAATTCGGGCAGCTTGGGGAAAGCGGTCACCGCGCGCAGCCACTCGCCGGCCGCGAACGCCGGAGAGCCGGAGATCCGCGCGCCCTTCGCGACGTCGCCGCCGATTCCGCTCTGCGCATAGACCACCGCTCCCTCGTGGACCGTGAGGTGGCCGCTCGCGCCCACCTGGCCGGCGAGCACCACGTTGCGCTCCAGCACCGTGCTTCCGGCAAGTCCGGTCTGCGCGCAGATGATGTTGTCTTCTCCCACCGTGCACGCGTGGCCGACCTGCACCAGGCTGTCGATCTTGGCGCCGCGCTTCACACGTGTTTCCCCGACCGTGGCGCGGTCCACCGAAGTGAGCGATTGCACCTCGACATCGTCTTCGATTACCGTGACGCCGCTCTGCACGATCTTCACCTGCACGCCATCGGCCCGCCGGGCGAACCCGAACCCGTCGCCGCCGATCACCACTCCGTTCTGCAGAATCACGCGGCTCCCGACCTTGCAGAACTCGCGGACGACCGCGTGCGAATGGGCCAGAAAATCGTCGCCGATCTCCGCCCCTTCATAGATCACCACGTGCGGGTGCAGGACCGCGTTGTTGCCAATCTGCACGCGCTCGCCCACCACGGCGTAGGGTCCGATGGAACAGTTCTCGCCCAGAACCGCCGATTTCGCGATGTAGGCCAGCGGATGAACCCCGGGCGCGGGGCGCGGCGGCTGATAGAACAGCGCCAGCGCGCGCGCGAAATCCAGGTAGGGATTCTCGGAAACCAGGCAGGCGATGTCCATCCCCGAGAGCGCCTCGGATACCAGGATGGCGCTCGCCCTGGTGTGCCTCACCTTGGGTGCGTACTTGGGGTTGGCCAGAAACGTGAGTTGGCCGGCGCCGGCGTGCTCCATTCCGGCAACGCCGCGGATTTCCAGTTCGCCGTCGCCCTCCAGGCGGCAGCCGAGCCGTTCGGCAATATCAGCGAGCTTCATAAAGACGCACTTCTAGGTTAACCCGTGGAACAGGAGGCCCGCCCTGCCGTGTGAGTTAACCCTTGCGCGCTACATCCATTGCCGAATAGGGTTCAATAGAGACATGCGTCGTCTTTGTGGGATTCTGCTTCTGGTTCTGCCCGTTTTCGCACAAACTTCCGGGCGCGTGTCGGGAGCGGTAGTGGATGTGACCGGCGCCCCCGTGCCCAATGCGGATGTCTCCCTGTTCCTTGCCGGCGGCACCAGGCCGCTTGTCAAGTCGAAAACCGCAACCGACGGTACGTTCAATATCATCGGCATTCGCCCCGCCGACTACGACCTGACCGTCGAAGGCGCGGGTTTCGTGAAGGCCACGGTCCACGGCATTACGGTGGATGCCTCGCGCGAGACGCCCGTGCCGCGCATCACTCTTCAACTCGCCAGTGTCACGTTCAAAGTCGATGTCAACGCCGCTGAAACGCCGGTCGAAGTGGCCAATGCGGAGATCAGCGGCACGGTCACCATGGACGAGATCCGCAACCTGCCAATTCTCGACCGCGACGTGCTCAACATCCTGCAGACGCAGCCCGGCGTGGCCTCGAACGGCAATTCCTACACGGTGATCAACGGCCTGCGCACTTCTTATTCGAACATGACGCTCGACGGCGTCAACATCCAGGACAATTACATTCGGGACAACGCGCTCGACTATACCCCCAACAAGCTGCGCATCGGCCAGGTCCGGCAGGTGACGCTGATCACCTCCAACGCCAACGCCGCCGCTTCGGGAGGAGCGACCGAGGCTGCGTTCTCCACGCCATCCGGAAGCAACCAGAACCACGGCGAGGTTTTCTGGTACAACCGCAACAACCACTTCGCCGCCAACGACTGGTTCAACAACCAGGCCGGCATCGGCCGCCCGTTCCTGAATCAGAACCAGTTCGGCGGCGATATGGGCGGGCCGATCCGGAAGGACAAGCTGTTCTTTTACGGCAGCTATGAAGGGATCCGCGCGCACCAGCAGATGCCGCAGGACTTCACCGTCCTCACGCCTTCCGCGCGCACCGGCCTCTTCACTTACAACGCGGGCGACACACTGCACCAGGTCAACCTGCTCACCCTCCGCGGGCTCACGGGAGTTGACAGCGGCGTACAGCCGTTGCTGGCCCAAGTGCCCACTACCATCAACAACTCCGATGTCGGCGACGGCCGCAACACCGGCGGCTACCGATTCAACCAGCGAAACAACGAGCTGCTCGATAACTTCACGGGACGCATCGACTACAACATGAGCCTGAAGCACGCCTTCAGCGGAACTTACTCGCACAATCGCGACAACAGCGACCGCCCCGACGCATCTAATAATTATGGGCTGATACCAGCCATCTACAATCCGACCCATGCCGACCTGATGGCCGTTTCCTGGCGCTTTACTCCGGGCGGCAGCCTCACCAACGAGCTGCGCGGCGGCTTCAACCTGACCTACGGATATTTCAACAACACGCAAACCATGCCGCCATATATCCTCGGCATACCGACGGCGGGTGACGGGAACGCGCTCTTTTCCAACCCGGTAAACACGTTTCTCACTCAGGGCCGCACGACCAACACCTATAACATCACCGACGATGCGGCCTGGCAGCATGGCCGCCACTACATTCAGTTCGGTTTCCACTTCCAGCACATCGGCATCGAGTCCTACGACCAGGCGAACACCGTTCCGACCTTCAACCTCTTTATGGGCTCCGGGCAGCCGGCGCTCTCCCGCCGCGAGCTGCCGGGTGTCTCAACCACCGATCTCACAACCGCCAATGCGCTGCTCGCCGTCCTGGGCGGCTACGTCGACGGGTACAACCAGACTTTCAACGTAACCAGCCGAAACTCGGGGTTCGTCAACGGAGCTCCCTTCCTGCGCCATTTCCTGTTGAACAACTACGCGTTCTACATCCAGGACCGCTTCAAGGTCGCGCCGCGTCTCACGCTCACCATAGGCTTGCGCTACGAGCTGCCCGGTGTGGTCGATGAGCGCGATTCACTCGAGCTTTCGCCGGTAACGCAGGGAACGGCCGAGCAGACGCTCTTATCGAACGCGACCCTGAACTTCGCCGGCTCTTCCGCCGGAAGGCCCTGGTACAACCGGGACTACAAGAATTTCGCTCCTAACTTCGGCTTCGCCTGGGACGTCTTCGGCAACGGGCGGACGGCGATCCGCGGGGGTTATTCCTTCAGCTATGTCAACGATCAGGCCATTCTGTCCCCGGAAACGCTGTTGGAACTCAACGCGGGTTTACAGGGTGTTTCCCAGGATGTGGGCTACAGCAACCGCGTGTCCACCGGACTTCCGACGATCCCGGTGCCACCCTACCAGGTGCCTACTACGGTTGCGGCCAACTACGCCAGCAATCCGTTCAACACCGTGGGCATGATCGACCCCAATCTCCACCTGCCGCATGTACAGCAGTATTCGATCGGCATCCAGCATGAGATTCACGGCACAATCGTCGAAGCCCGCTACGTGGGGAATCACGTGGTTGGCGCCTATCGCGCTTTCGATTTCAACCAGGTGGTGATCAATCAGAACGGATGGCTCGCCGATTTTCTGCGTGCCCAGAACAACGGGTTTCTGTCGCAGGCGGCCAACGGCGTGTTCAATCCGGCGTACAACGCCAACATTCCCGGCAGCCAGCCGCTGACGCTCTTCCCCAAGCTCCTGAAAGGCGCTCTGACCGACCCTAACGCGATCTTTTACCTGCAAACCGGCGAAACCGGCGAACTCGCGAATTACTACCAGACCAACGGGTACAACCCGGCCAACGCGGTGCCCTTCTACCAAAATCAGTACGCCTTGGGCACGGACTTTCTCACGAACTATTCGAGCTCCAGCTACAACTCGCTGCAGCTCGAAGCGCGGCACCGGACTAAGTCGGGACTCAGTCTATCGGCGAACTATACCTTCTCGAAAGTTCTGAGCGATGCCGATGGCGACGTCCAGTCGCGCCTCCAGCATTTTCTCGATATCCATAACCCGGGGATCGAGCGCTCCCGCGCGAACTTCGATCTCACCCACATGATCAAGGCCAACGGCTACTACCAGCTTCCCTTCGGCAAGGGCCACCGGCTGTCTTATAAACCGATCGACCGCGTCATCGGCGGTTGGACCGTGGGCGGCGTCATGGTGTGGCAGAGCGGCGCGCCCTTCTCCATCCTGAGCGAGCGCGGCACGCTGAATCGCGAATCGCGGTCGTACTACAACGGCGCCAACACGCTGCTAACCGGGTCGCAGCTCGGCAACATCGTCAATTTCCAGATGACCGGCAACGGCCCGATGATCATCGCGCAATCCGCCGTCAACCCGTCCGACGGCACGGGCGTCAATACCGATGGCGGCCCCTGGTTCACGGGCCAGCAGTTCTTCAACCCGGCGGCGGGCACAATCGGCGGGCTGCAACGGCGCATGTTCAGCGGACCGTGGACCTTCAACCTCGACACCAGCCTGAACAAGACCATCCAGTTTACGGAAGCGAAAAGCCTCGAGCTCCGGATGGACGCGATCAACTGCCTGAACCATGCGACGTTCTGGATCGGCGATCAGGACATCAACTCGACCACCTTCGGGGTGGTCAGCTCGATGTTCTATAATCCCCGGGTAGTGCAGTTCGGACTGCACTTCCGATTCTGATGCCCGGCTTACTCGACCTGATCTCCAGCGCGCGCGTGTTCGATCTCGCGCAGCCTTATTTTACCGGTATGCCGCACTACCCGACGCACCCGCCGTTCCTGTTCGGCCTGACCAAGCAGCACGGCGACCTGGTGGGTCCGGCAGGCAACAGCTCGGCAGCCGACGCGATCG
>Ga0335077_10012273_pt1 | contig 10711 bp, 8 predicted proteins | sample Lox_Sample_31_FD_207151 | JGI IMG/M metagenome (GOLD analysis project Ga0335077, IMG submission 207151) | Soil microbial communities from Loxahatchee National Wildlife Refuge, Florida, United States - Lox_Sample_3.1 | ecosystem: Environmental > Terrestrial > Soil > Wetlands | place: USA: Florida...
GCCACAGCGCCACCGCGCAGGCGATGGTCGACACGTTCAGCGCCGCCTGGTAGAACGCCATGGGCGCGAAGCGCCGCCCGGTATAGAGCAGGGCGCAGTACACGGCGGCGGCGCCGGCGGCGAAGGTGGAGAGCGCGAAGATACGCAGGTTGGTGGTGGCGGCGACGAAAAACGCCGGGGCCAGGCCGGGCGCGAGAATGCGCATCAGCGACGGGGCCGCCGCGGCCACGGCGGCGGCGATCGCCGCGAAAACCCAGGCGAAGGCGCTGAGCAGCCTGCGGAAAAGGGCGAGGCGCGCGTCTCCCGAGGCCGCGGTCAGCATGGGAACGAACGCGAAGATGATGCTGTTGATGACGACGGAATTCAGCGTGTCGATGGGGCCCATGGCCACGGCCAGCGAATCGGCGCGGCTGTGCGTGCCCAGCAGGTACGCCGTTACAGCCACGCGCAAGAAGCCCAGCACGTTGCCGGTGATGAGCCCGGCTACGATGACCAGCCCGCCCCGCACAAGGGGACTCTCCACCGCGCGGTTCAGAACCCGCTCGGCGGCGAAGGCCGGGGTTGGTTCGATCGAGCTCAGTGGAAGAAACCTCGCGCGCGAGCGATCGGGATGTCAGGCGGTAGCAGTTGCCCCGAAGGCGCTCCGCGCCGCTTGCAGCGCCGCTTCGTAGTCGGGATGATCGGCCACCTCTTTTACATATTCCTCGTGGCACACCCGGTTGTTCCCGTCGATCACGAAAATGGCGCGGCTTTCGATGCGCAATTCCTTGATCAGTGTGCCGTAATTGGTGCCGAAGGAGGCGTTCTTGTGGTCGGAGAGCATCTTCACCTTGTCCACGGCGAAGGCGCCGCACCAGCGTTTCTGCGCGAAAGGCAGATCCATGCTGACGGTGAAGATATCGATGCCGGGCAGGGAGGCGGCGGCCTCGTTGAACCGCTTGGTTTGCGCGTCGCAGACCGGCGTATCGAGCGAAGGCACCACGCTGACGATGCGGACATGGCCGCCGGTATCGGCCAGCGTGACCGGCTTCATGTTGTTATCGATAACAGCGAAATCCGGAGCGGGATCGCCGGGTTTGAGCTCCGGCCCGATCAGCGTCAGGGGGTTGCCTCGCATGGTTGTAGCACCCGGTCTTTCCATAGTTCCTCCCAATAGAATTTCGTGGCTGAATTTCTATTGTAGCAATTCAGCCAATTGGCCACCCCCGGTAACCGGCAACTGGCAGGTGTAATTTTGACAGACGTAGGCGGCGGGAACTCCGCCGGCCGGCTCGATGGCTTCGATGGCGGGAACGCCCGCGGCGAGGGCGCGGCGGGTTTCGGCGCTATCGACCAGCAGCACGATGCGGTTGGCCACAAAGCGCGAATGGAAGGCGCGCAACAGTTCGCGCGTGCCGGGGTGATCGCGCGGGCCGGCGATGACGACCTGGCGCGGCTGGGCGAGGTAAAACTCCGCGGCTGCGAGCATGGCCGGGAGGGCCACCGGCACGCGGGCCAGGCGCGAGGCGAAAGCGGCCAGGGCGCGCTCCGCGGAGGCGCGAAAGGCGGCGCGGCCGGTCATCTGCGCCAGGCGCAGCAGGTTGAGGATGGCGACGGAATTGCCGCTGGGTTCGGCGCCGTCGTAGTCCTCTTTGAGGCGCAGAACGAGGTCGGAAGCGCCGGCCGCGGAATCGAAGAATCCGCCGGCGGGGTCTTCGAACAGCGCGCCTTGCGTTTCGGCCAGGCGAGCGGCGCGTTCGAGGTCGCGCAGGTCGAACTGGGCTTCGTAGAGATCGAGCAGCGCCTGCGTGAACAGGGCGTAGTCTTCGAGAAAGCCGGGGATAGCGGCATCGCCCTGCCGGTAGCGGCGCAGCAATTGGCCGGTCTCGGCGTTGAACAGGCGGCTGAGCACGAAGTCCGCGGCGCGGCGGGCGGCGGCGGCGTAGCGCGGCTCTTCGAGCACGGCGCCGCCCAGGGCCAGGGCGGAAATCATCAGGCCGTTCCAGGCGGTGAGGATCTTGTCGTCCCGCAGGGGGCGCACGCGGCCGGCGCGGGCCGCCAGCAAGGCGGCTTCGGCGGCGTGCAGCGCGGCGCGGACCTCTTCCACCGGCCGGCCAAACTGCTCGGCGGTCTCTTCCTCGGTGGCGGCACGGTAGAGGATGTTGTGGCCGGCGAATTCGCCGTGCGGGTCGTCGACCACGTTGCCACCATCGGCCACGCCATAGCGGTAAGCGAACCATTCGGCTGAATTCGCCCGCGTGGTATCGCCGGACCGGGATGCATCGCCGGCCGTCGCGGCGTGCGCCGCCGTTGCCTCTGCGGAGAGCGCGGCGCGGATCTCATCCGCCGACCAGATATAGAAGGCGCCTTCGCCCTTGACGGCGGGCTCTTCGGCGCGGATTACGCTATCGGCGTCCTCGGCGGAATAAAAGCCGCCCTCGGGCGCGGCCATGTCGCGCAGCACATAATCGAAAATGCGGCGCGCGGTTTCCGCGAACAGCGGCTCGCCGGTGATCTGGAAGGCTTCCAGATAGGACGTGGCGAGTTGCGCCTGGTCGTACAGCATCTTTTCGAAATGCGGCACGAACCAGCGCTCGTCGACCGAGTAGCGGTGGAACCCTCCGCCAAGCTGATCGTCGATGCCGCCTTCAGCCATCTTGCGCAGCGTGTGGAGGGTCATCTCGAGCGCTTCGCGGTTGCCGGTGCGGGCGTGGTAGCGCAGCAGGAACCCGAAAACGGCGGGCCGAGGGAACTTGGGAGCCTGGCCGAACCCGCCCATTTCGGGATCGTAGGTGCGGCGGAAGAGGGAGAAGCCGCTCTCGATCACGGAGTAATCGATGGCCGGGCGGCCGGCCACGGTAGCGGATACGGCGGAGCTGTTTGCGAGCTGAGCCAGCACTTCCTGCGCCGATTTGACGATGCGTCGGCGGTCGTCGCGCCAGGCCTCGGCGATGCGGGCGAGGACGTTCGCAAATCCGGCGTGGCCCCAGCGATCTTCCGGCGGAAAATAGGTGCCGCCGAAGAAAGGCTGCAATTCGGGCGTCAGCCAGACCGACATCGGCCAACCGCCGCCGCCGGTAGAGGCTTGCACGAAGGACATATAGATGCGGTCGACATCGGGTCGCTCCTCGCGGTCCACCTTGATCGACACGAAATCGCGGGTGAGCTGGTCGGCAATCGATTCGTTTTCGAACGATTCCCGCTCCATGACGTGGCACCAGTGACAGGTGGCGTAGCCGATCGAAAGGAAGATGGGCTTATCTTCGTCGCGCGCCTTGGCGAAGGCCTCCGGCCCCCAGGGGTACCAATCCACCGGGTTGTGCGCGTGCTGCAACAGGTACGGACTTTTCTCCAGGGCCAGACGGTTTGAGTGCATGGAAGGGTGCCTTCAGCGTAAAGAGGAAGGCGGAGGGGTGTCAAGTTGGGGGCTTAGGGCGGAAAGGCGGGACGGATTCCGGCGCAGCCGGTTTTACAACCAGCGCCACGGGCTTGCTCCCGCAAAAAACGCGGTTTGAAACTGTAGGGGGGCAGACGGTGTCTAATCTGGTATGCGGTATTGGGGCTACCTGTGCGCCAAGGTGGTCGTTGCGTCTGCGGCGCTTTATGGGCTGCTGATCTGGATTTCCAGAGTCATGCCCGATCCTTATCCCAACGACCCGTTGCGCAGCGGCGATTGGAAGCTGGTGTGCATCGCCGCCTTGCTGGGCTGGTTTCTGCTGGCGGTGGGTGTTTTCTATATCATCGTGTGGGATCAGCGGCGGCGTTGCCGCACCTGCCTGCGGCGGCTGCGGATGCCGGTGGAGACCGGCTCGTGGGGAGACATGCTGCAATTCGGGCGGCCGCGCATCGAATACATCTGCGCTTACGGCCACGGCACGCTGCAGGAAGAAGAGCTGCAGATCACCGGCCTGGCCAACCCGGAATGGAAGGCTCACTCGGACGATTACTGGGAAGAGCTGAGCGCTTCGAGCGAGCAATCCGGCAAGGAATAGCCGGCGCGGCGGCGGCGACGCGTCGCGCACGATCCAACCGGCGTCAAAAAGCACGTGCTCCGTTTCGCATCCGTGCTGCGATCCCGTTGATAAGGCTCACCCGCGCACGGCGACAGCGAATGGAAGGCCGCGTGCTCCGTCTGAATCGCGGCGGCGAACGCGACGAGAATTCGAGAAGCCGCCGAAGTTCGTGAGACAATTGAAGCGAGTGGCAAAAAAGGAAATGAAAGTCCGGATCCCGCGGGCGGCGGGACTGGCGCGGTTCTTCCTGAGCCCGGTGGGCCGATGGCTGGTGATCGGCGCCTCCCTCATCTTCATCCTGGCGCTGGGAATTTTCATCCATTTCTATGCCAAGTACGCGCAGTTGATGGACGAAAAGCTGCGCCTGGGCGTGTTTGCGAACACGGCCAAGATTTACGCGGCTCCGCTGTCGGTGGCGGTGGGGGACGTGGCGACGCCGGACGACATCGCGGCGGACCTGCGGCGCAGCGGCTACGGCGAATCGCGTTCCAACCCGGACGGCTATTATCAGCTTCATCCGAACGCGATCGAGATTTTTCCGGGGCCTGATTCGTATTTCGACCAGGAAGCGGGGCTGATCCGCTTCTCCGGCGGACGGATTTCCTCGATTGTTTCCCTGCAGGACAACACGGCGCGCAACGAGTACCGGCTGGAACCGCAGCTCATCACGGCTCTTTCCGGGCCGAACCGCGAGAAGCGGCGCATGGTGAAGTTCGCCGACATTCCCAGGGTGCTGATCGATGCGGTGACCTCGGCTGAAGACAAGCACTTCTTTCAACACGCGGGCTTCGACCCGTGGCGCATCATCAAAGCCGCCTACGTGGACGTGAGGCAGGGCCGCAAGGAGCAGGGGGCGTCCACGCTCAGCCAGCAACTGGCGCGCATGTTGTGGCTCGACCAGGACAAAAGCTGGAAACGCAAAATGGCCGAGATGATGATCACGCTCGAACTGGAGCAGCGGCTCTCCAAGGAGCAGATCTTCGAAGACTACGCCAACGACATTTACCTGGGTTCGCGCGGCTCGTTCCGCATCCACGGGTTCGGCGAGGCGTCCGAAGCGTTCCTCGGCAAGGATCTGAGCCAGATCACGCTGCCGGAGGCGGCGGAGCTGGCCGGCATGATTCAGAACCCGGCGCACTACGACCCGTTCCGGCACCCGGACCGCGTGAAGGAGCGGCGCAACCTGGTGCTGGGAATGATGAAGCAGAACGGCTACGTGAACGACCACGACTACGAATTGGCCCTCGATGCGCCGGTGGTTGCCCCGAAGGGCGCGGCGCAATCGCAGGAAGCGCCGTATTTCGTCGACATGGTCAACGACCTGGTGCAGTCCCGGTTCGTCGATGCCGATTTCCAGAACAACGCGTTCCGCATTTACACCACGCTCGATATGCGCCTGCAGCGCGCGGCGGCGGATGCGATCCGGCTGGGCATGCAGAACGTGGATGACCAGATCAAGCGGCAGCGGAGATTCCGGGGCCAGACGCCGCCGGAGCCGCAGGTGGCGCTGGTGGCGCTCGACCCGCACACGGGCGAGGTGAAGGCGCTCGTCGGGGGGCGGAATTACGGCATGAGCCAGTTGAACCGTGTGCTCGCCAAGCGGCAGCCGGGCTCGATTTTCAAGCCGTTCGTGTATGCCGCGGCGATGGATACGGCGGTGGAAGGCGGCCCGCACCTGATTACGCCGAGCACCATGGTGGACGATGAGCCCACCACCTTCTGGTTCGACGGCAAGCCTTACGAACCCACGAACTTCGGCAACGAGTTCTACGGCCACGTGACACTGCGCCAGGCCCTTGCGCATTCGCTCAACGTGGCGACGGTGAAGGTGGCCGAGATGGTGGGTTTCGACGCGGTGGTGGACATGGCCAACCGCGCGGGGATGAATTACCGCATCCACCCGACACCGGCGGTGGCGCTGGGCGCCTATGAAATCACGCCGATCGAAGCCGCCGGCGCCTACACCATGTTCGCCAACCAGGGCGTCTACGTGAAGCCGAGCTTCATCAACATGGTGCGGTCGGACAAAGGGCAGGTGCTGTACAAGGGTTCGATCGATCAAAAGGCGGTGCTCGATCCGCGCGTCGCCTACGTGATGACCGACATGCTGGAGGAAGTCCTGCGCAGCGGCACGGCGGCGGGAGTGCGCGCCCGCGGATTCGACGTGCCGGCCGCGGGCAAAACCGGCACTTCGCGCGACGGCTGGTTTGCCGGCTACACGACGGAGCTGCTGTGCGTGGTGTGGGTCGGGTTTGACGACAACCGCGATCTGGACCTGGAAGGAGCCAAGTCGGCGGCGCCCATCTGGGCCGAGTTCATGAAGCGCGCGCTCGCGTTCCGCGAGTATCGGGACGCGAAGCCGTTTGTGGCGCCGGCCGGAGTGGTAAGCGAGGAGATCGATCCGCAATCGGGGATGCCGGCCACTCCCGCCTGCCCGAAAACGGAGACCGACGTTTACATCGCCGGCACCGAGCCGGTGGGCACGTGTCCGCTGCACGGCGGGCGGTCCGGCGCGACCAGCGTGGCGGGATGGGATACCGGCTCCGGCAACACGGCGGCTTCGGCGGACCCCTCCGCGGGCGCCGCGCGGGTAGCCCCGGCGGCGGTGGCGCGCCGGGCGGCGCGGCAGACCACAGCCGAGGTGGCGCAGGCGCCGCCGGCCCCGCCGAAGGTCCAGGACACCCGCAAACCGGAAGAGAAGAAGAGTATCCTGCGCCGCCTGCTGGGTGTGTTCAAATAAGATCAGGAGGTCGGTCTCCTATGGTGATCCTGCCGCTGGGACTGCTTCTCGCAGCAGCCCTCGGTCCCCTGTCGACGCAGGCAACACCGGACACGCCCGGTCCGGCCGCCCAGCCGCCTGCACCTGTCTTGTCCCCGGAAACCCACGGCGACATCCTCATGGCCGAGAAGAGATTTCGCGAGGCCGTCGAGGCGTATCGCGAGGGCCCGGCGCAAAATGCCGTCGTGCAAAACAAGCTGGGAATCGCCTACCAGCAACTGCAACTGTTCGACAGCGCCCGCAAGTCCTACGAGCGCGCAATCAAGCTGAAGCCGGACTACATGGAGGCGATGAACAACCTTGGCACCATCTACTACGCCCAGAAGAGCTACCGCCGCGCCATCCACTGGTACAACCGCGCGGTGAAAATCGCGCCCGGCGAAGCGCGGGCCGCCACGGTTTACGAAAACATGGGGCGGGCCTGGTTCAACCGCAAAGACTACACGCGGGCGCGCGAATGCATGCAGACCGCCTTAAAGCTGGACCCGTCCGTGTTCGAGCAGCACGGCAGCTTCGGGCAGATTCTGGAAGAGACCAGCATCGAGGAGCGCGCCAAGTACCATTTCTATCTGGCCAAGGTGTATGCGACCTCGGGGCGCAGCGACATGGCCCTGCAATACCTTCGCAAAGCGCTGGAAGAGGGATACAAGGAGAAGAAGAGCCTGGATGAGGAGCCGGATTTCGCCACGTTGAAGGATCTGCCGGCATTCAAGGATCTGGTGGAGCGGCCGCCGCGTGCTCTTTAGCCGGCGGCGCCGCGCACATACCATACGCGGTGCGAGGCGGCGCCGGCCGCGCCGGCTCCGGCTCGCGTTTCCGTTTGCGATTGCAGCCATCTCGCTGGTCCAGGTTTCCTGCGCGCGGCAACCGGCCGCGTCCGCGCCGTGGCGCCTCGCGGTGCTGCGATTCGAAAACCTGGGCTCCGATCCGGCATCCGATTGGATGGGCCGCGCGTTCGAGGAAGTTGTGGACACGGAACTGGCGGGGGCGCCGGAACTCTACGCTATTCCGAGCGCGCAAATCCAGGCGGTGAACCGGGCGCTGGGTCCGCGGCCGGTCGCGGCGCCGGGCATCTCGACGGGCCGGGATGCGGCGTTCTCGCTGCGCGCCGCGCGCGTCGGTTACGGCGACTACACGATTCGCGGCGGCCGGCTGGAGGCGCACCTGACGCTGGCCGATCCGCGCCGCGGCCGGATGGTTGCCCAATTCACCGCCGACAACGGCGATGTGATCGCGGCAGCCAGCGCGCTCGCACGCCAGATTTCGCCGCACGCCTCCGGCTACCTCACGGGCAGCCAGGCGGCGCTGCACGCTTACGTGGACGCGCTGGAAGCGGCCGGCCCGGACCAGGCAATGGCGGACGCAAGAGCCGCCCTCGATGCCGATTCGGGATTCGGCCCCGCCGCGCGCCTGTTGGCCGGGCTCGAGGCGCAACAGGGCGATCGCGCCGGAGCGATCGAGTGTCTCCAACGGGCGCTGGCGCGCGCGGGGAACACACCGGCGGCCGAACAGGCCCGCCTGCGGCTGGAAATCGCCGCGCTGGAGGGACAGGCGACCGCGCGGCAACAGGCGCTCGCCGCCGTGGCCGCGGCCGAGCCGGCCAATCCGGAAGCGTGGATGGAACTCGGCAATGTCGCGTTCGCGCGGCGCGACTACGGCACCGCGCAGGCCGCGTTTCGCAAGGCGGCGGAACTCGACCCGGACCAGCCGGCGGCCCTCAACCAGAGCGCCTACGCGGCGGCCTTCGCCGGACGCCTGGACGAAGCGGTTGCCGCGCTGCGCCGCTACCAGGCGATGCGGCCTGGCGATCCCAACCCCATCGATTCGCTGGGCGACGTCCAGTTGCTCACCGGCCATCCGCGCGAGGCGGAAGGTTTCTACACGCAGGCCGCGAAACAGGACCCGCACTTCCTCGACGGCGGCGACTGGCTGAAAGCGGCGATGGCGCGCCTCGCGACGGGCGACGTGGCGGGAGCGGATGCGCTGTCGGAGAGCTATGTTCAAGCGCGCTTCCCGAGCGGACACCCGGCAGCGGAATTGTACCGTGCCCAATGGCGGTTCCTCAGCGGCCGGCGCCGCGCGGCGTACCGGGATCTGGAAGCGATCGCGCAGCGCCAGGGAGACAATTCCGCGCGCGCCCTGGCGGCGCAGGCGCACGCCCAACTCGCGATCTGGAGCCTCTACCTGGGCGATCGCGCCGCCGCGCAGAGGCATGCCCAGGCGGCTTTTGGGGCCGGGCAGGCCGCGGCGTTGGCCGCTTTCCTGGCCGAACCGCCCGCCAGTCCGGCCGAACGGACCGCGCGGGCGGAGAAACTGGCGCCGCGTCCGGAACAAGCTCAGTTGCGGGATTTCGCGTTGGGGCAAGCGCTGTTGCTCGGAAAGCAGTTCGATGCGGCGTTGCCGGTGTTGCGCCGCGCCTGGGAAAACGCCGCTCCGACCGATCCTGAATTGCCCGTGCTGCTCGCCTGGGCCTACCTCGAGACCGGGCAACCTGCGAGCGCCGCGCCGCTGGTCGCTCTCAATCCGATCCCGGAGCCGACCGGCATCGATGCGTTTGCGGCCTGCTACTTCCCGCGCATTTTCTTCCTGCGCGCCGAAGTGGCCGAGAAGCAGGGCCGAACCGACGTGGCTCGCGCGAATTGCAAGCTCTTCCTCGAACTCTCCGGCGACGCGCCGTTCCAGTGGGGCGAAGAGAACCACGCCCGAGCCATCCTGGCGAGCAAGTAGCCGCTCCAGCCCAACTTACTTTTCCGAGTAAGTACCAAAATACGAGTTACCATTTCATGATAAGTACCAAAACAGCCCTTAAAAGTCCTGTGCGGTACCGGTTTGAAATTGACGAGGGAGCGAGTACCCTGTAGGATCGCTCCATGAGGCTTCTCGTTGTTGCGCTTTTTGTCGGTTTGGCTGCCGCGGCTCCCGCGTTTTGCGTTGCCCGCGTGCCCATGCCCGAACCGGCCATGATCGGTGAGCTGGCTGCCACCGCGGTGGGTTTCGCGGGGCTCGTTTTCGTGGTCAGGAGAAAGAAGAAGTAACCGTGCATTTCCATTTAGGGTAGTTATGGATAACCTCTTGATGGCCCGCGAAGCCTTTATTCATACGGGTTTCAACGCGATGAAGACGCGCCCGAGGTCAACCGCCAATCGGTTAAAAAGAAGATCGACCTTCCAACTCTCGTTCAGCGCTTCGCTGAAGACGGCTTTTCCGGAAGGGCAGTAGAATCCGCCCTGCCGGGGGCGAAGCCGGCTCCCGGAGGTGAAGTGCAACTTGCGGAGCGGGGGATGGCTGTTTGGTTTATACTAAACGGGACCTGGAAATCCAAAATGGAAATTCCAGATTATTGACCGCGGGGGTCTTGGCAAACCATCGAGGGTTCACCATGCGTTTGTTCGCCGCTGCGATTCTCTCCCTGTTCATCTCGTGTTGCGCATTTGGCCAGACATACACCATCACAACCTTTGCCGGGAACGGGACGCTTGGGTATAGCGGCGACGACGGCTCAGCCACCAGCGCCGAGTTGAACCAGCCCTGGGGCGTCGCCGTGGATGATGCCGGCAACTTGTACATCGCCGACACCGTTAACGATCGCATCCGCAGGGTCTCGAATGGAATGATCACCACCGTGGCGGGAAACGGGACGTTTGGGTACAGCGGCGACAACGGCCCGGCTGCCAGCGCCCAACTGAGCTTTCCATCCGGAGTCGCGGTGGACGCCGCCGGCAACCTGTACATCGCCGACGAGCTTAACAACCGCATCCGCAAAGTTTCAAACGGGGTGATCACCACCGTGGCGGGAAACGGCATGCCAGGCTCCAGCGGCGATAACGGCCCGGCCAGCAGCGCCGAGTTGTGGGGTCCGCGAGGCGTGGCGGTGGATTCGGCCGGCAACCTGTACATCGCCGACGTCAGTAACCAGCGCATCCGCAAGGTCTCGAATGGG
>Ga0335077_10012279_pt1 | contig 10709 bp, 7 predicted proteins | sample Lox_Sample_31_FD_207151 | JGI IMG/M metagenome (GOLD analysis project Ga0335077, IMG submission 207151) | Soil microbial communities from Loxahatchee National Wildlife Refuge, Florida, United States - Lox_Sample_3.1 | ecosystem: Environmental > Terrestrial > Soil > Wetlands | place: USA: Florida...
TTCCAGGAATCTCCCTGTTTCCCTGGCAGATCATATTGCTTGTGCTCGCGCCCTTCTGTCTTAGTACCTCAAGCATCGAGCGGCGACACTCGCGCGAGATGGACCGGGCAATTTTTGTGAGTATCGCATGCATCGCCCTCACGTTTTTGTGGGGGTGCGTCCGCGGCGGATCCCCCTATTTCGCCTACTACCAGGTCTGGCGTTTCCTGGCAGCGTTGCTGATTGCTTACATGCTCATGTCGTTTGTGCGTGGCGAGCGCGATCTCGTCGCGCTCGGCAAGATCGTGATTCTTGCGGCACTGATCCGCGCGACGATTTGCATATATCTCTTCTGGACCCATATTCACGGCAACATTTACCCTAGACCCGAGTACATTACCAACCACGACGACTCGATGCTGTGGGTCGTAGCGACCCTGATTGTCTCGGTCTGGGCCCTTCTAAGAGGTGGAAGGGCGCCATGGACTGCCGCGGCCCTCGTCGTGCCGTATCTGTGTTACGCCATCGCGCTGAACAACCGGCGCATTGCCTGGGTGGAGCTCGGACTGTCGATGCCCCTGATTTATATGTTGATCGGTCCCGGGCCGCTGCGGAGCAAGATCAACAAATGGGCACTCAGGGCCACACCCGCGCTACTCGTCTACTTGGTCGCCGGTTTGGGAAGCGACAGCGCAATATTTGCGCCGGTGCACGCGTTACAGACTACGGGAAGCAACTATGACCCATCCTCCCTCACGCGGCAGGAGGAAGCGCGCAACCTCCTGCACACCTTGGTCGATATCGGAAATCCGATCCTGGGTATCGGCTGGGGTCTCCCGTACGACAAAGCTGAGAGCATTTGGTCGAATTACTCAGCAGACTGGGTCCTAACATTGTATACACCGCACAACGCCATTCTTGGTCTGGCTACCTACGCCGGCCTTGTGGGCGTCATCGGCATATGGGGGGTCGTGCCGGTGGGAGCTTACCTCGCTGCGCGCGGTTGTCTGGGCTCCACCGAGTTGGTTCCGCGAGTTGCCGCGATGGTCGCGCTCGGCACCCTTACTGGCTACAGCGTGCATTGCTACGGCGACATTGGTCTCCAGTCCTTCCCCATATCCTTGATCTTCGGTGCGGCTCTTGCGACCGCAGGCAAGGTCGCAGTGTGGCGCGAGGCCATGCTCGCCTCGCAAACAGTGGCTACGCAAGTCGGACGTGCACGCCCGACTCCAGAACCGCTGCCGACATACCGGCGCCGGTTTGCGCCCTCAACGCAGCGGCCAGGACCGGAGGGAAGTCACCTAACGGCCAAGGCCAAGCGGACGCCAAGGCGGCCGTTGCAGCGCTAGAGGTCAGAAAACAGCAATGTGTGGAATCGCTGGTGCCGTAGGCAACCTTGCGCCTTCGGCTCTCAATGCAGCGCCGATTCGCAGCGCGGTCACAGCCTGCGTCGAGCGCATCAGCGCTGCCCAGCGCCATCGCGGACCCGACGGCGCCGGACTTTGGTCAACGGACTCGAGTGAAGTCGTCTTCGGCCACCGCCGCCTCGCGATCATCGACCTCACCGAGGCGGCTGCCCAGCCTATGGTGGATGCGGCGTGCGGCTGTGTCATCACCTTCAATGGGGAGATCTACAACTTTAGGGAGCTCAAGCGTGAGCTAGAGACGCTAGGGGAGCAGTTTCATTCGTCCTCGGACACGGAGGTGATACTCAAAGCCTACAGCCGTTGGGGACTCGGCATAGTCCCGCGCCTGCGCGGCATCTTTGCGATGGCCATCTGGGACCCGCGGACGCGCTCGGTGCATCTGGTGCGTGATCACCTCGGAATCAAGCCGCTCTACTGGACCCGCGTGCGAAACAGCCCGCTTGGGCCGGAAGTCGCGTTGTTCGCATCCGAAGTGCGGGCACTGCTCGCGAGCGGTGTTGTCGGACGCCGGCTTGACCCGGCCGGTGTCGCCTCCTATCTTGGCCAGGGCTTCGTGGTTGGCCCCACGACCATTGTCGAAGGGATAGAGCTACTGCCGCCGGCGGGTATCCTGACCATCGCCGCCGGCAGGAGGGCGCAGGACGCCAGCACCAACAGGTATACGCTGGGGTGCTATTGGCGGCCGCCCTCGTCCGACGTGCACCGCACGACCGAAGACGAGCTACGCCATGAGCTCTCGAACACCGTCCGGATGCAGCTTGTTTCGGATGCGCCGCTCGGGATCTTTCTCTCGGGGGGTATCGACTCGAGCGCCGTGGCAGCGCTCGCCAGCGAGGCAGAACCGGGCGCCGTGCACACCTTCACGATTGGCTTCGACGAGTCCGACCTTGACGAGTCGCAGTACGCCGCCCGCGTGGCAGCCGCGATCGGCAGCCGCCACACCAATGTGACTCTGCGCGAAGAGGACTTCCTGCGTCAGTTACCCGATGCGCTGAGGGCAATCGATCAACCCACCTTCGATGCCCTCAACACATACTTCGTCAGCCGGGCCGCACGGGAGGCCGGCATGACGGTCGCGTTGGCCGGTACAGGTGGCGATGAGTTGTTCGGCGGATATCCGAGCTTCACCGAATTGCCGAGAATGCTGCGTGCCGGGGCGTGGTTGCCGTGGCCACTCGGTAGCGCGATTGGCGGAGCTTACCGCGTAGCCGGTGCACTCAGCTGGAAGCTGCTGGGACAGGCCCCACCGCAAACCCGCTGGGGCAAGATCGCCGATATAGCGATCGCCGACGGTGATCTGCTTGGCCTCTATCAGACGTTCTACGCCTTGTTCACGCGCGAGGCCCAGTCGCGCCTCGCCTCGATGCGCGTGCGTGCCGCGCAGAGAGCTCAGGATTTCGGCCTCCCCGCGGAAGTCGCGCAGGCCTGGCGGGCGCAAACCGAGGGCAGCGAGATCCGTCATGCGGTCTCCCTGCTGGAGTTGTCCAGCTTCGTCGGTGAGCGGCTGCTGCGCGACACCGATGCCGCGAGCATGGCGGTCTCGCTGGAGGCGCGTGTGCCACTGCTCGATTGGGCTCTGTGCGAGAAGGTGGCCGGCATGGATCCGTCCCGACGGTTCTCACCGCCCGGCAAGAAACGCCTTCTGCGGGACCTCGCGCTCGGGCGGCTGGACCCGGCCATATTCGATCGGCCCAAGACCGGATTCGTGCTGCCGATTGGCGAATGGGCCAGGCGACAACTACAACCGGAGTTGGAGCGCCTGTTGTCCGACGCTCCGTTGGTCAGTCGCGCCGGCCTCAAGCCTGAAACTGTGCTGACGCTGTGGAAGTCCTACGTGGCTGGCAAGCCCGGTCTGTACTGGTCCCGCGTCTGGTCCATCTACGCGCTGCTCTCCTGGTGCCAGAGCCACGGCGTCGCGCTTGCCGCATGACCGAGCGTCTGAACGTCCTATTGGTGTCGCCTATGGCACCCAGCCCGCCGCGCTTCGGCGCTCAAGCGCGCACGCACGGCCTGCTCAGCAACCTTGCGAAGCGCCACGACCTCACTGCGATCGTACTTCATGACGACAACGAGACGCCCGCCACGAGCGGCCCAGCCATGCGCGCTTACTGCCGCGAAGTCATCTTCGTGCGCAACCCGAAGAGTACGGGCGGATGGCGGCGGCGCGTCCTGCAGGCGCGATCATGGGTATCCGGGCGCAGCTATCAGCGCCACCTATTCACCGTGCCCGCGCTGCAGGAGACACTCGACCACGTGTTGGGCACCCGGCGCTTCGACGTAGTGTTCGTGAACCTGCCCTATTTGGCGCACTATCGCCTGCGCCGCTCGCCCCCGGGCACGGTAGCACCGGTGGTCGTCATCGACTCGCATGACATCGGCTACGATCTCGCGCGCCAGGTCGCGGCGAACGCGACGCGCCTCGGTCAGCGTCTGCACGCGAGCTTCAACTGGCGAAAGTTGGCGCGGGAGGAGCTCAACGCCTACAACGACGCCGATGGAGTCTGCGTCTGCAGCGCCGCTGATCAGAAGCGGCTCGCGGCGGATGCGCCCTCCGCTACCACCGTCGTCATTCCCAATGCGGCCGACGTCGAGTACCTGCAGCCGCGCCAAACCGACCCGGCACCCGATGGACGCACGGTGCTGTTCTTTGGCCTGCTTGCGACCGTGCCCAATGTAGATGGAGTGGTGTATTTCCTGCGCGAAATTTGGCCGCAGATCGTCGCGGCGCGCCCCGACGCGCGATTCGTGGTCATCGGGGCCGATCCCGCGCCCGCGATCCGCACGCACGCCGGCCCAGGTGTGACCATCGTCGGACCGGTCGATGACCTGCGGCCGCATCTGGCCGCGGCCGATGCCGTGGTGGTACCGCTGCGGCTCGGCAGCGGTACGCGCCTTAAGATACTCGAAGCCTGGGCGATGGCGCGCCCGGTTGTTTCAACGACGCTCGGCGCCGAGGGGCTCGACGCGGTGCCCGAAGAGCACTTGCTGCTCGCGGACGATGCGGCCGACTTTGCACGCTCCGTAGTCCGTGTCCTTCGCGAGCGCGACTTTGCGGACGGGCTCGGCCGCGCCGGTCGCGCGCTGGTGACCGGCCGCTACTCCTGGAGCGGCGCCGCGGGCGCGCTCGAGGCATTCTTCAGGCAGGCGCTTGCGCGACGGGACGGGACGGTATGAGAGTCGCTTTGATAGGAGCGGGCCAGATCGCCCGCCAGCACCTGAGTTGCCTCAAGACACTCCCCCGTGTGCAAATCGCCGCGGTGTGCGACCTGTCGCCGGCGGTCTCGGAGAGCATCGCGGAGCGCTACGGCGCGCCGGCTTGGTTCACCGATCATGTCGCCATGCTCCGCGACGTGAAACCCGACATCGTCCATGTCACGACGCCACCCACGTCTCACTTCCGCCTGGCGATGGACGCGCTGCAATCCGGCTCGCACGTCCTCGTGGAAAAGCCCGCTACCGCCACACTCGCCGAGCTCGAGCGGCTGGTACGCTACGCCGAGGAGCGCCACCTTGTGCTCACGGAGGACTACAACTACGTCTTCAACCATGCCACGCGCGAGATCGCCCGTTGGGTCGAGACCGGAGCCCTCGGTCCCGTCGTGCACGTCGAGGTAGTGATGGCGCTGAATCTGTTCGGCCCGGGCGGCTTTGCCGATCCGAATGCCCGCCATCCGGCGCTTACGCTGGCGGGTGGCGCGCTCGCCGACTTTCTGCCGCACCTGGCATCGCTTGCCCACCGATTCATAGGTGCCCACCGCCGGGCGCACGCGATCTGGACGAAGCGCCGCCCGTCGATTCTCCCTTACGACGAAATGCATGCCGTAGTCGAAGGTGCGCACGGCACCGCGACGCTCGGATTCAGCTCGAGCGCGCAGCCCGACGCGTTCTGGCTGCGCGTCTTCGGTGAGCGCGCGCAAGCCAGTACGAACCTGTTCGAGACGCGATTGACCGTCGAGCGGCTGCGCGACGGGCCAAAGCCGCTGCAACCGTTTCTGAACGGGCTGGAGGAGGGGCGCGCAGTGCGCCGTGCGGCCATTGCCACGCTCATGCGCAAATTCAAGCCCGGGCCTGGTACGTACGACGGGATGTGGTCCCTCATTTCGGGAACCTATGAGGCACTGGCGCGGAAGACGCCGCTCCCCGTGCCGGTCGAGCACGTGCTCGCGGTCAACCGGATGGTCGAGGCGCTGAAGCCCACGGAGGCCGCCTCATGAGGGCCCTCGTGACCGGCGCCACTGGCTTTCTCGGTCGGCGCGTGGTCGCCGCACTGCTCGCGCAGGGACACACGGTACGCGCGCTGGTCCGTCCGGTCACTTCCGTCGAGGAGATCGGTTGGCCCGCCTCCGTCGAAATCTTCCGCGGTGACCTGCGCTCGGTGCGCGAGCTCGCGCCCGCGTTCGACCGCGTCGACGTACTCATCCATCTGGCCGCGGCCGTTACGGGTGGGGAGGACGCGATGTTCGCATCGACGGTGAGCGGCACGGAGCGCTTGCTCGCCGCGATGGCCGGCACCGCCTGCCGCCGGATCGTGCTGGCGAGTAGTTTCGCCGTCTACGATTGGAGTGCGATCCGCGGCACGCTCGACGAGGAGTCGCCCGTCGAGACGGGCTCCGATCTTTACCGCCGCGACGGCTACACGATTGCCAAGGTCTGGCAGGAGCGCGTCACACGGCGCTTCGCGGTCGAACACGGTTGGGATCTCACGGTGCTGCGTCCGGGCTTCATCTGGGGGCGCGACCACGGCTACCTCGCCGCCTGCAGCCAGCAGATCGGAAGCCTGCACATCGTGATCGGGCCGTTCTCGCACCTGCCGCTCACGCACGTGGATAACTGCGCTGACCTCTTTGTGCGTGCCGCCTCCGATCCCCGCGCGGCCGGCCAAACACTCAATGTGGTGGACGGGCCTGGCGAGCGCATCTGGAACTATCTCGGCAAGCACCTGAAGTGCTCGGGCGCGGGCGGGCTACGCGTGCCGTTCCCTTACACGATCGCATTCGCGATCGTGCGTTTGGCGTTCGCGAGCGTATTCAAGCGAAACGAAAAGTTGCCGCACGTGCTCGTCCCGTGCCGCTTCGAGTCAAGGCTGAAGCCACTCCAGTACACCAACGAGCGTGCGCAAGAATTGCTTGGCTGGCGCCCGCCATACGACTACGGCGAATGTCTGCGGCGTACTTACGGTTAGATTGACCGAGCATGGCCCAAGACGCGGACATTTATTTCCGGGAGAACGAGGACTCGGGCGATCTTGGACGTCTCGCCGTGCGCGGAGGCATCGTCGCGGTCGCCATGGAGTACGGCAACGGCGCTCTCCAGATACTTGCACAGATCGTCCTAGCACGGCTCTTGACACCGGCAGATTTCGGCTTGGTAGCGATCATCACGGTCCTAACAAGCTTTGCACCGTTGCTGATCGATTTTGGACTTGGAGACGCTACCACCCAAAGAAGCAAGATAACGCCAAGCCAGATCAGCAGCCTCTTCTGGCTCGCTAGCGGAATCGGGCTCGTGGTAGCCGTCGCGGTTGCCGCATCTGCTCCGATGATTGCTGCGATATATCGCGAACCGCGTCTCGAGCCTATCGCACTCTGCACCGCCATCACCTTCGTGCTCTGGGGGGTCTCCAACCAGCACCTGGCGCTGCTGCGCCGGACGATGCAATTCGGTCGAATTGCCGGAATCCAGCTTCTCGGCACCCTGGTAGGAATTGCCACTGCCATCGCTCTTGCACTGGCCGGATACGGTTACTGGGCGCTGGTAGCGCGTCCGATTGCCCGCGCGCTCTGTGTCGCGGTTGGGGCCTGGCGCGGGTGTCGTTGGCGGCCTGGAGGTCCAGTCTTCGACGACGAAGTGAAATCGATGGCGCGTTTTGGTCTGCATGTCGTGGGCTTCTCGGTCACGTACACGGTGGCCAAGGCAGTCGATCGCATTGCCCTTGGCTTGCGCTACGGGCCCGCTGAGGTGGGCTATTACCAGAACGCGTTAACGCTGTATCAGAGTTCCATTCAGCTGGCGCTCAATCAGGTGCACACGGTAGGCAGCGCAGCTCTGAGCAAGCTTCAAGCCCAACGAGCAGCGCTTCGACAACGGTACGAAGCGGCGTTGTCAATGCTGGCGTTCTTCGTCATGCCCCTGGCGGCGGTCTTATCGGTGACCGCGGAGGACGTGACCGTCATACTGTTGGGCGAAAAGTGGCGGGCTGCTGGTTTGCTCTTGAGGATCCTGGCCCTGCTCGGCATTCCCGAAGTCGTCGAGCGCTCTCAAGGCTGGATCCACCTTGCCATCGGCAGAGCGGACCGCTGGCGAAACTGGGGCATCTTTTCCTTCGTGGTTCAGATTGTGGCCGTTCTTGCGGGCCTGCGGTTTGGCGTGACGGGGGTTGCCGTCGCCTGCGTCGTGGCCAGCGTCCTCCTTGCGCTTCCATCTATCCAATACGCGGGTCGCCCGATAGGTATCGGCGCGGCACTGGCAATCCGAGCGGTCGGGCCACAGCTGATCGGCGCAGTCAGCGCCGCCGCTGCAAGCACGTTCTTGCAAATGATTGCTTTCAGCCATTTCTCCAGCGTTGTGCGCGTCGCGTTGTCCACTGTCTTCTGTGTGTGCGTTTACCTCACTGTTGTGGTCGGCCTATTTCGGCGGACGGAACCCCTAAGGGTCGCCCGTTCCGTCGTGCACGATCGACTCAGAGGCAATCGGTAGCAGGGTGTCCGCAGATCGATGGACGTGACGACTCAAGTCAGGCATCGTCGCCGGCGGGAGTGACTGGCTCAGCAACCTCTTGAGAACCGGCAATCGAATGCGCAGCGGGCGCAATAAGGCTCGCGCTCGCAGCGTCAGCGACCACAACAGGCGCTGGCCCACCAGTTTGCTCTGCCGTATCAAGTCGATCCGGCCCGTGAGCAATCGCTTCCAGCCATCCACCGAGAAGGCATGCGCGCGCAGGATACCTTGGCACGCGCACCACGTCCGCGGCATATGTCGAACCCTCCTGCCAACGAAAGGTCTCCGGATTCGCCATGAATAAGCGGCTCAGCGCGACGCCGGCAGCGGCGGCACGAAAAGCGTGATACCCACCGGAGCACACCCCACCGAAGGCCTTGCTGTCGCCGAGCACCGCCAGGCCCAGGCGTAACGCCACGCAGCCTGCTTGCGCCCACTGTCGTGCTAGGCCTACGCACATGCGCCCCAGGCCGACGTGGGAATCTGCGCCCGAATTTGCCAACACCACTCCACGCAGCGGTCGGGCCAAATGACGCGGTTCAGTCACGATTCCGAACAGCCTGGCCTCCGGGCCAAAGTGCACGGGCTCCTCTGCGAGCACCACACCAGCATCGGTCGCCACTTCCAGGCGGGAAAGGGGAATGCTCGTCGGGGCGATCGACTCGAGTTACCGGTTCGTTCGCAACGGGGAAGACATGAGGCGGCCCAGCCAGGACGGGACGCTCGCAATCGTAGCCCACGGGATCCGCGCCTTATGGGGCGCCAACATGATCATCTCGACGAACCCCGCTGCACGATGTAGTCAGTCTGAACCCCGCGCGCCGTCAACGAACTAGCCCATGCGCGGGTCACCGGCTGCCCGGCGCCGCTATCGACGACCAGAGCCGCCGCAGGCGCTCGGAGCGCCCGTGCTCGATCTGGTCTGCGTTTGGGTCAAGGTCGTCAGAGTCGCCGGTGCCCCGGTAGTGGGAGCGCCGCTGCCGGCGACCACACGCGCAAAGGCGCGCGGACTGCGATGGCCTGACAGAGCTGCGTAGCCAAACGGCTTGCAGATCACCACTCCAACGTCCGAGCCGCGCCCAGTCGGTCACCACCGCGGTTGACATAAACGTTTGTGACCCGCGTCACAGTCTCTCGCTGCAGCTCGCGAGCAGGGTTCTTCGCGAACTGAAGCGGCGCGTGCAGTGCTTACGTACGCTCCTGGACACCGTATGCGTGATAGCGGTAGGCGTTGCTCTTCTCGGTACTCTGATTCAGCACCAGTGACGGAGAACACCCCTCGGGCAGCCGGTTCAACGCGTCCGTCAGCACGTGATACTCGGTGAATTCAGCGCGCACCACCACCAGGATCTGACCTGCCACCTCGGCGAGAGCAGGTGCCTCGGTGGACAGCAATAGCGGCGGCGAATCGAAGATGAAAATTCGCCGTTGGTCCTGGCTCAGGAGCCAGCTCATAACCTCGACCATCCGCTCGCTCGCCAGCAGCTCGGTGGCCCGGTCACTGTGTGTTCCGGCCGGCAACAGGAACAGATTGGGTACGTCGGTGGGCAGTATCAACGGCTCGGGCTGGATGACGGGATCGACCACCGCATCGAGCAGGCCTCGTTCGGCGGCCACACCGAACATCTTGCTGATCTGTGGCTTGGCAACGTCTCCGTCGACGAGGACAACCTGGAGGTCCTTCTCCATTGCCATGCTGAAGGCTAGGTTGATCGCGGTGAAGGTCTTGCCCTCGCCCGGCAACGCACTGGCCACCATCATGAGACGACCGTTCGGTATGGGGTCTTGCCCCTTACCCATTGCCGCAGCGATGAGGGGACGTTTGATCTGGCGGTACTGACTCGCGATCTCCCGCTCCTGGTGTCTGGGAGGTAGCAAGCCCGTCGCGCGCAGCGCGTCCTGGTCGATGGATATCACGCGTCCGCTTGGGGCCTGTGACGCCGGCGTCTCAACGATCTTGCCGAAGACGCGCCGAAGGCGAGAAGCGGACCCGTCGGTCCTCAGCCGCTCAAGAGCTCTTTCGACGATGCTCACTGGAAGGGCACCCAGCTCTTGACGGCGTTTGCCAGGTGCCGCTGGGTCGCCAGGTACACGCCGCAGAGCAGCACCATACCCAAAAGCGCCCCGGCTAGCTGCACGGCTGTACGACGCACCTGCGCGTCATGCCGCTCGATCCACGTCATGCTTACCGCGCCAAGCACCGGCAATCCCGTCAGCTCGCGGAGGCCTCGCACGCTGCTAAATGCAGGCCGCCAAAGGTTGAGCAGAAAGGCTGCGCCGCCCCCCGCCGCGACGGCTGCCACCAGTGTGCCGATGGCGAGCAGCGGCCGCTTGGGAAAGACCGGTTCGAAGCCCGCACGCGGAGGATCGACGATGTCGAATCGAAAGACTCCCGTCTGTGCCGCCTGCTCGCCGAGGCGCACACGCCCCAGCTGTTCGACCAACGCTTCGTACTGCGCCTTGACCACGTTGTAGTCGCGGTTGAGCCGGGAAAACTGTGCTTCGACCTCCGGAGCCGTATTCATCATGCTGCGTAGCGAGGCGACGCGTTGGCGGTGATTGGCCACATCGGCTTGCAGTCCGGCA